>Ga0272444_10001155_pt1 | contig 25965 bp, 24 predicted proteins | sample SSMForm13_FD_201033 | JGI IMG/M metagenome (GOLD analysis project Ga0272444, IMG submission 201033) | Marine sediment archaeal communities from Little Sippewissett salt marsh, Falmouth, MA, United States - SSM-Form-13 | ecosystem: Environmental > Aquatic > Marine > Wetlands > Sediment ...
TGCTGACTTTTTTAGATGCGCTCGCTAACCCCGCAGCAAGCTACGGGGAATGCGCTCGCTTTTGCGGTTCAGCTTTAAAAAATGCTAACTGCTTCATGGCGTTAGCCCGCATTTTGGCATTTTAGCTGAACATCTTAAGGGCCCCCAAAATGTCCACGGAGTGAGTAGACTCGACTTTTTACGAAACCATCAATGTTGGCCATGACACAAAAGAACAAGGTCATTTTAGGTGGCTTTCCCACGAAGAAAAGATGAAAGGGGGCCACAAGGAATCGTCCTCTTTTGGAACAAAGAGACCTCATAGAAGGGGCTTTCGCGGGGTGATGTCTTGGAGACGACAAGAAAACGTGCTATTTCTGAAGTCAAGCTAAACCATTCTCGGGAAACGGACGCGACGTAAATGCTTGAACTGTTCAAGGGCCTCTCAGCGGATCAGGTAGATGCATACGGGCTGGTCCTGTCTTCATCTGGCATTTCGCACCGTGTTACAAGAGGGGAGCACGGGTGGGATCTGTGGGTCGATGATGTCAACTACGAAAAAGCCCTGAACACGATTCAACAATACCTTGATGAAGAACAGGATCTCGAGCCAACGGATGAACCCCTCAGTCAAAAATATCCCAAGACCTTTACGGGGCTCGGGGTATCTCTCATATTGTTGGCATGCCATGTGGCTGTCACCATCGGCCAGAGGCACCAAGCTTTTGTCAGGGCCTACGGATCATCAGCCTTCGACATCATGCACGGACAATGGTACAGGGCTGTCACTTCACTGATGATTCATGCCAACACATTGCACCTGGCAGGCAACATGGTTGGCATCGCTTTGTTTGGCACGGCGGTGTGTGCCGCGATGGGCTGGGGCGTTGGCTGGCTAATGATCCTTGCAACCGGCGTCGTCGGCAATCTCGCAAATGCCTTTTTTTACAGGACGGGGCATCTTTCGGTGGGGGCATCCACAGCCGTCTTTGGGGCCATAGGAATTCTTGCAGCCCACCAGTTTTCCAAGAAGTTTAGGCTGCGTGGCCACCGAATGCGGGCGTGGCTTCCCTTGGCAGGTGGTCTGGCCCTGCTTGGCATGCTCAGTTCAGGGGAGCGCGTTGATTTGACAGCTCACCTGTTCGGGTTCTTAGCAGGGATGATCCTTGGAGCCTTTCACGCTGTTTTTCTGAGAACCCCGGCACCAAAGGTCTATCAGGGTGGTTGCCTTCTTGTCGCTTGCAGCATCCTTGTTGTGTCTTGGATGAGGGCTCTTGGCCAGGGGTAAGCCGATGGGTGACACCACCGGGGGGCTATTGCTGGGTAACTCGGAAGACCTCCTCGATCGTTGTGATCCCATCTATGACCTTTTGTGCGCCATCCTGCCGAATAGACATCATACCTCTTTCCACAGCAGTGCGTCTTATGGCGTTGGCATCCGAGGTCTTCAAAATGACATTCTTGACGGCATCATCCAACACCATGAATTCAAAGATGCCCTTCCTTCCTTTGTAGCCCGTATGAAGACACGCAGGGCAACCTTTGCCACGGTATATATGTTTCCCATCTAGACTTTCAGGAGATATGCCGATGCTTTGCAGGGATTCATTGTCGGGCGTGTATGCCTCTTTGCACTCATTGCAGATGACGCGCACCAATCGCTGGGCTAAAATGGCGATCACCGAAGAGGTCACCAGAAACTGTTCTATGCCCATGTCAATGAGACGCGTTACCGCACTGGCTGAATCGTTGGTGTGAAGGGTAGAGAAAACCAGATGGCCTGTCAGAGCGGACTGGATGGCAATTTCTGCTGTTTCTACGTCTCGAATCTCGCCCACAAGGATGACGTCCGGGTCCTGACGAACAATAGAGCGCAGCCCTTTGGCAAAGGTGAGGTCGATCTTGGGATTGACCTGAATTTGGGCAATGCCGTCCATCTGGTATTCGACGGGATCTTCCACAGTAATGATGTTGATCTCTGGGCTGTTGATGGTGCTCAAGGCTGCATAAAGGGTGGTCGTTTTCCCGCTTCCCGTAGGTCCTGTCACTAGGATGATGCCATGGGGGATACGAATGAGTTTGTCAAAGGCTTGCAGCTTGTCTTCAACCATACCAAGGTCGGAAAGCTTCAGCAGCACACTTGATTTGTCAAGCAATCGGAGCACGACTCGCTCCCCAAAAGATGTGGGAATGGTGGAGACACGAATGTCCACATTCTTGTCAGCGATCCTAATGTCGATTCGCCCGTCCTGGGGAAGCCTTTTTTCCGCAATGTTAAGCTTTGCCATAATCTTAACGCGGGATACCAATGTTGACTGAATGTGTTTCGGCGGTGTGAGCTTGTCATACAGAATGCCATCTATACGGTAGCGAATCTTGAGTTGATTTTGATACGGTTCGATGTGGATGTCACTGGCACGGGCCTTCACGGCCTGGGAAAGCATCAGGTTGACCAATCGGATAATGGGTGCGTCACTCGTCTCGTCCAAAAGGTCCCCGGTTGCCTCTATCTCAGACATGATCAGGTCACTGTCTTCCTCCCCATGCATGCCTTCGATAACCTGTTCAGCAGAACCACTTCTCATCTCATAGGCCACATTGATGACCGACAGGATGGCCGCGTGAGGAGCAATCACCGTTTGGGTCCCATTCCAGCCCAAGGCTAGGCGCAGGTCGTCCAGGGGTTGAAAAACCAGGGGGTCGTTAACAGCAACGAAAGCCTCTTCCCCCTGCACCACGGGCACCATCTTGTATTTTTTGAGAAACTGGATGGGGAGGTGTTGTGTAAAATCGGTTTCCAAATCCTCTGTCGGCAGGGTCGACCGAAAGGGGAGGCCAAACTGGACCCCCAGGCCTTTCAGCACGTCGGCCTCTGAGACCGCTTTCCGATCGATTAAGATCTCACCGATTCGCCCGCCCTTTTCTTCTTGCGCTTCAAGAGCGGCCGTGAGCACGTCTGCGGACAGGTCGCAGTGCTCGGTTAGTATTTCACCGATGAGTCTGTGGGGCATGATGATATTGCGACCTCCTTTTCACCCTTTTGGTGGGACGGACCTGAGACAACGATACCACGCCGAGGATTTGCCATCTGGAGATTCATCCAGCCTGAGAACGGTGCGGCAGATCAGCGGCCCTCGTACATCCTGATCACACTTTCTTCCATCCTGTCAATCCCTTCTTTCTTCTCCTCGTAAAGCTTTGTTGCCTCGACAGGGTCCTCGACGATGTGGGGTGTGAGAAAGACAAAAAGGTTGGTCAGTTGTCGCCCTCTGCCAGAGGATCTAAAAGCCCGACCCAACAACGGGATATTACCCAGGCAAGGGGTCCCGGAATCCCTTCTGTCAATCTGTTCCGCAACCAGCCCGCCAATGACCACCGTATGATCATCCTTCATGACCACGGTGGTTTCTGCTGAGCGCTTTTTGGTGCTTGGTCTGTCTTCGAGCGATCCCTCTTGTATGGTGCTATATTCCAGAGAGATCTCCAGCCGAAGAAAGCGCTCCTGGTTGATCTGGGGGGTGATCTTAAGGGTCACGCCCACGTCCTTGTATTCGTACACTGAGTATGCTTGTTCCGTCCCGGCGCTTTCTTTGCTCAGGTAGGGGATGTTGTCAGCGACGGTGACCTGAGCCTCTTCGTTGTCTGTGGTCATAATCTGGGGGGTTTGAAGGATATGAATGTCCGAATCGGATTCAAAAGCCTGCACAACGGCGGCCAGGCTGGGAAACTCCACCCCACCAATGGTAATAGACTCACCTAGAACGCCGAATGAAAGGCCCGGAGGATTGGCAGCGGTGCCAATGGTAGTTCCGGAACCGGAGGCCCCAAAGGCCCCAATTTCTCTCCCTTCCCACGTCCCGATATCATCTCCGACGCGCCATTCAACACCCAGGTCAAAGCTTTTCCTCAAGCCCACCTCCATGATCAGGGCCTCGATAAAGACCATGGGCCGTGCGATATCTAACTTCTCAATCACATCCACGAGCGTGAGATAGTCTTGCTTATTGGCGGTAATGACCAGGGAATTGGTCGCTTTATCGGCCACAATCTGGACCTCTTTGGAGATCACGGGAGCCGTGGCCTTTCCCTTTGCAGGCGCCTTCGTCTCCTTGGGAAGCGCTGTCAAGACAGCAGCAAGTTCTTCGGCGTCCGCATATTGGAGATAATAGACCCGGATGTCTCCTTCACCCCGGGGGGTTTCCTGATCCAGGACCTTGATGAGCTGTTTGACCCTTGAGGTATCATATTCACTGGCTGATAGGATCAGGGAATTGGTCCGCTCGTCAGCCACAATCCGGATCGCAGGCGCTGCGGCAGCAGCCGCTGCACCCTTTCTTCTTGCGGGAGTCGGGCGCCCTCCCGTTGTCTGAAAGATCGTGGTCAAGGTCTTAACCATCGTGGATGCGATGGCATGTTCAAGGGGAATCACCGATATCTCTTCACCAATGCCCACCACGTCAATCGCCTTAATGATGCTCAGCAGCCGTTGTATGTTGGAAAGCATGTCAGTGACAACGAGCATGCCCGAGGGGGGGTATGAGACAATGACACTGTTTTTGGATATTAGCGGGGCAAAAAGTTTTTTCAACTCATCCGGATTGGCATAATCGAGTCGAATCAGTTGCGTGATCACCTTGTCTTCGGGACTCGTCGCTTCTTCCCGCAATCGTGTTTCAATGCTTTTGCCTCGGGCCGCAACGGACGGTATGATCTTTACAATGGTTCCACTCGGCACCGTGGTAAAGCCGTGGACCTCCAGAACCGACTCAAACACTTTGTAAGCTTCATCCACGGAGATCTTTGTGGGAGACACGATGGTCACCTTGCCTTTGACCTTGTTGTCAATGACAAAATTCTTGCCTGTGACCTCACTGATGAATTTGACAAAGAGAAGAATATCCACGTTGTCAAAATCAATGGTGACGAATCGCTTCTCCGGTTCCTCCTTGATTGGAGGCCTTTTCGGTGGGGAGACGGCTTTGGGTTTGGCCCTCTCCGTGGCTGGACGTTTTGCAGGAGGGGAAATCTCTTTGGCCCGGGTTTTCTGCCTGGCCGGACCTCTTTGAGGGGGAGGGATCGGTTTTGCCTTTGTCCTGTCGGGAGTTTCCGGCTTCTTTTTGATTGGAGGCCTTGGCGGTGGGGGGACGAGTTTTTTCTCTTGAGGGGGAGGTGCCACCTGGGTAGGAGGTTTTCCTACCACCTCTTCTTCGGAGACGCGGACGGCCGTCACGTCTTTCGCCTGTATGAACACAAGAAGACTGGTGAACATCAGGCACAGGGTCATCAGGACAAGCTTAGGACTCTTGTGCGCCCTCAATGATTTTTTCATATTCGGAATGTCCACGCAAGTTCCGCAAATCTTCGTCCGTTCTTGCCCACTGCCGCACCGCTTCATTCACAGAGGTCGCCTTCTTGAGATACGCCAGGCTCCGCCCCACATCCTTCTGCAAGGCATGAAGGCATGCCAAATTGTAATAAGGATCTACGTAGCCCGGTTCTATCCGGATAGCCTTTTCAAACATCCTGCGAGCCATATCATAGTTTTTCTCCCTGATATAAATCGCGCCCAGATTGTTCAAGGCAGAAACAAGACGAGGCGAACGTTCCAGAGCCCCTTCATAGAATCTCTTGGCATCTTGGACCCGACCCTCTTTCTGAAGGGCCAAGGCCCGGCTGTAAAGTGTCGTTCCTTGGTCAGGCGCTGGTTTCCTGGCCAACGGCTGCTGTGGTTTTTGTGTCTGTCCTGTCCCCTCCTCCTTGGCAGACGCCAGCCTCTTAGTCGGTTCCCCTGGGACCCGCAACGCTTGGGAGTTCATAGCACCTCGATGATCTAGCTGCGATTTACTGATCTTGCCAGCATTAGGCCGCTCAGGGGATTCCACGACAGCCCGATGCACGCCAGCCGTTTCGCCTTGGTGCAAGGACACCTCATCGAGGGAGTGTAACCACGAATAAGCTGACAAGGCAACGGAAATAGCAATCAGGCACGATGACACTAGCCAGCCTCGCTTCAATATAGGAGAACGCCATCGATAGCTCGACCACACGTCGCTATACTTCGTGACAAGCGAATCTTTCTCCCTCTGGGCCTTTTTCAAGGCGTCATGGATATAACTCATAAAAGAGTCTTACCCTTGTTCACTTTGAGCCTGATGATTAGGGCCTCATGGCCCACTGTAATCCAAACGTACCTATGGCAGCCAACATGCTGTATGTCAAGAGAAAAGTGACACTAGATATAGGGGGTACTGCATGTAGGGTCTTTCAGGCCCTTTTGCTGAACCTTAGGTCCTCGGCTGGTGTCTGGTAAGAGCGAACAACGGGCATAGATCGCGCTTGGTTGATTAAACGAATGTCCACCGCAGAGTATGAGATCCCTTTTACCTAACTAGTCATTTGTGACAACTCTCCGCATCCTATTGAAATCACAACAAAGATTCAACTGAAATCCTTCCAGAGTGCGGAAAGGTGCGGGCCGTCCAGTTCGTGGACCTCATTTCTTGAAGCTCCCAGGGATCCAATGGCAATAGACACCATCCGTGACCTTGACACTCTGATGCCCTGGCTGTCTGCTGACGTCCCCCAGATTATTCCCCTTCATCAGCCGGATTGTCGCATAGCTATGCCTCAAGTCGTGTAGAATTACCCCCCTTAGGCCGATTTTGTCAAGGCATTTGTCCGTGTGCCACTTGAGCGTATTGCGATGGAGCATCTTTTCATCGCTCACCGAAAACGTCCACTCGGGTGCTGGTATCCCTTGCGCCAAGGACCGTTTCTTCTGGGTCAGCTTCCAGTCCTTGAGCGTTGCGGCAAGGTGTGGGCTCATGTCCACCTGTCTGCGGCGCCTGTTCTTGGTGCCTCTGATCCGGCCTTGACGATGGCTCCTCCTAACCCACATGAAGCCACGGTTGAATCTATGTCTCCCTACTTCAGGGCCTCGATCTCTCCGATCCTCATGCCGTTGCGCAAGGCAAAGAGCAGGGGAGGGTAGTATAGGCCCCTTTGATGGACCTTGACCTCTTTTAAAAGTAGTTCGGCCTCCTCCTTGATCCGATTCACTGACGGAGCAGCCAAACCCTTCATCAGAAGGTTATCCAGGAAGTTCCGTAGCTCCACACGCTGGATTTGGTCAAGGCGGTGGTTTTTGAACCTGGGGAACACATGATGCCTGAGATCGTGCTCATACTCCTGCCTTGTTGATTCCTTCCAATCATGAGGCAGGGCCAGCCACCTTTCGGCTTACTCCTTGAAGGTTGGCACTTTCGGATCATCCATCCTGAAATCCCCTAGCACCAGCCGTGCCTTAATCTTCTCGGCCACCTGCATGGCAAAGCCCTTGTCCTTGCCTATCGCCTTGCTCTTACGCCTGCCGTTGTGGTGAATGAAGATCCACCAATCGCCACCTCTTAGCTCTTGTCTAACAGTCACACCCACTTCGGATCACCTTCTTTAGCTTACATGGTAATTGTGATGAAATGATGAGATGATTATGGAGATTCTGAGGAACCTTGATAGGCTGATAGTGGACATTCACTACACTTAAAGTAGAAGATTGAAGATTGCTCCTTATATGCCTTAAAGTTGTACTTATCTCCACCTTAAAGCCACAATCGGCATTGCATCCGGCACACAACAAATTTATGCTGGCCGGTCAGGCTACCCAGGGCTTGGCACCTACGCTGCTGGACCCTGGGTTTTCTGTTGCCATCCAAAACACCTTCTTTGATGTTCACCTGACGCTAAAGCTGATTTGGGCATCCCCCTCTTTCTGTAAGGTTGTGATCGTGATATGGTACTTACACAACAGCCAGATGACCGATGTTGGCAAGGAATCAGTGATTGAGCCTACTAAAGCTGCCCCACCACATCTCTTCAAGAAAGCTTTTGTTGCGGTACAGAAATGCAGCTGCCCCGAATGATGGTTTGTGTGAAAAGCTTTGCAACTCTTGAAAAGCTTTTCTCCCAATCTGTAGCTTATTTTGCTGATCTCTTCGTGCAAGCGTCAAAGGTGACTATAGAATAGTCTGTGTACTTTAGTAGGAAAAGCTATATGTAAACAACGGAAATGACTCTAATCTGTTGACTTTGCATGATTTTTGCAACATTTCGAAGGTGGTATGACCAAGATATTGCCAAATACGTTGCTTATCGCGACTGTCATTACATTTTGTGCTGCGTCATGTTTCGCACAAGACGAATCTGCGCAGACTATTGAGACGCTTTCCCTGAGTTCAAAAGTAGAGCGTCCTGAAATCCTGTTAAGAGATTTTGTGGAGGGCAAATCCACTACAAGGGTCATAATCAACCTATCAAAGCCTGTGACTTTTGATCAACCTAGAAGTCTTAAGGATGACGAATCTAGAAGGAAATTCCGTGAGACAGTAAATGCAGCCCAAAATAGGGTGATTAGTCGCATGGACTCCAGCAAGCTTCGAATCACAAATAGATTCATTTACACTTTCGGTTTTTCCGCGGAAGTCACCCTTAAAGGACTCAACCAGCTGGCAGAAATCAATGAAGTAGCTTCAATCGAGAAGGATGAGGTCCTCGAAGCTCACCTAGCGCAGGGAATACCATTGATAAATGCTTCCTCGGTAAGAAACACTTACGATGGAGCCGGTGTAGCCATAGCCATTTGTGATACCGGCATTGATTACACGCACCCCAAGCTGGGAGGGAGCGAGTTTCCCAATGAAAAGGTTATTGGCGGGTACGATACTGGTGACGATGACAATGATCCTATGGACTCTAATGGGCATGGAACCTCGTGCGCAGGTATTGCAGCCGGAGACATCGCCATCGTTGGCGATTATATCGGTGGAGTGGCTCCCAATGCTAGACTCTACGCCTTAAAGATCTCCCTTGGAGACAGTGGATCGGCTTATAGTTCGGATATGATTCAAGCTTGGGAGTGGTGCATAACCCATCAGAACGATGACCCATCACACCCGATCCTGGTCATCAGCACCAGTTTCGGAGGCGGACAATACCTATCGACATGTGACAGTGCATCGCCCGCCACGACTGATGCGGCTGCAAATGTCATCGCAGCAGGGATCACCCTTTTTGCCTCTTCTGGCAATGATGGATATTGCGGAGCCATCAACTGGCCCGCCTGTATTTCTGACGTTATTTCTGTGGGCGCTGTTTATGATGCAAACTTTGGGACATATTACCCATGTATCTCATCAGACTCTTGTGCAACAAAGTATCAAACGGGTAGCTGTGAAACGGGCTATTACGCCATAGATTCAACAGCATCAGACATTGTGGCATCATATTCTAACACTGCTTCATTCTTGGATTTACTAGCCCCTTCCAATCGGACGTATACCAGCGATGTCACCGGTCCAAGCGGTTATTCAATGGGAGATTACCATAGTTCCTTCGGCGGCACTTCCGCCTCCTGCCCTTATGCCGCCGGGGCAGCCGCATGCCTTCAGAGCGCGGCAAAAGCCACGACCGGCACCTTATTAACGCCAGCCGAAGTGAGATCAAAACTTGCCAACACGGGTGACTGGATTACGGATGGAAAGGCTGCCATTTCAACGCCCAGGGTGAATCTAGAAGCAGCAGTGAGTGCACTGCCAGAACTTATAGTCAAGAGAATAGTCCTAAAGGACCTGGATAATGACATTGTGAGTAAAGACTTTTCTCCAGGCACCAACATCCGCTACAGGGTAAAGTTTACGCTTGATGGTGATCCAAATGAATTGTACAAAGTCGCGGTAACTGGCAAAGCCTTCAATTTAACCGGTAGTGAATGGAGCGACGAATTCGATAACCCAACACGAAAGGTCAGGAGGCTGTATGGAGGTGAAACCAGGAAAGTAACTTGGGATAGACAGATTTCAAGTGAAGCTACTCCAGGAACGCAAGCGAGAGTGCGGTTCACCTTGAAGCTAAAAGAGTATGACGAAGTTTCAGAAACGTGGAACTTGTTGGAAACTTACAAATGGAGGAAGAACTTCAACATAGTCCAGTAGTGGACGGTTTGTTGTTAGGCACTTGAGTTTTGTCCACTAGAAAAGGTATCATTTAGGACAAGAGGCAGGGTTATTGATTCGGCCCTGCTTTTTCTTTGCACATATCCTGTGTAGGTATCCCTTGATGAAGAAACACAGATCTCTTCCATATCTTTATCGGAAGGCAGATTCTTCAAAAGACAAATGTCTGCTATGAGGTTATCCTCTGAATCACCGCAGGAAGGCTTCTATCTTCATCTGACATCTTTAACCCCAAGATGAAAAACGCCCACTTTCGGACGGACCCCCCTCCAGGGTAGGACGTTTTGCTAACTGGTCAATTGATATAACAAAGCCTTGGTCGGGACATCAACCTTCCCGTGGGCCTCCAGTCCAAAATTCAGCTGGAATCTCATGACTTCATCAAGGGTCGTGCTGTCGAAAACGCCTCTAGGTTCTATGGAATACCCGAGCTCCTGAAGCATTTGTTGAACCTTTAAAACTCTCAGGCCACTCATCCCCTCGGTCAATGCCCCATGCCCGTGTTCGTGTGGATACACCCAAGACATCTCACCATCCCAATGGCCCAGGATATAGTCTTCTGTGACCGGCCGCTGCTTTCCTTCCGCATCCAGCACAACGGCGCCACCGGTGATGACTTCTTGGATCAAAAGATGGCGAGCACCGTCTTCGTCATCCGTTGTGACGCGCAACCGAAAAGGCCTTCGAAACCCGCGATAGACTTCAGGGTCACCCTCGAACGAAAAAAGACCTGGATAAATGTCGCCTGACGCAGAACCCTGTTCGGCCTCCTCTACATTGAAAAGCCTGAAGAGCCCTCCTAGACTGGCCCGGTCATCAAGGGTTAAGGGGGCCGTCTTTTCTTGGGTCTCTATGGGTTTGCGCACAAACGACACCTTTGGGATGAAAGCTGTTTCCTCGACCTCCAAGGGGCTGCGCGTAAAGGCTTTACTTTGGACCACCGCCACTTTCTCCACAGCTGAAAACAGGTCTGAGGCCTGCTCCTTTAAATTCCACCCTGTAAAGCTGGCAACAAGAAACGCCACCAACATGACTGCTCCTGCCGGGGCAACCCTGCTTTGGAACCATGCCGCTCGGGTGAAGTGCTGCCTGAAATCACCCTGGATATCATCTACGGCCCTAAGAATGGTGTTTCTGCTTATTGCAAATTCGTCCTTGCAGTAAGCAATGAGAAGGGCCCGATCACAAACAGCATTGATCCGCCGGGGGATTCCGTGAGAGTAACCATAGACAGCCCTCAAGGCGCCCCTCGTAAATCTTACGTTTCCGCGGCTGCCGGCCACGACCAACCGATGTTCCACGTAATTCTGCACATCCTGACGATCCAAGGGTTGAAGCTGGTACCAGACCGTGATCCGCTCGTTTACTTGCCTCAGGGCCGGGGCCCTCAAGAGCTTCCTCAATTGCGGTTGCCCCACGAGGGCAATCTGGATCAGCTTTTCCCTTTCAGTTTCCAGGTTGGACAGCATCCTTATCTGTTCCAAGACGAGTGGCGACAGATTCTGGGCTTCATCAACGATAAGAACGGCATTGCCTCCCCGTCTGAAATTCTCCAAGAGGAACCGGTTAAGGCGGTCGATCTGGTCCCTTTTTGTGCCCCCCACATCGAGCCCGAATTCTTGGTTAATCGTTTCCAAAAGTTCTGTGTCCGAGATAGAGGTATTAAATATCAAGGCCGTTTTTGTTGAGGCATCTAGATGACCGAGCAGCGCTCGACACAGGGTGGTCTTACCCGTACCAATGCCCCCGGCAATGGCAATAAAGCCCTTTCTGTCGTTAATCCCGTAAAGAAGGTGGTCAAGGGCTTCTTGGTGATGGCGACTCAGAAACAGATATCTTTGATCTGGCGTCAGATTGAAGGGGTTTTCCTTGAGACCGAAGTAAGCGCCGTACATTACGATGCAACACCCCCTATTTAAACCGATAGGTCAGCGTCTTGTTTCGTCCCCGTCTGCCAATCTGCAGGGACACAGAAGATCCTTCTTTTAATTCTTCGTACAAGTCCATGATATCATCCGGGCTTGTAATGGGCTCTCCATCCACCCCTTGAATAATGTCACCATTTCGAAGCCCCATCTTTGAAAAAAAGCTATTGGGCCTGACTTGGTTTAGCATCAGCCCGTCGGCTTCGCCGTCCTTGTAGTGAGGTCGGACACGGACCTGCGAGATGAGCTCATTCATATTCTCCAGGGACTTGCTCACCATAGAGCGATCAAGGGTGATCGTGGTGCCTGGTTGTGGCGGGGCACTGCGGCTGGTTGACCTTGATGCGCCGGGCCGTTTTCGTGGAGATGTGGATTGGTCCTCCATGGTTAGTATCTGATTCTTATTTCCAACCCGTAGGATCACCTTGCCCCTCAGAATCTTGATGATCGTGGCATCTTGTATGGTGTCTCCTTCTTTGTAAAGGGATTGCGTTCTCTTGGTGGTTTCCTGGATAACGGCTACGGCATTTTGACGATCACCGCTCACCGTCCCAAGGAGGGCTATCTTCAGGGCCGTGGGTTCAAGATCCTCCGTTTTCAATTCGCTTGACCCATTACCAAGGTCCTGGACAGCGCCAAACAGACCTCTGTTTGCCGCCGGGAGATAATGGTCAAAGGCGCGCCTCGTTTCCAGGGTGCCCGTCTCCTTCAAATGCTCGGTCGTCCTTTGCTCTGTTTTCACCCCTGCAAGCTTAGAGCCTGCAAGCGTATAAAAAATGTCCACACCGCAGTAGATCACGACCGTCAAAACCAAAAGGTTAAGCAACGTGTAGTACCGGGGATTTAGCAACACGAACGAGCCCTCCCGCGGAAGACGGCAACTGACAAGCCAAAAAGCCATCCCTTAAGATGAGTTTCCATCAGATAAAGCTGATTCTCGGCTGAGCAACGGTACCCCGAATGCTTATGGTGACATTTCCGTCCCTCAGACCCTGTCCCAGAAACGTCGCTGCACCAACAAGGCCCCCTTCACCTGGTAAAAAGGCGGAAGAGGCCTTGAGGGCTACCCTTAAATCTAACGTGCTTCTGGAAAAATGTGGGTTCAGATGGACGGTCCCTGACACCTTCCCTTCCACCTCTTTGCCCTCGAAGTCAAACCGAGCCAGGGAAATATGTTGCTTCTCAAGGACCATCTCGACGTCTATGCGGCGGAAATTAACAGATTCCACACCCAAGAAAGGCTGGGCAAGCCGCACACTTCCATTCAGAATGGATAGGTCTCCCTGACCAGTACCCTGCGGGAAACTTCCTGGCCTGCCAGTATAGGTCACCGAACCGCTCACTGTCCCTGTCAACTCCCTTTTCAACCAATCCCTGAAGTATGGATGCTGGCCGAGACGCACGTCGGTCATTTCCACGTCTGACTGAAAAGGTCCCTGAAAGCTGAATGCTTTAAATACAATGACGCCTTGAATCTTTCCTCCGTATGCCGAACAGGCAAACCGAAAGGCTGGCCCTCTGAGGGCCAGAATGCGCATACTAGGCCTTAGCACGAAACTGTCTGCTTTGAAAAGGGGAATTCCAGGCCCTTCCTTGAAACCCAAATCAGCGTCTTCGAATTTCAAACCAAAGGGGAAGGCAGGCCTTACGTTATGGAGCCTTAAAGTCAGAGGTGGGGCAAATCTGCTCGCTGATCCTTCCAAATAGTCGCGAACCGCATCAGATGGAAAACAGAAGTACAAAAACATGCCGCCTATTGTGACAGCAAAAAGGACGTACCCAAGCCATGTCCCGTATCTTGCTATTTTTTTGCCCTGGCGAATCACAATGGGGACTGAACAGATGGAATTCTCATGCCGATTGAACAGTCAACGCCTGCATCGTAGCATCCACATACCCAGACTTTTCTTTATGCTTTTTGATAGAGATTCTCTTGATTTTTACGACGTTCTTGGGGTCTTCAATCCGATGAAGGTAATCGAAGAGTTGACGCATGGTAATCCCCTCAAACTGCATCTCAACGGACGAGACCTTGTACTGGCCCTTATCCTGGGACGTGGAGGGCTTTATGTACTTGATACGGTCTTTGAGACCAGCTTGACCGGCCACCCCCTCAAGCAGTGCGAACAGGGTGAATCCTCTCTTCCTGTCAGCGAGGACTTTCTGCATGCCACCAGGTTTCGTTTGCAAGGCCCCATACTCCACGCTCAGGTTCATTACCTCTTGGAGGCGCTGCTTGTCCACCTCAATGCTTCGACGCAATTTGGTTCTACCCGAGAAAAAAGGAAAAACGAAAAAACGCAGCAACACAAAGAGCCCAACGAGGCAAGCCCCGGCAGAGACGATGATTTTCTCTCGTCGAGCGAGTTTGATATTGATTCGTTTCATTGCCGCTCCATGATGAGCTCAAACCGGACCCTGTTTCCCGATCGGTCAAGTTGCGCAGAGCCGATAGCCACGTCCTTGAAGTAGGCTGACTCCTCCAGTCCCTTCTTCACAGTGTCTACGGTATTGAATGAATCCGTCTCGCCTTTAAGGCGGACGCGCTCTGTATCAATGATCAGGCTGGAGACATCGACATCCGCTGTTTTGGGAATTTGCAAAATCATATCTCTCAACACATCCACAACGGCCCTCTGGACGAAGGATTCAGCAGGAAAAGCCAAGGATTCTTTGGCTTCACGTATCTTTACCTTCATCTGTTGGGCGGGATCCACAATGCGTTCCACCTCTGGAAAGGTCTTTTTGAAGATCGCGGTGATTTGTCCCTGTAGCTGGTTGTGGTTTCTCTGCAGGACGAAATAGTCCGCGGAGACATCGGCGATGAGGACCAAAAGAATGACCGCCACATAGATACCAATCCTTTTTATTTCGTCCTTGAATTGGTCATACCTCTTCTGTTTGCTGGCTCTGCCTGTCCTGAAATTGAAGCTGTCCTTCCCTTTAACATTTCGAAGAGCCAGGCCAAGGGCTGAGTTCATTAACAAAGGATTCCAGCCTTCGGAAGTCTCTTCGTCCATCTCCAAGCCCGTCTGTTCTACCAGGTCAACCAGTTCTACCGGCAATTCAAGAAACTCCTGAAGTATGGGGGCCATGCCCGGATAGAGCGCCCCCCCTCCGGTCAAAAAGACCTTTTCAGGATTGGCCTCTTCCATCGCTTCACATCGAAAGGCATGAAGGGTATTTCGAACCTCTTGGCAAAAGGCCTGCACCAGGGGCCTCACAACCTCGGTGAACCCGTTTGCCTCTTCCCCACACTTCAAGCTCTCAGCTTCTTCGTGGTTTACTTTCTTTAATTGCGCAATGTGCTCCGTGACCGTGTGACCACCAAAATGAAAAGAGCGCACCAAAGCCAGGGTGCGGTCGATGAACAGAATGACTGAGGTCGCCCTTGAGCCCATGTCGACGAACAGAGCATCGGGTGGCCTATCCTCCTGTTTTGCCAATTGGATGGCCATTGGCACACCGCTGACGTCTACCACATCCGGATCAATATGGTGTGCTGCCAGGGAAGCCAAGTATTGCTCAAGCGCTTCCTGGCGGACCGACGCAGAGAGAATCCTGGTTTCTTCGGCATATTCGCTGATCACATAGTCCGTGGTCAAAGTTTCGACTGAAAATGGAAGCAAGGGTTCTAGCTCGTAACCAATGGTCTGTCCAATTTTTTTCTTATCCTTGAAGGGCATGCTCAGATTTCGGAAGGACAGGCGATCTGCTTGTAATGATGAAATACATACCCCGCCGTCAGAAGCCATCTCCTGTAAGACCCTTCCCAACGCGTCTTTAAGTCCCTCGTCCTCACTGACCTCAACGCGAGCGCAGGCACTGACTTGATAGCCTCTCAGGCCAGCTGTGACCTGAACCGCTTTCAGGGAAGAATCCCCTATATCCAATCCGAGAATGTTATCAGGCATACAGACTTACTCGATTTTCCAGGATAGCGTCCAAAAATCCCCTTTATCGGAATCCCGCTCCGCCACAGCGACGATATGCTTTGTCATGTTCCCAAAATGGCCGACAGACGTGATTTGAAAATGGTGACTCGTTGTCTTGACAACCTTTGCAAGCCTTTTTTTACTGCCTTCGGGTACCCCGACGGCGAATCCATCATACCACGTTTCGGATTGAAGTTCACCTGGGTCCACAGTCTTACGGTGGTTAGCCATTCCATCGGCATCGAGCCCCGTTTCCAGGGCCCTGAGCACCACGATGTCGGCCGTATTGATGTTGATCTTCCCATCCCCAAACACGCTGATATATTGGCCGATCCCCGGCCGGTCATTTGTTCCGTAAAAGAGCTCACGGGTCATCCCTTTGACAAGTAACAGTTCTTCTGGCACATCGAGAGGACCGTTCTTACAGTGGTAAGGTTTTTCCAAAGACTGATAATAACCATCTTCTGCCCCTAGGAATCTTTCCAGGTCATCCTCTTCATCGGCTTTGTCGATCCAGTCCATGGTAGAATCCACTATCGTGTCTACCGTGTCTTTATCAAGTCCAAACTCCTCGAATTCTAAAAGTCTTCTAAATACTTCCCCCAAATAGTCAGCTTCGACCAAATGGTTAATCGGGATCTTGCCGCACTCATCCGCAATCTTCAATTCAAAACGGGCGCCGCCAAAAAGGGCTTGTGAAGCAGGACCAATACTTGCCAGCTTATCAGGGTTGGCCCAATCATCCTGGAGGGTGTCCACGTCCGGGGTATCCTCCCGGAGCATGGCGAGGCCGTAGGCAACCCCGGATTTTGCAGCGTAGAGGGCCTTGAGGCCGTGCCCGATGTTACCTGCCGATACCACATGGGTACGCATGGTCCTGTTAAACTGCAGCGTCAACGCCACAATCAGGCTCACGATCAAGATGGTCAGAATCAGCGCCACGCCGCGCGCATTTTGAAGGATCCTGTCCATGATTACCCTTGTTCGCCTGGCTTCGCCCCGCGGGCTTTCAGAGCGACGCTGGTGGCAAACTTAAGGGGCACCTCAGGATTCGAAGGGTTTATAAACTGAAGAGCAACGGAGACGATTGTCGGCACTGCGTCTTCAGACGAGGAATCCCACTCTTCCGTTTCTTCTCCTTCAGCATCATAATAACTAAACTTGACCGGATCTTCCGTCCACAACTTCTCACATAGCGGCAGTCCGCCCTCACCCTCCTCAGAGGCCTCCTCCTCTCCCCACTGCGGCCTTTCACGGCGAAAAAGAATCAGACCTTCTCCTCCATCGCCTTCTTCCACATAGTAGCTTATCTCAGTGGTCCCCCAAGATTGATCCTCTTCGCCGAACACCAGGTGTGCTCTAGATGGAAAACGTAAGGAACTGCTGGCAAATTCAAAAGGTTGCTCGGCCTCTTGTGCCTCGGAGGTCTCAGACTGCTCTGGAAGGTAGAAAGACTCCAAATCTTCGAGGATCCTTTCAAGAGCGACGCGGGCCATCTGGTAGATTTCAGCTTGAGCTTCGGTCTCACTCACAAGGCGGAAGGCCCCTGTGTAAGAAGCAAAGACCGTGGAAAGGACCGTGGCGAGGATCGAAAGGGCAAGTAATATCTCCAGGAGGGTGAAACCGTTTCGGCTTGTCGGAGCCCTTGTATCGGGAGCGGTCATCAATGGGACCCGCGATTGAAGATCCCTGCAGTCCCGACTCGTCGGGACAGGGAATCTTCGACCGTAAGGAAGTTTGCCATTTTCAGATACGCTCGCTAACCCCGCAGCGACTCGACTGCCCTCGGCCATGAGCAGATCGGCCTTGAGCTCACTGCCGAAAGGCTCGGGCCGAATGGAGCTCGTCGAAGTCAAGCTGCGCGGAATGCGCTCGCTTTCGCGGTTCACTTTAAGTTCTCTGGGCACTGGGCCATAGATTCACGCCATGGCAGAGCTTGCAATAACGAGCAGGAGAAACTGATCCACTGGGTATCCTTTGCGTCCTAATCTGGTTCTGGCGCAAATCGATAAAGAATCAGGCGATATTGGTACCCATCATCCTCGGCCCGGTAGACGGTTAAACGGATCTTCTTGATACGGTCCGATACGTTTTCGAATCCTTCCAGTGGGGCCTCACCCACCTCTGATTCCCAGCGATAACCAGGAAAATCTTCACCGAAATCACCTGTATCTGAAACCACGTCTTCGAGATCGTTGGCCTCCAGCTCCGCCAGTTTTTTTTGGGCAAGAAAGGCCACCGTGGTGGCAAATTTTGCTTCGTTGGCCAAAGACACGCTTTGGGACTGGGACCCCAGGGCAGCTACCAGGGCAATGGCAATGATCGCCGTGGCAATCATCACCTCCAAAAGCGTAAAACCGGGGGACTGGTTTATCTTAAATCTCCACATACCTGTCGTAAGTCTTGACGGTGGGCAAGAAAGGGCTCAACACAAGGCTGTGAGCCCTGCCGTCATTGGCTCCAACATGGATCACGGCCGGTTCGACATATCCTTGTTTCGTAAAATGAATCACGGTGTCGCCCATGTCCTTCTTGCCTTTGCCCTTGAAGTATACATCGAGGACACGAATCCCTCCAGGCAATGCCGTGGCAGCCTGACGAGCCTCGGCCTTCTCTTCCGGGGTCATAGCGTCCCAGGATACCCAGAACTTGTTCGATGCCATGTCAAAATGAAGCATATATGCCTTTTGGTCTTGAACTGCCCTTTCTCTCAAGGTCTTCACCGTGCCGATCATACGACGACTGGCAGTCTTTAAATCATCGGTAAAGAGGGTGAGTTGAATTTTGGGCATGGTCAGCCCAAGCACTAGGCCGATCAAGAAGATAACGACTGTCAGTTCAACAAAGGTGTAGGCCCTGGTCTTGTAGAGCATGCCGCAACAAACCCCAATGCTCGTTTCTGAATTGGAAACTGACGCCTGTGCCCGTTGATTGGGCCCTAATTGACCGTAAACAAAAAGGAGAGGCAATAATAAAAGAAAATGATTTAAGGGTATGAGGCCTTTTGAGCTGCCTTCTGGTATATCACCCATAGATGAGATATGGACTTAGAAAAAACTCTCCATTTTGTTTACCCTGCGGGAAAGCCGATGATAACGCATTTGCTGCGTTGTCAAGGATTCGGCGTAGACGACTACAGCCAAAACCTTGACGCCTTGCAGCCGCGGCAACCTCAACTTTCGCTCAATTAGGGTTGGATCATGTTTCGTGGATGGGCACTACTCCACTTCCCAACTATTGATATCCCCATTTTCATCCTCGCCGCCGGGTTGTCCGTCCTTGCCATAAGAGCTAAGGTCAAAATCGTCGTTGACGCCTGGCGATAGGTAAACGAAGTCATTACTCCAAGGGTCTTTGGGCACTCTCCCCTTTTCCAGATAGCCTCCTTTGCGCCAGTATTTGGCCAGTTCACCCACCGCAGGGGCTTCCACCAAGGCCTGGAGCCCCTGCTCTGTGGTCGGGTAAGAGCCATTGTCGAGCTTGTATAGCTTCAGAGCTGTTTCGATGCTTTCCAACTGGACTCTGGCCTTCATGCGCCGAGCCTCTTCCGGCCTGCCCATGATCCTCGGGATGATGAGTCCGGCCAAAATTCCCAGGATAACAATAACCACCATGAGCTCAATGAGCGTAAAGCCCCGCTCATGACCAAATCTGCGTCTCATCATAAAGCCTCCTAAATTCGCACTGGCGTGATGGAATGTTGGCAGATGATTTCTACCGTATCATTTGGTTCATTTCAAAAATGGGAAGTAATATGGATACAACAATGAAACCCACCACAAGCCCCATGACCAGGATCATGATCGGTTCCAACATAGACGTCATGGCCATGATCTGAGACTCCACATCGCTTTCGTAGGAGTCCGCAATCTTGTTCAGCATTGCTTCCAACTCCCCGCTTTGTTCGCCCACGGATATCATCTGCACGGCAATGGAGGAAAACCAAGGGCTTCGTCCAAGGGGAACCGCCAGGCTCTTGCCTGCTTCGATTTCCTCGCTGGCGTTGTCTATGTCTCGGGCAATCAAGATGTTGTTAACGATATTCCTCACGATGTCAAGGGCAGAGAGAAGGGGGACGCCACTTTCAAGCAGCGTCCCCAGCGTCCGGGCAAATCGGGCCAGGGCTATTTTTTGGTTGATGCTGCCCAGGACGGGGATCGTGAGCTTCATCTTGTCCCAAATGTAGTGACCTTTCGATGTCTTTATGAACTGTCTGACTCCGATAACCACACCCACGCCTGCCAGCACAACGACCCACCAGAAAGATTTGAGGAAACCACTGGCGCCGATCAAGATCACAGTGGGCAACGGCAACGTGTGCTGCATATCAGTGAAAATCTGTGTAATGTTCGGCACAACAAAGGTAATTAAGAAAAAGAGGACGAGGCTACCGATGAAAAACATAAAGATTGGATAGGCCAAGGCGGCCTTGAAACGCCCCCGCAGTGCTTGTTGCTGTTCACTATATTCGGCCAGGCGACCTAACACCACATCAAGGGATCCCGAAGCCTCACCGGCTCGGACCATGTTGACATAAATGTTTGAGAATAGCTTTGGATGTCGAGATAGAGTCAATGCGAGGCTATTGCCCTCGTTGACGGATTCCTTGATCTGGGCGACGATTTTTTTTAGCTGCTGATTCGCAATCTGGGCCCCTAAGCCGTCCAGAGCAGCCACCAAGGGAACGCCCGCCGCCAACAAGATCGACAGTTGCCTCGTCATGACAGAAATCTCACCGGGCTTGACCCTGACAAAGAGGCCCGAGACAGACACAGGACCGGAGGGAAGGCCTTTGGACACACCAACAGAGGCGGTCTCTTTCACCTGCACGGGAAACATCCCCGAGCCTCTGAGCTTCTGGCGGGCCGCCAGAGCGCTGTCAGCATCAACGATGCCGTTCAAGCTCTTGCCTGACGTGTCAAGGGCGGTGTATTCGTAAACAGGCATAACCTCGAATATCGTTCAGCTCTCTGCGTCTGCTGCCGTCGCCAAGCTGTTTTCTCGGACAGGCGACTTAATCCTCAAATCAATTAATTATTTTAACAACCTTATGGCTTTTATGTCAACTGTAGCGACTCTTCCGACGCGCGTCGTGGAAACACACCGGCTAAACATCAAGCTCACGCATGCTCTTCGTCAACGGTTGAGAAAGCTCTCTAAGAGGCCCATGGCGGGTCATTCTCAAGAGGTCATAGGGCAAGCGGTCTTAATTGAAGATTCCTGCAGCGACTCGACTGCCCTCGGCCATGAGCTCGCCGAAGTCAAGCTGCAGGGAATCTTCGACCGTAAGGAAGTTTGCCATTTTCAGATACGCTCGCTAACCCCGCAGTCCGATGAATCGGGACGGGAAATGCGCTCGCTTTAGCGGTTCAAATAGGCCAAATATTCCTGATTACCCTTGGGACCAAGAACAGGGGAGGGGATGATTCCCGCCCGGCGGAGTCCAAAGGCGTTGAATGCCCTGGTAAGATTTTTAATGACTTCTTCGTGCAACCCTGGATCACGGACCACGCCCCCCTTACCCACCAATCCTTTCCCCACCTCAAACTGGGGCTTGATCAGGCAAATCATCCGGCCCGGTCGCTTCACGAATCCTAAGACAGCGGGAACCACAATTCTGAGCGAGATAAACGAGACGTCAATGCAGGCCAGATCCACCGGCTCGCCCACGGCTCCTGCGTCAAGATGGCGGATGTTTGTCCGCTCTATTACCTTGACACGGGGATCGGACCGCAATTTCCAGTCGAGTTGTCCGTAACCCACGTCCACGGCAGTGACATGGCTTGCCCCGTGTTGGAGGAGACAATCTGTGAACCCCCCAGTTGAAGCACCCACGTCCAGACAGCGTAAGCCCATGACATCAATTTCAAACCTGTGCAAAGCGGCCTCCAGTTTGAGGCCGCCTCGGCTCACATACGGGATCTCTTTGCCTGTGACACGAATGGACGCATCCTGAGGTACCAGGCTGCCTGCCTTCACCTGTCTTTGACCGTTGACCCAGACCTCCCCGGCTAGGATGAGTCCCAGAGCCCGCTGACGGCTCTGGACAAGGCCCCTTTGAACCAGTAGCACGTCCAGACGTCGCCTAGCGGCTTTCATGGGAAGGCCATACCTCGAAGAAGAGGTTCTTGTCCCGATTATTGGATGCAAAGGGTTCGAGGATCCAAGGATTCAAGTGCCTTTTTCCTGAGGAGGCCTCATACAAGCTCATAAGCCCGCACTGTAAGTGGGTCTGGGCGCTGCGTTAAAAAAGGTGCTGTTGCTGGGGCCCGCAGGCCACAAACCAGTGACCTGACCTCCAAAAAGAACCCGTCTGACGGCTCGTCAACGTGGCAACAATATAGTGCTCCCCGCATTAATTCTCTATCATTCTTAAGCATTTCACTCGAATCCCTGACCCCCTGACCCCTTGAATCCTGATGATCTCACCAACACGCCACTTGGCCGTCACGGTGATCTTGTGACCATATCAACGACCGCCTTTGCAATGCCGGCCCCATCAAGGCCGTACTTTGCCCGCAGAATCTTCTGCGAGCCATGCTCTACAAAGGTATCATCTATGCCCAGCCGAAGAATCCGGTTTCCCGTAACGCCCTCGTCTGATAGGCACTCAAGCACTGCACTGCCAAAACCACCGTGAATAACATTTTCCTCGACAGTCACAACACACGGGATCTTCTTTGCCAGCGACGTAATCAACTCCCTGTCCAGGGGTTTTACAAACCGGCTATTGACCACTGTCACTGAAATGTGCTCATCTTCAAGGCGCTTCTTGGCCTCAAGGGCAGCTATGACGGTCACGCCAATGCCCAAAATCACCACCTCGCTTCCCGTGGTCAGGACCTCTGCTTTGCCTATGGGCAGGGGGCGAACCTCGTCTTCTATGGGCACCCCGACACCACACCCTCTGGGGTATCTCAAGGCGACAGGTCCAGGATGGTCAAGGGCCGTCTTTAGCATGTGTCTCAGCTCATTCTCGTCCTTTGGCGCCATCACTACCATGTTCGGCAAACTGCGCAGATAAGAGAGGTCAAACAGCCCGTGATGTGTGGGACCGTCCTCACCCACGATCCCTCCACGATCCATGGCCAAAGTCACTGGATGTGCCTCCAGGCACACATCATGGAGGAGCTGGTCATAGGCCCGCTGCAAGAAAGTGGAATAGATCGCCACCACCGGACGAAATCCCTCAGTGGCCATGCCGGCCGCAAAGGTTACTGCATGCTGTTCGGCAATACCCACGTCAAAAGAACGCTCGGGAAAGGCCTCGGAAAAGGCCTTGAGCCCTGTTCCCTCGGGCATCGCTGCCGTCACTGCCACAATCTTCTCGTTTTCTCGGGCCAGTTCAATCAAGGTTGTCCCGAAGACCTCCGTGTAAGTCGGCGCTTTGTGTCTGGGGCAAATACCGTTTCCTGTTTTGATTTCAAAACATCCCACGCCATGGAAATAGCTGGGATTGCGTTCCGCTGGGGGATAGCCCTTACCCTTTCTTGTTGTTACATGGAACAGGACCGGTGTGTGCATCTGCCTGACATTCTCCAGGGTGTCAATCAGGTGGTCCAGCCTGTGCCCCTTTATTGGGCCGAAGTAATTGAAATTGAAGGCCTCAAAGAGCATCCCCGGCGTGACAAACGCCTTGAACGATTCCTCGGTTCGCTTGGCCAGATTGTACATATCGCTTCCGAACTTAGGAAGGGACCTAAGAAACTCTTTGAGTTCTTCCCTGAGGGCCACAAAATGCTTTGCAGAGAGTTTCCGGCTCAAGAAGGATGAAAGAACGCCTACATTCGGGGCGATGGACATCTCGTTGTCATTTAGGATAACAATGAGGTCCTTTCGAAGATCGCCCGCCTGGTTCAACCCCTCATAGGCGAGGCCGCCGGTCATGGAACCATCTCCGATGACAGCGATTACTTTCGCCCTGTCCTTCTTGAGGCACTTGCCACAGGCCATGCCCAGGCTAGCGGAAATAGAAGTGCTGGCGTGCCCTGTGGAGAAGGCGTCATAAGGACTTTCGCTCATGCGAGTGAAGCCGCTCAGGCCGCCGTGTTGTCGAAGGGTGTGGAATCGTTCTCTTCGCCCTGTAAGAAGCTTGTGGGCGTACGCCTGGTGACCCACATCCCATATGATTTTGTCTTTAGGCGGATCAAACACGTAATGCAAAGCTATGGCCAACTCCACCACACCTAGGCTGGGGGCCAAGTGTCCACCCGTCCGCGACACTGTTTCAATGATGACCTTGCGGATCTCTTTGGCCAATTGCGGCAGTTCTGAACGTTCAAGGGCTTTGAGATCTTGCGGGCTGTTTATTTCATCCAAGTAATTCACTTCTAATCCCTTGTCTAAATACCCCTCACATTATTGCTGGTATCGTGTCTTAACTAACTGCCATTACTCACTATGTAGCCGAAAGCCTTTTCCGCGCGACATTGAGCATTTTCGGCAGTGAGAGGTCAGCTGAGTGAAGCGTTAAGAATCATAAACTGTTTGAGGGCCTTAGCCCGAGTTTTTATGATTCAACAAAAGGAACTTCTGACACATGACACTAGGCGCGCCAAACTCATCTGTTTCGTTCAATCACATAGCGCGCAAGGGCAACCAAGGGCTCCCCCTTCTTGCCAAAGATCCTAAGCGCGTCTAAGGCCTTGTCCACGAGTTCGCTGGCGCGGGCTTTGGCCTGATCCAGCCCCGTCAAAGAGGGCCGTGTAGCCTTGTGGTGGGCCTCATCGCTGCCCACAGGCTTGCCAAGCAATTCAGGTTTTCCTTCAATATTGAGTATATCGTCAGCGACCTGAAACGCAAGTCCGATATGTCGGCCATAGGCGCTCAGAGCAGCTATGTCCTGAGCGCTGCCCCCGCCAAGCACTGCACCAACTCGCACAGAAGCCTCAATGAGAGCGCCCGTCTTGAGTCGCTGGAGGTTCTCGAGCTCTTCCAGCGTGATTGTTTTTCCCTCTGACGAGACATCCATCATTTGACCTCCCACCATGCCCGAATACCCAGCCCCCCTGGCAATGAGATAGATGACCTCCAGGCATTTCAAGGCGTCATCCGGCCGGTGGCGGCCCGCAGCTGCGAGAACCTCAAAGGCGGCCGTGAGCAAGGCATCCCCGGCCAATATAGCGGTGGCCTCATCAAAGGCCTTGTGGCATGTGAGTCTGCCACGACGAAGGTCGTCATCATCCATCGCCGGAAGATCATCATGGATCAATGAATAGGTATGAATGAGCTCCAGGGCGCATGCAGCAGGCATCACATCAACGTCAGATCCCCCCACAACTTCCGACGCAGAGAGACACAAAATAGGGCGCAGCCGTTTACCTCCAGCTTCGAGGGAGTAGCGCATTGCTTGCACCAAGAGGGGAGGGGCGGACCCTTGATCGTGCCACACGTCTTCAAGGGTAGCATTGATCGCTTGCTGCTTTATCGTCAAGTAGGCCTTCAGGTCAAACATGTGAATCGTATCCGTCTTTCGTTGTCACTGGCCCATGGTGACCATGTTCTTAAAAGAGGAATGAAACCAGATGACTAGGAGCTGAATTTGTGGACCCTCTGCTTTCTTTCAGCTTTGAAGCCTTTAGCTTTCTTCTTGGAAGGGCTCTTCTCGGATGTTTCCTTCTTCGTCCTTAAGAAGTATGGAGACCTTTCTCTCCGTTTCATCCAACTTGTTTGAGCAGAACTTCGATAGTTTGATCCCTTCCTGAAACTTCTTTAAGGCCTCATCCAGGCCAAGGTCTCCACGTTCTAACGCCTCAACGATGCCTTCCAAGCGTTTCATGGCATTCTCAAATGTCAGCTTCGCCATCCTGTCTTTTCCTCTCTATGCGGCAGATCATTGCACCCTTTGATACAGTCACCTCCACGTGGCCACCGATATCCACCTTCTGAACATCTTTCACAAGGGTGTAACCCGGCAAGGCCCGCGTCACGCTATAGCCTCGCTCCAAGATAGCCAACGGGCTTAAGGCGTTTAACTTGGCCGCGGTCGTAGAGAAACCATTCTTCCTTGACTCCAAACAAAATTGCATTGCAGATAAAAGGCTTTGGTGATGATATTTAAGTGTCGTATTAAGATCCTTCACCACGACCTGGGGGGTACATCGTCCCAGTCTCCCCCCT
>Ga0272444_10001156_pt1 | contig 25962 bp, 25 predicted proteins | sample SSMForm13_FD_201033 | JGI IMG/M metagenome (GOLD analysis project Ga0272444, IMG submission 201033) | Marine sediment archaeal communities from Little Sippewissett salt marsh, Falmouth, MA, United States - SSM-Form-13 | ecosystem: Environmental > Aquatic > Marine > Wetlands > Sediment ...
ACGTCCGGCTCGATGGTTCCGCGTCCGAGAAGGATGAACCCGGCGGCGTGTACTCACCCGATGAAACCTGAACGTCCTTGGGCAAGTCGACAAGAACCGGTCCCGGCCGTCCGCTGCGAGCGACCGCAAACGCTTCGTGAAGGGTTGCCCCCAATTCATTGACATCGGTCACCAGGTATGCATGTTTGGTGATCGGCAAAGCGATTCCTGTGATATCGGCTTCCTGGAATGCATCGGTCCCCAACAGATCCACGTTGACCTGGCCGGTGATACAGACAATGGGAATCGAGTCAAGCATGGCGTTGGCGATCCCTGTTGTCAGGTTCGTCGCACCCGGGCCCGATGTGGCCATTGCAACTCCGACTCGGCCGGTGACTCGGGCGTACCCGTCTGCGGCGTGAGCCGCCGCTTGCTCATGCCGCATCAGGATGTGCCTGATTCCGTAGGCCGCCCGCAGATCGTACGTGGGCATGATCGCTCCACCGGGAACTCCGAATACAACCTCGACGCCTTCCCGTTGCAAGACCTCCCACACGATTTCCGCGCCTGTTCTCTGCATAGACCACCTTCTCTCTGTTTCGTTTGCGTACCCAAAAAATGTTCGGCCACCCGCTTGGGTGGCCGACGACAGTTTTCGTGCTGGATGTTGGCGACCCAAGCCTACGGTCCCTGCCCCCAAACGAGGACAGGGACCGTAAGAATGACGACGACAATAAGGAGGACACCAACCACGAGCTGTGCGATTTCGACAGCAGGCCATCGCAGGCAAGACTCGGCACACTGTGGGGTACAGTGCAGATCGTTGCTCGTGATCTGTCCGAACATCCTTCTTCGCCTCATCGCTTCCATCCGATCTCTGAATGCTCCCTTAAAAGACTTGAGCCACCCTGTTGGGTGGCCCGCTCATTTTTGTTGTCAGCGTCCGCCCGACAGGTCAGCCGTCCCCAATAAGAAGGGAACGGACGTCAATAACCTGAATAAGGAGGACACGACCACTCTGTTTCATTCCTTCGTCTCCAAATACTCGAAGTTGATGGCTCCAAACCTACAGCAAGTTCACGCCGTTGTCAATGGCTATTGACAACATGCCCTGGCGGAAGCGGATCATCAGGCAGAGAAAGGTCCCTCGAAGAAGGCGTTCCCGCTCCCGGAACGATTCGTCGGCCGAATGGTTCCGGTTCGATCCGGTCGCTATCATGGGGGATGCAACAACAGAGGTCGCAACTCAAGCTATTGATCGCCCTTCTCTCTCTTTTGTTGGGCTGTTTGGCCGTTTGCGCGGAGGAACTGGATCTCTCCCTCTCCGCGGATGCGTCGATCGGCATGGTGCAAACCACCGCAGAGAAGATCGTGGATACCTTTGTCGAGCGGGTCTCGAGAATTGTCGGCGCCGTTCCGGCGGGAGCGATTCCGCGAGTTGCCGTGAGGAACACCCCGAACCTGGTGTACTTCGATCGCCGGAGAGGGGAGATCGTGACCGCGCACTGGAAGACTCTTGATGCACCTGCACGATCGTTCTTCTTCTCGCTTGTGGCTGAAAACGATTCCGAACAGGCTTCCCGCTTGTTCACATCGCTGTTCAATGGATTCCTGCTCGCCCACGAGATGACGCACTGGCTGCAGCGCACTTGCGGCTTGACGCTTGACCGCTACACATCGGAAACGATGGCCAATGATCTCGCCGTTGCGTTCTTCATGGACTTCGAGGGAGGAGAATCGGAGCTTCTCGCACTCCAACAGCAACTCCAAAGGGCGATCAGCCAACTGAACAATCCGACACCCGCAGGAGAGAATGCAGCCGTGTACTTCAACACCCACTATGCCGAATTGGCACGAGACGCTTCTCTGTACGGATACTACCAATTCGGCTTCATCATCGACTCCATCCATCGACGAGCCAAGCTGGACTTCGAGGAGTTCGTCCGCGGCATGTGCCATCCGTGATCGGTAGACGACACGAGCTGGTAGACTGTCATCGACACACCCGTGGAGTCATTGCCAAACGTCGGGCAAGAGAGGACGGCACTCATGCAAGCAAGCTTCCGCTCGTACGACCATGCTCGGGACTACGATGTCGTCGGTCGCTTCCTGCTTCGAACCTACGGTACAGGCACGCCTCACCGGAATTGGCTTCATCCACGATGGGAGTACATGCACTTTCATCCGAGCCTGGATACCGATCATCTGCGTGAATTCGGGGTCTGGGAGGATGACCACACCGGCGAGATCGTCGGCCTTGTCCACTACGAACACCGGGTGGGGATCAACTACATGCAGCTCACTCCGCACGGTTCGTCACTTCAGCGGCCAGCGCTACTCCATGCGGTTGAGCATCTGGCGGGAGACTTCAAGATCGGAAGAGCGGTTCATGTGTATATCGACGATACGGATGCGGGGTTGCAGGCGATCGCTGCGTCGCTTGGCTTTGAGAAGCTGGGGACGGAATTCTCGGAACCAGCATCGACGCTGTAGTTGGAAGATCCGGGAGCCCTTCCCTATGAGAGAATCCGAGTTCCCGATGGGTTTCGGTTGATCAGCCTTGCTGACGATGATGATGTGCGCAAGGTGCACCGGGTGATGCACCGCGGATTCAATCACGAAGGAGAGCCGCCGGAAAGCGAACTGGAAGATCGGAGGAAGAAGCTCTCCGCACCGAACTTCCGTCGCGATCTAACGATCGTGGCTGTGGCTCCAGACGGCTGGTTCGCCTCCTTCGCCGGCACCTGGTACATCCCCGAGAACCGTGTTGCCTACATCGAACCGGTTGCCACCGATCCCGACTACCGCCGGAGAGGTCTGGGAACGGCCGCGGTTCTGGAGGGTCTTCGTCGGGCAGCCGAACTCGGCGCCACGGTGGCTCACGTCGGTTCCGACCAGCCGTTCTACCGGTCGATGGGGTTCCGTGTTGCGTCCCGTCAGTCGCTGTGGCGAAAGGTTCTCCTGTCGCCACGGGAATCCAAGGCTTGTTGATCGCCGGAACACCCTCGGCCTCTCGAGAACGAACACCTATACCTGACACTTCGGACAGATATAGCAGGATCCGCCGAGGTACTGAATCTTCTCGATCGGGGTCCGGCAATCCGGACAGAGACGGCCGGCGGATCTCCTATCGAGAAGCGGGGTATACGATCCCTTTTTCCCGTACAGATCGATCTCCGTATCCCTGCCACCCAGCTTCACGGCTTGGCGAAATGTGGACACGATCGCCGCATGAAGGGATTCCCGTTCCTGGGGAGTGAGAGAGGTGATTTTGCGCTTCGGACTGAGCCGGGCCCGGAACAAGATATCCTGCAGATACCCGTTGCCGATACCACAAATGTTGGCCTCGTGCGTTAGGAAGGCTTTGATCGGCACATCCTTGGCCGCTATCTGGCGGTCCAATCGCTGTGTCAGTTGCTCCACGGTGAATCTTCGATCGAGAGGAGATGGACCAAGACTGCCTGCGTAGGGGTGTGCCGCGATCTCCCGCTGCGAGAGAAGACCGACGAATCCCCACATCTGAATTGTGAGCGTCAGTCTCGATCCATCATCCAGTTCGCATGTCCAGTGGTGTTTCTTCGGCAGTTCATCCCACGGGGCCCGCAATAGGAGACGTCCGCCGAATTCCCCGATCATGAAGGTCAGTCCGCGATCGAGTTGGGCGAAGATCCACTTGCCTTTGGAGCTGACGTGAGAGAAACGGTGCCCGACGATCTCCTGGTCGAACACCTCCGGCTCGGGCGAAACAAACAGGAACTTCGGGCGCTCGCTGCAAACCATGGATGCGATAACCTCGCGACCGCATAACTCCGCGTCCATCTGTTGTGCGAGGGTGTGAACCTCCGGTAGCTCGAACATCGCTGCGTCCCCCCAAGCGACTCGTTGGATCATCATCGGCCGAGGCTCGTCGGAGAGTCAAGCCGATCGTGATCCTAGCAGCTCGATTGGGAGCGAAGCCGTGGCTTCCACGGCAAGGCTGCGGCAGAGAGGAGCGGGCAACCCCGGACGGGCATCGAATGACGGAAACCCGTACGATGGGACTATGATGTCGCCCCCGAACGATGAAACACTCCGAGAGAGCGCACCGGGCGCGGAACTGGCGTTGCGCCTTGACCGCCGCGCGCTGCTTCGAACGGATCTTGCTTGGATCGAAGCGGCGACGTGGAACGATCACAGCCGCTTTCTTGTGTTGCACGGGCAGGACGTCCTGCTCGAGTCGAATTCGTCACCGCGACCTCGTTTCCTGGCTGGCTCCGAACTGGATGCCCTGAAGATGGAAGTATCCGAGGCTGTTCTCCTCGGCGTATCCGGAGATGTTCCGGTATTCGCCATGGATGTTGCCGATGCTCCCCCGGAGGTTCGCGAGCGCCTTGCCGGAATCGGAACGTTTGTCTCGATGCGCAGGCTGCCCTCATCGGTCTCCCGAGCGACATGGGAGATGATCGCTCAGGCTCGGTCGCTATCGCGTTGGAACAAGACATCTCGTTTCTGTCCCACCTGCGGCGCCCCGATGGTCGTGCGCGATGCCGGGTACGTGCGAGCCTGCTCCAACCGCGATTGCCCCACAGTCGAGTTCCCGCGCATCGATCCCGCCATCATCGTCAGGATCCTGTTCGAAGACCGATGTCTCCTTGCGCGCCAATCGAAGTTCTCTCCCGGACTCCGCTCGGTCATCGCGGGCTTCGTCGAGCCCGGGGAAACCCTGGAGGCCGCGGTGGCGAGAGAGATCCAAGAGGAAGTGGGCCTCACCGTTCAAGACATCACATATGTCGCTTCGCAACCATGGCCGTTTCCGCAAGCGTTGATGATCGGGTTTGTCGCCCAAGCTTCAACCTCGGAGATCCAGATCGATCACAGGGAGATCGAATCCGCCGATTGGTATACACGAACGCGAGTACAGCAAGAGCTATCCGAAGGCACGCTGGTCCTGCCCGGCAGACGCTCCATCGCGCGCCGGTTGATTGATGAGTGGCTTCTTCGGTCGGGCTAAACATGCAACGAAATCGATCATAGAAACTCGATCAAACCATCATCTTCTCCGCCGTTGTCAGGACCCGAGCAACGTCGGTGTCCGATATCGCGCCTTGACTTCTGTCGCTCGACAAACGAGGATTGGCACCAGTTCAGGGTGAGTTTAGGGTGCATACCCCGCCTTGGAATCCAACCTTTGGGGAGCGTCAATGTTCGAGAGAATGGGTTGTTTCAACAACGGATCCGCGATCGGCACAACGCTGTGCCTTGCGACGTCCGCTGCCCTGTTCTCGGCGCAAACCTCCAAGCCTTCTTCCCGTATCTACCGTCCGAACCGCCGTCCGTAGCCCCGGTGGTTCTCCCTGTGGACCAGGATACTCCGCAATCAAGGAAACCGCCCTTGCTGGGGCCCTAGCGATCCAGTTTGCCGAATTTCCCCGTTTTCTTTGGACGTATAGATCGTAGAAGGAGCTTGATTGTCATGAAAGGCACTATTCTGCTTGCTTGCTGTTTGTCGTTTCTGATTGCACTCGGATCGATGGCCTGCGGCGCTGAGCCCTACGTCGTTGTCACGGACGCCCCGTGGGCTCCGTTTGAAATGGTGGACAACGAAGGGGAGTTCTTCGGGTTCGACATTGACCTCATCCGCGCCGTTGCCGTCACCGCCGGGTTTTCCGTGGACGTAAAGAACGTTGCGTTCGATGCCATCGTAGAGATGATCCGCACCGGTGGCGCCGACATCGGCGCATCCGGGTTGACGATCACCGAAGATCGAGCAAACGCCGTGGATTTCTCGGTCCCCTACTATCAATCGAACCAGGCCGTCGTCATCGCGGCCGATACGGGGCTGAACCTTGTCACCGCTCTGGGCGACGGAAGCGTAGTTGGCGCTCAGAATGCAACCTCGGGCCTGTGGTGGTTGGAAGACAACGTCATTGCTCAAGGCATCGACATCGATTTGCGCGGGTATGAGACCTATCCTGCAGCGATCCTCGATTTGGTCAATGGTCGGCTTGACGCGGTGATTCAAGACGAGCCCGCTTCTCAGGCCTCGATCGCCGCTTACCCGGACAAGCTATCGATTGCCGGCTTGATCTACACACAGGAGACGTTCGGCTTCATCACGGCCAAAGGGGATCCCTCACAGCTGCTGCCGAAGATCGAGACTGCCCTTGCCGCTCTCGGCCTCACGGTGGAGACCGTCGCAGGAGACTCAAGCCTGACGATCGAACCCGGTTCGTTTGTCGATTCGTTGCTTGCCATCTATTTCGGGCCGGATCTCGATGCAATCGCGGACGCGTGGCAGGAATCGAAGGATCTTCTTCTCGACGGGGATCTTCCCGGGTACACGCAATCCATGCAGGATCAGCTCGGACTGTAAGTCACCGTGCGCCGGCCGGCGCAAGCCGAGCCGGCGCACCTCCTGGAGACTCCTATGTCGAGAATCGTTGAAACCGCGAGTTACTTGCCCATGCTCCTTCGCGCTTCGCTTGTCAATCTTGAGCTCCTGGCCGCCCTTGCAGGTTTGGGTTTCCTTGTGGGAACAGCCACCGCACTCACCCAAAGCTACGCAAGAAAGCCGGCAAGAGCGTTCGCCAAAACGTTCGAGTGGGTGTTCCGAGGGATTCCGGCGTTGGTTCTGCTCTTCCTGTTCTACTTCGGGCCGGCTCAGTTTGGGATTCGCGTCTCTTCGCTCACCGCGGCATCCATAGCCCTCGGGCTTCGTTCCGCAGCGTATCAATCCCAAATCCTTCGAGGCGCGCTGGAATCGGTCGCAAGCGGTCAGATGGTGGCCGCGCGTTCGCTTGGAATGAGTCGAAGATGTGCCATCCGCAAAGTTATCCTTCCTCAGGCGTTTCGCCTTGCTCTGCCAGGATGGGCCAACGAACTCAGTGCTGTCGTGAAGGATACGACCCTGGCGTACGCGGTTGGCCTCAACGACGTGATGCGTACGGCACGGGTCATCTACGACCGGCACTACGAACTGGCGATGCCCGCCCTCCTACTGGTCGCGTTGCTGTTCCTTCTCCTTACGGAGGGGAGCACCGCTCTGCTTGCACTCGCGGAGAGACGAACGCGGATTCCGGCCGCATCCATCGCCGAGACGATGAGGATCGCTCGATGACTGCACTCCTCCGTGTAGAGAATCTCCACAAGCGCTATAGCGACGAGCACGTCCTGAAAGGGGTGTCCTTCTCGCTTCACCGCGGCGAGACCAAGGTCGTGATCGGGCCCTCCGGGACGGGCAAGAGCACCCTCCTCCGCTGCATCAATCAACTGACCGTTCCGGATGCCGGTTCTGTGTGGCTTGGCGACGATGAGATCACCCAAACGGGGGCATCTCTGGATCGAATCCGCGCGCGAATCGGGTTCGTGTTCCAGAGTTTCAATCTGTTCACACACCTGACGGCGCTGGCAAACGTCCGGCTCGGACCGATTTGGGTCAAGCACATAGGCAAGACGGAAGCCACCCAACGAGCACGGGATGAGCTTGCCCGCGTCGGCCTCGCCGACAAAGAAAATGCGTATCCGTTTGAGCTGTCGGGCGGACAGCAACAGCGTGTATCGATCGCCCGAGCGTTGGCGATGGATCCGGAGCTTGTCTTGTTCGACGAGCCGACATCAGCACTGGATCCCGAATTGATCGGCGATGTGCTTGATGTCATGCTCGATCTTGCATCGAATCGAATGACGATGCTTGTTGTCTCGCACGAGATCGGGTTTGCTCGCGCCGTCGCAGATGAGATCCTGTTTATGGCCGAGGGGAGCATCCTTGAGCAAGCACCGCCCGGCCAGTTACTCGATGCTCCACAGCACCCGCGCACAAAAGGGTTCTTGGCAAAGCTCGGGATGCTGGAAGGAAGTGCCCCGTGACGGCGCAATGGTCTTGGCTTCCGCAACTCGCTCAGGGGTTGTTGCTGACCCTGGAAATCACGGCGGCTTGCATCGCATTCGGAGCTGTTCTTGGCGCTCTCCTGGCGTGCGGGCGATTGTTCGGAAGGAAGTGGCTGCGGTTTCTCTGCGGCGGTTACATCCGCCTGTTCCGCGGAACACCACTGCTGGTGCAGCTTGCCGTCCTGTACTTCGGTCTGCCGTCGTGGGGAGTCGTGCTGCCACGCGTTCTATGTGCGATCCTTGCACTGGGGCTCAACTCAGCCGCATACCAGGCCGAGTACTTCCGTGGGGCCATCCAAGCGGTGGCTCCGGGGCAGATTGCCGCTGCAAGAGCCTTGGGGCTGAACCGATGGAAGTCGATCTTCACCGTGATCTTCCCTCAGGCGGCACGGTTGGTCATTCCTTCCTGGTCGAATGAGTTGATCCTGATGCTGAAGTACTCATCGATTGTGTTTTCGATCACGCTGTACGACCTGATGGGGATGGGAAAACGGATTGCCTCAAGGAACTTCCGTTACTTCGAAGTGTTCTTGATCGTTGCCGGCATCTATCTGGTCGTCGTCCTGATCGTTTCCGTGGGTCTCCGCGCACTCGAGCGGAGGCTGCGTGTCCCCGGCCTGGGGAGCTCCAACTCGTAAGAGACGTGAAAGGATCGGTCAGCCGGATCGGGCCCTTTCTTCTACTCTCTATCATGAGGCGAGTTGCAGTTCCGACTTCGTCTCGGAGACGAATCGCACCGGCGAGAGAATCCGAACCGGGAGATGGGATGCCTGTGCCAGCAAGTGATGGTCCTGTGTGATCAAGATCGAGTTCGTTGCGTGGGCGAGCGCGGCGAACTTCCGATCTTCGGCATCGGGAACGACCATGTATGCGTCAAGATCCAACGGAACATCGGACCGCGCCTCCGTCAGAAACAGCCCTGCGAACCGCTCCCAGGAGATCGGAGGAATCTTGGATAGGATCCTCTTAGATTCGCTCCGCGTCTGCTCGTTCCAGACCATCCTCAGCCTGCCGTCACGGATCGCGCCGACAATCCGGGCGGAGCAGCTGCTGGGATGAAACGCCGCAGCGACCCACACATTGGTGTCCACGACCACCGACGTCGTCGCGATCGGTGACGGTGACACCCGCTGCGGTACATCCCGGCAAGGAACCATGATCCCATCGTAGCCGATCGCATGTGTTCCGTTGCCTCAATGCGATGACCTCAGTTCTCTTACCCGGACGGCCTATCCCTTCTCAACCAGAAACTGACGCGAAACACCTGCAGGCAATCGAATCCCCGGGAGACTCCGGCCAACAGCGGTTGCCTGAGATACAGCGTGCTTCATCTTGGCGCCGCTCCAGCAACCGCTTGGGAAGGTCCGGCTCACAGATCAGCGGCCTTGAAAGGGAAATGAACTGCGCATCACCGCTTGAGAGAACATCTTCCATGACCGCTCTCGATCGCAATCCTCCGACAAGAAGGATCGGAAGGTTGGTCCGCGACTGAGCACGCTGCGCCATCGGACGGAAGTATGCTTCGCCGGCCCCGGGTCGAATCTTGTCGGCGATGTTGAACCCACGACTTGAAGCGATCCCGCCGCTGACCTCTACCGCATCGAGCCCGACACCGGCAAGCTCCGAGATCACCCGGAGACCGTCATCAACGGTCAGTCCCCCGGCGGCCTCGTCGAAAACACCGAGCTTCACGAAGACAGGGAACGCTTCTCCCACTTCTTCTCGCACCCTCCTCGCCATGCGCTGCAGAAACCGCATCCGTCCTTCGAGATCTCCGCCCCAGCCATCCCGGCGCTTGTTCGTCCGGGGGGAAAGGAATTGGCTTCCCAAGTATCCGTGTGCCGCGTGGAGCTGTACAGCATCAAACTCCGCTGCGCGGGCCCGTCCTGCCGCTTGGGCAAACCAGTCGATCGTTTGCATGATCTCATCGGAACTCATCGCGCGTGCGGCTCGCTTCGGCGGAGCCGCAGACACGTCGGACGGCGCAAGGAGAGTACGCAGCGATCCCTCGCTCGATTGAGCCCCCGCATGATTGATCTGGGCGGCGATCTTCCCTCCCTGTTCGTGGACAGCGTCGGTAAGCCGGCGAAGCTCGGGAATCAAGCGATCATCATAGATCCCGGTCATCGCACGATGCGCCTTGCCCGAAGGATGAACGTACAGATGCCCCGTGATGATCAATCCCACACCGCCTGCGGCCAATTGCGTGTAGAGAGCGGCGAGTTTCTTGGTTGGAACGCCTTCGTCATCGGCCATGAGTTCTGCCGTAGCCGATCGCACAAGGCGGTTGGCCAGCACCAGCGGTCCGATCGCCTGCTTGGTGAACAACAGCGGCATGACATCCTCCTCCGCCTCGATTCCGTGTTCGTGAGGGTTCGAGTATATCTCGATCGATCCTTCGACTCGGCTACAATCCATCCTGGGGGATCAGATATGCGGAAGCAGCAGATCCTGGAGTGCCCGGCTTCAAGGTGGACAGACTTGCTCGATTTCCTTGCTGCAATGAATACGTGCGAGGAGCACAGCATCGGATATCTGGGAACGGATGTCCCGACAATTCTCGACGATCTGTCCGAAATCCCAACCCCACGCTTCAACGCTTTCCTTCTCGCACTGGACACGCCAACCGGGAACATCGTCGGCGCATTGGGAACCGAGACCGATCCCGAGATCGGCCGTGCATGGCTGTATGGACCGTTTGTCGATCGAAGCTCCACAGCCACGTGGGATCTCATCGCGGATGCTCTCTATGAGAAGACAGAAGCGAGGATGCCTCCGGATGTCACCGAACACGAACTGTGCATCGGAATCCGCAACAGCCGGGTTGAGGCGTTTGGCTCCCGTCATGGGTTTGTACCGTTCTCACACAGTATCAGCCTCTCCCTCCTGCGGAGCGATCGAATCCCTTACGGGGATCCGCCTTCTATGATCCGGCCGTTCGTTCGGAACGAGCACGAAGCGCTGGTAACTCTTCATGAGAGGCTCTTCCCGAAGACCTACTACACGGGCAAACAGATCCTGAACCTGATCGGTGACACCGGTCAGGTCTTCGTCGCCGGTACAGCCCGGAATCTCATCGGGTACGTGCTTGTCCGCGTCTCTCCGGTTATCGGCACCGGAACCATCGAATTCGTCGGCGTTGCTGCGACATCTCGAAATCGCGGGATTGGATCGAATCTCATCGCAAGGGGAGTGGCATGGGCGTTCAGTCGCCCGAGGATCGGTGAGATCTCTCTCACGGTTTCCGCGTCCAATTCAGCGGCGCTTGCTCTCTATGATAAGCACGGTTTCCGCCGAGGGAAGGAAATCGTCGGGCTCCGGCGTGTTGGCACAACGGACTCCGAAGAATCCATATCATTGCAGGTAGGCACTCCTCCGTCCGCCTTTCATTGATTCGATTTCCTTGCGTGCACATCTAGGACATGGGCTTTGACTGAACTGGCCGTTCTCCGCAGAACCTAGCGATAATTCTCCGTATGGGCGCTGCAGGGAGCGCAAACGCCGCATTGCATCGTGCTTGAACTCTTGACGACGGGCATGAAAACGGTATACTACAAACGTGTTTGGTAGCTGTGCAGGTGCTTTCTTGGAAGCCAGTCCTATCTGTAGTCCACTGAAACGTTCTGCTTCGCTAAAGCTTCCAGCATAGAGGAGGTCGTGTAGTATGTCCGAACGCGAGACGGGAACCGTCAAGTGGTTCAACGATAGCAAAGGCTTCGGCTTCATCGAGCGCGAGCAAGGTGAAGACGTGTTTGTCCATTTCAGCTCAATTCGTGGCGACGGGTACAGGTCGCTGGAAGAAGGCCAGAAGGTCGAGTTCACCCTGGGCCAGGGTCAGAAAGGCCCCCAGGCACTCGATGTGACGGTGATCTAGGCTTAGCCATCAAGATTGTCGTTCAATATCGATAAGACTCACTAGCGCGGCGCACAGAACTCTGTGCGCCGCGTCTTTTTCGCTGAACTCGCCGCTGGTTCAACAAATCCCTTGGGGCTTCGCTTGTCATCGTGCACCGGAACTCGCACGCCACGGAAGATCTAACCTCAGAAGTTTTCGCGAATTCACCCTATTCCGCTCGAAAGTCCATCACGTGTGTCGTTCGTTGCCGAGACCGAATCCTTCGGGCGCGTGGCCCGTTCCGTTGGTCCGATACTCGATTGCTCAGCCCCTCATGATGAAGCACCGGAGCATTGCGGCACTGCGTTTGCAGAGCGTGGCTCATGGTACGCGAGCATCAAGGCCGCTGCGGCAAGCGGCAGGAACGACACACCGCTCATCACGGGGATCAGCCCCCACTGATCGGCCAGCCAGCCGATCGGCGCCAAGGCCAGTCCGCCGACGCCCCACGCCAGCCCCATCACCAACCCGGAGACCAGTCCTGTGCGTCCCGGAAGGCACTCTTGCGCAGCGACAACGCCCACCGGCGTTGACGACAAGACAAACAGTCCGCTCGCAGCGATCAGCGGAAGCAACAGAGATGTCGGACCGTAGAGGAATGCAAGCAGGCAAGGAGTGGCCAATGCAAGCGATCCAAGAAGGATGACCTTGCGTCCGATGCGATCCGACAGGCTGCCCGCCGCAAGTCCACCCGCCGCTCCGAGCAAGAGGAACAGGCTGATCGCCGCACCGCCGACCAACGCGGATCCTCCCCGTTCCACGACCAGAACGGCAAGGAAGTTGGAGAACGAGGTCGCAGCGATCGCACGCAGCACAACGACAAACCACAGGATCACCAAGCGTCTCGGGATCTGTCGGAAGCGAATCCGTCCGTTCTGCGCGGCTTCCGCCGCTGGCAAACTCGTCCGAAGCGGCCACGCAAACGAGATTAAGACGAGAATCCCCGGCAAGATGAGCCAAGGGGTTCTCTCAAGTCCCAGCCGCTCGACGTAGGCAACGATCACCAACGGAGCAACAGCACCTCCAAACGTTCCCCCAGCCGAGAACAGCGCCATCATCAGTCCCCGCCTGCGATGATGAACGGCACCGACCAACGCCGCAGCCACAGGATGGAAGAACGCCGTGCCGATCCCTGCCGCAATCATGATCAGAAGCAGTTGCTCGAAGCTTCCCGCGCGCCCGATCAGGCACATTGCCGTCACCGTCAACAAGGGTCCCAGAACCACGAGAACGGGACGCTGAGCGCGGTCGGCAAGGTGGCCAAGTCCGGGCTGGATCATGGAGTTCACGACAATACGCACCGTGCCGAGAAGGCCGGCGAACGCAAGCGATAGATCCAAGCGGTCGATCAGCAAAGGAAGAAGCGGGGCATAGAAGCTGGCAAACCCATCGTTCAGGAAGTGCCCGAGAGACAGAAGTGCTGTTCGTTTCCATGAATTCGGCGGGAGAGATGTGCGTGTCGGCATGAGACGCGATCATAGCCGTGCCGGTGGGTTCCCACAAGACAACAAGCGGGAGCGAACCTCGCTCGCCCCGAAGAGGAATTCTTGCTTGAGACGACACAACCTGTCGTGTCATCAACCATCGCATGTGACGCTTTGGCGGGTGGGCCGATCTCGTAGCGTCGCCGAGTCGGAAGCGGTTGACCGGCCGGTACGACCTCTTCTATAGTCTGTCCGGACCACAGCCCGAATCCCGTCTCTTCGAGCGCTTTGACCAACAAGGCGAGGGGTGGGTCGGCAGCTGTTGTCAACTCCGGGTGGGGAAACAGACTTGATCAGGCAGATTATGGGAAGGAACGCGGCGCGCGTGATTCTGGTAACCGGGGCCTCCTCGGGGATCGGACGAGCATGCGCCCTCGGCCTCTCACGCTTGGGACACGCGGTGTATGGAACGACCCGTCGTTCGCCAACGGAAGTCCGTACGGAGGTTCGCCAGAGTCTTGATCCATCGTGTCATTTGGAGTTCTTGCGGGTTGATGTGACCAACGACGAGAGCGTTCGCGCTGCCGTTGATCACATTCTATCGGAGGCAGGGCGGATCGACGCGTTGGTGAATTGCGCCGGATTCGGGACCGCCGCGGCCGTCGAAGATACCCTCCCCGCCGACTTTCTCGCCGTGTTGGATACGAACCTTCTCGGGACCTTACGGTGCTGTCGAGCCGTTCTTCCGCACATGCGAAGCCAGCGTTCGGGGACGATCGTCAACGTTTCTTCGATCGCCGGGAGAATGGGGATCCCCTTTCAGGGAAGCTATAGCGCTTCGAAGTTCGCGCTGGAAGGCATGAGCGAAACGCTGCGGATGGAAGTACGCCCGTTTGGGGTCAATATCGTGCTCATCGAGCCAGGAGACTTTAAGACCGGATTCACCGACCACCGGCAGACCACCGCACTTGCCAAAAACAGGACCCCCTACAAGGCCAGCATGAGGAAGGCGCTCTCCGTTATGGAAGCGGACGAACGGGGTGGGAAAACGCCCGAACCGGTGGCTCGATTGGTCGCGAAGATTCTTGCGATGAGATCCCCCCGGGTTCGGTACGTGGTGGGACCGATGTCCGAGAAGATCGCCGCCGGGCTGAAGTGTTTGCTCCCATCCAAGTGGTTCGAGCAAATCCTCATGGTCTACTACCACGTCGGGAAGAAAAACGATAAGCGGATGAGAGAATCTTAGTCCGTGATCAATGATACGCCGGGCCGGTCCATCGGGCGGCGATCCGGCAGTGATGAGAAGGAGTATGCTGTGGACTTGTTCGAGAAGTGCCGCGGGTTTCATACGGATCCCAAGGTGGCCGAGGCGATGGGGTACCCCTGCAACCCGCGCCGCGCACGAGAGATGGGGCTCTATCCCTACTTCATTCCGCTTGAGAGAAGCGAAGGGACCACCGTTGTAGCCGATGGCCGTGAGCTGATTATGCTCGGCTCCAACAACTACCTCGGACTGACCATGCACCGCGAAGTTCGCGCCGCTTCGCAACAAGCGCTGGCCGAGTTTGGGCCCAGCTGTACCGGATCGAGGTTCTTGAACGGCACGCTTGCGCTCCATGGCGAACTGGAGCGTCGTCTTGCGTCGTTCTTGGGAAAGGAGAGAGCGCTGGTGTTCGCCACCGGATACCAAACCAACCTCGGAGTGATCTCATCGCTGATCGGACGCAAGGACGTAGCAGTGTGCGACAAAGAAGATCACGCAAGCATCCTCGATGGATGCCGTCTCTCCTTGGGGCAGGTCTTGCGCTTTCATCACAACAGTCCGAAGAGCCTCGCCGAAGTTCTAACGTCTACTCCCCCAACCGCGGGCACACTGGTTGCGATCGACGGGGTGTTCAGCATGAGCGGCGAGATTGCGCGGCTTCCCGAATTGGTCGCCGTCTGCCGCGAACATGGCGCCCGATTGCTTGTCGATGACGCACATGCCATCGGCGTCATCGGTCGAGGTCGGGGAACGGCAGCTCATTTCGATCTCACGGATGACGTCGATCTGATCGTCGGAACGTTCAGCAAGTCGTTCGCGTCCATCGGCGGGTTTGTGACCGGCGACGAAGCAACGATCGACTGGATTCAGCACGTGGCTCGCTCACTGATCTTCAGCGCAAGTCTTCCCGGTCCGAATGTTGCTGCCGCTCTCGCCGCTCTGAAGATCATCGAACGTGAACCCCAGCGTGTCGACCGGGTGAATGCCATCGCTCGCCGGATGCATCAGAGTCTGCGCGAGATGGGGTTTGAGATCGGCGACAGCGAGACACCAATTGTCCCGATCTTCATCGGAGATTCGATGGCAGCCATTCGAGCGTGGCGTGCGCTGTTCGATGCCGGAGTCTATGCCAACGTCGCGATTCCGCCTGCCGTTCCGCCGGGGAAGGCACTCCTCCGCACGAGCTATATGGCCACACATACCGAAGAGCAAATGGATCAGGTTCTCGATGCGTTCGGCCGCATGGGCCGGCAACTGGATCTGATCTAGCACTCACAGCCGGAGAGCAGATCCTCCGCTGTATGATTGAACGAGAGGGAGGAAGAAGTGCAATCTCCATACAATGCAAAGGAGTCGTTGCGGTGGCTGGTCCATCTAGCACACCCGTCTTGGATCCAGCACGCTCCTCTCAACCGGCAGCCCCTGTCGGCGAACATGCTTGCTCCCACCTCCGACCATCGCACGGCGCGGATTGTCTTGTTCGGAGATCTCATGCCGTTTGCGGATCGCCGTGAACTGACTGTGACTCCCAGCATTCGGAAGCTTTTTCAACAGGCCGATCTCGTTATCGGCAATTGCGAGACCCCGGTTGCAGCGCAGACATCGATCAAGCCGTTCGTGTTCGTCATGGGGACCGACCGCATCCGGGCTGCACTCGAAGCCATGGGAGTGAGGCAAACCCCGGAACGCTGTGTCTTGAACATCGCCAACAACCATGCCGGCGATCACCGGGAAGACGGGTTCGCAGAGACGCTGACACAACTCGGGTCGCTTGGAGTCACCGTCGCCGGAGTGCAACGGGACGGCGTTCCGTTCGTTCCGACAATCCAAGTGGGGTCGGCCCATATAGCCGTGCTTGGCTGGACGGAGTGGATCAACCGCGATCGCTTCCCGCAAGGCCTTGGTATCTGCCGCCACGAGCACGTAGATCGGCAGATCGCTGATGCAAGAGAGGCAGGAGCTGACTGCCTGCTGGGTTTTCCGCACTGGGATTTTGAGTTCTGCATGTTCCCTTCGGGGCAGACCGTGCAAACCGCCCGCAATCTCCTGTCACGTGGCATCACGGCGCTAATCGGGCATCACCCACATGTGGTTCAGCCGGTCGCCCGATATCCCGAGGGGCTGTGCATCTACAGTCTCGGTAACGCAACTCCTCTACCGACACGCACTGCCCGCTGGCCGATGACGGTGGGAGCGGTCCTGTGTCTGGACGTAGTGTCCGAAGGGAACGATGTGGGAGCGATTGTCTCCTACAAGGTAGTCCCGATCCGGATCCGCCGCGAATCACGACGGATTCTTCTCTCGGCGATCGCCGCCGATCATCCGGCATCCGCCAATGAGCAGGCTCTGATCGAGCGGTTGTTCGCGCCTTCGGAGTGACGCTCTGCCGTGGCTTCTGTTGATCCGGTGGCCGCCCTCGTTGTTGTCCGCCGTGCGGAATCCGGATTGTCGCCCTATGATGTCACCCGAAAGCCCAGCGCAGACTGGGACTGTATCGGAAAGGGAGGGCCGATGACCGAAACAGGCTACCACATGAGCGCCGAGGAGTTCCGCAAGCAAGCAAGACAACTCATCGATTGGATCGTCGACTACCACGAACGGCGCGTAGTTGACCTCCCTGTGCTCTCTCGGGTCGATCCCGGCGCGATTCGACGCGAACTCCCCGAACACGCCCCCGAACAAGGGGAATCGTTCGAGGCCATGATGCGAGACGTCGACGAGATCATCCTTCCGGGGATCACCCACTGGCAGTCCCCCAATTTCTACGCGTACTTCCCGGCCAATGTGTCGTATCCGTCCATCCTCGGCGAGTTGCTGTCAGCGGGGCTCGGAGTTCAGGGGATGCTGTGGTCGACAAGCCCTGCCTGCACGGAGCTTGAGACCCATGTCTTGGATTGGACAGCGGAATTGCTCGGTCTGCCGGAGCCGTTCATGTCACGCGGAAGCGGTGGCGGGGTCATCCAAGACAGCGCATCAAGCGCAGCACTGACGGCGCTTCTTGCGGCACGCGAACGAGCCACCGAATACCGAAGCAATGAGCAGGGACTCGTCGAGCATCCCCATCTGATAGCGTATGCATCGACTCAGACGCACTCGTCGGTGGAGAAAGACGCCCGCGTGATCGGAATCGGGCGATCTCATCTGCGGGCGATCGAGGTTGACGAAGACTACGCCATGCGCCCCGATCTGCTCGAGCAACGGATCGGCGAAGATCTCGCCAACGGATTGAAACCTTTCTTCGTTTGCGCCACCGTGGGAACCACATCATCGAATGCGATGGATCCACTGCGCGCCATCGGCCGGATCTGTCGGGAACACGGCATCTGGTTGCATGTTGACGCGGCGATGTCGGGTACGGCTGCGATCTGCCCCGAGTTCCGCTCCCTCCTCGACGGCGTCGAACTTGCCGACAGCTTCGCCTTCAACCCTCACAAGTGGATGTTCACCAACTTCGACTGCGACTGCTTCTTCGTCTCCGACCGAGCCGCACTCATCCGCACACTGTCGATCCTCCCGGAGTACCTCCGCAATCGCGCCACCGAGGCGGGCGCCGTGATCGATTATCGGGATTGGCATGTTCCGCTGGGGAGACGCTTCCGCGCCTTGAAGCTGTGGTTCGTGCTTCGTCACTACGGGGCGGAAGGGTTGCGCCACCACATCCGCCGCCATATCGCTTTGGCACAAGCGTTTGCATCCTGGGTCGAAGCGGACGAACGGTTTGAGCTCGTCGCTCCCGTGCCTCTCAACCTTGTTTGCTTCCGGCTGCACGGTGGGGACCGGAAAAACGAGATCCTTCTCGATCGCATCAATCAAGACGGGAGATTGATGATGTCCCACACAAGGCTCAACGGGCAGTACGTGCTGCGCTTCTGCGTCGGGCAAACACACACCGAGGAACGCCATGTGTCGGAGGCATGGCGTGTCATTCGTGATGTGACCGCAGAGATCCCGGATGTTGTCTCGTAAGCCGCCACAATCTAGAGAGCGATGTCTTCGGGTAGGTGAATCGCGAACTTACACCACGGATCACCGGCAAGAACCGACTCGACGACCTCGGCTTTGAGCTTGCAGCCGAAGATCAGCTCATAGGGTCGTTTGTGGTATCCGGCGCTGCATTGGCAGAACGTCGGCGAAACCGGTGATTCGCCCATGCGAAGCGTCTCACGGGCCCAGGGACAATGGCAATAGAGGTACCGCTTGGCCTGTTCATCGTCTTCCTTGATGTACGCGTCCGCCATATAGGGAATCTTCACTTCGTACAGGATTCGCCCTTCTCGAACACCGGCGGAAATCTCCGGATGCTGCTTGACGAAATCGACAACCTCATCGGTGATCTCCTGGGTGAAGAAGAGCTTGCCGCTGTCACGCAGATCCTCAAGCTCGGCGATGAAGTTGGCGCGCTTTTGCTCGAGGAATTCGTCGAAACTCCCGGCCGCTTCGTACGTCTCCTTCAGCCCGCGGTACCAGGTTTCCGGCAGATCCCTAAGGCTGTCTGAGAGGAGCTCACGGCAAGTTGCTTCCTCTACTTCGTCTTCGAGCCGATCCATCACCGTGCGGTTGAGCCGCGCGCGATCCGTCGGCGACGTTCCAAGGGCTGGGAGCTCAAGCCCCTCGAACACTCGATTACGAACCGCCTCGCCGAGTTCCGCCGCCAGCTTCGTGTGCAGGTTTCTCATCGCCTCTTCGCCGTCAATCAGCTCCAACGCCGAAGCCTGTAGCGCGTTGTTCCCGATGTATAGTCCGTACCGGGCAAGAGTGAGAATGTTGTCCAGACTGTTTTGCTCTTCGCCGATGAGGATCGACATAAACGAGAGCACATCCGTCCGGTCGGCCGATACCAGCGAGCCTGAACCACCTTGCTCTGGTTGCTGAAGGAAGCTCTCAAACCACTCGACAACCTCGACGGACTGCTCGATCGTTGCATCATCTAGCTTCCGCGTTTTCAGGAACTCTCGGAATCCACTGTTGTCCATCGCTTCCCTCCAAGAACCCGGATTGTCAGATCTTCGGCTGTGTGCATCCACGATCCTATCGCGAGGATTGCACGCCACCGTCTCTGCGACGTCTTCACCGCCATGCATTGTCTCCACGCAATGGCAAGTGGCAAGCCCTTGATGAACGAATGATCCCGATTGGCGCTACACTGCGCCTGTGAAGACTCGATCATCCTCGGCGATGCCATTCTTGCTGGGAAGCCCGCCGAGTACCGCAAGCTGTTTGCTGATCCACGGTTTCACCAGCTGGCCGGAGGAGATGCTCTGGCTGGGGGTCGATCTTTCGCGCCGCGGACACACGGTCCTTGGCGTGCGGCTTCCCGGGCATGCAACGGTTCCAAGAGATCTCCGGCGCGTTCACGCTGAGGATTGGCTGATGGCGGTTGAAGACGGCGTCTCGCTTCTCCACCAGATGTCGGAGGCCGTGTTCGTCGTCGGTTTTTCGCTCGGCGGAGCGCTGGCGCTGATCGCCGCCGCGGAGACCTCCGTTCGTGGCGTCGTGACGATGGCGACGCCATGCGAGCCCACATCGCTTGCCACGAAACTTCGCGCCTTGGCCGGGAGCGCGTTTCCCATGTGGGAGCGTTTCCCGGACGCACGTCCGCATCCGAAACTCGGGAACCGTCATCAAGCGGTGTACCCAGCGTACGCCGTCTATCCGGCCCGCGCAAGACGTCAGCTTGTGCGCGTACAAGAGCTTCTTTGCCGGTCCCTGCCGAAGGTCGATGCTCCTGTTCTCATCGTCCACTCCAAGGATGATCCGATTGTGGATGCGGAGTGCGCCAAGCGGATCTACGCACAACTCGGAACGGCCGACAAGCGGATCTTGTGGCTGGAAGGGTTCGGACACTCGGTCGTGAGGGCCGCTCGCCGGTCGGAGTTGTTCAGCGACATTGCGGATTTCATCGACCAGCACAGGCAATCCTGAAGCGCCGGTCTCCTACGTGAGATCGCGAAGCCAATTGCGGAGAGCGTACCGGACCACGGAAAGGGCCATCACCGCTCCCAGTGTGAACAGAATGTGCTCGAAATCGACCGTCGTAATCGTGAACGCAAGGGCATTCCCCGCCGCCGGCGGATGCTCGGAATCGGTCACCACCATCACGAAAATCGATAGCGCAACGGCTGCCGCTCCAAGGATTCCCGCGGTGTGTTCGTTCAATGTGAGCAGGTCGAATCGGAACGGAATCGAACACAGCAAACCGATCGCCATGCACAGGACGTGACCGCCGATCACGTTCCTTGGACGGGCTGTCGAGCTGTGCGGCGTGGCGAACACGACGAACGCACTCGCGCCGAGCGATGCCACAATGACGCCGCTGGTCAGCACGCCGAACACCGTCACGATAGCGGCCACAGCGACAAACGCCAGCAACGTCTGCAGGATGTAATGCCTTGGATCCTGTTTGAATTTCTCGTCGATCAGCTTCATCGCCGGGGATGATACAGGAAGAGTGGGGTGTCTGCGGGTCAAGACTCAAAGAAGGCTGTGGGACTCAAACTTCAGGTTCATGGGTCTCATCAGCGAAGACGAAGGTGCGCTTCAGATCGCGGAACCAACTAAACGGCACAACGCCATCGTGTTGGAGCCTGCCTACAACGATACCAGGCGCAATGTCGAGTCTACTGGCGAAATCCAGGATCCGCATGCGGGAGATCGTGCCCTGGGCCAAGAAACTCTGGTAGGAAACCCGCGGGATCAGATGATCTGCAGCGAAAGCATCCGCCTCTTCCTCGTACGCTGATGCCTCCATGCCGACTTCGTCGACGAACAAGGCCCTCTTCCCATGGAGGAGCGTGTGCGCTGCTTCGTGGAAGAAGGTGAACCAGAAGTGGTCGTCCGAACGGAAGCGCAGGCTCTGCATGATCAGAGCTTTGCCCGGTGCGAGCCATCTCGTGGCTCCTGAGAGGTGGGTCTTGGGAAGCTCCGGGACAAAGACCAGCGCAACGCCTGCTTCGCGACACAACTCCTTCATCTGAGGTTCGAATATCGACGGCCCAGAGCTTGTTAGCATTCGGATTGCGTCTAGTGCTTCCCGGAACTTGCTTTTCTCAAACGGATCTGTGTCGATCTCCGCAGCCTTGATCTCGCCGATCCTCATCCACGCGGCCACCGCATCTGGGGAACTCCTGAATGCCGCTGACCGCCGATAAGCCACTGCAAGCTTCCCATACTGGGACTCCCACGCACTTGGGCTCGCAACGCCGAAGAAGTCCAGCAACATGCGCGCTTGCTCTTCCGCATCATTCGAAGGTCGGATCCACCTGCGCTCGGCCAGACTTCGAATCGGGAACCTTCGTGCCCAGTCAATGTAATCCACGACCCTTGATCGCTCTTCAATCCGTGCGGCGTGGAGGCGATACATTGATTCAAGATTCATCCACAAGGTCGCTCGCACGCCAAGGGCACGTTCAAGGCGAAGCGCCATCTCAGGCGAAATCGATGCCTTGATGTGAATGACTTGACTAATGTGCTTCTCGGACAGTCCACATCGTGAGGCAAGCTCCGCTTGAGAGATACCGCGCGCCTCCAACGTCTCCGCCAGGATTTCCCCCGGCGGGACTGCGTAGTCAGGCTGGAAAGCGTAGTGTCTCTGGGAACTCATCAATGGTAGTCCTTCACATCCAGGAGCTGGATCGACGTAACGCGAGACAGGTCTAGTGATCCATCATCACATCGTGGAAGCGGATCGTGTGCCGGGCGAAATACGATTCTGAATGGGTGCCTTACGTCTACAGCGTATTGCCCTTTGCGATCTCCAAGCAACGCATGGCATCGCTCAGGCCGAGTTTGTGGTACATCGGCTAGACATTGCGAAGCAGCCAGAACCATCATCCGCCGCATGATCAACCTGCCGTTCTCCTTGCCGTATTGCCGAATCAGCAACTCTTCGGAGTTGAACGTTTTCTGCAGCTTCTTGGTCTTGAAGAGGATCTCCATCCAATCCCCTCACAGGACGATTGACCTTACCATATTGGTAAAGAAAATCCTAGTAACTCTGCTTCTCGAGCCCTTCATTCCTGGTGCGATCTGAAGGCAATCCAGGCTTGCTCACTGGATCCTATCGATTCCATGTCGTGATTTCTCCATCTCGTCCGACAAGCGTTGCGGGGATGCCCTTTGCTTCGGAAATGGTCTTGTAGATCGCAAGGCCATACTCGCGAAGCGTTCGAAGAGCCCTTGCAGAGGTCTCCGATGTGGGCATCAACACATACCCTGTGCCTGGTTCTAGCCTCCCCGGGAAGTGCTGCTCAAGACCAGAATCGCTGCACTTCGTGTAGATCTCTTCCCTCAGAACTCCCTCGTTGTGTGCGACAGCATGCCGGACCTGCTCCACAACGCGAATCCACTGCTGCAACTGAATCTTGCCCGCATTTCGCTTCTCGCAGCGAGACAACGAAGGCGCAATCTTCCGAATACGTTTGATTGCAGCGTCGAAACCTGACGGACTGACCTTCTCAGTTCTGTCGCCTGAAGTCGGGTCTCCCTCCGCATCTGCTTCAGCGGCGTCCACCAAGTTGCTCGCGAGGGACACCACAAACTCGCGGAACCGCTCGAATCCCCTGGCTATTGCCCAGAGATATGACTGGGTCTGAAGGTTGCGGACAGCTGCGATGAGGAAGCCTGTGGTGCGGTACGGTTCACGAAATGAAGGTTTGTACTTCAGAACCTTCTCATCACAGATGTCAGCTATCACGGCGGGAATCTCTGCCTCCGGAATCTGAGAGAGCCAATCATTGGTTGAACCGGACGCTTGACAGAACACCGCCTCGGAGAGTCTGAGAGCCTGTTCGGTTGCCAAGAGCTGCGCGAGGAATAGGTCGAACGCTGGATAGTACGGGTTCGCTTGCTTCTGTCTTGATTCAGGAGTGTTCATGGGTCCTTCTGGCCAGCGGCGCGGCTGAGGTTCAAGGCAAGCAGATGTTCGAGGATTTGCTCGTCGGAGAGGTTGTGCGGCCAGCCGTAGGCGTCGAGGACGACTTGATCGAGGCGTTGGTGAGCTAGGTCGAGCCACGTAGGACGCTCGTTGTACAGGTTGGTCAGCGTCCGCTTCTTCAGCTTCTTAGCACAGTCGTCATCCCTGGGAACAAGCTGCGGATACCGCACCGTTCCGACGGAGAATGTGCCTTTGCTGATGATCGTTTGCCGATCGATGAACCGATCCCATCGCCCACCGACCGTTCCCGGGAACTCGAGAATCTCTTCCCGGGCCCATTCCTCGGGATTCAGCCAACGATCACGCTTCTCGACCAGGTCCTTGGCAGCGGCGGCAATCGCTTGCACGCATGGATCCTCCGAAGACTCGTCTCCCGGAGGCCACGGAAAGGGGAACGTCTCGAAGCAAGTCGTAGGCGTGTAACGGAAGCCGCTTTCCGCCTCTCGAAGCTGGGTTCCCTGTCGACGGGCCCACAGTTCGTGAACCTTGGAGTGAAGCACGCCGAAGAAGTACTCGTCAGCACGAATGAAGATGACGGTTCCGTCATTCGGAAGGATGCAGGAGGGTACACGTGTGAACAGCCGATGCTTTGCGGTACGCGGTGTTGCCACAAACATTTCAACGCTCTCTAGTGCTCGTTGCATGTGCGGTCGCGGTCGGTCGAACTGCCACCAACGTCGCGCGGAGGCTGCCGCCCTGTTCTTACGTCTTACCGGAGCTGCATTCTCAACGACATGGCTGAAGACAGCATGGTATTGCGCCGCTTGCTGGAGATGCATTGATGCGAAATTCGCACTCCACTTCCCCGCTGATCCTTGCCCTACGTCTGCTCCTCCGAGAAGGGGTACAACAACGTCACTGTTAGGTCTTCCATTCGGGTTTCCCGGAGTCAGCAGCAACTCAATTGCCCGCTCTGCGGTCATGTCAAAGGGACCTGCAGGAGAAGCACCCTTGAATCCCAAGCTTTCGTTTTCCGCCAAGTGCGCGCGGACTGTCAGGTCAGTCGAAGTCGTCAAGTCGGAATTGATCGTCTTCACTGCGTTACTGTCAAGTATAGATTGCGTCTCGGCTCCGTTATCGAACCCAATCATCGAGACATGCACCGCCGCGCCATCGAGGATCCACTCACGATCCGACTGCGCCCAGAAGATATCGCCGCTCTCTTTGATTCTTGCGAGGACCGTACGGTTTGCCCCGCCGCGAATCGCCTGCGTGGCAAGCAGACCTGCTCTCTTGGACTGTCCACTCTCAATCATCGCACGCGCCTTCTCAAACCAATAGCAGCACAAGTCCGAACTCCCCGGAACACGTGGTTCGTACAACTTGAAGACATTCTCTACGTAGGTATCGCTCAGCTCAGAACGAAGACGATAGCTTCCAAGGAACGGTGGGTTCCCGATGATCACGGTCGCTTCTGGCCACTCCGGTTCCACGGGGTTGCCATCGTCATCGAACGCGAGGATGGCGTCCATATGACGGATGTTGTCGAGCTTCTTCAGGATCGGTTCCCGAGGCCAACTGAAGCCGTTTTCGCAGAACCACTGGATATAGCCGATCCATACGGTGGCCTGGGCAAGCTCGTGGGCGTATTCATTGATCTCGATTCCATAGAGCGACTTGGGGTCGGTCACCGGTGCGTACGTCGAGAACCCATAGGTTGTCCCAAGGGTGATAACCTGTTTCTCCAGATCCAACAGTTGACGCAATGCGACATACAGGAAGTTCCCCGATCCGCACGCCGGATCGAGCACCTTGGTGTTGGCGATCCGGTCGCCGAAACCGTGTAGCAATCTCTGCAAGCGGTTTCTGGCACGGGTCTTGGCTCCGCCGGCGGAATCGGCGTTGCGCCACGCCTCGGCAAGCGCATCAGCCTCCAACTTCACCTTCTCCCACTCGCGGCGGAGCGGTCGCATCAACACGGGCTCCACGATCAGCAGGATGTCCTCGCGGCTGGTGTAGTGGGCGCCAAGCTGGGTGCGTTTGTCGGGATTCAGACTGCGTTCGAACAGGGCACCGAAAATCGACGGTTCGATGCTCGACCAATCGAGCTGTGCAACGCGGGCAAGGATCTCCAACCCCTCTCGCGAAAGATGAAGCGCATCCGATGAATCGAACAACCCTCCATCGAAGTGGGGGATCTTGTCGAGACCGAAGAACCCGCCTGTGGCCATGTGTCCGAAAAGCTGCTCGAGCATTTCATGGAAGCGATCCGGATCGCGCTTCGTGTTCTCGATCAACCGGGTGAAGAGAGACTCCTGCAGCATGCCGATGTCCTCGGCGAACAGGCAGAACAGAATCCGGATGAGGAAGTGCGCCGCCTTCTCCGGATCGTGCCCGTCGGCCCGCAGGAGTTCGGCAAGCTTGCCGAACTCGGCGGCGGCTTGTTGGGTGACCGCTTCGGTGGTTTGCTCGGCCCGCAGCCGCTCCGGATGGTGGAAGACATCGGCAATCGTTCGCAGACCCTCTTGGGTGAGCAGATCATCCAATCCGATACGGATCTCGCGCTTCACGGTGTTGGTGAAGTTGGTGTGGATGAGGATCGTCTCCATGTCGGAAACGACAAGCAGCGGTGGATTCAGAAGCGCCTCGCGGTAGGTGAGAA
>Ga0272444_10001158_pt1 | contig 25939 bp, 24 predicted proteins | sample SSMForm13_FD_201033 | JGI IMG/M metagenome (GOLD analysis project Ga0272444, IMG submission 201033) | Marine sediment archaeal communities from Little Sippewissett salt marsh, Falmouth, MA, United States - SSM-Form-13 | ecosystem: Environmental > Aquatic > Marine > Wetlands > Sediment ...
TTCCGATCCACATCCCGCCGCTGCGGGAGCGCCGGGAGGACATTCCGCTCTTGGTCGACCATTTCCGCGCCAAGTTCAACCGCCGCACCGGCAAGGCCGTCGCCGCGCTGGCCCCCGAGGCCCTGCGGGCCCTGTTGGCATGGCCCTGGCATGGGAACGTGCGAGAGCTCGAAAACGCCATCGAGCACGGGTTTGTGCTCTGCCGCGGCCCGGAGATCGCCCTGGCCGACCTGCCCGTGGAGATCCGGGCCGGACATCGCGCGCCGGACCCGGCTGCGGCGGTTGGGCCGCTGCCCCGGGCGGACCGGACCCCCCTCGACCGGGAGCGGCTGCTCGGTCTGCTGGCGGCCTGTGGTTGGAACAAGGCCGAGGTGGGGCGCCGCACCGGCTACAGCCGCACCGCCGTCTGGAAGTTCATGAAGCGCTGGGGCATCCCCCTGGCGCCGCCCGCAAAGGCCGGCGATCAGTCGCCATGAAAAGGGGCGTTTTCCCAGCCGCCGGTATATCCCGCCCAAAATGAGATACAGCAAATATACGGCGATCATCACCCCCGGCAGGATCGCGGCCAAAACAAACACGGGCAGTCGGAAGGTGTCCCTGAACCCGGCGATGAAAGCGAAAATGAGCCCCTTGACCAGGGTATTGCTTGCAGCGGCGAGAACGATGCCCATGGCGGCGACTTCGGTGCCGAGGTCATATGTGGCCGACCTGGAAAGCGACCGGGTGATCGCATCCACATCCACGAACCCCGAGATCACCGAAAGCGCGTAGACGCCTTCATTACCGCCCACGCTGCCAGAGCGAAGGTCAGCAGCATGGCAAAGGCCGTCGTGGTCCCCGCATCCTTGTTTTGAGGCACATCCATCACGTGGGCGCTGACAATCAATCCTGAAACCGCGAGAAAGGCGACGGGCATCAGCCAATGGTTCGCCTCGCGCGCGAGCAGCGCCAGGACGCACCCCCAACAGTCCGATCAGGCTGAAGGTGCGGATGCCGGCAATGCGCTCTCCTTCCTCTTCCTCCCGTTCGCTCCAGCCCCGCTCGATGCCGATCAAAAGACCGATCGCCAGTGCGGCGAGCAGTTTGAAGGCTATTCGTAGGGTTGCGCCATGGGGGGCCTTTCAGTGTCGGGATGGGAGGTTGACGGCGTCGGCTGATCGGGCCAAATGCTTCCATCGCTGCAAGGTCAAAGAGGTCGCCACTGGGTTGGTGGCGCCGATGTTGAACCCCATATAGGGGTTGGCCACCTCTCCCCGATCTCCCCCTGGCAAAGCCCACCTCAAGGGGTCAACAGATTCTTAAGCAGCAGGGAGTCTTTCGCCACCGCCGGCACCCCGTCATGGATCGTCGGAAAGGACAAGGAAATCCCCAGATCCTTGAACACCAGCCCTGGTTTGACGGCGATATTGCAGTTGTAGCTGCGGATGGCGCCCGGTGTCTCGAGGCCGGGGTGAGGGCGGAAACGGCGCACCGGTGTAACGGCGTAAGCGGCCGCAAGGGCCAGCCACTGGGGAAGCACCAGTACCCGGGCGCCGGCATGGTGACGCCGCACCAGAGCCAGGAATGCGGACCAGGTTGCCGGCAGGTCGTCCCCCACGGGCAAGATGCCGCGATAGCCCTGCTGGGCGCACGCGATCAGCAATTCCGCGGCATCGGTGACGTGCAGGTGGGAAAAGATGTTCTTGCCCAGCCCCGGCAAAATGAGAAGCCCCCTTCGAATTTGCTGAAAATAAAGGTCCATCGCGCCGTAGACATGCGGCAGCCGGATGGCCGAAAAGGCGATGCCTGCGGAAGCCGCAATCACGGCCAGCTCCCTTTCCGTGTCGCGCTTGACACGGCCGTAATCCAGCACCGGTCTGGGAACGGTTTTTTCATCCACCTGCGCGCGGTCGTCCCCGTACACCAGAAGCGACGAGCTGTAGACGAAGGTTTTTACGCCATGCTTGGCGGCCGCTTGCATGAGGGCCACGGATCCGTCAAAAATCGTGGGTTTCAGGGATTCGTAAGATTCGAAGGTGGCTTTCGCTCCGAGGTGAATGACGGCATCCACCCCTTTTACCGCCTGATCGAGGCTCCGGGTGTCCTGGAGGTCGCCGATCACCATTTCGATCTCCGGGTGCCTGATCACGCAACGATCCTGAAGCAGGTCGCGCACCATGAACCGGGGCCGACAATCTTTCAGCGTCAGGCGCCGTGACACCTCGCACCCGATAAAACCGGATGCGCCTGTAACCAGTATTTTGGGTCCACGAAGGGGTCGCATCTTAACGTAGAGCAAGGGACGGATACGCCCCTAACTTGTAAACTTTTTAAGGTCGGGATGGGGAGAAAGAGAGAGGAGCACGTCCACTGGTAAATAACTCGCAAATTTGCTCATTTTGCTATCCCCACTGACATGCCTCGTCAAGCCTGCACAGATGCCCCCGGTAATCTGCACCGCATGTTGGAAAACGGATTCAACAACTCAAGATCTCACGCAATGATCAGAATCGAAAGGCGTTGTCCACGTAATAATCCACAACCCACGCCAGCCACAAAAATTGGGGTTGCATGAGCAAATTAGGTTTCCGAGGGTTGATCATTCTGGACTCCCAATGAGGTCCAGAAAAATTGGCGGATAGGGCTGACGGGCTCAATTTATGATTTTTTTCTTTGCTATTTCTGCCACCACCTGGCGGACATCAACCAGGCATCAGCGTCCTTTGGGGTTTTTCCGAGCGCAATCACACCCACCGGCTTTCTTTTCAGCCGTTATTCTCTCGAGAATCATGGAGCGCCCATTTTTAGTGTAATCCGATTCGATTTGTTTTTTGGTGTACTGGAAGCAGTAGCACACCAACTCATCGTCCTTGAAGTGATTTCTTTTTGGGCCAAGTAAGCTAAAATCAATCATACCTTTTCTCAGTGTTCCTGGCGATAAATTCATGGCCAATTCCGGCATGGCTTGGATCCATGCGGCCATGAATTGGATCCGTGCGGCCATGAAATTGAAGCCGGGATCGCGGGCGGCGTTTCATTCCGCCAGGATGATCGACGCGTCCACCGCTAGCGGGCGGCCGTTTGCGCAGATCAGGGGGTTGATGTCGATTTCCCGGATGTCGGGAAAGGCCGCCATCAGCCGGCCGAGGCGCACCAGGATCTCGGCCAGGGCTTCGCGGTCCACCGGCGGGGCGCCGCGGAAGCCGTCCAGGAGCTGGCGGGTTTTCAGGCGGCCCACCAGGGAGAGGGCGTCCTCGCGGCTGAGGGGGGCGACTGCGAAGGCGGCATCGCCCAGGATTTCGGCCAGGGTGCCGCCGAGGCCGCACATCACGCAGGGGCCGAACTGCGGGTCGCGCAGGCCGCCGGCGATGAGCTCCGGCCCGCCGTGCACCATCTGCTGCAGCAGGATCTCGCCCGCGCCATTCATGGCCGCGGCCAGTTCGCCGAAGGCGCTTTCAAGGGCCGCAGCCGAGGCGATCCCCAGGCGCACCAGGCCCTGTTCGGTCTTGTGGACCGCGCCGGGCAGAAGGCCCTTGAGCACCACCGGGTAGCCCCACTTTTCGGCCGCCGCCGCGGCCGCCGCCGGGGTGGCGACGATCCGCTCGGCGACCACCGGGATGCCGCAATCGGCCAGGACCTTTTTGGAACGGTGCTCGTCCAGGGCGCCGCGGGCGCTTCCCAGGCGCTCCGCCACCGAAGCCGGCAGGGGGGCGTCGGCCGGAGGTGGGATGCTAACGGCGCGTTGGGTGAAGATCGTCTTTAAGCATTCCACAGCGCGCGGAATTTCGCGCAGCACCGGGATGCCCAGGGCCTGGGCGGCGGCCTGGAAGCGGCGCGATGGCTCGCGCGCGCCCAGCAGCCAGCAGATCACGGGCTTGGCGCGCCGTTTCGCATCGGCCGCGATCTCGGTCAGGTCGACCTCCAGGGCGAAGCCGCCTGCAAAGGCATGGATGAAGAGCGCGTCCACACCGGGGTCGGCCAGGGCGGCGCGGGCGGCGGCGCCGAAAACCTTCTGGGCGCCGTTTTGCTCCACCGCCGGCCAGAGGTCCACCGGGTTGGAGACCGGCATCCAGTCGGGAAAGACCTTCTTGATCTCGGCCAGGGTGTCGTCCGTCAGGCGCGCCAGCGGCACCCCGAGGGCGTCCAGGCCGTCGGCGGAGACGATCCCCGAACCGCCGCTGTAGGTCAGGATCGCCACCCGCCCGCGGACCGTCACCGGCACCCGGGGGTATTCCGCCAGGGTGCGGCAGAAGTCCATCATCTGCTTGAAACCCGCGGCCTCCACCACCCCCACCTGGGCCAGGGCGCCGGAGACCACCGCCCCGTTGCCGGCCATGCTGGCCGTGTGGCTCCTGGCGGCTGCGGCCCCGCCGGGGCTTTTGCCGCCCTTGAGGACCACGATCGGCTTTGCGCTGCGGCGGCAGAGCTCCAGGAAGCGGCGGCCCTCGGGGATCGCCTCGAGGTAGAGGCCGACCGCCGCGGTGGCCGGGTCCGCCAGCAGGTAGTCCAAAAGATCGCACTCGTTGACGTCCACCTTGTTGCCCACGGAACAGACCTTGCTCACCCCGGCGGTGCCGTGGGTCGCCAGGTCGATCAGAAAGCCGCCCGAGAGCAGTCCGCTCTGGACCACCAGGGAGACCTTGCCCGGGATCAAACCATCGTCCCAGATGGCCGGCGAAACGAAGGAGAACACGTACCCGGCGTGGGCGTCCACCAGCCCCATGCAGTTGGGGCCCCACAGGCGGATCCCGGTTTCGCGGGCGATGGCCGCCAGCTCGGCCTGGCGCGCCGCGCCCTGGGGGCCGGCTTCGGCAAAGCCGCTGGACTCGATCATCACCCCGCGGATGCCGCGGGCCGCACACCGGCGGATGATCTCCGGCACGTGGGGCGCGGGCACGAACACGATGGCCAGGTCCAGCGGGTCGGGCAGCCCGTCCACCGACGGCCAGCATCGGACCCCCTCGATGGTTTCGTAGCGGGGGTTGACCGGGTAGACTGCACCCGTGAAGCCTTTCAGCAGGTTGCGCAGGATGGCGTTTCCGCCTTTCTGCGGGTTGGGGGTGGCGCCGATCAGGGCGATGCCCCGGGGTTGAAAGAAAAAGTCCATGGGGTTGGCCTCCATTTTTTGGGCAGCACCCGGCGCAGGCGCACCGTTGGGCGCCGGGTCGTTGGGTGTCACGGGTCGACTTCGGCCCGCCTGCGGGCAGCCGTTCTCAAGTTGCAGCCCGCGGGGGCGCGGGGGAAGGCTCCCGGCAGCCGGCACCGCCGCCGTCTCAATCGGTCCGGATGCCGACCACCCCGGCGAAGAAGCAGGCCACCCAGTGGCCGTCGGCCGTCTCGCGGAAGGACGGCACCCGTTTGCGGCAGACCTCCTTGGCAAAGAGGCATCGGGTGTGAAAGCGGCACCCCGGCGGGGGGTTGATGGGGCTGGGGACGTCGCCCCTTAAAATGATGCGCTCCCCCTTGAGGGTCGGATCGGGCATCGGAACCGCCGAGAGCAGCGCCTGGGTGTAGGGGTGAAGCGGCCGCCGATAGAGGGTCTCGCTGGCGGCCAGCTCCACGATCTGGCCGAGGTACATGACGGCCACCCGGTCGCTGACGTGCTCCACCACCCCGAGGTCGTGGGAGATGAACAGGTAGGTCAGCCCGAAGCGCTCCTGCAGGTCCTCAAGCAGGTTGATCACCTGGGCCTGAATGGAGACGTCCAGGGCCGAGACCGCCTCGTCGCAGACGATCAGCTTGGGATTGAGCGCCAGGGCCCGGGCGACCCCGATGCGTTGGCGCTGGCCGCCGGAGAACTGGTGCGGGTAGCGGCGCATCTGCTCCCGGCGCAAGCCGACGGTTTCCAGCAGCTCCAGCACGCGTGCCTCGCGCTCCCGGCGGCTTCGCAGGCCGTGGATCAGCAGGGGCTCGCCGACGATCTGGGCCACGGTTTTGCGGGGGTTGAGGGAGGAGAAGGGGTCCTGGAAGATGATCTGCATCTCCCGGCGCATGCGGCGCATCCGGCCGCGCCCGAAGGCCAGCAAGTTCTCGCCTTCGAAAAAGAGCGCGCCGGCGGTGGGCTCCTCCAGGCGCAGGATGACCCGCCCGAAGGTGGTCTTGCCGCAGCCCGACTCTCCCACCAGGCCGACCGTCTCCCCCTTGTGAATGGCGAGGCTGACGTCGTCCACGGCCCGCACCGCCCCGACCTGCTTCATGAACACGCCGCCGCGGACGGGGAAGTGCTTGACGATGTGCTGGGCCTCGAGGAGGATTTCCGGGTTTTCAGGCGGATCAGGCATATTTCAGGCACCGTGCGATGTGGTTTGGCCCCACCGGAACCAACTGCGGCGCCACCCGGCGGCAGTCGGCGAAGACGTCCGGGCAGCGGTCGCTGAACAGGCAGCCCGGGGGCAGGTTGAAAAGCGAGGGCACCGTGCCGGGGATGGTGCTCAGGCGCCGCCCCCGGCTGCGGCTGCCGACCACCGGGATCGAGCGCATCAGGCCGATGGTGTAGGGGTGTTTGGGGCTGGCGAAGAGGGTTTCGACGTCGGTGTATTCTACGACCTTGCCGGCGTACATGACCGCCACGTGCTGGGCCATCTCGGCGATCACCCCCAGGTCGTGGGTGATGAAGAGAATCGAGGCCCCGGTCTCGTTTTTGAGGGTGTTCATGAGGTCCAGGATCTGGGCCTGGATGGTGACGTCCAGCGCCGTGGTGGGCTCGTCGGCGATCATCAGTCGGGGGTTGCAGGCCAGCGCCATGGCGATCATGACCCGCTGGCGCATGCCGCCGCTCATCTGGTGGGGGTATTCCCGCAGGCGGCTGGAGGCCGCGGGGATGCCCACCAACTGGAACATCTCCACCACCCGCGCCATGGCGTCAGCCCGGCCCAGCCGCTGGTGCAGGCGGATCACCTCCGCCACCTGCTCGCCCACGGTGAAGACCGGGTTGAGCGAGGTCATCGGCTCCTGGAAGATCATCGAGATGCGGTTGCCCCGGATTTTGCGCATGCGCCCCTGGGACAGGCGCAGCAGGTCGGTGCCCTCGAAGAGGATCTGGCCGCCGACGATCCGGCCGGGCGGCACCGGGATCAGCCCGATGATGGCGTGCGCGGTGACGCTCTTGCCGCAGCCCGACTCGCCCACCAGCCCCAGGGTCTTGCCCGGCGCGATGGCCAGGCTGACGTCGTCGACGGCCTTGGCGACCCTGCCGCGGACGAAGAAGTGGGTTTGCAGGTGCCGGATTTCAAGAAGGTTCGGTGGCGCCATGGTCAGTCTCGCAGGCGGGGGTCGAGGGCGTCCCGCAGGCCGTCGCCGAAGAGGTTGAAGCCCAGGACCGCCAGCAGGATCGCGATCCCCGGAAAGGTCATGACCCACGAGGCCCGCAGGATCAGGGCGCGGCTGTGGGCGATCATGGCCCCCCACTCCGGCGTCGGCGGCTGGGCGCCCAAGCCCAGAAAGCTCAGGGCGGCGGCGTCCAGGATGGCCGAGGCGAAGCTCAGGGTGGTCTGGACGATCAGGGGCCCGAGGCAATTGGGCAGGATCGCGATCAGGATGATCCGCCAGTCCCGGGCGCCCACGGCGCGTGCGGCGGTGACGTAGTCTTTGCCGCACTCCTCCAGGACGCTGCCGCGCACGATGCGGGCAAAGCGCGGCACGTAGGTGATGCCGATGGCGATCATGGCGTTGCGCAGGCTGGGCCCCAGGTAGGCCACCACCACGATGGCCAGCAGGATGTAGGGAAAGGCCAGGATGATGTCCATGACGCGCATGATCACCCCGTCCCGAAAGCCCCGGTAGTAGCCCGCGATGGCGCCCAGCAGGGTGCCCAGGACGAAGGCCAGCCCCACGCTGGTGACCGCCACCAGCAGCGAGACGCGCGCGCCGTAGATCAGCCGCGAGAGGATGTCGCGGCCCAGGTCGTCGGTGCCGAGGATGTTTTTCCAGGTGCCGCCGGCGTGCCACACCGGCGGCTTGAGCTGGTCGTAGAGCGACGTCGCGAGGGGGTCGTGGGGGCTCAGCAGCGGCGCGCAGATCGCCGTCAGCACGAAGGCGATCACGATCACCAGCCCGGCCACGGCGGTCTTGTTGCGCCACAGCTGCTCCAACTGGTCCAGCAGGGGGTGGCGGCTGTCGGCGGCGTTCAAGGAGGCGTCGGCGGTCATGGCATCCGGGGGTTATTTGACGCTGATGCGCGGGTTGATGACGGCGTAGAGCACATCGACCATCAGGTTGATGACCACGAAAATGGCGGCGATAAACAGCGTGCCGCCCTGGATGACCATGTAGTCGCGCTGCATCACGGCGTCATACATCCACTTGCCGACGCCGGGCCAGGCGAAGATCGTCTCGGTCAGGATGGCGCCCCCCAGCAGCACCCCGAACTGCAGCCCGATGGTGGTCACCACCGGGATCAGGGCGTTGCGGAACGCGTGCTTGAAGGTCACCGTGAACCCCGAGAGCCCCTTGGCCTTGGCGGTCTTGATGTAGTCTTGACGCAGGACCTCCAGCATGCTGGAGCGCGTCATGCGGGCGACGATGGCCGTCGGAATGGTGCTCAGGGTGACGGCCGGCATGATGATGTGCCAGAGGACGTCCCGCAAGGCGGCCCAGTTGCGGGTCAGGAGAGCGTCCAGGATATAGAAGTTGGTGATGGTCTGCAGCTCGATGCCGATGCTGAGCCGGCCGGAGAGCGGCAGCCAACCCAGCTCCAGCGAGAAGATCAGCATGAAGACCAGGCCCAGCCAGAAAATCGGCATGCTGACCCCCACCAGGGCGCCCACCATGCTGAGGTAGTCGAAAACCGAGTACTGCCGGGTGGCGGAGACGATCCCGAAGAGGATGCCGAAAAAACAGCTGATCCCAAGCGCCACGATTGACAGCTCGATGGTGGCCGGAAAGCGCTGCTTGACCTCGTACCAGACCTTCTGGCGGGTCCAGATGGTTTCCCCCAGATCGCCCTTCAGCAGCCGCTTGAGGAACATGCCGTACTGCACGTGCAGGGGCTGGTCCAGGCCGAGATGTTTGCGGATCTCATGCAGGGCGCTGTCGGTGGCACGCTCGCCCAGCAAAAGCTCGGCGGGGTCGCCGGGGGTCAGGTGCAGCATCAAAAACACCAGGACCGAGACCCCCAGCAGGGTGGGAATCAGTATCAGGACCCGGCGGGTGATGTAGGCGAGCATGGCGTACCGTTTTCAGGGGTGCGGCGGCAGGCTTGCGGGGCCTGCCGCCGGCGACGACCGCAGGAGATGCATGCGGGGCGGCGGGTAACCGTCAGTCCGCGCCGCCCCGGCGCCTATTTCAGCCAGACGTTCTTCATGCGCACCGATGCGGTGGGGTGCAGCTTGAAGTTCATGACATTCTGGGTGTGCGGCCAGATCACGGTGGAGTGGGCGATGGAGATCGTCGCCACCTCGTCATAGATCAGCTGCTGGGCCTTTTTGTAGATCTCGGCGCGCTTGTCCTGGTCGATGGTCTGCTTGCCGGCCAGCATCAGCTGATGGTATTCCTCGTTTTTCCACTGGGTGCGGACCGAGGAGGATGCCAGGCCGTCGAAGAGCACGGCCAGGAAGTTGTCCGGGTCGCCGTTGTCACCGGTCCAGCCCAGCTGGAAGAGGTCCATGTCCTCGGGCTGCTCCCGCTGGCGTTTGAGGTAGGTGCCCCAGTCGTAGCTGACGATACGCGCCTGGATCCCGACCTTGGCGAGGTCCGAGATCATGGCCACGCCCACCTTGAGCCCCTCAGGATTGTACGGACGCGGCACCGGCATCGACCACAGGGTGATTTCGGGCAGCCCCTTGCCTTCGGGGTAGCCGGCTTTTTCCAGCTCCTGCTTGGCCAGTTCCGGGTCATAGGCAAAGCCCGGCACCGCCTCGTTGTAGCCCCACATGGTGGGCGGAATCGGGTTTTTGGCCACCTGTCCAAGGCCCTGGTAGATGTTGTCGACGATGGCCGCGCGGTCGATGGCGTGGGCCACCGCCCGGCGCAGGTGGACGTTCTGCCACAGCGGCTTGGTGTGGTTGAAGGACAGGTAGCCGATGTTCATGCCCGGCTGAACGGCCAGCACCAGATTGGGGTCGCTCTTGGCCAGCGGGATGTCGGCGGGGTTGGGGAACTGGCAGATGTTGATGTTGCCGGTCTTGAGCTCCAGAAAACGCACCGAGTTTTCCGGGATCGCGCGGAACACCAGCTTGTCCAGATAGGGGCCGCCGGTTTTGTCCCAGTAGTCGTCGAAGCGCTCCAGGATGATGCGGTCGTCCTTAACCCAGTTGACGAACTTGAAGGGCCCGGTGCCCACCGGGTTGCGCAGGAACTCCTGGGGGTTTTTCAGAAATGCCGTCGGGCTGATGATGTCGGCGAAGTCCATGCCCATGTTGGCCAGAAAGGGGGCCTCCAGGCGTTTGAGCTTGAAGACCACCGTGTGGGGGTCGGCGGCTTCGATGCTCTCCACTGTGTCGTCCATTTCCATGGAAACCCAGTACTCGGGGGGGCGCTCCTGGGCCGGGATTTTGAAGCCCTCGCCGACGAACTTGACGTTGGGGGTCTTCATCATGCGCCCGATGGAGAAGACCACCGCGTTGGCGTCGAAGTCCGTGCCGTCATGGAACTTGACCCCCTTGCGCAGATGAAAGGTGTAGGTCTTGCCGTCGTCTGAAATTTCCCAGGACTCGGCCAGGCCCGGCTCCAGCACGGTGGACTCGTCGGCATAGGCCACCAGCGCTTCGAAAACGTTGTCGCAGATCATGAAGGAGTTGCCGTCGGTTTCATAGGCCGGGTCCAGTCCGACGCTGTCGCCTCCGCGGCCGAAAACCAGCGTACCGCCCTTTTTGGGGGTTTCCGCCAGGGCCGCACCGGCCGTCAGTAGCACCAGCACCGCCACCCCGATCCACAGTCTTTTGCTCATTTGCGCGCTCCTTTCTCCCGTGGGTTTGAACCTTTTTGGCGCTCATCGCGCATCGACTTTTTTTCCTAATCGATCCAACGGGTTTTGTCAAAAGGTTTTGACTTCCTTGAGAAAGTCGTCCAGGATCGCGAAAAGCCGTTGAACGCTGTAAATGTCGACGTGCTCGTCGTCGGCGTGCTGGCTGCGGTCGCCGTCGGCGCCCCACACGATCCCGGGGATGCCGCGCGCGGAGAGGTAGCGCGCATCGCTGGCGCCGTGTTCGGCGCCGACCCGGGTGCCGGGGCTCAAGGCGAGGAGGGTTTCCAGGTAGGGCGATTGGCCCCCCAAAAACAGCGGGTCGCGGCGCTCCACCACCAACTCGCCCCGCACCGCTGCTGCCATCTCGGCCAGCAGCCGGTCCATGTCGTCGTCTTCGGTGAAGCGGATGTCCAGCAGGGCTTCGGCCCGGTCCGGCACCTGGTTGACGGCGCGTCCGGCGGTGAGGATGCCGAGGTTCAGGGTGCGGTGCCAGTGGTCCGGGGCGCTCACCTGGAAAAAGGGTTTCAGGCGGGCGTAGTCGGCCATCAGGTTTTCGATGGCGTTTTCCCCCAGCCAGGGGCGCGAGCCGTGGGCGGACCTGCCGCGGGCCACCAGCCGCAGCCGGACCAGGCCCTTCTCCTTGACCACGATCTTGTCCAGGCTGCCGCCGTCCAGGGCGATCCCGAAATCGGTTTCGATCTCCGCCAGCACATGCCCGGCCCCGTTGGCACCGCCGATTTCCTCGTCGCCGGTGATCAAAATGCCGAAGGACAGGTCGGATTGATCGCGGCCCGCGGCGCGCAGACGCTCCAACTGGCGCCGGAGCAGCACCAGGGCCAGGGACACGGCGTACTTGTCGTCGATGCTGCCCCGGCCATAGAGGCGGCCGTCTTTTTCGCGGGGCGTAAAGATCGCCTCGGGACCGTCGACGACATCGATATGGGCCATCAGCAGCACGGGCGCATGGCCCCCGTGGGGCATGACCAGGATCGAGGGGACGCCGGCGACCTCGAAGCGTCGGAAGCCGATGGCGTGGGCGGCCAGGTAGGCCTGCACGAAATCGGCGCAGCGCTTGATGGCGGCGGGGTCGGTGTGCACCGATTTGAAACGGATAAGGTCCTTGGTGAGGCTCAGGAGTTCCTGCATGGCGTCGATACCTGTTGGGATTCTGCGGTTGACGGAGCGCGGCGACAACCGCGGCACTATAGGAAACGGCATCCGGGCTGTCAACCGCCGGAGAAACGGCGGCGGCCAGGGTTCCTGGCGGGCAGGCTTGAATCCGTCTTGACCGGACCTGCCGGTTTCGCTATAGATCGAAAATCCGCGATTTCCAGATGGAGGACGGCATGGCAGTCATCACTATTTCGAGGCAGTTCGGTGCGGGCGGTAGGACCATCGGCCAGATGGTGGCCCAATCATTGGGGTACACCTTCGTGGGCGATGAGATCGTCCAGATGGTCGCCGAGAAGGCCAAGGTTTCAGAGAACTGGGTTGCCTCGATGGAGCAGGAGGCCGGCAGCAAGTGGCTGCGCTTCGCCTCCAGCCTGGTCTCAAAGAGTCTGGTGGACCGGGTGCTGGGCGGTGAGCGGGGCGACATCGACGAAGAGATTTACGTGGACGTGCTCAAGCAGGTGCTGAACCGCCTCGCCGACGAGGACAATGCCGTGATTCTCGGGCGAGGGGGGCAGTATCTTCTCCGGGACCGGGCGAACGTCTTTCACGTCCTGCTGATCGATCAGACCGAAAATCGCATCAAGTTTATGCAGACCCGCTACGACATGAAACCGTCCCAGGCCGTCAAGGCGGTCCAGAACGAGGACCGCCGGCGCGCCAATCTCTTCCGCAAGCTGGGCCGGATGGATTTCGACCACCCGGAACTCTACCATCTCGTGATCAATCAGGCCCGTGTCACCCTCGAGCAAAGCGCCCGGATGATCTGCCGCCTGGCCACCGCCGGGGCCGCCGCCTGAGGGCCGCCCCCGCCGGCCGCTAATGGGCAAGGAACGGCCGGGCAACCGCCGGCCACCTGATGCCGCTGATCGCCGCCCACCCCGACATCCGGGCCGTTTTCAGGCGGCCCGCCAAGCGCGTTAATCGACCGCTCCGGATTAAAACCATCCTTATTTTCAAAAGCGGCTGTATCTCGGATTTTGCCGGTTCAGCCCAAATTGGGGCTGCGCCTTCTGCGAATGGCGAAGAAGGCGAAGGTGATCGAAAAAATGATCGCGGCAATCCCCACAAGGGTCACGCCGTCGTATTTGTCCAGATCGAGGATGATGATCTTGCGGGCGATGGCGATCAGGGCGACCTCGATGACGATGTCCACGTGGACGATATTCTCGATCAGATAGGCCTTGATGGTTTCCAGGAGTTCGATGCCGATTAGGACCAGCAGGAAAAACCCGAAAATCTCCACCAGGTCACTGATTTCCAGCATGAACAATGGCGGCCTGAGGATGTCTTTGATGATGATCCAGCCCAGTTCGATGGTGGCCAGAAAGATCACGATGATCATCATCCCGATCAGGATGTGGACGATGATTTCTTCGAAACGTCGCAAGAATTCTTTGGTCGACATAGACAGTCCTGGGGTTGGGGGTGACTTGGGTTAAAGGTGCGATCAGGGCTTCTGCGAAACTCTATGACCGATTGCTCTGGCCCTTGACCCGGTCGGGGTGCTTCGACCATTTAAGCGACGCAAAGGCCACTGCCGGTGGCCGGCCCCGAACGGTAAGATAACCGCCGCAATTTTCGGCGCAACGGCAAAGTCAACCTGCGGCAGAAAAAAATGCGCTTCACCCCCCGATGGCGCGACTCCTTTGCCTGGACCGCCTTTTTTCGGCGCTCCGTTGACTTTTAAGCCCGTTTGGTTTAGGTCTGCGGATCAGCCGATTCGGGGGGAGCAGCCATCGAAATCATCGACGACATTCCAACCATGCAGGCCCGCGCCGAAGCCCTGCGGGCCGAGGGGCAAACCATCGCCTTCGTGCCCACCATGGGCTATCTGCACCAGGGGCACCTGTCCCTCATGCGGGAAGGCCGCCGGCGCTGCGACGTGCTGGTGGTCAGCATTTTTGTCAACCCCACCCAGTTCGGCCCCGGCGAAGACCTCGACACCTACCCCCGGGACCTTGCCGGCGATAGCCGCCGCTGCAGGGAGGTGGGCGCGGACATCGTCTTCACCCCCGCCCGCGACAGCCTTTACACCCCGGAATTCCAGACCTATGTTAGCCTCCAGGCGTTGCCCAACCACCTCTGCGGTCTCTCCCGGCCGGTCTTTTTCAGGGGCGTGGCCACGGTGGTGACCAAGCTCTTCAACATCGTGCGGCCGCATGTGGCCGTCTTCGGCATGAAGGATTACCAGCAGCTGATCATCATCCGGCGGATGGCGAAGGACCTGAATTTCAACATCGATGTGGTCGGCGCCCCCATCGTCCGGGAGCCCGACGGCCTGGCGATGAGTTCCCGCAACGCCTATCTGAAACCCGAGGAGCGGCCGGCGGCCCTGACGCTCTATCGTTCGCTGCAGCAGGCCCAGCGGATGGTTCAGGACGGCGAACGCGACGCGGCGCGCCTCATCGCCGCCGCCCGCGGCTTGATCGCGTCCCACCCCGCATCCCTGATCGATTACGTGCGCATCTGCGACCCTCACAGCCTGGAGGACGTAACGTCAGTCGCCCAGTCGGCGCTGATGGCGCTGGCCGTCAAGGTGGGGGCGGCGCGCCTGATCGACAACGCGCTTTTGACGCCGATCTGACCGACGGACCCCAATCAAGGTTGATGGACCGGTAAAAAGTAGAAAATCAGACAGTTTCGTAAAAAGCCCAAGTTCAAGGCGCGCAAATCTCGAGGAGTGAGGGGTACTTATGTACCCCGCAGCGACTTCGAGATGCAGCGCAACGCGGAAATTGGGTTTTTTACGGAACTGTCAAGGTTTGCCCCTAAGAGGACGACAACTGGGCCATCACCCGATGCATTACCCAGAGGGCTGACCGCAAAGGCCCGCAGCGGAAATCTTACGGGCATCTTACCACCAAGGAGTGAACGATGAGCAATGAAAAATTCTATTTTACCTCCGAGTCGGTGACAGAGGGCCACCCCGACAAGGTTGCCGACGCGATCTCGGATGCCATCCTGGATGCCATCATGGGCCAGGACCGCAACTGCCGCGTGGCCTGTGAAACCCTGGTGACCACCGGCCTGGCCTTCATCGCCGGTGAAATCACCACCGAGTGCTACGTGGACATGCCCCAGATCGTGCGTGACACCATCCGCGATATCGGCTACTGCTCCTCCCAGATGGGCTTCGACTACCAGACCTGCTCGGTGATCACCAGCATCGACCACCAGTCGCCGGACATCGCCCAGGGGGTCAATGTCGGCCAAGGTCTCTACAAAGACCAGGGCGCCGGCGACCAGGGGTTGATGTTCGGCTTCGCATCGGATGAAACCCCCGAGCTGATGCCCATGCCCATCATGTACGCCCACAAGCTCTCGCGGCGGCTGGCGGTGGTGCGCAAAAACGGGGCGCTTGACTTCCTGCGTCCCGACGGCAAGACCCAGGTGACCATCGAGTACGAAAACGGCTCCCCCAAGCGGGTGGATGCCGTCGTGGTGTCCGCCCAGCACAAGCCGGACGTGACCTACGAAGACCTCCGCGAGGCCATCATCGAAGAGGTGATTAAGAAGGTCATTCCGGCCAAGATGACCGACGGCGACACCAAGTACTTCATCAACCCCACCGGACGTTTCGTCATCGGCGGCCCCATGGGCGACTGCGGCCTGACCGGTCGCAAGATCATCGTGGACACCTACGGCGGCCAGGGCAGCCACGGCGGCGGGTGCTTTTCCGGCAAGGACCCCTCCAAGGTGGATCGCAGCGCCTCTTACATGGGGCGCCATATCGCCAAGAACATCGTCGCCGCCGGGATTGCCAAGAAATGTGAAGTCCAGATCGCTTACGCCATCGGGGTCGCCGAACCGATCTCGATCATGGTCGACCTGATGGGCACCGGCAAAATTCCCAAGTGCCGCGTCAAAGAGATCGTGCGCGAGGTTTTCGATCTGCGGCCGGCGGCCATCATCGAATACCTCGACCTGCTGCGCCCCATCTACCGCAAGACCTCGGCCTACGGCCATTTCGGCCGCACCGAACCCGAATTTTCATGGGAGCAAACCAACATGGCGGAGACCATCAGAGAGAAAGCCGGGCTCTGATTTTCTTCTCATCCAGGCGACGGAGGCGGCGGGGCGGTTTGCAGACCGCCCCGGCTTTTTAACCCCCGTCGGACGACAACCGAAGACGATTTGAAAAGGAGAACCGCAAGATGCCGATCGCACCTGCCGATATACCCCGCAACCAAATCCTGGCGCTTGATCTCAGCCTGCCTTACAAGGTGGCCGATCTGTCCCTGGCCGAGCTGGGCGCGCGGGAAATGAAACTATCCGAAAAAGAGATGCCGGGGCTGATGGCCGTGCGCCAAAAATACGGCGCCCGGCAGCCCCTGGCCGGTATGAAGGTCATGGGCAGCCTCCACATGACCATCCAGACCGCCATGCTGATCGAAACCCTCAAAGTGCTGGGGGCCGATATCCGCTGGGCGACCTGCAACATCTTCTCCACCCAGGATCACGCCGCCGCGGCCGTGGCGCGCTCCGGGGCCGCGGCGGTCTTCGCCTGGAAAGGCGAGAGCCTGGAGGAGTTCTGGTGGTGCACCGAGCAGGCTCTCACCTGGCCGGACGGCAGCGGGCCGGACCTGATCGTGGACGACGGCGGGGACGCCACCCTCTACGTTCACCAGGGGGTGGCGGTTGAAAAGGACCCCGGCCTGCTGGAAAAGTCCTACGAGAGCGAGGACATGAAGTGCCTCATGGCCCGTCTGGCCCTCAGCCATGCCCAGGACCCCGGCCGCTGGACGCGGGTCGCCGCCCGGATCCGGGGAGTTTCCGAGGAAACCACCACCGGGGTGCATCGCCTCTACCACCTGGCCAACCAGAAGGCCCTGCTCTTTCCGGCGATCAACGTCAACGACGCCGTGACCAAGTCCAAATTCGACAATCTCTACGGCTGCCGCGAGTCCCTGGCCGACGGCCTCAAGCGCGCCACTGACGTGATGATCGCCGGCAAGGTGGTGGTGGTCTGCGGCTACGGTGATGTGGGCAAGGGCTGCGCCCAGTCCATGCGGGGCTTCGGCGCCCGGGTGATCGTGACCGAAATCGACCCCATCTGCGCCCTGCAAGCCGCCATGGAGGGCTATGAGGTCATGCCCATGGAGGACGCCGTTGAGCGCGGCGATATTTTCGTCACCGCCACCGGCTGCATCAACGTCATCACCGGCGCGCACATGGAGGCGATGAAGGACGAGGCCATCGTCTGCAATATCGGGCATTTCGACAACGAAATCGAGATGAGCTACCTCTACCGGAACAGCGCCTGCCGCAAGACCCCGATCAAACCCCAGGTGGACCGCTGGACTCTGGCATCCGGGCGTTCCATCATCGTGCTGGCCGAAGGCCGCCTGGTCAACCTGGGCTGCGCCACCGGGCACCCCAGTTTCGTCATGAGCAACAGCTTCACCAACCAGTGCCTGGCCCAGATCGAGCTGGCCAGCAAGGACCTGGAAAAGCGGGTCTACACGCTGCCCAAAAAGCTTGACGAGGAAGTGGCGCGGCTGCACCTGGAGCGGATCGGGGTCCGGTTGGACCGGCTGTCCCGGGAGCAGGCGGACTACCTGGGGGTCCCGGTCGAAGGCCCCTATAAACCCGAGTATTACCGTTATTAGGGTCGCGGCAAGAAATAACTCCACAATATGGCGCCGCATTTTGGTTCGTCACCCAGGCACATTCGCCGGTGCATATCGGGATATGGGCCGGTGGATGTAACGCCGGTGACGGGCCAAAAGACAAGCAAGATGTGAAATTATTTCTTGCCGAGGCCCTTACTCTTCAGACCCGGCCGCCGCTCCAGCGCAGCTTGGCCTTCAGAATGTCGAAATAGTTCTGTCCGGGCAGGGTGATCATCCGGACGGGGTGGCAGCCCTTGGTGACGATGATCCTGTCGTTGCCGTCGATGTCGAGGCCGGCCTGGCCGTCAAAGGTCAGCATGATATCCGCCGAGTCGGCGTCCAACTGAAGCGTGATGCAAACCTCTTCCGGGACGATCACCGGCCGGTTGGTGAGGGTGAAGGGGCAGATCGGCGTAATCAGGATTCCGGGAACCGCCGGGTGAACCACCGGGCCGCCCGCCGCCAGAGAATAGGCGGTGGAGCCGGTGGGGGTCGAGATGATCAGACCGTCGGCGCGGAAGGTGGTGAGGTAATGATCGTCGATGGAGGTCCGGATGTTGGCCAGGCGCGCCAGTGCGCCCTTGTTGATCACGATGTCGTTCAGGACCGTTTCGCGAATCACCTCCTTGCCCTGGCGCAGCACGCGCACCAGCAGGCGCATGCGCGACTGGGTTGAAAACGGCTCCGCGAGAATCCGATCGGCCGCGTTGAACAGGTCGTCCTCGGTTATCTCGGCCAGAAAACCGACTTCTCCCAGTTTTACCCCCAGAATCGGGATGGGCTGATCCCCGATCCACCGCACGGCGCTTAAAAAAGTGCCGTCGCCGCCCAGCACGAAAACGCAGAAAAGATCCGCCGGCGCCGGGGGGGCGGCGCCTTCGGAAATCCGCCGGTTGATCGGCAGGGTGCTCTCCTTGCGGACCACCGTACACCCCCGAAATTTGAGCCACTCCTCGAAGGCATCCGCCTTCCTGCCGGCCTCCGGGTCATTTTTGACCACCAAACCGATCCGCTTCGCCAACCCTACCGCCTTCCTGTTGCGGGCCGCCAATTCGGGGTTGAAAATCGCCGTGCCTGCCCGTCGACAACAGCTCAGGAGTCCAGGCGCTGATGAACTCCGGCAACAAGATTTCAATTATAAGGATAATTTCAAAACGGCAAGGGGTTTTTGGAAAGATCCCAAAATTCTTTTGACTTGACGAGGATATCCTAAATTATTATAAAAATCCGAATTTTGTCGGCGAATCTTTCTTTGGTTGCATCCATTAACCTGCGGGAAGGAGAGAAAAAGATGAAGAGCTGTGCGAGCAAGCTGTGTCTGTCCGCCATTGTGGTTTTCGTGGCCGTATTTGCGCTCTCGGGTGTCGGCCTGGCTCAGGACACCATCAAGCTGGGGGTGGCCGGTGCCCACTCCGGCGATCTGGCCTCCTACGGCATCCCCTCGATTCGGGCGGCCGAACTGGTCGTCAAAGACGCCAATGCCAAGGGCGGCGTACTGGGCAAACAAATCGAGCTGCTGCTGGGTGATGACGCCTGCAAGCCGGAGCTGGCCACGAATGTCGCCACCAAGCTGGTCTCCGACGGGGTCAACGTGGTCCTCGGCCACATCTGCAGTGGGGCCACCAAGGCGGCGCTGAACATTTACGGCTCCGCGGGGATCGTGGTCATGTCGCCCTCGGCCACCAACACCGAATTGACCCTGAGCGGCGAGTACCCCAACTTTTTCCGCACCATCTCCTATGATGACGCCCAGGCCAGGCTTCAGGTCGATTTCGCCAAGGACGTGCTGAAGGTCAAGCGGGTGGCCTGTCTGCACGACAAGGGCGACTACGGCAAGGGGCAGTCGACTTTGGCCAAACAGTTTTTTGAGGAAGCCGGTATCGAGGTGGCGCTCTTCGAGGGCGTGACACCGGGCGCGGTGGACTATTCGGCCATCGTCCAGAAGATCAAACGCGAAAACGTGGACTTGGTGGTCTGGGGCGCCTACCACCCCGAAGCCTCCAAGATCGTGACCCTGATGCGCAAGAAGAAAATGGACACCCCCTTCATGGGTGCTGACGGCATCAAGGACGAGACCTTTATCAAGGTCGCCGGCGAATTTGCCGAAGGCGTTTTCGCCACCGGCCCCCGCGACGTGTCCCAAAACCCACTTTTCATCGCCGCCAAGAAAGCCCATCAGGAGGCTTACGGCGAAGACCCGGGCCCCTTTTTCACCGAGGCCTACTCGGCCGCCCTGGCGCTCCTGAACGCCATTGAAAAAGGCGGCAGCACCGAGTTCGAAGCCGTCACCAAGGCGCTGCGCTCAGAGTACGTGGACACGCCGGTCGGCAACATCAGCTTCGACCAGAACGGCGACGCCATCGGCATCGGGTTCTCGGTCTACCAGGTCAAAAACGGGGTTTTCACGACGGTCCAGTAACGTTCCCAGCTCTCCTGCTGCAGGGGCGGGGCGCCCCGGCGCCCTTTCCCCCTGCAGCATCGCCCCAACGTCAGCCTTTTTTGCGACAGGCCTCGCCCGATGCGGACGCCGCGACCGGGGCCGCTGCCGTCCGGGAGGCTCTTGTCCCGGGCCATGGCGGGCGTCGGGGGGCGCCCGGGTCACACCCTTCAGCTGGAAAAAGCGCAGGCGGTTAACACTACCGGCCGAGCCACCATCGGACATACCGAAATGGAATATTTCATCGAGCTTTTTTTCAGCGGCCTGACCCGGGGCAGCATTTACGCCCTGATTGCCCTGGGCTACACCATGGTTTACGGCATCATCCAGCTGATCAATTTCGCCCATGGTGAAATCTACATGATCGGCGCCTTCACGGCCCTGATCGTCACCGGCGTTCTGACTTACTACGGTTGGCCGCATCTGGCGATCGTGTTGATGGCTGCGGTCCTGGCGATGTTCTACGCGGCCGCCTACGGCTGGACGATGGAGCGCATCGCCTACAAACCGCTGCGCGATGCGCCGCGCCTCTCGGCCCTGATCAGCGCCATCGGCGCCTCGCTCTTTCTTCAGAATTACGTGCTGCTGGCCCAGACCTCGGACTTTTTGCCCTTCCCCAACCTGATCCCCGATTTCGCCTTTCTGGATCCGGTCTCCAATCTTTTCGGCACCACCGACTTTTTGATCTACACCACCACTGGGGTGGTCATGGCGCTTTTGACCTTCCTGATCAAGTTCACCCGGGTGGGAAAGGCCATGCGGGCCACCGCCCAGGATCGCCACATGGCCATGCTGGTGGGGGTTGACGTCAATCTGATCATCAGCATCACCTTCGTCATCGGCTCCACCACGGCGGCCATCGGCGGGGTCCTGATCGCTTCCCACGTCGGTCAGATCAATTTTTACATCGGCTTTATCGCCGGCATCAAAGCCTTCGTGGCCGCCGTGCTGGGGGGCATCGGCAGCCTTCCGGGGGCGGTGCTGGGCAGCCTGGTGCTGGGCTGGACCGAAGCCTTTTTCACCGGCTATGTCTCCAGCGACTACGAGGATGTCTGCGCCTTCGTTATCCTGGTGATCATTCTGATCTTCCGGCCCTCCGGGCTCCTGGGCCGCTCGGATGTCCAGAAGGTCTGACCCTGACGGCGGCCCGCGCCGCCGCGCCCGGGGCTTTTCAGCGCTAACGTTTGATTCAGGACGTGGCACCCATGACCCTTGCAGAACTGAAAAAATCGCTGCTCGCCGCCGTCTGGTTCATGTTTCTGACCTTTCCGATCATGGTGATCAAGGTCAATACCATCGAGAAGACCGTCGAGTGGCACTGGGAACGGCTGTTCTATGTGGCGGCCGGGGGGTTCGTCTTCTCCTTTCTGTGGCGCTATTTCCTGCGGCGCAAGGAGGGCGGCGGACGACCGGCGGCGGCCGTGGAGGCCGATGCGCCTGAAAAGGTATCGCCCCTCCAGCGCCTGATCCACGATCGGCGCTTCTCCCTGCCGGCCCTGGTGCTCTTGGGCGGGTTCGTGCTGGTGTTTCCCTACCTTTTCAGCATGTACCAGGTCAACATCATGACCACCGCCCTGATCTACGTCGTCACCGGGCTGGGGTTGAACGTCGTGGTGGGTGTCGCCGGGCTGCTGCACCTGGGCTATGCCGCCTTCTACGCGGTGGGCGCCTACACCTACGCCCTGCTCAATTTCCATTTCGGGCTCTCCTTCTGGCTGGCGCTGCCCATCGGTGCCGCCCTGGGTTGCGTCTTTGCGATTCTGCTGGGCCTTCCGGTGCTGCGTCTGCGGGGTGATTACCTGGCCATCGTGACCCTCGGCTTCGGTGAGATCATCCGCCTGGTGCTGGAAAACTGGAATGACTTCTCCTTCGGCCCCAGCGGCATCGCCAATATTCCGCGCCCCAAATTTCTCTGGTTCGATTTTTCCCTGGAGCAGTCCGCGGTCTTCATCTATTTTCTGATGCTGGCGCTGGTGCTGCTGACCGTTTTCGTCACCAACCGGCTGAAAGACTCCCGCATCGGCCGCGCCTGGATCGCCATGCGCGAGGACGAGGTGGCCTGCCAGGCGATGGGGATCGACATCGCCCGCACCAAACTGTCGGCCTTTGCCATGGGCTCCGCCTGGGCCGGGATGGCCGGGGTGGTCTTCGCCGCCAAGACGACCTTCATCAACCCGGCCAGCTTCACCCTCTGGGAGTCCATCGTCATCCTCTGCATCGTCGTGCTGGGCGGGATGGGCTCCATCCTGGGGGTCATCCTGGGGGCCCTCGTGCTGATTCTGCTGCCCGAATACCTGCGGGCCTTCTCGGAGTACCGCATGCTGATTTTCGGGGTGGTCATGGTGGTGATGATGGTCTTCCGGCCGGGCGGGATCGTCAGCGAAGTCCGCCGCACCTACCAGTTCAAGGAAGGACTCAGCAAGGACGGGGGCCGATCGTGATGGAGCCGATTCTCGAGATTCGCCAGCTGTGCATGGATTTCGGCGGCCTGCGGGCCATCGACACCTTGGATCTTTTCATCCGGCGGGGCGAGATCGTCGCCCTGATCGGGCCCAACGGCGCCGGTAAGACCACGGTTTTCAACTGCCTGACGGGCATTTACAAACCCACCGCGGGCGAGATGCTGGCGCACTCGCCCAAAACCCGCGAGACGCGTCGCCTCAACGGCCTCAAACCCAACCAGGTGACCGCCAGCGGGCTGGCGCGCACCTTTCAGAACATCCGCCTCTTCAGCAACATGACCGTCCTCGAGAACATCATGATCGGTCGGCACTGCCGCACATCGGCCGGCATCAGCGGGGCGGTCCTGCGCAATCGCGGCACCCGCGAGGAGGAAAAGCGCATCGTTCAGGACAGCTACGAGGTGCTCAAAAAGATCGGCCTGAGCCGCTACGTCAACGATTACGCCAAGAACCTGCCCTACGGCGCCCAGCGGCGGCTGGAGATCGCCCGGGCCATGGCCACCGACCCGTTTCTGCTGCTGCTGGATGAACCCGCCGCAGGCATGAACCCCCAGGAGACCGACGAACTCAACGACCTGATCATCGGCATCCGCGAGGAGGAGGGGATCACGATCTTTCTCATCGAGCACGACATGAAGCTGGTGATGAGCCTTTCGGATCGGATCTACGTGGTGGACTACGGCAAGAAGATCGCCGAAGGCCGGCCGGATGAGATCAAGCACAACCCGGCGGTGATCAAGGCCTATCTCGGAGAGGAAGTCGATGCTTAAGCTTGCCGGTGTCAAAACCTATTACGGCAATATACAGGCCCTCAAAGGAATCGACCTTGAGATTTCCCAGGGGGAGATCATCACCCTGATCGGGGCCAACGGGGCCGGCAAGTCCACCACCCTGATGTCCATCTGCGGCATCGTGCCGCCGCGCGCGGGCAGCATCACCTTCGAAGGCCGGCCGATCCACGGCATGAAACCCAACGAGATCGTCCGCCTGGGGATCTGTCAAGTGCCTGAGGGGCGCCGGATTTTTCCGTTTCTGACCGTTCTCGAAAACCTCGACATGGGGGCCTTCCTGCGCCGCGACAAGGCGGATCTGAAACGGGACCTGGACTATGTTCTGACCCTTTTTCCCATTCTGGCCGAGCGCCGCAACCAGGCCGGCGGCACCCTGAGTGGCGGGGAGCAGCAGATGCTGGCCATCTCCCGGGCGCTGATGGCCCGCCCCCGACTGCTGCTGCTGGACGAGCCTTCCCTGGGTCTGGCCCCCCTGGTGGTGCGCCAGATTTTCGGCATTATCCGGAAAATCAATCAGGAGCAGAAAACCACCATCTTCCTGGTGGAGCAAAACGCCAACCTGGCCCTGAAGGTCGCTCACCGGGGCTATGTCATGGAAAACGGCCGGATCACCCTGGCCGATGCGGCCGCCAGGCTGTTGGCTAACGAAGCGGTCAGAAAAGCCTACCTCGGAATCTAAGGGCCTCGGCAATAAATAATGCCACATCTGGCTTGTCTTTTGGCCCGTCACCGGCGTTACATGCGCCGGCCCATATCCCGATATGCACCGGCGAATGTGCCTGGGTGACGAACCAAAATCCGGCGCCATATTGTTGAATTATTTATTGCCGCGACCCTAACGCCGCCCGTCGGGTTGATTGGACACTCCCCCGCATGACCTCGCTTTGGTTTTACATTCTGCTGGCGCTCGCCGCCGGGGCCTGCCTGCCCACCCAGGCCGGGATCAACGCCCAGCTCAACCGCTGGACCCTCTCCCCGGTGTGGACCGCCGCGATCTCCTTCGCCGTGGGCACGGCCGCCCTGATCGTCTACGGCCTCCTGACCCGCGGGCCCCTGACGCTGCAGGGGCTTTCCGCCGGGACCCCATGGTGGGTCTGGACCGGCGGGTTTCTGGGGGCCTTCTTCGTCTCGGCCACCGTGGTTCTGGCCCCGGCATTAGGGGCGGCCGCCATGGTGGCGCTGATCATCGCCGGCCAGATGCTGGTTTCTCTGGTTCTCGATCATTTCGGCCTGCTGGGCTACCAGCCCCATCCGCTGACCCCCTGGCGGCTGGTCGGCGCGGCCCTGATCGTCGCCGGCGTGGTCCTGGTGCGGCGCTTCTAAACCCTTCCTACGGGTTTTCAGGTCAACAGAAAGTAGACTGCCCCGACCGCCGCCAGGCTCAGGACGCGGAACCCCTGGCCCAGCAGCAGGAGCTGGGCCCCCATGACCGGCGCAAAGATCCCCATGTAGTGCGGCAGTTGGTGGCGCAGGGCCCGGATCGGGAAGGCCACCAGGTTGCCGATCAAAAGCGCCAGGACCGTCTGCCGGGTGGTGAGCACGCCGGCCTCCAGCAGCGCGCCGGCTGCGGCAAAGCCCGAGGTGAACTCCGCGGCGAAGCTCAGGACCACCACCGAGAGCGCCTCCATCGGGATGAATGTCTTGACCACGTAGCGGGTCAGCCAGGCGCGGGCCTGGTCGAAAAGGCCGGCGCTGCCGGCCAGAAAAACGGCGATGTAGATGGGCACCACGTAAAGCGCCACACGGGTGAGGCGCACCGGGAACTTGCGTCGGATGGCCGGCCAGATGTCCTCCCGCCGGCTGACAGGTGGCGGCCGGCGCTCGTCCCCGGCGGGGGATGCCATTTCCGCCGGGGGTTCCGGGAGCCTGAAATGGCCGTAACCAGCAGGAGGAGCGTTCGCTTTAGGGCCGCCAGAAAGGTGAGCAGGAAGTAAAGCGCCCCGGCCCAGCCGCCGGCGGCGAAAATCAGCAGAAGGATGGCGGCTGGTTTCATGCGGCAGCCTTTCGGAAAGCGACCTGATGGGCGCCGCTAAATGCGTCGAAGGAAGCCTTGGCGCTGACTCCGAAAACCTCCCCCAGGGTCTCCGCCCGCAACACCTCCCCGGTAGCGCCGTGGGCGACAACCCCGCCGGCCTTTTTGAAAACCAGACGGTCGCAGAAAGCGGCCGCCTGGTTGACGTTCTGGAAGACCGCGATCACGGTTTTGCCCGCCGTTCGCACCGCACCGGCGGTCAGGGCCAAGAGGTCCAGACAGTGGCCGATGTCGAGGTTGGAGGTGGCCTCATCCAGCAGCAATACCCGGGTGTCTTGGGCCAGGGCGCGGGCGAAGACCACCCGCTGGCGCTCGCCGCCGCTGAGCTCGGTGACCAAGGCGCCGCGCAGGGGCCAGATGCCGGTGGCTGCCATGATCTCGCGGACCCGCTGGTGGTCCCCGGCCGAGGGCGCGGCAAAGCGCGGGATGAAAGGGTAGCGGCCCATCATGACGATTTCCTGGGCGGTGAAGGGAAAGTTGATGTAAAAATCCTGCGGTACCAGGGCGATTTCGGCGGCCAGGGCGCGGCGCGAATAGCCGCTAAGCGGCC
>Ga0272444_10001160_pt1 | contig 25930 bp, 26 predicted proteins | sample SSMForm13_FD_201033 | JGI IMG/M metagenome (GOLD analysis project Ga0272444, IMG submission 201033) | Marine sediment archaeal communities from Little Sippewissett salt marsh, Falmouth, MA, United States - SSM-Form-13 | ecosystem: Environmental > Aquatic > Marine > Wetlands > Sediment ...
ACCGCGAACATCACCGGGATGTTGTCGATGATGGCCGACAGGAAACCGACCAGGATGTTGGCTTTGGTGGCACCCAGGTCGACGTACATCAGCTCGGAGATCAGCGCCAGGTAGCCCAGGGTGCCGAGGCCGCCGACACACAGGATGATGCCGTAGAAGAACATCAGGGTGTCCCACTCGGCGCGTTCCAGCGACTTGAAGATGTTGTAGTGGCCGCCGCCGTGGCCGTCGTGGGCGACTGCGGTGTCGTGACCACGTCCGGCGGTACTGGTTTCCTCCAGGCTCATCTGGTGTTCGCCCAGGTTGAGTTCGCCTTCACGCCCGAGTTCGCGCAGCTTGGCCGCATCGCGGCGCTTCAGGTAGTAGCCGTAGAACTTGAGGAAGCCCAGGCCGGTCATCATGCCCAGTACCGGCGGCATGTGCAGGAAGTTGTGCGAGGACACTGCCATGACGATGGTCAGGATGAACAGGCCGACCACCACCCAGGCGCCATGGCGCAGGCGGAAACCTTCGGCACTGACCGGTTCCGGGTTCTCCTTGGCAACCGCCAGCGACATGATCGCCGCCGGTACCAGCCAGTTGACCACCGATGGGATGAACAGGAAGAAGAACTCCTCGAACTGCACGATGCCCTTCTGCCATACCATCAGGGTGGTGATGTCGCCGAACGGCGAGAAGGCGCCGCCGGCGTTCGCGGCGACCACGATATTGATGCAGGCCACGGCAACGAAGCGGGTGTTGGTGCCGCCGACCGCCATCGCCACGGTGGCCATTAGCAGCGCGGTGGTCAGGTTGTCGGCGATCGGCGAGATGAAGAAGGCCAGCATGCCGGTCAGCCAGTAGATGGTGCGCAGCGAGAAGCCGCGCGACACCAGCCAGATGCGCAGCAGGTCGAACACGCCGCGCTCTTCCATGGTGTTGATGTAGGTCATCGCCGCCAGCAGGAACAGGAACAGCTCGGCGAACTCCAGCAGGTTGTGACGGATGGCGTGTTCGGCGGTGGTGGTGTCGCCGTGCTGCGAGAACACGATGGCCACCAGTGCCCAGATGATGCCCGCCGCCACGATCACCGGCTTGGACTTGCGCAGGTGCAAGGCCTCCTCGGCGATCACCAGCGAATAAGCCGCCACGAAGATGGCAACGCACACGAAGCCGACCCAGTGGCCGGTGAAGTCGAGGCCGGCGCCGTCACCTGCCGCCCAGCTCAGGCCCGGCAACAACACCAGCAATGCGATCAGCCAGGATGCGGGCGAGCGCCAGGTGCCAAATACGCGTTGCGGGGAGTGGGGTCTTGGCTTGCTCATGCTGAATGTCCTTGGAGGTTCAATGCGGTTGTTTTTGTTGCCCGGGCGGCTGCCGATCAAAGTCCATACTGCTTGGGCAGCATGTGGCTGCTCCCGCCGCGTGTCGGGCCGGCAAGTGCCAGGAGGGATGAAAAGGGGTGTGCTCGGGAGCCCGGCATGACGCAATCCCGTGGGTCAGGCGTTACCGAAATCTGATTCGTTAACGGCACGACGGGTGGGGACTTTAGGGAACTTCTAATAACTCTGGGCAATTCAGATTGAGATGCCAAATGTGTCAGATCGAGGCGCAAACCGCGCGTAATAGCCAGCTATTGCGAAGGTTTGCAACGAAGAGCTGGCGCATTTGGCGCTCAAGCTGTTTGATCACGAGTTGTTAGAAGTCCCCTTCAATGGCGGCCGTATCAGCAGGGGCTTCAGTCGCTGGAGCTTTGGGCGGGTTTGCGCGGTTCGCGGTACAGCACCCGGCAACCGCAGTTATCGCAGCGCAGGTGTTTGTCGATGCCGAGCAGCTTCATCCACAGGCGACGCCTGCGCCGACTCAGGTAGGTATGGCCGCATTTGGGGCAACAAGTGGCGTCTTGCGTGTAGCGCATGCCGGATCCTTGGTGAGCTTGGGGTACTGCAAGGCAAATATATTACTACAGGCTAATATTAATTATTCGTGATGACGCTGATATGTCGCCCTGTGTACACTTGCGGCAGTTTTTCCAAGCGTCATTGAGCCCATGAGACTGTGCGACCGAGACATCCTCCAGGCCCTCGAGCAGGGGCGCATCAGCATCGATCCGCGCCCTGATGAGAACAAGGTCAGCGGGGTCAGCGTGGACCTGCACCTGGGCAATCGTTTTCGTGTGTTCAGCTCGCACACCATCCCCTATATCGACCTGTCCGGCACGCGCCAGCAGGTCAACCAGGCGGTGGAAAAGGTCATGGGCGACGAGATCCTCATCGCCGAGGATGCGACCTTTGTGCTGCACCCGGGGGAACTGGCGCTGGGGGTGACGCTGGAATCGATCTCGCTGCCGGACGACCTGGTCGGCTGGCTGGACGGCCGTTCCAGCCTGGCGCGCCTCGGCCTGATGGTGCATGTCACCGCGCACCGTATCGATCCGGGCTGGAGCGGCAACATCGTTCTGGAGTTCTTCAATTCCGGCAAGCTGCCGCTGGCGCTGCGCCCGGGCATGTCGATCGGTGCGATGAGTTTCGAGACCCTCACCGGACCAGCCGCGCGGCCTTACACCAAGCGCGAGGACGCCAAGTACCGCGACCAGTCCGGGCCGCTGGCCAGCCGCATCAGTGAGGATTGAGCGGCGCCCCGCGTGCCGGCCAGCGCACCGCGCGTAACCGCAATCTCCCGGGAACACGGCGCCGACTGTCGCGTCTATAAGTTCCGCTACTAAGGTACCCTAGACGGGCCAAGGTCTATTTCGGCTTCAAAACTATGCAAGGTTTATCGCTCAGGCGCTTCGGGTTTGCGGCTCTGTTGTTGAGCCTGGTGTTCAGTGCGGCGCTCGCGGTTGCCGCCGCGGCGCAACAACCATGGGTGGTGGATGCCGACCAGAAGGTCAAGCAATGGCAGGAGGAGTTGTTCGAGTGGGTCGAGAACCCGCCCTCCCTGGAGAAACTGGAGGCACGGCAAACGGCGCTGCTGGATATGCGCCAGCGCGCCGATACCTGCGTGCAGGAATATACGGTCCAGTTGGAAGCGGTGGCGGAAAAGCTCACCGCCCTGGGTGAGCAGCGCGAGGACGAGGCCGATGATGTCAAGCGTCTGCGCCGCGAAACCACCCAGGATAAGGAAACGCTGGAGGGTCAGCTGGCCCTGTGCAAGGTGGTCATCCTCGCCGCCAAAGATCTGCAGGCGGAACTGAAGAGCCTGCGCAACGACATCGTCAAGCAGGCGCTGGGGCAGCGCGAGAACGAGGTCTGGCACAGTATCTCGGCCCTGCTCGCCGAGCGGCAGTTGCTGCGCCCGGGTACCGAGATCACGTTTACCTGGTGGCCGTCGTCGCTGGCGGCACTCGGTGCGCTGTTGGTGTTGTATCCGATGGCGACCTACCTGGCGCGCATGCTGCGGCGACTGTATCCGCAACCGGAGCCGCCGGCCTCGTGGCATGTCAGCACCCTGTTCTTCCACATGCTGGCCCGGCGCCTGCCGTGGATCGCCGCAATCAGCAGCCTGGTGTTGTGGAGCTACCTGGGCGGGACCTTTTTGCTCAGCGCCGTGCTGATGGCGCTGGTGTTGACCCTGGTCTTTGCGCCGATCGTACAGATGCTGCTGTGCCAGGGCGTGTACCGCTGTGCCGGCGGGCTGCCGTTGCGCGGTTTGCTGTACCTGGTGCTGAGTGCCCTGGCGCTGTACCTGGGCGATATCCAGACGGTGCTGAACCAGGATGCCTTGCTGGTCGGCTATGCGCTGTTCACGCTGCTGCTGGCGGCGACCAGTCTGCATCTGTTGTTCGACCTGGCACGGCGCGAAAACCTGCGCGTATTGCGTGCCCTGCGTATCCCGCTGACGGTCGGCCTGATCCTGGGCCCGGTCGCCCTGTGGCTGGGCTATCGTTCCCTGGCCGATCTGCTGATGCCGGGCATCTACGGCACTCTGGGCGGCATGCTGCTGCTGTGGCTGCTGTACCGTCCGTTCAGCCAGCTGTTCACCCTGCTGGACACGGATCCTGCGCAAAACAGCGAAGGCCTGCGCGGCTTTCTCGGTTACGCAAAGGACGAGGCGGTACCCGGCCTGTGGCTGGGGCGCCTGTTGGTACTGCTGATGTTCGCCAGCCTGCTGGTGTTCTGGGCCCTGTTCGTCTGGCGGGTGCCGCAGACCGAGGTGGAGACCTTCGGCGCCTACCTGACCGGTGGTTTCCAGGTCGGCAACATCAACATCGTACCGGCCAAGCTGGTGTTGGCCACGGTGGTCTTCTCACTGGTGCTGACCCTGGCGCGCTGGCTGCGCAACCAGCTGTCGGAGCGCTGGCTGACCCACACCCGCCTCGACGCCGGCGCACGTCAGTCGATCGTCGCCCTGACCACCTACGTGATCGTGGGTGTGGCGATTCTGATCTCGTTGAGCATGGCCGGCCTGGACTTCCAGAACCTGGCGATCGTTGCCGGTGCGCTGTCGGTCGGTATCGGTTTCGGCCTGCAGAACATCGTCAACAATTTCGTCTCCGGCCTGATCCTGTTGTTCGAGCGCCCGGTCAAGCCCGGCGACTGGATCGTGGTCGGCGCCACCGAGGGACATGTGCAGAAGGTCAGCATCCGCTACACCCAGATCCGTACCTTCGACCGCGCCGATGTGCTGGTGCCCAACTCCGAGCTGATCTCCAGCCAGGTGACCAACTGGATGCTGCGCGACAAGGTCGGGCGGGTGATAGCGCCGGTTGGCGTCGCCTACGGCTCGGACACCGGCCTGGTCAAGGACATCCTGCTGCGCGTGGCGCGCGAGCATCCCCTGGTGCTGACCAAGGATGCGCAGGTGCCGGCACCGAACGTGATCTTCATGGGCTTCGGCGCCAGTTCCCTGGACTTCGAACTGCGTTGCTTCATCCGTGACGTGGACTTCCGCCTGGCGGTGCGCAGCGACCTGTTGTTCGCCATCGACAAGGCGTTCCGCGAGCACGCTATCGAGATCCCGTTCCCGCAGCGCGTGGTGCACATGGCGAAGGACGAGCCGCAACAGCCGGGAAGCGAGTCGCCGGACGGGGATCAGCCGCCGCCGGCCGCTTGAGCTGGCAGCGCCCCGGCGGCGATATCGGTTTGAGTCGCTTCAGCCCTGCCAGCGCACCGGGCTGTGCAGGGGCTTGCCGTCGAGCATCACGCCCTCACCCGGGTCCAGGCGCAGTCGCCCTGAGGCAAACCACTTGACCGCTTCCGGGTAGATCTTGTGCTCCTGCTCGAGCACGCGTGCCGCCAGGCTGGCCTCGTCGTCGCCGGTCTGTACCGGCACCGCGGCCTGCAGGATCACCGGGCCGCCGTCCAGCTCCTCGGTGACGAAATGCACGCTGGCGCCGTGCTGCTGGTGCCCGGCCTCGAGTGCGCGCCGGTGGGTGTGCAGGCCCTGGAAATGCGGCAGCAGGGAAGGGTGGATATTGAGCATGCGGCCGTTGTAATGGCGCACGAACTCGGGCGTGAGGATGCGCATGAAGCCGGCCAGGATCACCAGGTCCGGCGCATGGCTGTCGATCAGTTCCGCCAGCGCGGTATCGAAGGCCTCGCGGCTGTCGAAGCCGGTGTGGTCGAGCACCTCGTGGGCGATGCCGGCATCAGAGGCGCGCTGCAGGCCGCGCACCCCGGGGCGGTTGCTGATCACCGCTGCCACCTCGGCCGGAATGCTGCCGTCGGCACAGCCGTCGATGATCGCCTGCAGGTTGCTGCCGCTGCCCGAAATCAGTACCACCAGGCGCGGCTTGCCGCTCGCGCTCATCGGTAGCTGACGACCGGCTCTTGCTGTTCGGCGGCCTCGATGCGACCGAGGCGGAATACCTGTTCGCCCTGCGCCTGCAGCACCTCGGCGGCCTTGTCCGCCACTGCCTCGGGCACGCATACCACCATGCCGATACCGCAGTTGAAGGTGCGCAGCATCTCGGACTCCTCGATGCGGCCCTGCCGTTGCAGCCACTCGAACACCTCGGGCATCTGCCAGGCGGAGCGCTCGATCACCGCGCTGCTGTTTTGCGGCAGCACGCGCGGCAGGTTCTCGGTCAGGCCGCCGCCGGTGATGTGGGCGAGGGCATGCACCTCGACTTGCTTGAGCAGCGCCAACAATGATTTGACGTACAGCCGGGTCGGCGCCAGCAGCGCCTCGCCGAGGGTGGACTCGCCGAAGGGCTGGCCCAGGTCGGCGCCACTGACCTCGATCACCTTGCGGATCAGCGAGTAGCCGTTGGAGTGCGGGCCGGAGGAGGCCAGGCCGAGCAGCACGTCGCCGACCTGCACGCTGTCCGGCTGCAGGATCCGGTCCTTCTCGACGATGCCCACGGCGAAGCCGGCCAGGTCATAGTCGTCGCCTTCGTACATGCCCGGCATCTCGGCGGTCTCGCCGCCGGTGAGGGCGCAGCCGGACAGTTCGCAGCCCCTGGCGATGCCGCTGACGACGTCGGTGGCGGTGTCCAGGTCCAGGTGCCCGGTGGCGTAGTAGTCGAGGAAGAACAGTGGCTCGGCACCGGTGACCACGATGTCGTTGACGCACATCGCCACCAGGTCGATGCCGATGGTGTCGTGCTTGCGCAGCTGCAATGCCAGCTTGAGCTTGGTGCCGACCCCGTCGGTGCCGGACACCAGCACCGGGCGTTTGTAACCCTCGGGGATCTCGAACAGGGCGCCGAAGCCACCCAGGCCGGTCAGCACGCCGGGGCGGAAGGTGTTCTTGACGATCGGCTTGATGCGCTCGACCAGGGCATTGCCTGCATCGATATCGACACCGGCCGCGGCATAACTCAGGCCGCCTTTGTCGGCGGGCGAGGAAGGGGAATCGCTCAAAGCGGGCTCCAGAAACATGCAGGTGGAAAGACCGGGGATTTTACCCGTTTGCACAGGCCCGCGCATGTGCGGCTTGCTCTGCGTTTTTCCCCCTGCGGTGGACCTCCTGTTACACTCCGGCGCCATGAAAAGTCTCAAGTACCCGGTGCTGTTGTGTCTGCTGTGGTTGATCAGCGCCGCGGCGCATGCGCAACTCGGTGACCTGTACGCGGCGGAGGTGCCGGTGGTCGACGACACCCAGGAGGTGCGCAACCAGGGCCTGTCGCAGGCGCTGCAGCAGGTGATGGTGCGACTGAGCGGCAGTGCCGATGTGGCCGGACATCCTGCCGCTGGCGACGTGTTGCGCCGTGCCGGCAGCCTGGTGCAGCAGTACCGCTACCGCCTGGACGATGCGCTGCCGCCGCAACGCTACCTGTGGGCCAAGTTCGACAAGGGTGCGGTCGACCGCCTGCTGCGCCAGGCCGGCATCCCGGTGTGGGGCGCGACCCGGCCGCGGGTGTTACTGTGGCTGGCGATCGAACAGGGCAGCGCGCGGCGCCTGCTCAACCTCGAGAACATGCCCGAGACGCGCTCGGCGGTGATCGCCAAGGCGGCCGCGCGCGGCATGCCTCTGCAACTGCCGCTGATGGACCTGCAGGACCAGGCGGCCCTCAGCGCCGCCGACATCTGGGCGGATTACGAGGCGGCGATCCGCGAGGCCTCGGCACGCTATCCGCACGATGTGATCCTCACCGGGCGCCTGCGCGAGAGTGGCTCCGGCGCCTGGTCGGCCGACTGGGGCCTGTGGGAACGCGGCGAGCAGGAGACCTTCACGCTGCGTGGCCTGGCCCTGGAGTCGGCCCTGCTGTCCGGCATCGACGGCACCCAGAACCGCCTGGCGGCGCGCTATGTCCCGGCGGTCGGCAGTGCCGGCCCGGAAGCACTCACGGTGCGTTTCACCGGCATCGATTCGCTGCAGGCCTACGGGCGTCTGCTGCAGATCCTGCACGGTCAGGAGAGCATCACCCGCTTCGATCTGCGCCAGGTCGAGGGTGACACCCTGTTGATCGAACTGTGGGTGCGCGGCGGGCGCAGTGCGCTGGCACGTGTGCTGTCGCTCGGTGGCGAGTTGTTCCTGCAGCCGCAGCAGGCGCTGCCGGATGCGATGCCGGAAGCGGCAGGGCAGGAGACGGAAGCGCCACAGGCGGTGGATATGACCTTCAGTTATCTGCATGCGAATGGTTGATCGATAGCGCGTCATGGCCTCCCCATTGCGACACTTGCCGAATCTGATCAGCGTGCTGCGCATCCTGCTGGTGGGGCCGATCATCTGGGCACTGCTCGGTGAACGCTTCGAATTGGCGATCTGGCTGTTCCTGGTGGCCGGTATTTCCGACGCGGTGGACGGCTTCCTGGCCAAGACCTTCGGCTGGACCAGCCGCCTCGGCGGCATCCTCGATGCCATCGCCGACAAGATCCTGCTGGTCTCCACCTTCATCTGCCTGTGGTGGCTGCAGGTGTTTCCCGGTTGGCTGGTGTTGTGGATCCTGGCGCGCGACCTGCTGATCATCGGCGGTGGCGTGGTGTACAACTCGCGCATCGAGAAATTCCAGGCCGAACCGAGCCTGATCAGCAAGCTCAACACCTTTCTGCAGATCGTGCTGGCCGCCCTCGGTGTGGTGCACCTGGGGCTGTGGCCGGTGCCGCTGTGGCTGCTGGACGGGCTGATGTACGCGATCGTGCTGACCGTGTTCTTCAGCGGCGCCGGTTATGTGCGTGAATGGACCCGGCGCGCGGCGGCTGGAGGTAGCGGACATGGACAACAATAAGCTGCGTACCCTGCTGTGGCTGGCCGCCGGCGCCTGGCTGCTGTACCTGCTCTCGCCCATCCTCACGCCCTTCGTGGTGGCGGCATTGCTCGCCTACCTGGGTGACCCGCTGGTCGACCGCCTGGAGGTGCGCCTGCCGCGCGCGCTGGCGGTGAGCACGGTGTTCCTGGTGATCCTCGGCCTGCTGGTGCTGCTGTTGCTGATCCTGGTGCCGCGGGTGGAGAGTCAGATCAGCGCGCTGGTGGTGAAGCTGCCGCAGTACGTCGAGTGGCTCAAGGTCAACCTGTTGCCGCACGTGGCGACGCTGCTGCCGGAAGACGCCCAGTTGTTCGACAGCGACAGTCTGCGTGCCTCGCTGGCCGAGCACTGGAGCAAGGCCGGCGGCCTGCTGGCGGGTATCTGGTCGTCGGTGGCGGCCTCCGGTATGACGCTGCTGGGCTGGCTGGCCAACCTGGTGTTGATCCCGGTGTTGACCTTCTACCTGCTGCGCGACTGGGACGAACTGGTGGCCGCCACCGAGGCGCTGCTGCCGCGCGGCTCAGCGGCGGTATGGTCCCGGCTTGCCCGGGAGTCGGACGAAGTCCTGGGCGCGTTCCTGCGCGGCCAGCTCTCGGTCATGTTCGCCCTCGGCGTGATCTACACCACCGGGCTGTGGATGGTCGGCCTGGATTTCGCGCTGTTGATCGGCATGTTCGCCGGCATTGTCAGCTTCGTGCCCTACCTGGGACTGATCGTCGGCATCCTGATCGCCGGCATCGCCGCGGTGCTGCAGTTCAAGGGCTTCGGTGAGCTGCCCTGGGTCGCCCTGGTGTTCATCGCCGGGCAGTTGCTGGAGGGCATGGTCCTGACCCCGCGCCTGGTCGGCGAGCGCATTGGCCTGCACCCGGTTGCGGTGATTTTCGCGGTCATGGCCGGCGGACAGCTGTACGGTTTCTTCGGCATCCTGCTGGCCCTGCCGATTGCCGCGGTCGCCGTGGTCCTGCTGCGGCACTTGCTCGAGACCTACCGGGCCAGCGGCCTGTATCGCGGCACCGGCTGAGCCCGCGCGGAACAGGTGCCTGGTGGCGCCCTGATCGAGACATTCCACCTGTTTGCCGAGCAACTGGCAGGACAGATTGCCCTGCAGACGATCGACCTTGCTCTGTAGCTCGGCCGCGTCCGCGGCGGCCATCGGCTGTAGCGGGGCGACGAAGCTGGAGCGGTAGTGCAGGGTGAAACGGCCCTGCTCGGTGAAATCGCTCAGGGTGCTGACGATGCGGAAGCGGTAGCGGGCATTGAACAGCTTGCCGCGCAGCAGCTCGGTGTTGCACTGCATCTGCGCTTCGCTGGTGCTGCACTGGGTGACCGGTGAAGGCAGGTAAAAGGCCTCGTTCTCGCCGGACAGCCACTGCTGCGTGGCGATCAGCGCCAACGCCTCGCTCTGCGCTGGCGCCGATGTCTGTGGCGGCGTGACCGGTTCGGCTGCCGGTTGCTCGTCCGTCGCAGCCGGAGCGGCGGGTGTATCTTCTTCCTGCCCGGGATCGCCGGGATCAGTGGATGCGTCGCCTGCTGGTGCAGGGGTGAGATCCTGCGGTGCGTCGGCTGGGTTCGCCTCGGGCGGTTGGCGAGCGTCTGCTGGCTCGGGCGGGGACGTGTCGGGGTCGTTGTCGAGCGCAGCGTCCTGCGCCCCGGTATCGGCCTGTGTTGGCACATCATCTATGGCGTCGTCCTCCGCCGCAGCCTCGTCAGCTGGCGGCGCTGGCGGTGCAGGGGTGGAGGGCAAGGGGGCGGTGACGTCACGACGCTGCTCCTGCAGTTGCTCGAGCACCTCCGACCAGCGCTGCGCGGCGGCCTTGTCCTGCTCGACCCCCTGGCCCAGGGCATACATCTTCGACAGGTAGGGAATGGCGGCGCGGCTGCCGTACTCGGCGGCCAGCAAGAACCAGTGATGCGCCTGTTCGCGGCTCTTCGGCAGGCCGCGTCCCCAGTAATAGGCATAGCCGACCTGGTAGGCGGCGTCCGGGTGGTTTTTACGCGCCGCCGCCAGGTACCAATCGATCGCCTGCTCACGGTCGACCGCGACCCCCAGGCCCAGTTCGTACAGCTGACCGAGCGCATACATGTCTTCGATCGAGCCGTTGCGCGCGGCCTGCAGGCGTTGCTGCAGGTCGTCGTCGGCAGCCGGCGCTGTGCCGCTCAGCGGCATCAGGCAGGCCAGCATGGCCGCCAGTAATCTCGGCGTGGGGTTGAATTTCAAGTTCTCTGCACCGTTTTCTCAGTCACGGATTGGGTGCGGGAAACTGCAGCCGCAAGGGCTACCCTAGGGAAGCTGGATGCATCCCGCAAGTGCGCGGGCCCTGGGGCGGCTGGTTCAGCTGTCGATGCGGGTGCGCACGAAGGGGATGCTGAGGCGGCGCTGTTCGGCCAGCGAATCGCGGTCCAGGCGCTCGATCAGTTGTTGCAGGCTGCGGGTGTCGCGAGTGTGGCGTTGCACCAGGTAGCGGGCGACATCCGCGGGCATCTGCAGGCCGCGCCTTGCGGCCAGGGCGCACAGCAACTGCTCGCGCTGGGTGTCGTCGAGCGGCCTGAGGCGGTAGCTGATGCCCCAGCCGAGGCGGCTTTGCAGGTCGGCCAGTGCGAAGCCGCAGTGGGTGGCGATCTGCGCGGCACTGAACAGCAGGCGGCAGCCGCGCTCGCGGGCGCGGTTGAACAGGTTGAACAGGGCCAGTTCCCAGTCCGCCTGGCCGGCCAGCAGGTCGACATCGTCGATAGCCACCAGGTCGAGCTGTTCCAGGCCCTGCAGCATTGCCGGGTCGAGGCTGTCGCGCTCGTGGCAGGGCAGGTAGGCGACCTGCAGGCCGGCCTGTTGCGCGGCGGTGCACTGGCCGAGCAGCAGGTGGCTGCGGCCGCTGCCGGGCTCGCCGGCGATGAAGATCAGGCCTTCCGGCTGTTGGCCACGCTGTTGCTGCAGCAGTTCCAGCAGGGGCGCGTTGTCGCCGGCGATGAAGTCATCCAGGCGGGTGGGGCTGCGCAGTTGCAGGGCCAGCGGCAGCTGGCGGATGTCGCCTGCACTCATCGGCCGGTTCACTGGGCGGCCCTGGCCTGCGCGCGCCAGCGCAGGAAGAAGCTGCCGAAGACCATGAAGGTCACGGCAAGCAGCAGTTCCAGCGCACCCCAGAACCATCGGGCGCTGTCTGCATACCAGGTCATGCCGCCATCGACCAGGTAGATCAGGCTCACCAGGGTGCCCCACACGACGGCCTTCTCGCGCGCGTGCAGGATGCCGCGCAGCGGCAGCAGCAGCGGGGCGAAGAACAGCATGCTCAGCGATTTCTGCTGCGCCGGGACATCCCCCAACCAGATCGCCCAGGCCAGGCCAAAGGCGATCAGGCCGAGGTAGCTGCCCAGCGACAGCCAGCGTGCGATCTGCACCTTCATGTTCAGCCCTTGAGTGCGCCGGCGGTGTGCGCCAGGCGGCGACCGAGCGCCTGGCACAGGTTCTTCTCCGCCTCGCTCAGCGGCAGCTTGCTGTCGGTCCCGGCGAAGTGCGAAGGCCCGTACGGGGTGCCGCCCTCGCGGGTGGTCATCAGGTCCGACTCGGTGTAGGGCAGGCCGGTGATCAGCATGCCGTGGTGCAGCAGCGGCAGCATCATCGACAGCAGGGTGCTCTCCTGACCGCCGTGCATGCTGCTGGTGGAGGTGAACACTCCGGCGGGCTTGCCGGCCAGGGCGGCACTCAGCCACAGCTGGCTGGTGCCGTCGATGAAGTATTTCATCGGTGCCGCCATGTTGCCGTAGCGGGTGGGGCTGCCCAGGGCCAGGGCGGCGCAGTCGCGCAGGTCGTCCAGGCTGACGTAGGGCGCGCCGCTGTCCGGCACCGCCGGCTCGGTCGCCTCGCAGTTGGCGGACACCGCGGGCACAGTGCGCAGGCGCGCCTCCAGGCCGGCCGCCTCGACGCCGCGGGCGATCTGCTGCGCCATCTGTGCGGTGGCGCCGTAGCGGCTGTAGTAGAGGATCAGTGCATAGTCCATCACAGGATATCCAGCACCTGTTCAGGCGGGCGGCCGAGCGCTGCCTTGCCATCCTTGATCACGATGGGGCGCTCGATCAGCTTGGGGTGGGCGACCATCAGATCGATCAGCTGTGCATCGCTCAGGTCCGGGTTGTCGGCACCGCTCTGCTTGTACTCCGCCTCTTTCCTGCGCATCAGCTCGCGCGGCTTGAGGCCGAGCATGTTCAGCACCTCGGTCAGTTCGGCGGCGCTCGGCGGTGTCTTCAGGTATTCGACCACCTGCGGCTCGATGTCCCGCTCGGTCAGCAGTTGCAGGGTCTGGCGCGACTTGCTGCAGCGGGGATTGTGGTAGATCTTGATCGACATGTTTGCGGCTATCGCTCGTGGAATCGGGCGGCTATGGTATCAAAAGGCAAGGGAGCAAACGCAGTCATGTCCGGGGCAATGATCGAATCTGTGGCGAGTCAGGTATGGCGCAGGCTGCTGCGCCTGGGTGAATTCGGCAAGTTGCTGGCGACCGAGTTCAGGCGTCACCAGGGGCCGCAGAACGCGGCGGCGCTGGCCTATGCCACGCTGTTGTCGCTGGTGCCTTTCATGGCGGTGTCGCTGGCGGTGTTCTATGCGTTCCCGGTGGCCGACAAGTTGCACGAGACCATCCAGGCCTTCCTGTTCGAGAATTTCGTACCGGCCTCCGGCGAGGTCTTGCAGCAGTATCTGCAGGCCTTCAGCGACAAGGCCTCGCAGCTGAACGGGGTCAGTTTCGCGTTTCTGATCCTGGTGGCGCTGATGATGATGGGCAACATCGACCGCGCCCTGAACACCATCTGGGAGGTGCGGCGCAAGCGGCGTCCGCTCAACAAGTTCCTGATCTACTGGTCGGTGTTGACCCTCGGGCCGGTGCTGATCGGCGCCAGCGTGGTGGCCACCTCGGCACTGGTGTCGCTGCCGCTGCTGTCGGAAGCGGCGGCGTCCGGGCTCGGGCGGCGCCTGCTCGGCCTCAGTCCGGTGGTGGCCTCGCTGCTGGCCTTCACCCTGATGTATGCGGTGGTGCCGAACGTGCGGGTGCGGATCCGCCATGCCTTCATCGGTGCCCTGGTGGCGGCACTGCTGTTCGAAGTGGCCAAGCGCGGCTTCGGCTATTACGTCACCACCTTCCCGACCTACGAGGCAATCTACGGCGCCCTGGCCACCATTCCGATCTTCCTGGTGTGGATCTATCTGTCCTGGCTATTGGTGTTGCTGGGGGCGGAGGTGGCGCATTGCCTGCGGGTATTCAGCTGGGCCGGGGACAATCCGCGCGGCCGCGCCATGGGGCTGGCCGACGCGGTCAGGCTGCTGTTGCTGCTGGACGAGGCGGCCGGTGCCGGCGAGGCGCGCTCGCCGCGCGCCCTGGCCCTGGCGCAGCCCGGCTGGCGCGAGGATCATGTCGAGTCGCTGCTGGAACACATGCTCGGCCTGCACTGGGTGCATCAGACGCGCGACGGTCGGTGGTCGCTGGCGCGACGCCTGCACGACCTGAGTCTGTACGAGGTGCTGCAGCGCGGCGGCTTCCACCTGCCGCAGGAGGAAGACGACGGCTGGCCGGTCGAGCCGCGCCTGGCGGAACACCTGCGTCTGGCCAATCGCGAGACGGCGCAGGCGCTGCAGGTGCCGCTGGCGGAGTTCCGCCTGTGCCGTGCCGAGCCGCAGGTGCTGAACGCGCCGGCACAGACGCAGGCCTCACAGGACTGAATCGCGGCTTACAGCAGGCTCAGGCGGATGCGCTGGATGTCGCTCTGTTCGAGCAGTTCGTCGTATTGCACCCGGTACTGCTTGTTGCTGCCGTGCAGGGTCTGAACGGCCTGCTGGGTGAAGGTGCCGGACGGCGCGATCAACTGAAACACGCCCTGTTCGCGGTCGGCATTGAGCAGCGCCGGGCTGTGGGTGATGCCGATGCCCACCGGGATGATGTTGCCGCGCAGCTTTTCCACGCCGATATCGGTGCTGCCGTCTTCCTGCTGCAGCCTGCGCCGGATGCGTCCGACGAAACCCACGCCGGAGGACTGCCCGGGTTGGGCGTCGGCCTCGAACAACACCCATTCGCCGATTTCCGGCACCGAGACATTGGCATGCAGGCGGAAGCCGGCACCGCTCAGTGAATGGTCGGTCTGGCGTGCCGGCGCGCCCAGTTCGCAGGCATCGGTGGCAAATTCCTCTTCGACGATGATCCCGGTGTGCTGCCTGTCGACCTCGACATGGTGGCCGAGCTGGATATCGCGCAGGCGCTCGTGCACCAGGCGCAGTCCATGCACGAAGTGGTAGTCGGCAAAGCGCTCGAGTCGCTGGTGGCGGCGTGCTTCGTGCGAGTCCTGCTGGTCGGCGAGATCGAGCAGGCTGGCCCGCAGCCAGGCGGCGAGCACGCCGTCGTCCTCGGGCAGGCCCTGTGCCTCCAGTTGCGCCAGGAACTGGTCGAGCTGCAGGTATTCGCAGGTTTCGCCCTCGCGACGGCGGGCGAAACGCAGCGGGGGTGCCATGCCGGTTGGGGTCAGGGCGATGCAATGCGTGTCCTGAGGTGTCGGCAGGCTGCGCAGGTGTTCGGCCAGTCGGCTGAGCCCGGTCACCAGCCGGTTGACGGCGATGCGCGGCAGGCGATAGGGATCGGACAGCAGCAGCACCAGGGTGCTGAAAAACACGCTGTGCACCGTGCGCGCGTCGAATTCCAGGCGCAGGTCGCTGTCCACCCGGCTTGCGCTGAGCTGGTAAAGCTCGCTGATCGCAAACAGCTGCAGCAACTGGCGCCAGATCGCCGGTCGCGTCAGGTTGTACTGCAGCACGTCCCATTGCAGCAGCCGCGCCAGGGCCAGGCTGGCATGCAACAGGTCGCTGGCCTGCGGCTGCTCGCCGACGCCGATCGACTGGTTGACCAGGCGCATGTGTCCGCAGGCGATTTCCAGCAGCAGTTGCGCGACCGTGTTGCGCAACTGCAGCGCAGGCTTGCGCACCATCTCGCTGTGGCTCATGTCGTCCCAGACCTGGCGCTGCAGCGATCGCAGCATCGGATGATAGGCGCTCAGCAGGTCACGGTAGTGGCCGTTGCTCGAGGGGTCGCGAACCAGCAGTCGCAGTTGTCTGTGCAGCTGCGTGGCCAGCTGTCGCGGGTCGGCCAGCGGCAATTCGTGCAGCCATGCCTTCAATTCCCCCAGGCGCAGAATGGTATCCGGGTGGCGGGCAACCGAAGGCGGTGGGACGACCAATTGTGGGCCGCTGGCGAGCTTATCCTGCTGCATCTGAATTTCGCTTCAATATCCTTTACCTGCGCAGTATAGTCCTGACCTTCGACAGCTGCTTTTTCGCGTCGGTGATGACAAAACCATTGTCGATTGCCGGGGAATATTTTCAGCGGCTGCCTGTCTGTTGGCTTTAGGTGTTTTTTTACCGGAGTGGTCTGAACACATGCGATTCAATCGGTTGCGCTCCTGCCTGCTTGGTCTGGCGCTGTATGCGGCGGGCGCGCTCGCCGTCGCCCATGCGGCCGACAAGGTGGACTTTTCCCTGCCCGACCTGGACGGCGAGCAGCACCGCCTGTCCGATTACCGTGGGCAGTGGGTATTGGTGAATTATTGGGCGACCTGGTGCCCGCCATGCCGTGAAGAGCTGCCGGAACTGGAAATCTTCCACAGCCGCGCCAATGGCCGGGCGACCGTACTCGGGGTGAATACCGAGGATATCGAGCTGCAGCCCTTGCGCGGTTTTGTCGAAGAGCAGTTTTTGTCGTTCCCGGTGTTGCTGGCCGGCGCCAATCCCGGTCCCAGTCAGCGCGTCGGGCCGATTCCGGGGCTGCCGACCTCGTACCTGATTTCGCCTGCCGGCAAGGTGGTGGCGCGCCAGGTCGGTCCGATCACCGCGGAGGCGATTCGCGGCTTCATCGAGTCGTACGAGTCCAGGCACGCCGGTTCCTGACCCGACTTAAACCATTGTCAACGTGCTTTATTCGAGAGAGGTCAAGTGGCTATGAAATCAGTGATGCGGTACCTGGTGATGAGCGCATTGATGTTCGGCTTCGCGTTTTCCGCGTCGGCTGAAACCGATCGCAGCAATCTGCCGCGCGATCCCTACCAGTATTTCTTCGACGAATCGTTCTGGGACCTGACCGAGGAACTCGAGACCGCGCGCGATCAGGGCAAGCAGGGCATCCTGATCATGTTCGAGATGGACGAGTGCCCGTTCTGTCACCGCATGAAGGCCACGGTGCTGAATCAGCCCGATGTGCAGGCCTATTTCAAGGAACATTTCCTGATTCTGCCGATCGATATCGAGGGTGACCTGGAGATGGTCAACTTCAAGGGCGAACCGACGGTGATGAAGGATTTCGCCTTCCAGGAGTACCGGGTCAGGGCCACCCCGGTATTTGCCTTCTACGATCTCGACGGCAACTACATCAAGCGCGCCCGCTACACCGGCGCCACCCGCGACAAGGACGAGTTCCTGTTGCTCGGCAAGTACGTGGTCGAGAAGGTGTACGAGGAGCAGTCGTTCGCCCGCTACAAGCGGGCGCAGACATCCAACTGAACAACCACCACACTTCAGGATTTCAAGAACAAGAAATTATGAAAAGAGGAGTGATAGGAGGCATGCTGGCGCTATTGCTCAGCGGCGCCGGGGGGGCGGCCGACAACGGCGAGCCCTTGCCGCAACCGCTGACCCTGGCCGATGCGCTGCGGCATGCGCGCGATGTGCCGGCACTGCAACGCGCCGGTGCCGCTGAGCAAGCGGCGCAGGCCGGGCTGTTGTCCGCCGAGTCGCTGAGCGGCACACGCCTGACGGCGGTCGGACGCCTGCGCGCAATCGAGCCGACCTACAAGTCCGGCAACGACGATGCCAACGACAGCAGTGCCTCGCTGGCATTGCGCAAGCGTCTGTACGATTTCGGCTACAGCGATGCCCTGGAGACCTCCGCGCAGACCGCGCTGCAGGCCAGCCAGTGGCAGCTCCAGCATGCCCGCCAGCAGGCACGGCTGGCGGTGATGCGGGCCTATTTCGATGTGCTGCTTGCCGATCTGGAATTCGCCCGCGACAACGAGCACATGGCGATCGCCTTCATCAGTGCCGATCGCGCGCGTGATCGCAACGAACTGGGCCAGGTGTCGGACGTGGACCTGCTGGAACTGGAATCCGAGTTCCAGGAGGTGCGGCGCAAGCGTTTCGCCAGCGAAACCCGCCAGGTGCTGACGCGTAGCCGTCTGGCCAACGCCATGGGGCGTCCGGGCGACCTGGTCTCGGACCTGGTGATGCCGCAGATCGAGTTGCCGGACAGCATGGCGGATGATTTCGGGGCCTTCTGGCAACAGGTGATGCAGGACAACCCTGAGTTGCTGGGGCTGCGCGCGCAACGTGAGGCCGCGCGTGAGCAACTGACCGCGGCGCGGGCGGCACATGGGCCGGTGCTCAGTGGCGAGATCGATGCCACCTGGTACAACCGCAACACCGCTTCCACCCACCCCCTGGGGGGCGGCCTGGTGCTGGAGGTTCCCCTGTTCAGCGGTGGTGCCAAGGATGCCGAAATTGCCGCGGCACAGGCGCAACTGCGCGAGGTCCAGGCCGCCTTGACGGAGGCCGAGTTGCGCCTGCGACAACAGGCGATGGATCTGTGGATGGGGCGCAACAACATCCGCGCAGATGTGCAGGCGTTCGAGGTGATGCGCGATTACCGCGACCTGTATCTCGATCGCAGCCGCGCCTTGTACGAACTGGAACTGAAAACCGATCTGGGGGATGCGATGACCCAGACATCCGATGTGCGTTTGAAGCTGGCCGGTGCGCTTTTCGACTGGGCGATGACGCAGGCCCGAATGCAGGCCATGACAGGCCGCTTGCTGGAGGAACAACAATGAACCGGGCGATGGGCAGATACCGAGGTGGCTGGCAGGCGGCATGCGCGCTGGCGCTGATCACATGCAGCGGCCTGGGCCAGGCCGGTGAACTGGCCGGCACCCTGGCGTGGAGCGAACGGCTGGCGATGGGCACGCTGGTTTCCGGTGTGGTCAAGCAGGTTGCGGTCGCACCGGGCCAGCCGGTTGCCAAGGGTGATCTGTTGCTGGCGCTGGACGACCGCGGTTTTCGTGCCGAGCTCAGCGGTGCCAGGGCGGAACTGCAGCGTGCCGAGGTGCTGCTGGAAGAGGCGCAGCGAGAGGATGAGCGTGCCACCGAACTGTATGACCGCACCGTGCTGTCCGAGCACGAACGTACCCAGGCCACCATCGCGCTGCGCCAGGCAGAGGCAGCGGCACAACGTGCGCAGGCACAGCTGACCGGTGCGCGCATCGACCTGGAGCGCAGCCAGTTGCGCGCGCCCTTCGATGGGCGGGTGCTGGCGGTCGAGGCGGCACCCGGCCAGTCGGTGGTGAGCACCCTGCAGAGCGAGGCACTGCTGGTTCTGGCGGCCGATGGACAGATGCTGGTGCAGGCGCAGGCGGATCTGGCCACTGCCAGGGAGATCGAGCAATCCGCCTCGCTGGCGGTCGAGGTGGCCGGGCAGCGGCTGCCGGCACAAGGCGTGCGCGTCGGTTTCGAACCGGTCGCGCAGGCGGCCGGCGGCGCCCTGTATCCGGTGAGTGTGCGTTTTACCCGGCCTGCGGAACTGCTGCTGCGTGCCGGTGAGGCGGCGCGGCTGCTGTGGTGAGATTGTCACTCGTAGCCTGAAGAGGCCAGATCGAGTCCGAGCGGCATGTCCAGGGTGCGCAGCACCTGCGAATGGACCTTGCCGTCCGGGGTGAGTGCCAGCAGGCGGAACCCGGGTTGCTGCTCGTCCAGGGCGAAATCGTCGCTGTTGGGTGCGAACTGCACGCAGGTCGAGGGTGAGGCCATCAGGCGGATATGCCCACGCATGTCATCGTAGGTCTGGTGCACATGTCCCCACAGTACGCCGCGCACCTGCGGTGCCTGATCGACGATGCGCAGCAACGCATCCCCGTTGTCCAGCCCCATGCTGTCTATCCACTGGCTGCCCACCGCCACCGGCTGGTGGTGCAGGGTCACCAGGGTCGGTTTGTCGCTGTCTCGCAGCGCCTCGCGCAGCAGCGTCAGCTGCGCATCTTCGAGGTGGCCGCCGACTTCGCCGACGATCACCGAGTCGAGCAGGACGATACGCCAGTTGCCGCGATCCACCACCTGCGGTGTGGTGACGTGGCTGGAGACAAGATACTCGCGCATGATCTGCGGCTGGTCGTGGTTGCCGGGCAGGCAATACACGGGCAGGCCGAAGGCGTCGAGCATCTCCGCCAGCTGGCGGTAACCGCTGGGGCTGGCGTCATGCACCAGGTCGCCGGTGGCCAGTACCAGGTCCACCGGCCAGCCGGTCTGGCGAAACTCCTCGATGACACTGCGAAAGCTGTCGAGCGTGTTGATGCCGAGCAGCCGGGATTCCGGCTCGGCATAGAGATGCGTGTCGGTGATCTGCAGTACCTTCAACGTCCCCGGCGGGAATCGGTGTTGGCTCAGATCCTCGTTGTATGCACCCGTGTTGGAGCTACTCATTATCGCTATCCAGACGTGTGGCCCGGTCGACTATCCTGATTGATTTTCAAGGTATAGTAGCCCATGGGCTATCGGCCTCAAACCTCCTTAAATATAAAAATGTGAGCCGCTTCCGCCACTTATGACTTTGAACGAACTCAAATACATCGTTGCCGTGGCGCGTGAGCGGCATTTCGGGCGCGCCGCCGAGGCCTGCTTCATCAGTCAGCCGACCCTCAGCGTCGCGGTGAAAAAGCTCGAAGAAGAGTTGGGTGTGAGCCTGTTCGAGCGGCGCAAGGGCGAGGTCAGCGTCACCCTGGTGGGTGAACAGATCGTCAGCCAGGCGCAGCGGGTGCTCGAAGAGGTCAGCGGCATCCGCCAGATCGCCGCGCAGGGCAAGGACCAGTTGGCGGCGCCGTTGCGCCTCGGGGCGATCTACACCATCGGCCCTTACCTGTTGCCCAACCTGATCCCGCTGATCACCGAGGCCGCGCCGCAGATGCCGCTGGTGGTCGAAGAGAACTACACCTCGGTGTTGACCGAAAAACTCAAGCGCGGGGAACTCGATGCCATTCTCATATCCCTGCCTTTCGAAGAGCCCGGCATCCTGACCCTGCCACTGTACGAGGAGCCGTTCGTACTGTTGTTGCCCAGTTCACACCCGTTCAACCAGCACGAAGAGGTCGAGGTGGACGACCTGCGCAAGGAAGATGTGCTGTTGCTCGGTGCCGGGCATTGTTTCCGCGAGCAGGTGCTGGAGATCTGTCCCGAATGCACCGCCAAGCGCACCGATGGTCAGCCGAAACGGATCCTCGAAGGCAGTTCCCTGGAGACCATCCGCTACATGGTGGCCAGTGGCCTGGGGGTGACCGTGCTGCCGTGCAGCGCCGCCGGGGCGGAGCGTTTTTCCGAGCGTCTGCTGGAGATCCGCCGTTTTGCCGGCAGTTCGCCGAGCCGCGTGGTGGCACTGGCCTGGCGCAAGAGCTTCCCGCGCCCGGATGCGATCACGGTGCTGCGCCAGGCGGTGATGGACTGTCAATTGAGTTGCATCACCCCGCTTCTCAAATGAGAATGAGACTCAAATACATTTTGCTTATCATGTTTCTGTAACCCATAGACTTGTTCTATCACGCGCATTGCAAGAAACAATTTCACCCCCATATCCACTGTGCCTATAGTGGCTCTGCTAGCCGCCGGTCTGTTGGCCGGCTCAACTGAAACCCCTGGAGGAAATCCAATGTCTTTGAAAGGCTCCAAGACCGAACAACACCTGAAGGACGCTTTTTCCGGCGAATCCCAGGCCAACCGTCGTTACCTGTACTTCGCCGCCAAGGCCGACGTTGAAGGCTACAACGACGTAGCTGCCGTGTTCCGCTCCACCGCTGAAGGTGAGACCGGCCACGCGCACGGTCACCTGGAATACCTGGAGCAGTGCGGCGATCCGGCTACCGGCCTGCCGTTCGGTGGCACCTCCGAAAACCTGAAGACCGCTATCGCTGGCGAGACCCACGAGTACACCGACATGTACCCGGGCATGGCCAAGGACGCGCGTGACGAAGGTTTCGACGAGATCGCTGACTGGTTCGAGACCCTGGCCAAGGCCGAGCGTTCTCACGCGAACCGTTTCCAGAAGGCACTCGATGCCCTGGAAGACTAAGACCTGACGGTCTTGAAAAAGGGGCCGACAGGCCCCTTTTTTACCTTATGAAGAAGAATTTTTGAGAGACACGATCATGGCAGGCACCCGCGAAGGCAGTCTCGAGGCACCCACCCGTCACGCCCTGGACTGGAACAATCCCGATTTCTACAACGAAGACAAGCTGTTCGCCGAGCTCGAGCGCGTCTTTGACATCTGTCACGGATGCCGCCGCTGCGTCAGCCTTTGTCAGTCCTTCCCCGTGCTGTTCGACCTGGTGGACGAATCCGACACCATGGAAGTCGACGGGGTGAAGAAAGAGGACTACTGGAAGGTGGTCGACCAGTGCTACCTGTGCGATCTGTGTTTCCTCACCAAGTGCCCGTACGTGCCGCCGCACGAGTGGGACCTGGATTTCCCGCACCTGATGTTGCAGGCAAAGGCGGTCAAGTACCGTAAAGAGGGCGCCTCTTTCCGCGACAAGACCCTGACCAATACCGACATGCTGGGCAAGTTCGCCGGCTTCCCCATCGTCGCCGGCGTGGTCAACGCGATGAACAACAACAGTGCCTTCCGCGGCGTGCTCGAGAGCAGCTTCGGCGTGCACAAGGACGCGGTTTTGCCGAAGTTCCACAGCAAGTCGCTGCGTAGCCGTATCAGCAACGACTCCGGCGAGGGTGCTGAAGCGGCGGGCCCGACCACCGGCAAGGTGGCCATTTTCGCCACCTGCTACGGCAACAAGAATGACCCGCAGAGTGGTGAAGACCTGGTGGCGGTGCTGCGTCACAACGGCATCCCGGTCACCAAGGCCGACAAGGAACAGTGCTGCGGTATGCCCAAGCTGGAGCTGGGTGACCTGGAATCTGTCGCCAAGGCCAAAGAGGTCAACATCCCGGCGCTGGCCAAGCTGGTCGACGAGGGCTGGGACATCATTGCGCCGGTGCCTTCCTGCGTGCTGATGTTCAAGCAGGAATTGCCGCTGATGTTCCCGGACGATGCGGACGTGGCCAAGGTGCGCGACGCCATGTACGACCCGTTCGAATACCTGATGCTGCGCCACAAGTACGGCAAGCTGAACACCGAGTTCAAGAACGAACTGGGCAAGGTGGCCTATCACGCGGCCTGTCACCAGCGCGTGCAGCGCATCGGCCCGAAGACCCGCGAGTTCCTGGACCTGGTGCCGGGCACCGAGATCGAGACCATCGAGCGTTGCTCCGGTCACGACGGTACCTACGCGGTGAAGAAGGAATTCCACGAGCTGTCGATGAAGATCGCCCGCCCGGTGGTCAACAAGGTCAAGCAGGCCGAGCCACAACACTACAGCAGTGACTGTGCCATGGCCGGGCACCAGATCGCCAACGGCCTGAGCGACGGCAGCGAGCCGGAGCATCCGATCAGCCTGGCACGCAAGGCCTACGGTATCTGACAGCAGAAAAGGAGAAGAACATGTCGAACGAGGGTTACCACGAGCCGACCGAAGAACTGTCGGACGAGGCACGCGATCTGCACCGCGCCATCATCTCTTTGATGGAAGAGCTGGAAGCGGTGGACTGGTACAACCAGCGCATGGACGCCACCAAGGACGACGAATTGCGCGCGGTGCTCAAGCACAACCGCGACGAGGAAATGGAACACGCGGCGATGCTGCTGGAACTGATCCGCCGCCGTGTGCCGGAATTCGACAAGGAACTGCGCGACTGGCTGTTTACCGACAAGCCGCTTGCGCATCACTGATACGCATCTTTAAACCGAACCGATGGAGACGATCAGCATGGGTAAATTGTCCCGCGAAGACCTGTACAGCCTGGAAAAGTACGCCGAGGTGCGCCCTGACTATCGCGCCAAGGTGATGCAGCACAAGAAGAACCGTCGCCTGCCGATCGGTCCCAATGCCAACCTGTATTTCGAAGACGCCATGACCATGCAGTACCAGATCCAGGAGATGCTGCGTATCGAGAAGATCTTCGAGGCCGACGGCATTCAGGAAGAGCTGGATGCCTACAATCCGCTGATCCCGGACGGCAGCAACTGGAAGGCTACCTTCATGATGGAGTTTCCCGACCCCGAGGAGCGCAAGGTACAGTTGAGCAAGCTGATCGGCGTGGAAAAGCAGGTGTGGGTGCAGGTGGCGGATTTCGCACGCGTCTCGCCGATCACCAACGAAGACCTGGAGCGCGAGACCGAGGAAAAGACCTCATCGGTGCACTTCATGCGCTTCGAGCTGACCCCGGAGATGGTGGCGGCGGTGAAGAACGGCGCCGCGGTCAGCATGGGTATCGAGCATCCGAACTACACCTATGCGGTGGAGCCGATCCCGCAGAACGTGCGTGATTCGCTGGCTGCCGATCTGAGCTGACCACAGGTATCAAGCGCAAAAAAAGAGCGGGCTCAGCCCGCTCTTTTTGTTTGTGCAGGCGGCGTCAGTCGTCGCTTTCGATGCGCACCAGCGTGTAGCCCAGTTCCACATACTGGTTGATCTGTGCCGGTCCGCTCGGTGCCACGTCCACGTAGTCGGGGAAGTCTTCCGGGCTCACGCCGTACCAGCCGGCATGTGCGCCGCAGACATGCACGGGAACATGGTCCTCGCTCAGCGACTGCACGCCCTGGTGGATGCTGTGGTACTGCTCACGGTATTGCGACTGCAGGGCGAACTGTTCGCCGCCGTGGGAAACCACCGCCAGTTCGATTTCGGGAAAGCGCTGGCGCAGCTGCGCGATCGCCTGTCTGAGCCGCGGCAGCAGACCCGCGAGCGCGTCTTCATCGCCCTCGACGATCTCGAACACCACGCCGCTTGGGGCTTCAGTCGCATCCAGCAGTTGTTGCAGGCTGGTGGCGGCGACACTTGCCGTGCTCAGCCAGCACAGCAGCAGCGCCAGCCACCAGCGGGGCTTAGAAGCCCTCGGTCGAGGTGAACAGGCCGACCCGCAGGTCTTTGGCGGTGTAGATTTCGCGCCCATCGACTTCCATCCTTCCATCGGCAATGCCGAGCACCAGTTTGCGCGTGATCACGCGCTTGATGTCCAGATAGTAGGTCACTTTCTTCGCCGTGGGCAGTACCTGGCCGGTGAACTTCACCTCGCCGACGCCGAGCGCACGCCCGTGACCGGGGTTGCCCAGCCATGCCAGGTAGAAGCCGACGCACTGCCACATGGCATCCAGGCCCAGGCAGCCGGGCATCACCGGGTCGCCGGGGAAATGGCAGTCGAAGAACCACAGCTCCGGATCGATATCCAGCTCGGCGACGATCTGCCCTTTGCCGTACTTGCCGCCCTCGTCGGCGATGCTGGCGATGCGATCCATCATCAGCATATTGGGCACCGGCAGCTGCGCGTTGCCGGGGCCGAACATCTCCCCGCGGCCGCATTTCAGGAGGTCGTCGCGATCGAAGCTTTCTTGTCTGCTCATGGTCTGTGTCGTCGGGCCTGTGGCTGTCTGTGAAGCAGCGCGCGAGTCTCCCCGCTAAAGCGGACTTTGTCAAATTCGGTCAAGAACCGCGGCGTATCGCCGCTACAGTGGGATGGGCCATTCGTCCAGGCAGTGGGCTGTACGCGAGAAGGATGGAAGAGAGCTTGTTCGACGACAATTTGGCTGAGGAACCGGCAGTTTCGCCGCAACAGCGCTCAATGGAGCGGGAACTGGCGGCCCTGCGTGAACAGGTTGCGCAGCTGACCAGCACCGGCCACGAGCTGATCAGCACCCAGACACGCATGCAATCGCTGCTGTACAACGCCTCCGATGCGATCATCCAGTTCGAGGCGGATGCCACCATCAGCATCTTCAACAGTGCGGCGGAAAGGATCTTCGATCGATCCGAGATCGAGATGCTGCACCAGGCCGGCACAGGGCTGTTCCGGATGCCGGAAGACTTCAGCGGCAGCGTGCCTCAGTTTCTATCGCACTACGCGCACTCGGTCGGCAACCAGTACGAACAGCCGCTGGTGGGGATACGCGCCGACGGCGAACAGCGCCTGCTGCAGGTATCGATCGCGGAAATCGGCGCCAGTGACCTGATGCTGTTCGATGATTTCGCCGAGACCGAAGCCGAGTTGCAGGTCGAGGAGGAGTTCGAGGCCTTTCTGTGCATTCTGCACGACATCACCGAACGCAAGGCGGCCGATGCGGAACTGGCAAGGTATCGCGAGCATCTCGAGGAACTGGTACGGGAGCAAACCAAAGAAATTGTTGCGGCCAAGGAAATGGCGGAGCGGGCGAACGAGGC
>Ga0272444_10001161_pt1 | contig 25919 bp, 22 predicted proteins | sample SSMForm13_FD_201033 | JGI IMG/M metagenome (GOLD analysis project Ga0272444, IMG submission 201033) | Marine sediment archaeal communities from Little Sippewissett salt marsh, Falmouth, MA, United States - SSM-Form-13 | ecosystem: Environmental > Aquatic > Marine > Wetlands > Sediment ...
GCCTGGGTGACACGGTTGAAGGAACTGGTTGACGATGACATCACTGCCGCACGGGTCGAGATAGGCAAGGTGATCGGTGAACTCACCGCTTCGCCAGCGTCTGAAGATCATAAGACGGGGCTACTGCTCAAAGGCAAGCCTAAGGTGGATGGTGTATTGGGGATTATAGGGGGAGTTTCCACTTCAAATGGTAGCGGGGAGGGGATTTGAACCCCTGACCTTCGGGTTATGAGCCCGACGAGCTACCAGACTGCTCCACCCCGCGATCAGACCGCCAATATACAGGCCCTAACCCCCCTGTCAAGTCCTCTTAACGATTAGCGGATAAAATAATGACCAGGACAACCGGCCCTCCTCACGACCCGCCCGGACCATGGACCTACCCCTTACCGGGACAGCCCAGCGACAGCACGCCTTCACGTTCCAGAGCGTATTCGTCCCCAAGAAACATCCTGACCGTGTGATAGTCGATCTTCGCGGCGCCGCACTCCAGGAGCTTTCGCGACCGCTCCCGGTATACCAGCGGACACCGGAAATGAAGGGGCTTATCCGAGCTTTCAAAAGCCGCTGCCAGCAAGGACCGGGTAACGGTTCGGTCGCTATCCAACGATGGCTCGACTATCATCGGGCTGACCTGGCGGTTTACCTTCCCTTCGGTCATGAACAGAAATCCCGCCAACCGGTCATCGCGGACTGCCGCAAAACCCTCGAACCGGCTGTTGACGATCGCAATCTCGAACATGCGGCGGCGATCCTGCCCGAAGAAGCGTAAATCAAACGGTGCTATCATATCCAACGATTTCGCGTCGACCGGGAGGACCGAGACATCTTCCGCCGCACCAAAGGTCTGTGCGGCAGGTGACAGGAGGTAGTGTTGCGTCTGGAACTGCTCACCAAAGCCGAGCCGCTTATACAGCGGGACCGCCTCGACCACCGCTTCCAGAACGATCGTCTTCATGCCGGTCGATAGAAGATGCTCGATGCCCGCCTTCATCAGGGCTGCCCCCAGTCCCGAACCGCGACGGCTTTCAAGTACATAAAGCCACCCCAGCCAGCCGATTGTCTGGTAAGGGACGGCCGTCACCATCCCAACGGGCTTGTTTTCTGAAAACAGGGTAAAACAGCCTTCCGGATAGAAGGCAAGGTAGTCCGCCATGTGGGCGACAAACCAGCCGCCGTCGAGATCGCGCTCTTCGGCGGTCCGATATCCCAGATGTTCAAGAGCCAGCGGTCGGAGGTACATTCCTTCCCTCCTTGATGTTTCAGGCCGGTTGCTCGCTCCCTTTGGCCTTGTCGCCGCGCAGCAGCGATGCCTTGAGAGCGGGCGGCGTCACGAGGGTGGTGACGATCACCATAATCACTACCGCTGAGTAAGTTGCGGTTGAAATCACCGGATGACCGTCCAGCATCAACTTGGCGCCGATGCCGGCAAAGATCAGTCCGACCTCACCGCGTGGTATCATCCCCAGCCCCACCGCAAACCGGTTGACGGTTTTGTCGAATATGGCCAGCGAACAGGCCTGTTTACCTATAATCGCGGCCAACGTCAGGACCGCCGCGAAACCAAGTATCTGGACGTGTCCGAAAGTCGTCAGGTCGACCATCATGCCCATGCGGACGAAGAAGATCGGGACGAGGAAAGTGGCGATGGGGGAGATCAGCTCCTCGACCGTGTGTTCGCCCCGCTCCCGGAAATCCCGGTACTGGACTTCCTCGAGAATCAGACCGGCTGCGAAGGCGCCGACAATCGGGGCCAGACCTATCTCCCCGGCCAGGTAAGCCAGGAAGAAGCAGACCAGCAGGCAGAACGAGAGGAACACCCCTTTGACCTTGAAGCGGAAAGCGACTTTGAAATAGTGCGGCAGAAGAAACGCGCCCAGCACCACCGCGCCGACGATGAATATAACCGCCTTGGCTACGATCCAGAGGATAGCCCCGGAACCGACTTCGGTGCCCGAAGATGTGGCCACGATAATCCCCTGCACCACGGCCAGGATGACCAGGCCGAGGATGTCATCGATCACCGCCGCCCCCAGAATTATCTTGGCTTCCCTGGTTCGTATCTTCCCGATGTCTTTCAGCACCCTCGCCGTGATGCCGACCGAGGTTGCTGCCAGGGTGGCGCCGATGAAGACGTGGACCAGAAGAGATTCCTCCGGAAGGAACCAGGCGCCGACGCCCCAACCGAGGAAGAAGGGCGCCACGACGCCGAAGACGGCTACCATAAACGAAGCCAGGCCGACTTTGAGCATCTCCTTGACGGTCGACTCCAGGCCGACCTCGAACAGGAGTATGATAACCCCCAGTTCGGCTAGAATCTCAAGGGTGACGTTGTACTTGAAGGCTTCGAATCCGTCAAACCCGATCAGGTGAAGGTTGCCGATGACCATCCCTATTATCAGCTCTCCCAGGACGGCCGGCTGGCCGAATCGTTCCAGGAAGTCACCGCCCAGCTTGGCCGCCAGGAGGATTACCACCAGGTCCAGGAGGATCTCCAGAACCGGACCGCCGTGGCCGCCGCCTTCGCTCCCGGAACCTCCGTTCTCGGCCCCCGTGGAACCGAAAACCAGCCCGTAGAAACAGTAAACGGCGATAAGCGCCATCAGAATGTAGAATCTTCTCTGTGTCAGAAACCGCATAGCTGCTCCCCGATAAGCCCTGCCCAGGGCTCCAAAGTTCAAAATTGGTCGGAATTTAGGCGTTATTGGGCCGAGTTACAAGAGGATTTTCCGCGGCTGCTTCAGAAACCCGGAATTCTGACGAAAACTATATTGATACAAGGGATTACAGCGTACGGAGCCCCACAAGAGCTAAGGAGAGCGCGGGATATATGTTTTTCTTCATCGGTGCAGCGATCGTCTTGGGCAGCGTCCTTGGGGGGTTCATGTGGCACGGAGGCCAGCCCCTGGCCCTGAATCAACCAAACGAGCTCCTCATTATCGGCGGCGCGGCTGTCGGTTCCCTCGTCATTGCCAGCCCTCTGTCGGTCATTAAGGCCCTGATCGGCCAGCTCAAGGGGGCTATTCTGGGCGGTGGTTACAGGAAGCAGGATTACCTGGACCTTCTCGTCATGATGTACGAGATTTTTAACGTCGCCCGTCGCGACGGCCTGGTGGGCCTCGAGAACCACGTGGAGCATCCTGAGGACAGTGAAATCCTGAAGCGCTACCCCAGGTTTCAGAAGAACCATCACGCCGTCGCCTTTTTCGCCGACACCATGCGCGTGATAATCTCCGGCTCGGTGCAGCCCCATGATCTGGAAGATTTGATGGATGCCGATTTGGAGGTATCTCACCAGGATGAGATGCGTCCCGCTACGGCTTTGAATACCGTGGCCGACGCCCTCCCCGGCCTGGGTATTGTGGCGGCCGTGCTGGGTGTGGTGCTGACCATGTCGCACCTCAACGAGGGTCCGGAGGCGATCGGCCAAAACGTCGCTGCGGCGCTGGTCGGTACTTTCCTCGGCGTTCTGGCCTGCTACGGTTTCGTCGGACCGCTGGCCAACAGCCTCAAGAGCAAAATTGACGAAAACAGCCAGTACCTGGGATGCATGAAGCACGCCTTGCTTTCTTTTCACAAGGGCGTGGCCGGTGTAATTGCGGTCGAGTTCGCCCGCCGGACGCTCTTTGCTGAAGTCAGACCCGGTTTCCTCGAACTTGAAAAGGCCTGCAACGAGGCCAAGAAGAAGTAGCCTTGAGCGACGAGAACAACGAACAACCAATCATTGTCAAGAAAGTCAAGAAGGGGCACGGCGGCCACCACGGCGGTGCCTGGAAGGTTGCTTTCGCTGACTTCATGACCGCCATGATGGCGTTCTTTCTGGTGATGTGGCTGGTCGGGCAGTCGGACGACGTCAAGCAGGCGGTGGCCGGCTATTTCAGGGACCCGGGCAAGTACAACATGCAGGGGAAATCCGGCGTGCTTAAAGGCTCCGATCAGGCGGTCTCGAACAAGGAAGTCAGCCAGGGGTTGATTAACCCGCCCAAGGAAAAAGAGACCGCCGGTAGTGCCGATGAAAAGGAAAAACTGTCGCTCGTCGCCCGCAATATCCTGGACGAACTGGAGAAGCAGGAAGCTTTCCAGAGGTTGAAGAAGAACGTCAAAATGCAGCTGACCTCCGAGGGCCTTCGCATAATTCTCAACGAGTCGGAGAACTCTCCGGCTTTCTTTGAACAGGGGTCCGCCAAACTTCTGCAAAAGAGCGCCGTTATCCTGGTCACCATCGCCCGAGAGTTGGGCAACCTGACCAACCATCTGGTAATCGAAGGGCATACCGACAGCTCTCCGGCCGGCCGCGGCGAATATACCAACTGGGAGCTCTCGGCCGATCGGGCTAACTCTGCCCGGCAGCTTATGGAGGTGTCCGGCCTCTACGAGGGCCAGGTGCGCGAGGTGCGAGGGTTTGCGAACAAATTCCCGATGATTGCGGGAAAACCGGGCGATCCGCGCAACCGCCGGGTGACCCTGGTGGTGCTTTACCAGGAACGGGAGCGGTTCTACGATCAGATCGAGGTCGGCCAGGACCTCATGAATGAGATAAACTAGTGGTCCCCCGGCGAGGCGCCGGGAGTATCACATTCGCGTTGTTTTTTTTGGCGAATCGGGCCGCAATTGCCTATATTGCGACCAGCTAAGTCAAAAGACATACCCCGGTAACAATTATACCGGGGCTTTTTGCGTGTCTGTAACCGGAGCAGCGCCGCCGTATGGAAGTTAAGACCACCAGATTGACCGGACGCCTCGAAACGATCGCCGGGCTGTTTAGAAAATACCGGCCGTTCGCTGAGCTGTGCAACGCCCTCAACAACCCCGCCGAATCACCCTTAACGGTTACGGGACTGGCCGGATCATCCGAAAGCCTCCTCCTTCGCGGCCTGACCGAGGACCTCGGACGCCCGATCCTTGTGGTCACGCAGCTTCCCGACGAAGCCAACGACCTCTACGATGACCTCCGCTTCCTCATGGGGCCGAACCGGGTCGGTCATTACCCTTCGAGGCAAATCCTGCCCTATGACTTCCGGGCCCCGGTAGGGGAGATTCTCGGCAAGCGCATCTCCACTCTGGCCGGCATGCTCAGCGGCGAGTGCAAAATCGTTATCTGTCCGGTCCGGGCCCTGCTCGAACCGACCATCCCGGTGAAGCAGCTCGAAGAGAGCCGGGTGGAACTCGTCCAGGGTGAAGAAACCGATCTTGACGACCTCGTGCGACGCCTGGTCCGGCTCGGTTTCCGAAGAGTCCCGCTGGTCGAAGAGGTAGGTGATTTCGCCATGCGCGGCGGACTGATCGATTTCTTTACGCCCGGTTCGGAAGCACCTGTCCGCGTCGAGCTGTTTGGCAACGAAGTTGACACCATCCGGCAGTTCGATGTCGCCTCGCAGCGGACGGTGGGGCGGCTCCAACGGGTCGGTGTGCTGCCCAAGCGAGAGGTTCCTATCACTCAGGAGACGCTGGAGAATTACCTCGAAAGCATGCCTGAGGAAGACGCCGATTACATTCGGACCCGTTATCTCAACGATCCGGAACTCCCCGGGCTCGAATGGCTTTCCATCCTGTTTGGTATGGAGACCGGTTCGCTGACGGATTATCTGAACGATTCACACATCGTGTATATGCAGGGTGAAGGCGCCCTGGAGTCGGAGGCCGAAGCGATCATGGAAGAAGCCGGGCATCTTCGCGAACGCCTCAAAAACCGCCTTACGCGCCTTCCGAAGCCGGAGGAATACTACCGACCGGCCGAGGAGACTTTCGCCCGCCTTCGACAACTCCCCACCGTGGACAAGGTCCCTTTCCGGGGCGGCCGAAGCGGCATTATCTCCTTCGACTGTCGCCCGCACCCGTCGCTCGGCTCGCGGCTGGATCTTCTGGCCGAACAGGTCCGCGAATACGAAGCTCTCGGCATCACTTACTTCATCGCCGGGGACACTCAGGGTCAGGCCGACCGTCTGGCCGAGCTGGTCACCGAAAAGACCGATCTGGAGACGCGCCCGGCGGTCGAAGTGGCCAATCTCCGCGGCGGTTTCGTCTGCACCGCAGCCGGTATCGCTATCCTGACCGATCATGAGATTTTCAGCCGAAGACACCGCCGGATTCGAAGGAAGAAGTTCAAGGAAGGTGTAGCGATCTCCGACTATACCAGCCTTACCGCCAACGATTTCGTAGTGCACACCGAGTTCGGCATTGCCCGGTACCTCGGGCTAGAGACCCTGAAAGTCGACAAGCGCAATCGCGACTGCTTGCTGCTGCAGTACGCCAACGGCGACCGCCTGTACGTGCCTATAGAAGAATTCAATCGCGTATCCAAATACGCGGGCAAAGACAGCGACCCGCAGTTAACCCAGCTCGGCGGGCCGGCCTGGGAGAAGCTCAAGAAACGGACCAAAAAAGCTATCGCCGACATGGCCGAGGATCTCATCAAGCTCTACGCTGAGCGTCAGACGAAGGCCGGTTTCTCTTTCGGCGAGGACACCGTCTGGTTGAAGCAGCTCGAAGCTTCGTTTCCCTACGATGAAACCCCGGACCAGGAGAAGGCGATCAACGACGTCAAAGCCGATATGACGCTTGAGAAGCCGATGGACCGGCTGGTCTGTGGCGATGTCGGCTATGGCAAGACCGAAGTGGCTGTTCGGGCCGCGTTCAAAGCGATCGACGCCGGTAAGCAGGTCGCCGTGCTGGTGCCGACCACCGTGCTGGCCCAGCAGCATTATGCTACTTTCAAGGAGCGGTTCTCGGATTTCCCCGTCCGGGTGGAGCTGCTCTCGCGCTTCCGCACCCGGATGCAGCAGCAGCAGACCGTTAAGGATCTGGCGGAGGGGAAGGTTGACCTCGTGATTGGTACGCATCGGCTGCTCTCGGCCGATGTTGCTTTCCGCGATCTGGGGGTGCTGGTAATCGACGAGGAGCACCGCTTCGGCGTCAAGCACAAAGAGAAATTGCGCAGACTGAAAGCTTCGGTCGACACCCTGGTCATGACCGCTACGCCGATCCCACGTACTATGCAGATGTCGCTGATGGGTGTCCGCGACATGAGCCTGATCGCAACTTCGCCGAAAGACCGCCTGCCGATTATCACTGAGATCGCAGAGTTCGACCCGGCTATCATCGCCACGGCCATACTTCGCGAAATCGACCGCGGCGGCCAGGTATTTTTCGTACACAACCGGGTACAGACAATCGAGGCGATGCACCGATATTTGCAGAAGATTCTACCGCAGGCGCAGATCGCTATCGCTCACGGGCAGATGCACGAGCGGTCGCTCGAGGGCGTCATGCTGGCGTTTATGACCGGAAGGTTCAACGTGCTGTTGTGCACTTCGATTATCGAATCCGGTCTGGACATCCCCAACGCCAATACAATCATCATTAATAGGGCGGACCGATTCGGCCTGGCACAGCTCTATCAGATCCGGGGACGGGTCGGTCGCTCGGCGCGGCGGGCCTATGCCTATCTGCTCACTCCGCCGATACGCCTGATGCGGGCCGATGCCGTCAAGCGTTTGCGCGCGCTGGAAGCTCACTCGGACCTTGGTTCCGGATTCGCTCTGGCCATGCGCGATCTGGAAATCCGAGGAGCGGGGACTATCCTTGGAGCGCGGCAGTCGGGGTTTATCGAAGAACTCGGCTTTGATCTCTATCACAAACTGCTCGAAGAGGCGGTGACGAAATTGAAAGGCCAGGAAATCATCGAACTTCCGGAAACGCGCCTGGAAAGCGATATCGAGATTCATCTGCCGGACAGCTATGTCAACGACCCACAGCACAAGGTGGATATTTACCGGAGGCTCGCTAACAGTCGAACACTGGACGATGTCGAGCACATCCGGGAGGAAGTTATCGACCGGTTCGGCAAACCACCGACCTCGGCGGTCAATCTATTCGAGGCGACTGCGGTCAAAATCTCAGCTTCGTTGTTGGAAATCGAGAAAGTGACCGTTCGCTCAGGACGGGTGCAGATGTTCTTTGCCGAGAACCACAAGCTGACGCGACACGAGGTGGAGTCTTTGCGAAAGGCTACTGATCATCCGCTGGAATTTTCTCTGATCGGTCATCCCCGAATCGATCTTGACCTGGCCCAGGTCAACAAAGACGAGCGCCTGGCTTATTTGCGAGGGTTGCTGGGGAAGGTGTGACCGGCACGGCCGGTTGGTTAATTCAGCCGGTTACTCATCCCACTTGAACAACTCCGGCACGGTCCCGGAATCGATGTCTATGCCTACACCATAGTTATTCGCGCCGAAAGTTGAATCTGTCTGCGCCGGCTGAAGCCACATATTGTTGTCTTTCGCCAACGGATGAGCCGTGCGGTTGTTCCCTTCAAATGAGTAATAGAAGTCCTGTCCGCCGATATCGATAAAGGCCCCGAAAGATTTCGGATAACTGTTGTAAGTGTAAAGCTTCGCAGGTTTCTCGTAATCTTGCCGCCATGTCGCTGCACCCAGACCGACGCCGTCCTTAGCAAACATGTACTTATCATTCCCGCCGATGTCAAAGAACAGGCCGTTCGATCTGATCTGCGCCAGCCCGAACGAGATCATCTTTGCGGTGTACCGGTCGTTCCCACCCTTGTTGATCAAAAGGGCATTAGTGAAATCCCAGCCGAACGCCAGCCCGGCCCCGGCGGTCTCGTAGAGCTCGTGGAAATCATCGCCGCCTTCGTCGATAAGAATACCGTTGCAGTAATGCGCCCCCGACCCCTGTGTGAAGTAGCAGGATTTGTAATGATCGTCGCCGCCTTTGTCGACGACAATGCCGGTCCCAAACCAGTAGCCAACCCCCAGCGTGAAGTTGCCCGAGTAGTATTCATCGTTCCCCCTGATATCGATTATCGCTCCCAGGCCGCCGGCCCAGGCGTGACCGTCGGAACCATCGCCGCGCCTTCCGAACCCCGCCCCCTGCGCATTGTTGGCGTTGATCTTGTTCTCGCTGTGATAATCCCCGCGGTTGAACACCTCGGACATCGGCTCCGCCGTGTACCTGTCGTCGCCGTCGAACGATCCCAACACGCCCACGCCGCCGCCGATCCCGCCGAACCCCTGACCATCACCGTAGAGATAGAACTCGTCATCGCCGGTTCCATCCAAACACAACCCGATACCGAAGTACCCGCATCCCTGCGCCGACTCCCCGGCCTTGTACGTATCATCTCCAGCGCGGTCAAGTAGTACCCCCACGCCAAACAGTCCGGCGCCTTGGGCGTAAATGGAGCCGCTGTAAGTGTCGTTTCCTTTTGAATCGATCACCACACCAATCCCCATCAACCCCACGCCGGACGAGGGAGGGTAGGATTTCTCGTCGTACCCGTAATAGTCATCCCCGCCCAGATCAATCAGCACCGACGCCGGGTTCAACACCGACGACGTCGCCCCCGGCGAGCCCTCCCATATGCTCTTTCTTCCAAAATCTATCACACATAGTGTGTTCGAGGCATCATAGGGCATCCAGTCCGGCCGCTTGGCGCGAATAGAAGAAAAGAACGGGTGCGGCAGCTTGTCCCTTTCGAACACAGGGGAGAAGATGGCGATTCTGCCGAAGGGCGTTGCGATCTCAAGCTCAAAATCATCCGGGATATCTTTCGCCAGCGGTAACAGCGCTTGTTCCGCTTTCTCGGCGGCCGCAACGGTCTTCAAAGCGGCGTAGTACAGCGAAGCCCAGTCAATCGTAGCCGCAATATCATCAAGCTCGGGATAGTAAACCTGACCATCCCCCTGCGTTTGGGCCAGGTCGCGGATCGCGAACGCCTTGAACATGTCCTCACGTTCGCAGTTCCTGAACGCCAGTTCCCGCCAGTGAATCGCATCGGCCAGATTGACCACCAGTTCGGCGATGATGGTCTCCACCGTATCCGGCATCGCCGCAATCTGTTCACGTACTTCCTCAGCTACGCCCCCGGTGCCGTAGCGATTACCGAATGTCCGATACTCGACATCCTTACCCGCCAGAGCATACACCTGCTCAATCGCCTGCAGGAGTGGATCATCCCCCGTCGGCGCCGACTTCAGATTGGCCGAGTAGCTCCGGAATCCCCCCAGCCGTACGTCCACGCCGAGCCCGTAAAGCATCTTGTACAGGCCGACATCGGAAGTATCCGCAAGCGCCGGGTCCAGATATGTCTCGACATTGTTACCCATCACCGTGGCAAAGTCATACAGCTTCAGCGGTTCTGCAAACAGGTCATCGAATGAAGGCAACCGATAGGGAACATCGAGCGGGAACCGGTTCCAGTACCCTTTCGGCTGAAAGCCCAAATCGGATCGATCAAATCCAACTTCGTTAAGGATTCTGCCCAGGGCATCATCGCCGGGTGCTTGAGCCGAAGCAGAGGCGGCTATTAAAGCCGTTGCCAGCAAGAGCGTTACGACAAGCCGACGCATATGAAAAACCTCCCGCACTTTTTCCCTTTACTGAGCCAACATAAGGTGCTATCCTCGGTTTCGACAGATTTTTATTTCAATCCGACAAGGAGATCCGATGACCAGAATAGTTTTTGTTTTTGTCTGTCTGCTCGTTCTGGTAAGCTGCGGGGAAAAGACTGACACCGGCGAAAGCCAGACCGAAGCTCCGGCGAGCCTGATTCTCGAAGGCGAAACCCACTTTGCCAACATCCGGCAGTTGACGTTCGGCGGCCAGAACGCCGAAGCGTACTTTTCGTACGACGGCGCGGAGTTGATTTTCCAGTCCACCCGCGATTCGCTCGAATGCGACGCTATCTTCAGGATGAACGCCGACGGCTCCAACGTTCGTATGGTCTCCAGCGGCGAAGGCGCTACCACCTGCTCGTTTATCGCCCCGGACGGCCAGTCGATCATCTACGCGTCAACCCATGAAGGCGGGGAAGAGTGCCCGCCCAAGCCGGATATGTCCCGCGGCTACACCTGGGCGCTGTATGACACCTACGACATATACAAGGCCGACCCCGATGGCTCCAATGTCGTCCGTCTGACCGAAACCCCCGGCTACGATGCCGAGGCGGTTTATTCGCCGAAGGGGGACAAAATCATCTTCACATCGGTGCGCGACGGTGACCTTGACCTGTACACGATGAAACCCGATGGTTCCGACGTCAAGCGCATAACCAACGAGATCGGCTATGATGGCGGGGCGTTTTTCTCACTCGACGGCGAGTGGATCTGCTGGCGGGCATCGCGTCCCCACGGGGCTGAACTGGAAGACTATATGACGCTCCTGGCCGACGGTCTCATCCGCCCCAGCAAACTCGAGATTTACGTTATGAACCTCGAAACCCGGGAGACGATTCAGCTGACCGAAAACAGCAAGGCCAACTTCGGTCCCTATTTCCATCCCGACGGCAAGCGCGTGATTTTTGCCTCCAACATGAACGATGAACGGGGACGGAATTTCGATCTGTTCATGGTGGATATCGAAACCAAACAGATCGAGCAGATTACGCACTATGAGAGTTTTGACGGGTTCCCGATGTTTTCCCACGACGGCAAGACGCTGGTGTTTGCGTCCAACCGCAACGGCAGTGTCCCGGGGGAGACCAACATCTTTATCGCCGACTGGATCGATTAATCCTCCGTTAGAACCCCGAAATGAAACAGCCGGCCCTTCGGGGACCGGCTGTTTTTTCATATATGGAAACCGGGTTGTGGAGATCAGAAACCGCCGCTGGCGGTCCTGAGGACAACCCCTTTATCGCCGACTGTCCAGCCGAGACCCTCATCCCGGAAGACAACTTCGAACAGCGTTTCGTCAGTTCCGGTCAACTGGACCATCCACGAAAGCCCGCCGTCGTTAGTCCACAACACCAGACCATCGTCGCCGACCGCCCAGCCGGTGCTGTCGTTGACGAAACTTACACTCCAGAGTTGGCCGACCACGCCGGAGGTCTGGGGCTGCCAGTCGACACCGCCGTTGGTGGTGTGAATGATCGTGCCGTTGGCGCCGACCGCCCAGCCGTGGCTGGCGTCGACGAAACTTATGTCGCGAAGATCGGCCGAGGTGCCGGTGTTCTGTAGAGTCCAGCCCAGGCCGCCGTTGGTGGTGCGAAGAACCGTCCCGTTAAGACCGCCGACCCAGCCGTTGAGATTATCGACAAAGGAGATCCCGGACAGACCGTGGCCGGTCGGGGTCGCCTGGAGCATCCAGGTCGTACCGCCGTCGATCGTTTTCACGATCACGCCGTCGGTGCCGACCGCCCAGCCGCTGTCGATTCCCACGAAGGCAATTCGCCGCAAAGATTGAGAGGAATCGATCGGTACATCCGCCCGAGGTATCCAGGTGTTACCGCCGTCTACAGACTGGAACAACCGCCCCTTGTCAGCGGCCACCCAGCCGTTCTGGGAGTCAATAAAACCGATACCGCCGAACTGAGCGCCCGTTACCAGCGGCGAGAGCATCCAGCTGTCACCACCGTCGGTGGTTGTATAAACAAACCCGAAATTCTGACCGCTGCTGGCGAATCCGGAAGCCCAGCCGGTGTCCTCGTCAATGAAGTGCAAACCTTTCAGGGTTACCTCGGAACTGAGAAGATGTTCCTCCCACGAGCTGATTGCGATCTGGCAGGGCACCACGGCCCGGGCCTCGGGCAGCGAATCCGATTCGATGATCACACTGTCGATAAAGACGCCCTTGGTCAACGATGATATATCGGCGTGGACAATCACGGTGGCCGGCGTCGACCCCTCGGCGTTTTCCAGCGACAGCCAGGACGCTGTGGTGCTGGCGCTGAAATCGACCCCATCGCCGCCGCCTACCTTCACCACCCGGAACGAATCGGCCGGAGGATTGCCGCCGCCGCCCAGGGCGTTGAAGAAGATCGAGTCCGGGGAAGTAGTCAGCCAATCTATAACTGAAAGGTTCACTTCTATGTATTGTGGCGAATTGGTTGCCTCCGGCGACACCACTCGAATCGTGTCAAGATACTCGCCTACGGGGAGAGTGTCGGAGATAACAGTGACAAAAATCGTGTCGGTTCCAACCGGATCCAGGCTGATCCAGGACGCGGTATAAACGGCTTCAAACGTGAGATCACCTTCGCCCGAATTGGTAACGTAGACCTTCTGCCGTACCGGCTCCGGGTTTCTTGAAACAAAGGATGTGTATGCAAGTTGATGCGAAGACAGGGTGAGGACCGCCCGGCTGCCGCCGACGGGCTGGCTCTCCGAACAGCCCAATATCGCGGCCATCATGCCGGCGAGAATAATCGATGCAAACGTGATCCTCCATGACATCGATATCATATCTATTCTTCCTCCTGGGTGCTGCACTGAATCATCATTCTTACCATAATAACGAATGTGAGACGGGAATGTTCGATGTGATTGAGACCGGATTGATCAACTCATCATTCCACTTCCGATCGGCCTCCGGACAGCCGTTAGAAGATAGCTGCCGTTCCACGGCTTCTTTCCCGCGCCCATAGGCGCGCCTTATTGTCGTTTTCCGAATTCCCCAATCGTGTCCGGGTCGGCTCAAAAGACGCAAGGATTTGCCTACCTGAAAGGCAACTTCATTGCCCGGCCGGGCACCCCGTTCCCGCTGTTAGCTGCTGTCCCGCAACGACATAGTATTGACGCGCCCGACCGCCGCCGGGCGTCCCGGCTACGGCACAGGGTGTGCTTTAGAGACAGGCAGAACGACGACGCACGAAGGAGCGCAGTATGTTAGACGGAAGATTTCATCGAGGTTTCTCAGCGGAGCGACTGGCCAACTGCCAGGAACCGAAAGTGCGCAAAGACGACAAGGGCTTCTACATTATGTCCCTGTCCGAAAACACGAAAGTCTATTTAGAGGATTTCTACAGCTTCCTGGAGACCTGTTACGACCGGGCCTCGGCCTCGCGGAGGATTCTGGACGAGAAGATCGCCGCCACGACCACCAATCGAGTCGAGACCCTGGCTTTCTACAGGGCCAGCGGCGTCATTGTCGACCTGGTCATGCGCACGATCCGCCGCTTTTATACCGACGGTTCCAACCTGGGCGTCATCATGACCCCCTGGTGCTTCGGTACGGTCGTGCTCGAGAAAGTCGAAGTCTATCGGGACCGCCTGAGCAAGGGAGAGGTTCAGGACCCCAACGTGGTCGAGTTCCCTTACGATGTTATCCAATATATCGATGAAATCTACAAGGCTGCCCTGCTGGAGCTGTTCGATTTTCCGGAAAAGGCCTTCCAGATGCGCTGGCAATACTCGGAAATACTCAAGAGATATTCCACGATCCTTTCGGATATAACCGGACGTCTTCAGTCCGTTCTCTCTACCGTCAAGAATTTCGGCGCTTAGGCGCCACCTCCTGTTACTACCATACGCTCAGCCGGAATCCTCCAGGATTCCGGCTTTGTTTTGTTACCTTCAAGAAGAGTCCCCAATCTGCCGATACCCTGTAAAACGGCTCTATGGGTCTGCACAATAACAGCTTGACCGGGGTGGCCAACCGATAGGAGACCGGATGTCTTCGACCGCCATTAAGAATCGAACAGAGCAGAAATTCATGCCCATATACCTTGATTCGCTGAGGGTGGATTCTGTCCTGGATTTCGATTTGTTTCTGAAGGTCAACCGGCAGTTGGTGCTCTATCGCTCTCCCAATCTGCCCTTCACCGAGCGGACGCGTCAGAAGCTCCTGGAAAACCACATCGACCGGCTCTACGTCCCTTTCGAGAACCGGGCCAAATACCAGCACTACATCGAGAAGAACCTGGACAAGATACTGGCCGATGAAGCCATCCCCCAGGAGAAGAAAGCCGGCATCCTCTATGAGACGTCGACTAACCTCGTCAAGGATGTACTGGCTAACCCGACCTACGGGGAGAATATCCAGCGGTCCAAGGATCTCGTGGCCAACAAGGTGGAATACATCCTCAAAGGGCGGGAGGCTTTCCTGAACCTGCTCAAGCTGACGTCGTTCGACTATTACACCTACAGCCATTCGGTCAACGTCTGTACTTTTGCCGTAGCCCTGGCCCAGCAGATGGGCTTCAAGGATGAGCAGTTCCTCAATGAACTCGGCACCGGAGCCCTTTTGCACGATATCGGAAAATCCCGAATCTCTGATCGGATTCTCAATAAGCACGGTTCCCTGACGCCGATCGAGTTCGAGATAATGAAAAAGCATCCCAAGTGGGGGGTCGAGATCCTCGAGGAAACCAGTCTGATCGAATCGGAATCCTACTTCGCCGTGCTGCAGCATCACGAGCGAGGCGACCGCCGGGGCTATCCCCAGGGGTTGTCCCTTGATGAGATGCACATTTATTCGAAGATCGTCGCCGTCGTGGACTCTTTCGACGCCATGACTACCCAGCGGGTTTACCAGAGTGCCATGGATACTTACCCGGCGCTGAGGGTGATGTTTACTCTCAAAGGCGCCTATGATGAACAGATCCTCAGGGCCTTTACCGAACTGATGGGCCCGGTCGGCCTGGCCGAGCTGTAACAGAACCTTCGCCCGCAAAACTTTCCTCAAAACCGATTGTCAACCAGACCCTCCGGGGCCTATATTCCGGCTTCATCTATAACTCAGGAGGAATTATGGGAGAAGCTGTCAATACATCCAAAGCCCCGGCAGCGGTGGGGCCTTACTCACAGGCCGTCAAGGTGAAGTGCAATACGATGGTGTTCTGCTCCGGGCAGATTGCCCTGGACCCGGCCACCGGCAAGCTGGTCGGGGAAACCGCGGCCGAACAGTGCCGCCAGGCGATGAAGAATCTGGGCGAGGTCCTGAAAGCGGCCGGCTCTGATTTCGCTGAGGTCGTAAAAACCACCATATTCCTGGCCGACATGGCTGATTTCAAGGCCGTCAACGAAGTATACGCTTCTTATTTCGAGGCCGATCCCCCGGCCCGGGCGACTTTCCAGGTAGCCGGCCTTCCGCTGGGGGCTCGCGTCGAAATCGAGGCCGTCGCCGTACTCTAAACCTTGACTTCGATCAAGGTGTTTGCTTGGTTGGGTCCATTAATTCCTGTATCCGGCAGGCGGCCGCATCAATTCGGGGCGATTAGCCCCCCGATCGTTGCGGCCTCCGCCCGGCTCTTTTCGGGAGGATAAATGGCCGACAGTGATTCATCCAGACGGAGGTTCCTGAATATTATTTTGGGCGGCGGATTGCTGGCTACCCTCGCCTCGATTCTGTTCCCGGTCTACCGGTATATCACGCCGCCGGCCTCGGGCGAAGCCAACCTCTCTCAGATGCGGCTCCCGTTCAAACGTACCGACATCGAGGCCGACCCCAAAAAAGCCAAAACCTTCAAGTTCGGCCGCATTCTGGGGATCATCCTGGTCACTGAGACCGGCGAACTGAAAGCGCTGGCGGCCACCTGTACCCACCTTGACTGCACCGTCCAGCACCGGCCCGACCTGGGCATTGTCTGGTGCTCCTGCCACAACGGAAGATACGATCTCGACGGCCACAACATCTCGGGACCGCCTCCTCGCCCGCTGGAGAAGTTTGTTGTCAACGAAGTCGGCGAGGATATTTTCGTCTCCCGGGAGGACGCTTGATGTCTCCCGCGTCCGATCAGCGCCGGACAGGTTGGAAAGCCCGGGCGTTCGACTGGGTTGACCGGCGGTTCAAGATCAACGCTCTTGTTGAATACATGGGCGGGAAGGTTGTCCCCCAGCACGGTCATTCGGCGTTCTATTATCTCGGCGGCATTACCCTGTTCCTGTTTATCGTCCAGGTGGTGACCGGGATTCTCCTGCTTATGTACTATCGTCCCGGTTCGGAGTCCGCCTATGAATCGGTTCGCTTCATTATCACCGAGGTCGAGTTCGGCTGGCTGATCCGCGCCGTGCATTCCTGGTCGGCCAACCTGATGGTCCTGTTCGCCGTTCTGCACATGTTCACAGTCTTTTTTACCTCGGCCTACCGCAAGCCGCGCGAACTCACCTGGCTCAGCGGTATCGGCCTGCTCGGCCTGACCATGGCGTTCGGCTTCTCCGGATATTTGCTTCCCTGGAACGAACTGGCCTTTTTCGCCACGCGCGTCGGTACCGGCATGGCGGGAGCGATTCCGATCATAGGCGATGACTTGATGATCATAATGCGCGGCGGGGAAGAGGTGACCGGGGCGACTATCGGAAGATTCTTCGGCCTCCACGCCGCCATCCTTCCAGCGGTCTTCACCGTCGTCCTGGCCGCACATCTTATATTCATTCAGCGGCAGGGGATGAGCGAACCGCTGGGATGGGAGGGCAGGGCCCCTTCGGAAAAGAAGTACATGAAGTTCTTTCCCAACTTCCTTTACCGCGACCTGCTCTTCTGGCTCATCGCCCTGAACGTCATCGCCCTGCTGGCGGTGATTTTCCCCGATGGCGTCGGCGTCATCCACTGGCCGCTGGGCACCAAGGCCGATCCGTTCGCCCCCCCGCCGCCCGTGATCCGGCCGGAATGGTACTTCATGTTCGCTTTTCAGGCGCTCAAACTTCTGCCGGCGCATGTGTGGTTTATCGAAGGAGAGCTGTTCGGGATCATCCTGTTTGGTGTCGGCGGCCTGGTCTGGACGCTGGTGCCGTTTCTCAATCGGCAGTCGGTCGAGGGTCGGGGGTCGAAGCTCTTCTATGGATTCGGTCTTCTGGTGGTCGCTTTCGTTTTGGTGATGACCATCTGGGGCTATTTGGTGGAATAGGTGACCTGCATGATGAAAGCTCGACTCATAACGACTCTGCTGATTCTCTCGCTCTCTCCGGTAGTGCTGCTAGGCGCCGATGATAACTGCGTCATTTGCCACCAGTCGTTCGAGGACGAAACCGGCCCCTCGCACATGATCGAACGCGACATTCACATACAGCGCGGGCTCGGCTGTGTCGACTGCCACGGCGGGGATGCCTCGCTCGAAGACATGGACGAAGTTCGTGAAGTCGCCGATTATCGCGGGGTTCCGGACTATCTCGAACTCCCCGGTTTCTGCGCCCGGTGTCACAGCGATGCCGCCTATATGCGCAACCACAACCCTTCGCTACCCACCGACCAGCTCGACAAATACCGGACTTCTGTGCACGGTCAGAAGCTTTTCGGAGAGCGCGACCGCAAAGTGGCCAACTGCATCTCGTGCCATACCGTTCATGAGATTGGCGACGGCCGCCTGCCGCACTCCAGCACTCACCCGTTGAACGTCCCGGCTACCTGCGGAAAATGCCACTCCGACGACGAGTACATGGCGGAGTACGGCATCCCCACCGACCAGCTCAGCGACTTCACGGCTTCGGTCCACGGTCACGCCTTGCTCGAGCAGAAGGACCTCGGCGCCCCGGCCTGCAACGACTGCCACAGCAACCACGGCGCCGCCCCGCCGGGACTGACTTCACTCTCGGCCGTCTGCGGGACCTGCCACGCTTTTCAGATGGAGCTGTTTGCCGCCTCGCCGCACGATGCCGCTTTCCGGGAGAACGACTTCCCCATGTGCGAGACCTGCCATTCCAATCACCGGATTGAGCCGCCCGATGATAAGATGGTGGGCACCGAAGAACCGGCGGTCTGTCTGGAATGTCACGATGCCGACGACGGCACCCGGGCGTTCGTGGTGGCCGACAGCGTCTCCTCGACAATCGGTCGCCTCGTCACCAGCCGGGCGCAGGCTGAAGCTGTGCTTTCTGAGGCAACCGCCAGGGGGATGCAGACCACGGATGAGGAATTCATGCTCAAAGATATTGATCAGATACTTATTCAGACACGCACGCTGGTGCACGCGTTCGGGATCGAGGACATCGTGCCCAAGGCAGCCGAGGGGATCGCCAAAGCCGACAGCGTGAAAGCCGGGGCGGAGGAGCTCATCGATGAGTACTATTTCCGCCGCAAGGGCCTGGCCTGGGCCACGCTGTTCATCACGGTTCTCGCCGTGGCGTTGTACCTCAAGATTAGGCGATCAGGATAAAGTTAGTCTTCTTTACCTGCGTATCGCACGTCTATTCATTTATTTCTGCTTAAAATCATCGAGAATGGAAACCTTTTAAGTCCATGCTCGGTTACGATCTGATAACAGCTCCAATGGCAGTGGCAGGTTCGCCGATCGACACCTGGAATGAGAACGGAAAGCTAAAGCCATACTCCTTTGATACTGCATCACGAAGGGCGCCTCATTGATGAGGCGCCCTTTTTGTTTGTCGTCGATTGTCGGAAGGCAGGACTCCTGTGATCCTGCCACGCTTGACTGGCCGGCCCACATCCCCCTCCGACAAGGTCAGCGTGACTCGCTGAGCCCGAGTCGGGTTGTTCCGTGCTTTCCTCTTCGCCCCGGGGAAATATCCCGTCTCCCACCTTCCCGTTCGTGGGCGGCAGACCTCCCCGTCTGCCCCGATTCATGCTGGATTTCAGCCTCCGCTGGAAAGACGCAGTTGAACTGACGGATCTCAGTCCCCACATCCCCGTAACATACCTTCCCGTACCCAGTTATAAGGTTCACCTGGGGAGGGGCGGAAAGGCACCCCTTGTATCCACGAAGTCGCTTGTCATTAAAGGAGTTGGAGTTACGAAAAATGCCAAAAAAACCTTGACTTTGCCGAAAATCCGGCTTTCTTGCGAACCAATATTTTGTGAAATCGGTCACATGCTGTGACCGGCCGGTGCCAAAGGTGATTGGGTATGTCTGAATATCTATCTGTCCTCATTTTCGCCGTTACCGGGGCCCTTATTGTCCTGTTTACTTTCTTCCTCGCCAGGCTGATTCGTCCGCACAACCCCTATCCCGAAAAGGGGAAAACCTACGAATGCGCCGAGGAAACGATCGGGACCTCCTGGATTCAGTTCAATCCCCGCTTTTACATCTTCGCCCTGATTTTCGTGATTTTCGACGTCGAGGTCGTTTTTCTCTTTCCCTGGGCGGTGGCGTTCGGTCAGCTCGGGCTGTTTGCGCTGGTTGAAATGGTGATTTTCATTCTGATTCTGTTCTTCGGCCTCTTCTACGCCTGGAAGAAAGGGGTGCTCAAGTGGGTCTGATCAAGAAAGTACCGGCTTTCTTAGAGCCTGTGCCCGGTGGCGGAATTGTCACCACCAGCCTCGAGAAAATCCTGCATCACGCCCAGGCCTGTTCGCTCTGGTACATGCTGTTCGGCACCGCCTGTTGCGCAATCGAGCTGATGTGCACCGGCGCCTCGCGCTACGATTTCGACCGGTTGGGCATGATTTTCCGCGCCACGCCGAGGCAATCCGACCTCATTATTACGGCCGGTACTATCACCAAGAAGATGGCTCCGAGGCTTCGCAAAATCTACGACCAGATGGCCGAGCCGCGCTATGTTATCGCCATGGGCGGCTGCACGATAAGCGGCGGTCCCTTCTATTACGACAGCTACGCGGTCGAGAAAGGCGTCGATCATATCATTCCGGTCGATGTTCACATTCCCGGCTGCCCGCCCCGACCGGAGTCACTGCTCGAAGGCTGCCTGCATCTTCAGAAGAAGATCCGGGCTCAAAAACTGAGCGACTGGCAGGAAAAGTAACATGACCAAGGAAGAGCTCACCAACTATATCAGCAGCACTTACGGCAGCCAGCTCAAGCCGCTCGACACCGGCCGTCACGACCCCTTGTTCGAGATCGAGCCGAAAGACCTGGTATCGGTCTGCCGGGCGCTCTGCGATGATGAAAAAGTGAAATTCAACTTCCTCTGCAATATCAGCGCTGTTGACACTAAAGAGAAGTTCGAGGTTGTCTACAACCTGGCCTCGCTGCCGAACAAACTTCGCCTGGACCTCAAATTCTCAATGCCCTATGAGAACGCCGAGATCGACTCCGTCCAGGAGGTCTGGTCGGGCGCCAACTGGCACGAGCGGGAAATCTGGGAGCTGTACGGCATAAACATCCGCAATCACGACAACCTCACGCGCTTCTTACTGCCAGATGACTGGGATCAGGGTTTCCCGATGCGGAAAGACTGGGACGCCCCGGACTTCATTCGGATGCCGGAGAAATAAGTGTGGGTAAGCTGAAGACCGAAGAATTTGTCGTCAACATGGGGCCGGTCCACCCTGCCACTCACGGCGTCTGCCGCCTGATGTTGACCATGGACGGGGAGAAGGTCGTCAAGATCGAGCCGGTGATCGGCTATCTTCACCGGGCGATCGAAAAGATCTGCGAAAACCGGACTTATCCCCAGTGCATCCCGCTGATGGACCGGTTCGAGTATGTGACTTCAATGTCCACCAACCAGGTGTTCGCCCAGGCGGCCGAGAGGCTGGCCGGGATCGAGGTCCCGGAGCGGGCCGAATACCTCCGGGTAATCATGCTGGAGCTCAACCGGATCGCCTCCCACCTGATCTTTTACGGTGTGACGGCGATGGATCTGGGCGCCCTGACGCCGTTCCTGTACGGCCTGCGCGAGCGGGAATACATCGTGGACCTGTTTGAAATGACCTGCGGCCAGCGCCTCACCTACAATTATATAAGGGTGGGCGGTGTTTCCAGGGACATTCCGCCGCAGTTCGTACCCAAATGCCGCGAGGCTCTAAAGATAATCGGCGACAAGCTCAGGGATTACGAGGGGCTGCTCAACGAGAACCCGATCTGGCTGCGCCGCACCAGGGGGATAGGCCATCTGCCGGCCGACCTCGCCATTTCCTACGGCGTCTCCGGTCCCGTGCTTCGCGCCTCAGGCGTCGACTATGACATCCGCCGCGATGATCCCTATTCCATCTACGATCGCTTCGACTGGGAAGTCCCGGTCCGCCACAACGGCGACTGCTACGATCGGTACCTTCTGCGTCTGGACGAAATCAAGCAGTCCATAAAGATAATTGAACAGGCGCTCGACGGTCTCCCGGAGGGGGATATCAAGGCCAAGGTTTCTCCGAATTTCAAGCCGCCCGCCGGCGAGGTCTACAGCCGGGTCGAGAATTCTCGAGGCGAAATGGGCGTGTATATACAATCCGATGGCACCAACAAGCCGTTGCGGGTAAAGTGCCGGGGAGGGTCTTATAACCAGCTTCAGGCTCTACCGCACTTTGGTACCGACGTTCTTGTTGCCGATCTGGTGGCCATCTTCGCTACTCTGGACATCATTTTGCCTGAGGTGGATCGCTGATGGGTGACAATTTGGGCAACCTGGAACTGGCTCACGTTTTCTACTGGCTGCGAGACCTTTTGCTGGCGACCGGCCTGACCGAACCGTGGGTGACCATTGTTACCTATACCGCCCTGGGGGCGATGATGTTCGGCGTCCTGGCCCTGCTGGCCCTTTTCCTGGTCTGGTGGGAGCGGAAAATCGGCGGCCACATCCAGCAGCGGTTCGGCCCCATGCGCACCGGCTGGCACGGCTGGTACCAGACGGTCATGGACGCCCTCAAGCTGCTCCAGAAAGAGGATGTAGTCGTGGACAAACGCGACAAGTTCGTCTTCTTCTGGGCGCCGGTGGTCTGTTTTGTGGCCGCTTTCCTCGCCTACGTGGTCATGCCGTTCGGCAACAGGCTGATTGTGGCCGATCTCAATATCGGCATTCTATACATTATGGCGGTAACGACGTTCACGGTTATCTCCCTGCTCATGGCCGGCTGGGGTTCCAACAACAAGTACGCGTTGCTCGGCGGTCTGCGCTCGGCCGCCCAGGTGGTCAGCTACGAAGTCCCCATGGTGGCTTCGATCCTCACGGTAATCGTCTACGCCGGGTCGCTCTCGATGGTCGATATAGTGGAAGCTCAGTCCGGTCTGTTCATCAACTGGAACATCTTCCGCCTGCCGTTCGGACCGATAGCTTTCATTGTCTATATAATTGCGGCCACGGCCGAGGCCAACCGCACGCCGTTTGACATTCCCGAAGCCGAGCAGGAACTGGTGGCCGGGTTCAATATCGAATATTCGGGTATGAAGTTCGCCATGTTCTTCCTGGCCGAGTTCGTGAACATGTTCACCGTCTCGGCTATCGCCGTGACTTTGTTCTTTGGCGGCTGGAACGGCGTTTTCCTGCCCTCGTGGTTGTGGTTCCTTCTCAAGACGCTCGGCGTTGTGCTGCTGCTGATGTTGTTCCGATGGACCTATCCGCGGCTGCGCGTCGATCAGCTTATGGAGTTCGCCTGGAAATTCCTGGTACCGCTGGCGTTCGCCAACCTGATTCTGGGCTCGATCATGAAATATCTCGGATGGTACTGGTAGGACATATCTGATGGGTGTACTAAAAGGCTTGAAAGAACTGCTCCGGGGCATGGGCATCACCGGGAGACATCTGGGACGACACGCCGTTACCATCCAGTATCCCGAAGAGAGGTGGACCATGCCGGAACGCTCGCGCGGCGTGGTGGTGCTGCTCTCCGACAAGGAAACCGGTGAACTCAACTGCACCGGCTGCGCCCTGTGCGAAAAAGCCTGCCCGACCGGCGCGATTGACATGGACGCCCCCCGCGGCGAGGACAAAAAACGGGTTCTGACGAAATTCGTCGTCGACAACGCCATCTGCTGCTTCTGCGGTCTGTGCGAGGAAGCCTGCAACTTCTGCGCAATCAAGATGGACACCCGGTACGAGATGTCCGTGCTCGACAAGAAAGAACTCGTCTGGGATTTGTTCAAGCTTCAGGAGATGGGCAAAGACACAGCCTACGAAGACACCCGCAAGAAGAAAAACCCCGCGCGGGTCCTGAAGCCGGGTGAAAAGATGCCCGAGGCCAAACCGCCCGAAGCCAAACCCGAACCGGCTCCGGTTAACCCCGGCGAAAACAAACCGGCCGCCGAAACTCCCGAGGCCAAACCGGCTGAGGAGCCGAAAAAGCCCGAGGAACCGGCCGGCGATGACAAGAAATCCGAATCCGGAGGAGAGAACTAACGATGGGTGATCCCGGCTCGGTGGGAGTCGCGTTCTGGATACTCGCGGCAGTGATCCTGGTATCCGGATTCCTCGTGGTCTCACTGAAAAATATTTTTCACTGCGCCCTGTTCCTGATGCTCTGTCTGACCGGGGTGGCGGGGATATTCGTTCTGCTGCACGCCGAATTTCTGGCCGCGGCGCAGGTTCTCATTTATGTGGGCGCCGTTTCGGTGCTGATTATTTTCGCCATCATGTTGACCTCCAACCTGGCCCGCAAGAAGATCGTTCAGACCAACCAGAACGCCCTGGTGGCTTTCATCTCGTGTCTGATCTTCGTGGTTGGGGCTCTCTGGCTGATCAAAGGTACCGAAGTCTGGAATTTCACCACCGGCTCGCTCCCGGCAGATAACGTCATGACGATCGGCAAGCTGCTGATGACCCAGTTTATGCTGCCGTTTGAGGTCGTCTCGGTGCTGCTCGTGGCGGCTATGATCGGGGCGATCGTCCTGGCGAGAGGGGAGGAGGCCTGATGCAATACTATCTCATGCTGGCCGCCCTGCTTTTTGTCATCGGGCTGTTCGGTGTTATCACCCGGCGCAACACCATCGGTATTCTCATGTCGCTGGAGCTGATGTTCAACGCCGCCAACATCAACCTGGTGGCGTTCAACCGCTATATCTCCGGCGATGGCCTCACTGGGCAGATGTTCGCAGTTTTCATCATAGTGGTGGCGGCGGCCGAGGCCACCATCGGTCTGGCGATCGTGCTTTTGATCTATAGAAACTGGCGCGGTATCGACACCGACAACTACAGCGTCATGAAGTGGTAGGAAGGCAAGATGACTGAACTGGCATATTTGATACCGCTCTTACAGCTCTTATCGTTCGTCATGATCGTCTTCTTCCTGCGCTGGAAGGAGAAGCTGGCCTCCGGCTTTGCGATCTCCATGATCCTCATCGGCTGGGTTATGTCGATATGGGTCCTGATCGAGACACTCGCCCGGCACGGCACGCCTTACGAGGCTTACGTCTACCTGACATCGTTCGCGAGCATAAATTTCGAGGTCGGCATACTGGTGGACCCGCTGACGGCGATTATGCTGATCGTGGTTACTACCGTCGGCGGTTGCGTCCAGATATATTCGCTGGGCTACATGCACAACGATCCACGCTTCAGCCGGTTCTTCTCGTACCTCTCGCTGTTCTTGTTCTCGATGCTCGGGCTGGTTCTGGCCAACAATTTCTTCATGATCTTCATCTTCTGGGAACTGGTCGGGCTTACCAGCTACCTGCTCATCGGCTTCTGGTTCGAGAAGAAAGTAGCGTCTGACGCCGGCAAAAAAGCGTTCATAACTACCCGCATAGGCGACCTTGGCTTCATTGTCGGATTGCTTCTGATAGGCGTCTATGCGGGCACTTTCAATTACGCCGAGGTATTCGACAGGGTCGGCGCCGGGTTGATCCCGGCCGGTATCCTGACCGCCGCGGCGATATTCATCTTCTGCGGGGCGGTCGGTAAGTCGGCCCAGTTCCCGCTGCACGTCTGGCTGCCGGACGCTATGGAAGGTCCCACGCCGGTTTCCGCCCTCATCCACGCCGCCACCATGGTGGCCGCCGGGGTCTATCTCGTGGCCCGGACCATGAGCGTGTTTGTGGGCTCCGCCGAGGCTTCGATGGTCGTCGCCGTCATTGGTATCATAACTTCGTTCATCGCAGCGTCCATTGCCCTTACCCAGAACGACATCAAACGGGTCCTGGCTTACTCCACCGTCAGTCAGCTCGGATATATGATAATGGCCCTCGGGCTGTACGGCTACGACACGGCGATTGGTCATCATTCTCCCGGATATTACGCCGGGACGTTCCACCTGATGACCCACGCCTTCTTCAAGGGGTTGCTGTTCCTTGGCGCCGGGTCGGTGATCCACGCCGTGCATACCAACGACATCCAGGAAATGGGCGGCTTGTTGAAGAAAATGCCCAAGACCGCCTGGACTTTCCTGATCGCTTCGGCCTCGATCTCCGGCGTCCCGCTGACCGCGGGCTTCTTCTCAAAAGATGAAATCGTTGCCACCACTGTTCATCATCCGGTTTTCTACGTGATAACGGTCCTCATCGCCTTTATGACGGCGTTTTACATGTGGCGGCTCTGTTTCATGACGTTCTTCGGCGAGCCGCGCGACTCCCACCGCTTCGAGCACGCCCACGAATCCCCGCGGGTCATGACCTACCCGTTGATCTT
>Ga0272444_10001162_pt1 | contig 25892 bp, 22 predicted proteins | sample SSMForm13_FD_201033 | JGI IMG/M metagenome (GOLD analysis project Ga0272444, IMG submission 201033) | Marine sediment archaeal communities from Little Sippewissett salt marsh, Falmouth, MA, United States - SSM-Form-13 | ecosystem: Environmental > Aquatic > Marine > Wetlands > Sediment ...
GGTCGGGCGGTTCTCCCGGGGTTCATCGACGCGCACGTCCACCTCCTGCACACCGGCCTCGTGCAGAGCGGGTGGCGGATCGACCTGACGAACCGAACACGGCGGGAGGTCCTCGGCGCGCTTCGCGATGCCGCGAGGTCACGCGGAAACGGGGAGCTGGTCGTCGGGTACGGCTGGGATGAGAGCGGTTGGGGGGATCGACAGTACCTGGTGCGCGAGGAGCTGGATCGAGTGTCGTCGAAGAACCCGATCCTGGCGATCCGGATGGATGGGCACCTCTTGACCGTCAACTCGACGGCGTTCGCACTGCTCCCTTCGTCTGCACCAGAGAGCCTGATCGATCGCAAGGCGGGGTTGCTGCGTGAGGCGGCGGTGACCGAGACGCTCTCCAGGATCCTCCCCGATCGCAGCGCGGCCGCGAAGGCGCTCTCGGCCGCGGCCCGCCTGTGCCACCGTCTTGGAGTCACCTCCGTGCACACGATGTCGCAGCTACGCCACGTGCCGTCGCTCATGGCCGAACGATCGGAGCGACGGCTCCGGATGACGATCTGCCCGGAGGTCGAGTCATTCGCGAAGCTGGAGGCCGTCGGTCTCGAGACTGGATTCGGCGATCCGTGGATGCGGTTTGGGGGGATCAAGATTTTCGCCGACGGGTCGATCGGTGCTCAGAACGCTGCTGTCGGTGAACCGTTTGTCGACGGCGGGACCGGGGAGCTCAATCACACGAGCGCCGAACTTGTGTCGATGATCCGCAACGCGGAGCGTGCCGGTTGGCAGACGGTGATTCACGCTATCGGCGACCGAGCGATCGACCAGGTGCTCGACGCACACGAGAGCGTCGGGACCGATCCGTCGTTCCGCCATCGGATCGAGCATTTCGAGCTTCCGCGGGAGGAGCAGCTCAAACGAGTTCGGGAGCTCGGGCTCTGCGTCAGCATGCAGCCGAACTTCATCGGCAACTGGTCAGGACCGGAGAGCCTCTATGTCGACCGACTCGGAACGGAGCGAGACCGCGCGAGCAATCCGCTGCGCAAGGTCGTCGCCGAAGGCGTTCCCCTCGCGTTTGGCTCCGACGGAATGCCCATCTCACCGCTGTACGGTCTTCACTGGGCGGTCAACGGGGTGTATCCCAACCAGCGTCTTGCCGTCGCGGAGGCGGTCGAGCGGTACACCGCTTGGGGCGCTTGGTTCGGATTCGAGGAGAAGATCAAAGGGAGGCTCCAGGTGGGGATGCTGGCCGACCTGACGGTCCTCGACGAAGATCCGCTGATCCATCCCGAGCGGATCGAAGAGCGGGCGGTCGAGATGACGTTCGTCGGTGGGGAGAAAGTCTACGAGCGTGAGGGGCCGGCGTGAGGGTTGGCCTGCTTACCGACGCGTGGTTGCCCGAGATCAGTGGCATGCCGATGGCCGTGTGATGGTATCGCGATGAGCTGGAGTGCCGCTCCTGCCGATCACCAGTATGCCGCTAGTGTGCCAAGGCGTATTCTACGAGTCTGTAGAGCCCGGGCCAGATCCTGTAGTAGCCAAGAATCATGAGAGCATTCGCGCACAGCGCGAATAGCAGAATGCCAAGCTCTCTTCCCGAGGAAGCTAGGAAAGGGAGAGAGAACATGGCCAGTAGAGCTGAGAGGGCAAGGGTCGAGAGGACACGCGGGCGGTAGTATGCGAGGACTGTGCGTAGCGACGTTTCTCCATTCCGCATCTCGAAGTGTCGCTTCAGGCAGTTACTGCTGAAGTAGACCGCGGCAACGGCAGTAGCAGTCACCAAGACGCCAGGCCCAAGACCGCCAAACAGGGCACCGCCAAGGAGCACTCTCGCTGGGTGAGTCGCGGCGTTTGCGGCGAGCTCAACGTATGGAATCTTCTTAAGCGCAAGAGTGTAGAGGACATTGAACGCGACAAACCCGAGCTCCCAGAAGACCAGCAGCGGCGAGACGAAGATTGCGACTGCTAGTCCAGCCAGTATCAGAGCCGCTGCGATGACAACGGCTGCTCTTGTGGAAATCGCCTCTGACGCGACAAGTCGTCTTGCCTTGATCGGATGCTTCATGTCTGACTGGCGATCAGCAATATCGTTGAGCATGTATATGGCGGAGTAGATTAGCACGGTAAATGACAAGAAGAAGAGCGCGAGCCGAGATAGCTCTAAGGAATCTCCGGGCTTCGGCACTACTACCAGATAGCCCGTGATGCAGGCGAGGAATGTGACGTACTTCTGAGGGCGGAGGCTTCTAAGTGCCACAGCGAAGGCATTTGCGATCCGACTTCCCATGAGTGTATGAGGATACTGTTTGGAGGAGGCGCGGTTCAACAGCAGCGGGGGACTGGCTAGGTGATGCTCAGGATTGGACTGCGGCACATAAGGTGCGACGACATGGTCATAGTTCGGGTGCATCTACTGCAAGGGTGGGTTTCTTTCCCGGCCAGGAGATTCATCAATGAGGGATAGACGATTGCGCTTGCTGCAGCAGGTGGCGTCTTCTTGGCGGAGAGGATCGGGAACGCCATGTTCGCTGGTTCACTTCGGGGGGAGCCTGACGATCGCACTTGCAGTCAATCGGCCTGGTCTTCTTCATTTGTCAGCTCTATACAGCGAACGCTGATCTCCGTTTTGTGAGCCTAATCATGGACATGTCCTGCTCAGTCAGCATGGGCGATCCAGTTTTCCAGAGCTACTTAGCGCGGACCCTCTCGTGTAGCCTCGTGCAGGCTGTCGTCCCCCGATGCTTTGCCGGAGAACACGGCATCTACGTCGGACTTCCTGGGAGTGAACTTCTCCCGATTCCGTATGCGGCGCCCGCCGACGCCCTCGCGAACGCCGACCTCTGCCGGCTGGTCTGGGGCATCACTTGCTAGCCGACGGCCGATTGCTCACTCCACCGTTACGGTCTTCGCGAGGTTCCTTGGCTGGTCGACGTCGGTCCCCCGTTGAACGGCGACGTAGTACGCCAGGAGCTGGAGGGGCACGGCGTACAAAATCGGGCGGGATGCCCCGTCGACCTCCGGCACGGCGAACACGAAGTCGGCGACTCGATCGAGCGCCGGCTCGTCGGGAGCATCGGTCACCGCGATTAGCAGGCCGTTTCGCGCTTTGACCTCCTCCATGTTGGCGAGGACCTTCTCGTACGCTGCTCCCCTGGAGAGGAGGACGACGACGGGGGTTCCCTCGTCGATCAGCGCGATCGGCCCGTGCTTCATCTCGCCGGCCGGATATCCCTCCGCATGGATGTAGGAGATTTCCTTGAGCTTGAGAGCCCCTTCGAGCGCGACGGGGAACAGGACCCCGCGTGCGAGGTAGAGGACGTCGTGGACTCGGTGGATCTTCTCGGCAACGGTCCCGAGTTGAGCCTCCGCGTTGAACGTCTCGGTGATTCGACCTGGCAGCAGCGCAAGTCGCTGCAATTCCTCCCGCACCTGCGCTGGCGTTACGTCGAAGTGGTCAAGCGCCAGGCGGAGTCCGAGGAGCTCCAGTGCGGCGATCTGGGCGGTGAACGTCTTCGTTGCGGCGACGCAGATTTCGATTCCGGCGCGCGTGTAGACGCTGGCGTCGGCCTCCCGATCAATCGCCGACTGCTCGCTGTTGACCAGCGCGACGATCTGCGCACCTCGCTCCTTGGCATGCCGGACGGCCATCAAAGTGTCAATAGTCTCTCCGGATTGCGACACGGCCACGACGAGCGTTCGAGGCGAGATGTGCGGTGTCCGGACGCGGAACTCAGAGGCGATCACCGCCTGGATCGGGACCGGAAGGACTCCCTCCCACAGGTACTCGGCGACGAGGCTGGCGTGAAACGCGGTGCCGCAGGCGACGAAGTAGACGTGATCGAACGGGTCGACTCGACCTTCCACGTGCGGAAGGCGGATCTGCCCACCCTTGCCGCCGGTTTTCTCTCGGATCGTCTCCCCGACGGACCGAGCCTGCTCGTGGATCTCCTTCAACATGAAGTGCTTGTAGCCGCCCTTCTGGATGGCGACGGGATCCGTCGTTACGCGGTGCGGTGTCCGTTCGATCTCGTGGCCAACGAGATCGAAGATTCGAAATCCGTCTGCGGTGAGCTCGCCGACCTCGTCGTCGGCGAGGAACTGCACGGAGTCCGCCCTCCCGAGCAAGGCTGGGATGTCCGACGAGACGAACGTGCCGGTGTCGTCGCTCGCCACGACGAGGGGGCTTCCCCGTCTCGCGACGACAAGACAATCGGGGGTGCCGGAGCAGAGAACGGCAACGGCGAACGCACCCTCGACCCGTTTGACCGCAGCGATCACCGCTGACCGCAGGTCTCCTTCGAACTGCGTCTCGATGAGATGGGCAAGGACCTCCGTATCGGTCTCGGAGCTGAAGCGGTGCCCTTGGGTGATTAGCTTCTCGCGGATCGGAAGGTAGTTCTCTATGATCCCGTTGTGGATGACAGCGATCCTGCCGTGGCAGTCGAAGTGCGGATGCGCGTTCTCCTCGGTTGGCTTGCCGTGCGTCGCCCACCGCGTGTGACCGATGCCGGTCGTGGCTGCGATGGCCCGCGGGCGCAGCTCCTCTTCGAGTTCGCGGACCTTGCCGGCACGGCGGAAACGCACGATTCGCTCACCGTCGAGGACGGCGACTCCTGCCGAGTCGTAGCCACGATACTCGAGTCGTTTGAGTCCCTCGACGAGCAGTGGGATGACGCTGTCTCTCCCGATGTAGCCTATGATCCCGCACACGTTTCCTCCCTCTGGATCCCAGCGGGGGAGTTTATCCCATGGCCTGATGCGGGCCAACCGAGGCGGTGTTGGCCACCCCCTGTCCCGGTTGTATAATGCGAACTCGGTGGGGTTCTCTCGAAGGAGGACCGATATGCGTGAGGTCGTTGTCAAGGCACTCTTGGTTGACCCGTCGAACAACACACCTGTTGTCCTGCTGAAGGATCGAATCACTCGGAAGGCTCTGCCGATTTGGATTGGCGATGCGGAGGCGATTTCGATCGCATTCGGCCTCCAGAGTGAGGAGTTCCCTCGGCCGCTGACGCACGTTCTGATGAAACAGATGATCGAGGAACTCGAGGCGCGGGTCGAGAAGGTCGTTATCAAGGACGTGCAGGACGGGACGTACTTCGCGTCAATCTTCGTACGCGACGTCCACGAGGAAGTGCTTGAGTTCGACGCCCGCGCGTCCGATTCCCTCGCGCTCTCTCTCCGTTCGGGTTGCCCGATCTTCGTTTCGGACGAGGTGTTCAAGACCGCGTCGATCGAGTCGCCGTTCGCCGATGAGGACGAATTCCAGGAGTTTGTCGAAGAAGGCCTCGACCTTGCGGAATTCCGAAAACGCAAGGCGCTTTACCCCAATCAGGAGGAGTAGTCCGTCAGCCTCGGATCGTCTCCACGCCGCGTGTCGGCAGAGTGATGATCTCCTCTTCCGTCAGCCCCAGGTTGAGTTCGATCCGCTCCACATGCAACGTGGTCGATCGCTGGCCGTTCTCGAACAGGACGACCTTGCGAATCAGGAAGGTATTGCGATCTACCCAGATCATCCGCACGAGCTCGTCCGACCTGGCGTTCCGTACCTCGAGAACGTAGCTGCCGCTGACCGAGCCGCTCGTGCCGAGCGTCGCGACCCCGCTCCAGCCGAGCGGGATCGACGAGTTGGGTTCCTCGTTTGCCGAATAGAGGGAGAACGTGAGCGGACAACTCTGCGGCAGAGACGTCGCTGAGAACGGGGAGCCGGCAGTGTCTACCTGCGACAACGACACTTCCGGCAGGAGCGACGTTTGGAACAAGCCCTGCGTGAATCCGGGCACATCTTGAGCGACCTCAATTCTGACTCTCCCCGCAGCCCAGTCCTCCTTGAGTCCTGAGAGCTTGAGATTCTCGAGCCCAACGGCGTCCAATGGTACACCGACCCACCTCTTGATCACGACGAGGTTCTCCTGGGGAAGGTAGTGCGAGAGCTGATCGTTTTGAACGACGAATCGCTCGCCCTGCATCGCGTCCGGCCGGATGTACCGAACGGACAGGGCCGGAATCGGGCCGTTCAGATAACGCACTTCCATTCGAATTGGCTCGCTCGGAGCACCAGTCCTCGTGATCTCGATGACTGCTTCGAGATCGTCGATCCGCGAGAACGCGTTCTCGATTCGCCAGATAAGTCCACTCGTCTCAGTAGGAGGATGCTCGTCCTGAAGGTACTGATCGATCGCTGCAACGGTTACGATCAGCACCACAAACGAGCCGATGGCGAGGATGATGAGATTTTGATTGCTCATTCCATCGCATTATAATCCGCATCTGAAGGGCATTCAATCGCGATCACAACGTCAGAAGAGCCCAGTAGGAGGGAGAGCCGATGGAACTTCGTGGAGTCGAGCGAGCGGAGGTCGAGGGAAAGACGGTTCTGGTTCGAGTCGACTTCAATGTGCCGCTGTTCAATGGGCACGTCGGCGATGACGCGCGGCTGGTCGCCTCGCTCCCGACATTGCACCACCTCCTCGAACGAAACGCCAAGCTGGTGCTGATCTCCCACCTCGGGCGGCCGGAGGGGAAGGTCGTCGAGGAGCTGCGGTTGGCGCCGATTGCCGTACGTCTTACAGATCTCCTCGGCCGTCCGGTTCGCCAACTTGACGACTGCGTTGGCCAGACAGTCGCCGATGCGATCGCCGATGCGAGCCTCGGAGATGTCGTTCTCCTCGAGAATGTTCGGTTTCATCGTGAGGAGGCGACGAACGAGTCAGGCTTCGCTCGCGCGCTGGCGAAGCCCGGCGACGTGTTCGTTAACGATGCGTTTGCCACCGTTCATCGGGCACACGCTTCAACCGTCGGGATCGCCGACCATCTACCGGCCTACGCCGGGTTGCTGATGGAGAGGGAGATCAACGCGTTGTCCCGTTTGGAAGATCCGAAGCGCCCCTACGTGGCGATCGTCGGAGGGAAGAAGGCGCGCAGCAAGCTCGGCGCGCTTCGGGATCTGGTCTCCCGCGTCGACGAGATCCTGATTGGCGGTGGGGTCGCCCTGACGGTCCTCCGCGCCATCGGTGCCGATGTCGGGGATTCGGCCGTCGATGAAGCGTTGCTCGACGAGATCCGTGAGATCGAAGCCGCGGCCAACCGCGAGAACACGGCGATCCATCTCCCCGAGGATATGGTCATCGGCGTTGAACTCTCCCCGGATGCCGAGGTTCGAACGTGCAGCGCGCGGGCAATTCCTCCCGGCTGGCAGGGATTCGACATCGGTCCTGCGACGGTTGAGCGGTTCTGTGAACGGATTCGGGCAGCGGAGACAGTCGTCTGGACGGGGCCTCTCGGAGCGTTCGAGACCGAGCCGTTCTCGGACGGAACGCGGAGGATCGGAGAAGCTGTCGCCGAGTCGGCCGCATATAGCATCATCGGAGGGGGAGAGACGGGAGAAGCGATTACGCGATACGGACTCGCGGATCGGATGTCGTACATCTCGACCGGGGGAGGAGCCTGCCTCGCGCTGCTGCGAGGGAAGCAGCTCCCGGCGCTCGAGGCTCTCCGCGCCTAGCGTTGTTCGGCCAATCTACGCCCGCTATAATCCTTTGACTCTAGCGGGCATAGCTCAGTGGTAGAGCATCAGCTTCCCAAGCTGAGGGTCGCGGGTTCGAATCCCGTTGCCCGCTCTCGTGCTGCGTAACGCGGTTCTTGTATACCCAAGTAGGGGATCCCGATGAACACGACCCCCGAGTCGCTACTGACCCTCGAGTCGCTTCGGCCGCGGGTCCTCACGTGCACTCGATGCCCGCTCCATGAGACGAGGTCGAATGTCGTCTTCGGTGAGGGAGGCTCGCAGTCAACGATCATGTTCGTTGGCGAGGGACCGGGCGAGGTGGAGGATCAAACGGGAAGGCCGTTCGTCGGGCCAGCCGGACAGAAACTCGACGAAGTCCTCGCCTCAGTTGAGATCGCTCGCGAGGATGTCTACATCACCAACGTCGTCAAGTGCCGCCCACCGGGGAACCGAGTGCCGTCAAAGGCAGAGATGGAGATTTGCTTCCCGTACCTCGAGGCACAGATCGCGCTGATTCAACCCGCGCTGATTATCACGCTCGGGAACACTTCGACGCAGTGGCTCCTCCCGGAGATCCCCGGGATCACCAAATCCCACGGTACCTTCTACACTTGGCGTGGCAGGATTCTCCTGTACCCGATGTTCCATCCGAGCTACCTTCTCCGAAACCCATCGAAGGCGACGGGGAGCCCGAAGTTCCAGACGTGGGAGGACATACAGAAAGTGAGGAGATGGCTCGATGAGTACACCGGCACTGCGAACGCGTGAAGAGCAGGTCGCCTTCGTTCGGGACGCGATCGCGCGTGCGGACGAGCTTCGTCGAGACAAGCAGTACAAGGAAGGGATCGCGCTCCTCGTGGAGGCGCTGCAGTACGGGATCGAGAAGGCGGCCCTCTACTACCGGCTTGGCAATGTCTACTTCGACGGTGGGGATCTGGGGCGTGCGGAGTACGCCTACAATCGGTCGTTGGAGGTCGACCCGAAGCACGTCAACGCGATGCACAACCTCGCTGTGGTGTACAAGCGGCAGAACAAGATCTCGCTATACGTCAAGACGTTCAAGAAGTCGCAACGGATGGCGCTTCGCCACCCAAAGAGGACGGAATTCACACCAGGCGAGAAGCGGAGGATCCGCTTCCTCAGTCTGAGAGCGTTCGCCTGGATTGCTGGGGGCTTCGGGTTGGTTGTCTTGCTCATCTGGCTGTTCGGCCGGTGACGAGGAATGCCTGATGAAATCAGGCGTTTGACGGCATCATAGCGATCCCGTATAGTCTGGATTGCGTTTTCATCCGTATCGAAATCAGAAGCGAGGACCGGGATTGGCCAAGAAGAGAATCTACGAAATCGCCAAAGAGCTCGGAATACCGAGCAAAGACTTAATCGCCAAACTCGACGAACTGGGGATGCCGGGACTCAAAGCGGCAAACTCTGTCGACGAGGAGGAATACACCCTGATCCTCCACATGTACCAGGAGGAGCAGAAGGGCGAGGACCAGGAAGCCGTTGAGGAGTCCGAAGCATCTCCAGAGGCGGCCGCCGGTGTGCCGAGAGCGCCGACGAAGCGCCGACGACCATCACACGGGGAGACGCGTTCACCGATCGTCTCGGTGCTCGGGCACATCGATCACGGGAAGACGACGCTGCTCGACGCCATCCGTGAGTCCCGTCTTGCCGACAAGGAGGCCGGAGGGATCACGCAAGGGATTGCCGCCTATCAAGCGGAACTTCACGGCCAACGGATCACGTTCATCGACACGCCGGGGCACAAGGCATTTACTGGGATGAGGGCACGAGGTGCGCAGGTTACGGACATCGCGATCCTCGTCATAGCGGCCGACGATAGCATCATGGCCCAGACGGTTGAGGCCATAGACCACATTCACGCCGCGGGAATCCCGATGATCGTGGCGATCAACAAGATCGATCGCCCCAACGCGGACGTGAGTAAGGTCATGAACGACCTTGCTCAGCGCGGCATGACCCCCGAGGTGTGGGGCGGAGACACGATCACGGTGGAGATCTCCGCGCTTCAGGGTGAGAAGATCGACGACCTGCTGGAGATGATCCTCCTCGTCGCCGAGATGGAGGACCTTCGTGCCGACCCGAACGGCCCTGTCGAGGCGGTGGTTATCGAGAGTCATCTCGCTAGTGGGCGCGGAGCGGTGGCATCCGCCGTTGTTCGGGACGGGACCCTTCGGGAGAAAGACTGGGTTGTCGCCGGGGCCACTTCCGGGAGGATCAAGGCGCTTCTAGACGAGAGTGGGAATCGGGTCACCGAAGCCGGACCGGGGATGGCGGTCGAGATTCTCGGATTCTCGGACGTGGCCGAAGTCGGGGCCACGGTTCTCGTGGTGAAGAACCAGTCGGAGGCGCGGAGAATCGCCCAGGAGCAGGCGAGGCAGGAGAAACAGCTGCAGGTCGTGGAGCGTCCGATGAGCTTCGACGATTTCTTTGCGCAAGCGGAGGAGAAGGCGAAGCTGCTGCTGATTCTGAAGGCGGGTTCGACCGGCGCTCTGGAAGCAGCGCGCCGGGAGGTGGAAGGGCTCGATGTCGGTGACGTCGAGCTAGAGATCCTCCACGCTGGCGTCGGCATGATCTCCGAGAGCGACATCCTCCTTGCTTCGCCCGTGGCCGACAAGTGCCTGATCGTCGGCTTCGGCGTGAAGGTGGACCCCAAGGCGACACGTGTCGCTGACCGCGAGAAGAGGGTCGCGGTCTTCACTTATCAGGTAATCTACGACCTCGTGGAGGAGGTTGAGCGCGCGCTTAGGCGAAGGCTTGCGCCAGAGATCACGGAGACGCAGATCGGAATCGTGGAGGTGCGTGACCTGTTCAAGATCCCGAGTGGTGTTGTTGCGGGTTGCTACGTCGCTGATGGCCGTGTGACTCGGCGGGCAAATGTCCGTGTCACGCGCGGCGGCGAAGTGGTCCACGTTGGCGAGATCGCTTCCCTCCGTCGGTTCGAAGACGACGTGCGAGAGGTCCAAGCCGGGCGGGAGTGCGGACTGCGCGTACAGGGCTTCGACGATGTCCAAGTGGGCGATCGCCTGGAGATCTTCGAGACGGAAGAGGTCGCTCGCTGAATGGGCCATGAACGTCGGGCTGGTTACGTTTCGATTTCGGCTCTACTCGGTCGAGTCGATTAAGGAGAAGCGCTCGATTGCCAAACGGCTACTCGCCGACGTGAAGCGGCGCGGGCCGGCGTTCGCTGCGTGTGAGATGGGCGATCAGGACGACCTGCGCCGACTGATGATCTGTGTGGCGCACCTGTCGAATGACTCCCACTACACCGAGTCGGTCCTTACTCGACTCAGCGAGGAGTTCGGACGAGGGAACGGCTACGAGCTGACCGAATCGGAGATCGAGATCCTATGAGCAGCAAGCGACGGTTGGCACGGCTTCGGGAAGAGATTCAGCGCGAGCTAGCCTCAATTGTCGAGTTCGAAAGCCGCGATCCCGTGGTGCGTGCTGCGTTCCCGACGGTAATGGAGGTGCGGCTCTCGCCGGACGCCCGGCACGCGAAGGTTTACGTCGCTGCCGGAGCCGACGACACGGATCGTGATGCGTTCTACTTGGCTCTCGTACGGGATCGAGGTTTCTACCGTAGCGAGCTGGCCGAACGACTCTCCCTACGCCACACGCCAGAAATCCAGTTCGTCATCGACGAAGCGGTGGAACGCTCGATTCGACTGGGAGAGCTTCTCCGGGAGGACGACAAGGATCTGGGAACGGACTAGGCGTGGCCTGTGTCGTCCGGCTCCGGTTCGGTAGTGCTGACGCTCTCCCTGCCCACCGCGACGCGTGTCTCCTCGGCCGAGCTCGGTGGCGAATCCCCCACTCGGAGTAGCGAGAGGTTACCTGCGCCGCTTGGCGCTCTCAGCGAGCGCTACGGGGCGCCGATTCCACCGCTCGCCCGGAATGTGTTCGCCTAGATGAACGCGGTCGTCACGTTTGCCAATGTGGCGGGTGATCCGATCGGGTACGTCCTCGCCGGGGCTGGTCTGCCGGCTACGGATTGACGGTGATGTTCTTCACAGCGTCGTCCTGCGCGCTGAGGTCGTCGGTCACGGTCAGTATGGTGGTGAAGACCTGCGAGTTGCTTTGGACACTGATAAAGACGTGGGCGATCGTCGGTAAGGTTTCCGACGCGGTCTGCCCGTCACCGAAATCCCAGAAGTATTCCTCGATAGTGCCGTCGGGGTCCGAAGATGCTGAGGCGTCGAAATCGACAGACAACGGACTTGCCCCATGGCTCGGCGTCGCGGTGAAGCTCGCGACGGGATTGAGGTTCCCGAGGAACACACAGCCCGTGACGACAAGGACCAAAGCCAGGCCGGCGCTCGCCCCCCCCACGATTCGTCTCTTCATGCCATCCCCCTAGTGGTTGCTTGCGCATGCGTGTTCTGTGCTTCACCATCGTCGGATCCACAGGCTGACCATCAAGGACAAACGCCGGTTGCAGTGGGTACAAGCGAGCCGGTATAGTCGGTCGAGCCATGGCGGAATTAGATCGAATCGACGTTGGAGCGGTCTTTTCAGCACATCCCTTTGTGGAAGTCATCCTTTCGCGTCTTCACGGAGCCGGCCACGAGGCCGTGCTGATCGGAGGGGTCGTACGTGACGGCCTCCAGCATCAAATGGGGCGTGAGGGCGCTTTCCCGCCCGGTGACGTCGACATCGCAACATCGGCGCTGCCCAACGAGATCCGGGATCTCTTTCCCGAGCGGCAGATCGTCGGTGTAGGCGAGGCTTTTGGTGTACTCGTGCTTGTGGGACCTGAAGGTCGGTTGTACGAAGTGGCGACGTACCGGGTCGAAACAGCATACGACGGGCGGTGGCCGGGGAAGGTCGAGTTGGTGCGTGATCTGGAGGGAGACGTACGGCGACGGGACCTGACGATCAACGGACTGGCGGCGACGGCGGGCGGAGAGGTGATCGATCTCGTCGACGGTGTCGCCGATCTGGCTGCAGCGCGGATCCGCGCGATCGGGGATCCGATGTCGCGATTTGCAGAGGACTATCTCCGGATGCTTCGCGCGATTCGATTTGCCTGTCGGATCGACGGTCGGATCGACGACGCCACGGCGGCGGCCATCGCATCTTGCGCGGCGCGAATCGTGGAGATCTCGAACGAACGGATCGGCCAAGAGATCGGCAAGATCCTCGCGACTCATCGCGCAGCGAAGGGCCTTGCGCTGATGGACGAGCTGGGTCTTCTTGCGCTGATTCTCCCCGAGTTGGCGGTGTGCAAGGGGGTTCCGCAGCCGAAGGAGTATCATCCGGAAGGGGACGTGTTCGTGCACACACTGGAGGCCGTTCGGGTCGCTGACGGATTCGTCCGCGATCCGATCGTCAAGCTCGCCGTTCTCCTTCATGACATCGGGAAGCCTGACGCGCTGTGCCGTAGCGGCGGAGAGAACATGGGCGGCCACTGTGCCATCGGTGCCCACAAGGTGCGCGAGATCGGGCGAAGGCTGCGACTCAGTCGACACGAGGTCTTCCGGCTCTACTACTTGGTGCGACAGCACATGAGGATAGCCGACTTCCCGAAGATGGGGCGCGGCAAGCAGGTACGACTCATCAGTGAGGGAGAGAACCCGAGTGAGGGCGATCTCAGCAAGCGGTTCGTCCTTTTCTTCGAGCTGCTACAGGTGCTCGTCGCGGATTGCGAGGCGAGCGCGCACAGGTCCTCCGGATGGGAGCCGATCCTGCGCGAGACGCTCGACGTCATCGAGCACATCGACCTCGTCTGCGGGCTGCAGCGGGCACGCGACCTGGTTGACGGCCATGCACTGATTGGCCTCGGAGTGGAATCGGGTCCGCGACTTGGTGCGATCCTGGGCGAATTGCACGATCGAATACTGTCGGGCCAGATCGTAACGCGCGAGGAGGCGCTCGCCGCGGCCCGGGGGCTGATCGTCGACGGGTACGGGGAGACCTTCGAGGGCCCTTGACGGGACAATCGCCCTAGTGTCCACCGACCGGGATGACTACCGTCATTCCATCCTGCAAACGGAGTTACAGTTCGATGGGAACACCGCTTGACATCAGCCGTGATTTGAACCTCAGCCTCGAGGAGATCATCGGGCAATGCGTCGCGATCCTCGGGATCCGAGGGTCCGGGAAGTCGAACACGGCGGGGGTCATCTTCGAGGAACTTCTCCGACACCGCTATCCGATGTCGATCGTCGACATCGAGGGCGAGTACTTCGGTCTGAAGGAGAAGTACGAGGTCCTCGTCGTGGGGACGGGCGACGGCGTAGAGATCGAGATCGATGCGGACTGCGCCGGCGAGATCGCGCAGGTCAGCATGGAGGAGAACGTCCCGGTGGTCCTCGATCTCAGCGGATTCCTCTCCGAGGAGCGGACCGAACTCCTCAAGGTGTATCTGTCGAGCCTGTGGAACCTGGCGGGGACGCTCCGCCGTCCGTACATCATCGGAATCGAAGAGGCGCACGAGTTCATTCCTCAAGGGGTCAAGAACGAGCTAAAGGAGATGATCGCTCGGATTGCCTTGCGGGGTCGGAAACGCGGACTCGGCGGGATCATCGTCTCTCAGCGGAGTGCCAAGGTTGACAAGGACGTGCTCAGTCAAGCGGGAATCCTCTTCCTTCATCGGGTCGTCCACGAAGTCGACATGCGGGTCTACGGTGAACTGCTCCCCTGGCGGAAGAGCGAGGTGAAGGAGATCATCACCTCGCTCGACACGGGCGACTGCGTCTACGTGAACGGGGACGCGATCCTCCCGATCTATGTTCGCGAGCGGGCGACCTTCCACGCTGGGTTTACCCCTTCACTGGAATCGGTGAAGTCGCCGGAGCTGAAGAAAGTAAGCGAATCGATCATCGAGGCGATCGAGAAGGCGCGTGGCGGGAAGCGGAGGAAGACCGCCGAAGACGCGCTCCGGGAACGGATCGCCCGGCTCGAGGAGACGCTCGTCGCCAAGAACGAACGGATCGGCGAGCTCGAGGAAGTTGCGAGGACGCTCGGATACATCAAGCTCGAGCTGCCGTCGTCGATCACGCCGGTCCTTCCGGAAGCAAAACCAACGAGGTCCGCCAGTCTGCCGTATGGTTCGTACCGACCGGTGGTGGTGCGCGAGGAATCGGAGCCGAGAGAAACCGAGCCTTCAGAGCGGGAAGCGGGCGGCGAGTCGGCGTGCGTGCGCGAAACGGCCGTCGGGATCGAAGAGGACCCAACGCAAGCCGGGCCGGGCGGGCTGCCCCCGGCAGTGCTGCGGCACGTCGATCGTCTCGTGGCGAGGATCACGAGGGGGGAACTTCCCCATCGGCGGCTGCTGGGGTTTCTGATCGGGCACTCGCCGGGGACGTACTCGGTGGAGCAGATCTCGGCCTGGACGAGCTGCGCCCCGGAGATGATCGAAGAGGAGCCGCCGCGCGAGTTGCTCGATGCGGGTCTGATCTGCCGGGAGAGACGAAGCAACGGCGTGCACTACCGAGGAACGCTTCGCACGTTTGTCGACGCCGAGTTCGGAGTGTATCAGCCCGACATCGGGAGTAGCGGACTGCATCGTGTGGCACGGCTGCTGCGTGAGAGGCTCTCCTTGCTCGGCGAACGCGTATAGATAGATAAGTTCAGCGTTTCAGGCCGCAGCTCCATTGACCGCTTTCTCCGTTTCTGCTATAATCTCGTTGGAGGGAGGAAGCGGTGAAGATCAAGATCGCGGGGCGACACACCGACGCGAGTGAGGCGCTTCGGAGGTATGTCATCGACAAGACCGAGGCGCTCGAGCGGTTCTACGATCGGATTATCAGCGTCGATGTGGTTCTGTCAGTGGAGAAGGAACGGCAAATAGCCGACTTCCACGCTCACTTGACGAACCGGAAGGTGATCAGCGCCCAAGAGGAATCAGGCGACATGTACGCGTCGATCGACAAAGCGATCGACCGACTCAGGCGCCAGTTGGTGAGGTTCAAGGATCAGCTCCACACTGTCAGGGATCGGGCCGGCGCGGCCTTGGAGGCCGTGGCGGGGGCAGAGGGAAGTGAGAATCCAAGGCAGATTGTCCGCACAGAGGCGTACTTCCACAAGCCGATGTCTCTCGAAGAAGCGGCGTTGCAGCTCGATGCGATCGAGAAGGAGTTCCTGGTTTTCGTCAATGCCGAGACCGATGAGGTCGCGATCATCTACCACCGCCGTGACGGCAACTACGGGCTGATCGAACCACGGAGGTAGGCGGCAGCAGGGGGCAGGGTAAGGGCGTGGCGAAGGTCCTATCGATGTTTTCCGGAAGCCTGGCGAGCCGGGTGGCTACCCGCGTCGTCGAACGACATCCTGACGTCGATTGCGTGGTTCTGCTCTACTTCCGGTCTCCGTTTTCGAGGGAGTTCGAGGATCTCCGTCAGATGGTGAGGACCGAGTGGCCGCACGCCATTTTCCGGACTCAGTCGATCAAGAAGGAGTATCGAAGGCTTGTCGAGGTTACGGACGAAGGTGAGTTCTCCCTCTCGCGCAGCTGCTACAATTGCCGTTCGTTGCTGCTTACCAAGGCGATTCGGTACATGGAGCGAGTTGGGGCGGAGTATGTCGTCTCCGGAGAGATTCCAGCCGCAGATCACCTGACCGCGGAGCAGCGCCGGGGCATCGCCGAAGAGTTGGGCGTAGCCGATCGGATCCTTCGGCCGCTTTGCACCAGTGCATCTCGGGCGCGGATTCGAGGACTGAAGCGATGGCTAGACCCCGGGCAGTCCGCTAAGAAGCTGCGTAGTAGCCGGGATGGATTGGTGAAGCTTGCCGAGGACGTCGGACTGGGAACGGCTGACCCGATGGCCTCTTGCCGTCGATGCAAGCTGCTGACGCCCGGGTTTGGGGAGCGCGTGGCGAGTTTGTTCGGAGAGACCGGTTTCACCCTCAATGCCCTCCGCTTGCTCGACTTCCCACTGTACTACAAGGTCTACGGCGACGTGAAGATTGTCCTGGCGAGAGACGAGAGGGAGAAGCGAGAGCTGCAGAACCTCTTCCTTCCGCAGGATCTGAGGGTCTACCCGGCGACGCCCCACGGACCGATGACCCTGGTGCGCGCGAACTGGATCGAGAAGGACCGTGCGGAACGGCAGGAGATCGTTGGGCTGGCGGCACAGATCACCGCGACGTACACGGACAGTGCGCGGACGGAGACGATCCCGATCTACTATCGGCTGGAGAACGAGGACGAGATGCTTCTGCTGAACGCGAACCCATTTGAGGACGCCGCCGAGATCGCTCAGCTCGAATGCGTGGAGATGATCCCGCTGGCCGAGCACGAGGTCTTGGCAGGTTGACATCGCGCGGGAGGGGGCTATACTCCTGGTCCAGAAGGTTGTGGTACGTGGGGTGTGACCCGCGGGCCAGGAAGTGGAATCCGAGTGAAACCCCAGGAAGGGAAAGGGGTTCTCTATGCCTTTTTACCGCTACGAATGCCGGAACTGCACAGAGAGATTCAGGGTGCTTCATCAGAACGGGAGTTCCCCGCAGATCCGCTGCCCGAATTGCGATGGGAAGGAAGCGGATCGCCTTCTTCCCCGAATCGGAGTTATCTACAAGGGGAGCGGCTACTACTCGACGGACTATGGAAGCAAGGAGCGCGAGAGGAAGCCAAGCAGAGCGAAGAGCGAACCAACCGAAGCGGTCTCGAAGGCGGAGTCTCCGGGCGAGGACTAGTGGACATCCGTAGGGCCACTCAGTCGCGGTGCCGGACGAAGCATCGAACTGCCCTGCGTCCGAAAGGGCGAGATTGGTCTGTTACATCAAATGAGGTGAGATGAGTGATCTCGGGCGATGACATCAAGCGCGTGAAGTTGCAGCTTGCTCCTCCGTCAGTCATCCTGAACTGGTCGCACGGCGAAATCACCGAGTCCGAGACGATCAACTACAGGACGCACCGCGCCGAGCGAGGGGGCCTGTACGCAGAGGAAATCTTCGGTCCGGCCAATGACTACGAGTGTGCTTGCGGCAAGTACAAGGGGAAGAAATACGAAGGGATCACGTGTGAGAAGTGCCACGTCTTGGTGACCGACTCATCCGTCCGGCGAGTCAACATGGGACACATCCAGCTTGCCAGCCCGGTTGTCCACTTCTGGTTCCTCAAGGGTGTATCGAGCCTGCTCAGCCGATTGCTCGGGATGAAGAAGCGCGAGCTTCAGCGAATCGCCTACTACGAGACAGAGCCGATCGAGCAAGCGCTCTACATCGTCACCTCCTCTGATTGCAAGGAGGTTCGCCCGCGTGAGACCCTCCACACATCCGAGGTCGACATCCTGTCTCGAGAGTTCTCGTTCCAAGTTGAGGGGGCATTCTACGTAGAAGATGCGCCCCGGGTCCTCGCCGAGGAAGGCGGTCGAGTGACGATCGAGGACCGCCTCCTGACGAACGGGGAGAAGGCTCTGGCGGTGGTGGTCGGCTCGATGGAGTACCCGTTCGTCGGAGATGTCGAGCTGCTCATCGAGGAGGGTGACGACATCGAAGAGGGGGCGGTCATCGCCGAGCGGCCGGTCGATGAGCTCTGCTCAAGGACCGGATTCGAGATGCTGGTGGACCGGTACGGTGCTTCGGTGCAAGGGGTCGCCTTAGATCAGGAAATCCTGGACAGCCTCGTCTTCCTCGTGACCCGGATCAGAAACCCGAAAGCTCCCCTGTCCATCGGCGATCGCTTGACGTTCTTGGAGATGCGGGCATACGATCGCATCTACCCTGACGGGTTCGTCGCAGAGACGGGAGCGGCCGGCATCAAGGGGCTACTCGAGGGAATCAACCTCGACGAGCTGCACCGCTTGCTGATGGAGCAGCTTCATCGGGAGACCGCAGTTGGCAACCAGCGGCGGTTGATCCGAAGACTGGAGATCGTCGACCAGCTGCGAGCCTCGGGGAACAATCCTCCGGATATGATCTTGGAGGTCATCCCCGTGCTTCCCCCTGATCTTCGCCCCATGATCCAGCTCGAAGGCGGGAAGTTCGCCACGACCGATCTCAATGACCTGTATCGTCGAATCATCAACCGGAACAACCGCCTGAAGAAGCTGATCGACATGGGAGCCCCGGAAGTCATCCTTCGGAACGAGCGTCGCATGCTGCAGGAGGCGGTTGACGCGCTGATCCACAACGAGAAGAAGGAGAGCCCGATCCGTGGGCGAGACAACCGGCCGCTCAAGTCACTCTCGGAGCGGATCCACGGAAAGCACGGGCGGCTCCGGCGCAACCTTCTCGGGCGGCGTGTCGATTATTCGGGTCGGGCTGTGATCGTTGTGGATCCGACCCTGAAGCTGCATCAGTGCGGATTGCCGAAGAAGATGGCTCTGGAGCTGTTCAAGCCCTTCATCCTGCATTACCTTGAGACGACGACATTCTCCGACTTCGACGAGATCAAGAACCGAGCGATGATGGGGGAGATGCCCGAAATCTGGGACATCCTCGACCGGCTGATCAAAGAACATCCGGTCCTGCTGAACCGAGCGCCGACGCTGCATCGCCTGTCGATGCAGGCGTTCGATCCGGTCCTGGTCGACGGAGAGGCGATCCACATCCATCCGTTCGTCTGTCCGCCGTACAACGCCGACTTCGATGGGGATCAGATGGCCGTCCACCTACCCTTATCGGACGAAGCGATTGCCGAGGCTCGAACGCTGATGGCCGCACCCCGGAACATCCTATCGCCGTCGAACGGAGAGCCGATCAGCCTGCCAACGCAGGACCCAGTCTATGCGTATTACTACCTGACGCTCGAGGTTGAAGATGGTAAGGGAGCGGGGAAGGCGTTTCGCGACATCGACGAGGCCCGGAAGGCGTTCGAGGGAGGGATCATCGAGCTTCACAGTCCGATCGCCATCCGAATTGACGGGAAGCGAATCAACACGACACTCGGTCGGGCGGAGCTGAATCTGAGGCTCCCCGAGGAGACGCGTGATTACGGAACCGTCATGGACCGGCGCGCGATCAAACACCTCGTCATGGAGTGCTACCTCCGTTTCGGCTGGGAGAAGGCGGCTGAGGTTCTCGACAGCCTGAAAGAGCTGGGGTTCCGCTACGCGACCCAGGCGGGATTGACGATCTCGCTTCCTGATTGCCTGATCCCGCAAGAGAAGGAAGAGATTGTTCGCGAGTCGCTGGCAGCCGTTCAGCGGATCGAGACGATGTATAGGATGGGGCTGGCGACTGAGGAAGAGCGACGCAGCGCGGTGATCCGCATTTGGCGGCGCACCGTGGATGACGTCGAAGATGCGACGATGGAGAACCTGCGGCGGAACCGATTCAACCCCGTTCATGGGATCGTTACCTCCGGAGCAAGGGGCGGCCCAGATCAGGTGAAGCAGCTCTGCGGCATGCGCGGGCCAATGGCGGGACCTTCGGGCGACATCATCGAACGCCCGGTCATCTCGAATTTCCGTGAGGGGCTGGACATGATGGAGTACTTCATCTCCACTCACGGTGGTCGAAAGGGGGCCGCCGACACAGCGCTGAAGACGGCCGATTCGGGATACCTGACTCGGAGGCTTGTCGACGCCTCGTCCGACACGATCATCCTGGAGGTCGATTGCGGGACGACGCAGGGGATCGATATCGATCCCCTGCGGTTCAGCCGCACTGAGGTTATGGAAACAATCGAGGATCGAATCTACGGGCGCGTCACCGCGCAGCCGGTGGTCGATCCGAGCACTGGGGAGATCCTTGTCGAGGCGAACCAATGGGTCACGCAGGAGATTGCCGCGCATCTCGGGAGGCTCGAGTCCGAGCTTCCGCTTCGCAGCCCGGCGCAACGCGAACGACTGATCGGGACGAAGACCGTCGAAGAGGTTCGCGATCCGAAGACGCGGCAGGTCATCATGAAGGCCGACGAATTGATCACCCCCCACCATCTGGAGGCGGTGAAGACGGCGGGGATCAAGGCGCTCCGCGTTCGTCCGCGGATCGTGATCCGCTCGGCGATGACATGCGAGACGGCCAACGGAATCTGTCAGCTTTGCTACGGATACGACATGAGTAACCACCTCCCGGTCGCTCTTGGGACCGCCGTCGGCGTGATTGCCGCGCAGTCGGTCGGTGAGCCGGGGACCCAGCTAACGATGCGGACGTTCCACACGGGCGGGGTCGCCGGTGAGGACATCACCCAGGGCCTCCCGCGGGCCGAGGAGCTGTTCGAGGCACGGAAGACGATCAAGAGCGGCGAGGCCGGGCTTTCGCCGCTCGACGGGTACGTGACGGACATCTCGACGACCTCCACCGGAGAGGATCAGGTGGAGATCACCGGAGACCTCCGGACGGTCCGCTTGCCGTCGGGCCTCGTGAAGGCCGAAGTCGGCGACGAGATCAGCGTCGGGGATCTTGTCGACGCGGCGAGCCCGTGTGCCGGAGAGGTCATCTTCGTCGATGCAGCGAAGGGTGGCCAGGAGCTTCTCGTGATCGACGTGGAGAATGGCGACCGATCGTACCTGCTCCCGCCCGTTGCGAGATCGAAGGTCGAGTCGGGCGACCGCGTTTCCGAAGGCGATGCGTTGACGGAGCGGTTCAACGTCGAGGGAGTTACTGCCGACCGCCGTGGGACGATCCACTCGTCAGAGGATCAGGAGCGGATCTTCGCGCTGATCGACGAAGACGGGGGTGTGTCCGAGTACGAGATCCCCTATGGGGCGCGGATGATGGTCGAACCGGGCACGATGGTGCAGGAAGGTGACCAACTCACTTCGCGGTCGAAGCCGATCTTTATCGCGGCGGAAGGCGAGGGGGTTGCGCAGGTCCTCTCCGATCGGATCGTCGTCTATAACCCAGACGGTCTGGCACTGCGGGTTCCGCTGACCAGTGATCTGAAGCCGCTCAAGCGTCATGGCGACTCGGTGAAGGCGGGGGGGCAGCTTGTTGCGCTGGAGATTGCTCACGAGGGAACGGTCCGAGTCGATTCGATCGAGAAGAAGCGGGGGATCTCAACGGTTCGCCTGCAGCCAAAGAGCGTCGTGAAGATCGACAAAGCGGTCACCGTCCGCGTTGGCGACAAGATCGAAGAAGGGGACCTGCTAACGAAGGGCGTCGTTGCTCCGCACACGCTTCTCGAGGCGGCTGGAGTGCAGAAGGCGCGGCAGTACCTGCTGAACGAGATCCACAAGGTCTACAAGCAGCAGGGCGTAGACATCAACGACAAGCACCTCGGGGTGATCATCCGTCAGATTCTCAACAACGTCCGGATCGTCGATCGAGGGGACTCGCGCTTCTTGATCGGAGATCTGATCCCTCTGGAGGAGTTCCGCAAAGAGATCCGAGAACTCGCCGCCTGGAATGAAGAGGCCGAACGGCTGCGGAACGAATCGATCGGCAGCGAGCTGGCCGAGGACATCGCTGTCGGCGGCCACATCATCGCAACGGCCGGCGAGCCGCTGGCTCAAGAAGCGATCGCGCGAGCGTCCAGACTGGGGATAGAAGTCGTCCGCGTCCACCGAGACGATAAGATCATAGAGGTTCCGATTGCTGAGAAGGGGCTTCCGGACGGAGAGCGCGAGCTGCTGCGGATCTCGAAGGCGGCGCTGCAGACAAAGGGATGGCTCTCGGCTGCGTCGTTCCAGCGGACGACAAAGGTGCTCTCCGAGGCGGCTCTCCGAGGCGAGGTCGACGAGTTGAGTGGGCTCAAGCCGAGTATCATCGTGGGCAAGAGGATCCCATCCGGAACCGGTTTCACGTTCCACGATCGGTCGGACGAAGCGGAGGGAATCGAGGAGGGCCTCGACGCAGAGGGCGAGCCGCTTCCTGTTGCCGAGGGGGCCGTGAAGCAGGGCAAGGGTTGAACGGTTTCTGGGCGGAACCTATAATCCGCCCCACTCGGGAGAGAGAAGATGCCAACCATAAACCAGCTGATCCGCAAGGGGCGGAAGCCCAAGACGAAGAAGAGGAAAGCTCCTCAGCTTGACGCGTGCCCGCAGCGGCGAGGTGTCTGTACACGTGTGACCACGCGCACGCCGAAGAAGCCGAACTCCGCGCTTCGGAAGGTGGCTCGCGTACGTCTCAGCAACGGCAAAGAGGTCACGGCGTACATCGGGGGAGAAGGCCACAACCTCCAGGAACACTCGATGGTGTTGGTCCGTGGGGGAAGAGTCAAGGATCTGCCGGGCGTCCGATACCACGTGGTTCGGGGGACGCTGGATGCCGAGGGAGTTGAAGGCCGGCGGCGTGGACGCTCGAAGTACGGGGCGAAGAAGGGAAGCTAGGAGCGGGCGATGAAGATACCCGGACGGGATGTGAATCCCGACACGAAGTACAACAGCAAGCTTCTCTCGAAGCTCACGAACTACGTTATGCAGGACGGGAAGAAGTCACTCGCGCAGCGCGTGGTTTACTCGGCGTTGGGCATCGTGGACGAGCGCAGCGAGTCGACGTCCCTTGAGGCGTTCACCGAGGCCGTCACGAATTGCTCGCCGAGGCTCGAGGTTCGCACGCGCAGGGTCGGTGGTGCGAACTATCAAGTGCCGTATGAGGTCCCAACCGATCGCCAGGTCGCGCTCGCGCTACGCTGGATTGTCTGGGCAGCTCGACAGCGGGGCGAGAATACGATGGCCGAGTGCCTGGCGGCGGAGATCCTCGATGCCGCACGGAAAGAGGGCAAGGCCTACAACAAGCGCCTCGACGCCCACCGAATGGCTGAGGCGAACAAGGCATTCGCGCACTACCGCTGGTAGCGTTCCCTTTCGCTTAGTCAGTGCTCTAAACGCCGAAGTGAGGGCGCCATGGCAGATGCTGCGACGGTCGATCTAGCGAGAATTCGCAACATCGGCATCATGGCGCACATCGACGCGGGGAAGACCACCGCGACGGAGCGGATCCTCTACTATGCCGGCCAGATTCACAAGATGGGCGAGGTCCATGAAGGCGACACCGAAATGGACTGGATGGCCCAGGAACGGGAGCGTGGGATCACCATTACGTCCGCGGTGACGACGTGCCCGTGGCGAGATCACACGATCAACATCATCGACACGCCGGGTCACGTCGACTTCACCGCCGAGGTTGAGAGGGCACTACGAATCCTCGACGGTGGCGTGGTGATCTTCTCTGGCGTCGAGATGGTCGAGTCGCAGTCGGAGACCGTCTGGCGGCAAGCCGATCGGTACCATGTGCCGCGGATCGCGTTTGTCAACAAACTCGACCGCGTCGAGTCGAGCTACTCCGAAACGTTGCTGATGATCGAGGAGCGACTCGGCGTGCGTCCGGTGCCCCTCGTCCTCCCGTATCGCAATGAGGATCGTCGCCTTCTTGGTGTGATCGATCTGATCGAGAGGGAGTTGCTCGTCTGGGATCAAGAGTCCCGCGGAGCGGAGTTCGTGCGGCGCGAGATGCCGCGGGAAGCTCAGCCGGAAGCCGAACGACTCCGCGAGAAGGCGATCGAGCGGGTCGCCGAGGTTGACGATCGGGTGATGGAGCTGTTCCTTGCCGGGGAGGACGTTCCCTGCGAGCTGTTCCATCAGGCACTCCGTCGTGGGTGCATCGAGGAGGGGCTTGTCCCCGTGCTCGGAGGGTCGGCGTTCCAGAACCAGGGGATTCAGCCGTTGCTCGACGCGGTCGTCCGGTATCTTCCGGCCCCGATCGACATCCCTCCGATTCGCAGCGTCGAGGGTGAAGACATCCGCCGGCCGGATCCGGACGAGCCGTTCTCGGCGTTGGCGTTCAAAGTCGTCACCGATCAGTACGCCGGGCGGCTCGTCTTCACGCGGGTCTACTCGGGGCAGATCGCAGCCGGAGATCACGCGTACAACGCCTCGACGGGCAAGGGTTTTCGGCTGACGAAGATCTTCCGAATGCACGCGAATCGGCGTAGCCCGCTGAAGGCGATCCGCGCCGGCGATATCGTGGCGATCGTCGGAACGCAGCCGATCGCAACCGGGGATACGTTGTGCGACAAGTCGGCTCCGATCCTGCTTGAGGAGATCGAGTTCCCCGAGCCGGTTGTCTTCGTCGCTGTTGAGCCACGGACAGAGGCGGAGTTCGATGAGCTCATGGACGGACTGACGAAGCTGGCGCAGGAGGACCCGACGTTTCACGTTCGCGTCGATGAAGCGACGAACCAGACGATCATCGCCGGGATGGGAGAACTCCACTTGGAGGTGCTCGTGCGGCGTCTGCGCGAGGAGTTTCGCCTCTCCGTCCACGTCGGACAGCCGCAGGTCGCATATCGAGAGACGGTCGGTCGTCCGATCGAAGTGGAGGAGCGATTCGTCAAGCAAGCCGGCGGTCGAGGGCAGTACGGGCACGTCCGCCTGCGGCTGGAGCCGCTCGAGCGCGGGTCGGGGATCCAATTCGAGTGCACGGCGAAGGAAGAAGACGTCCCAAAGGAGTACCGAAGCGCGATCGAAAGCGCACTGCGTGCGACGTTGACAAACGGACCGGTGGCCGGTTATCCTTTGACCGATATCGGAACCACCTTGTTCGGTGGGTCATTTCATCCGGTCGACTCGTCTGAGATCGCGTTCCGGGCTGCGACCTCCGAGGCGTTGAGGAAAGCGTACAACGCCAGGGCGTTTGAGCTCTTGGAGCCGATTATGGAGGGAGAGGTCATCACCCCGGGCGAGTACCTGGGCGAAGTGATGGAGGACCTGGCGCGCAGGCGCGGGGAAATCCGAGAACTCCTGTCGCGGGAGACGGTGCAGATTCTACGTGTTGCTGTCCCGTTGGCAGAGACGTTCGGGTATGCCACGCGGCTGCGTTCTTTGACCCAGGGGAGGGCGACGTACTCGTTGCGTGTGGTTCGCTACGGCCTTGTCCCCGAGGGGTTGAAAGAGCGGATCGTTCGGAACAGAGGATACTAGGCATGGCGAGAGAGAAAATACGAATCAAGCTGCGTGGCTATGATCACGAGTTGGTTGAGAGCTCAATCCACAAGATCGTGGAATCGGCGAAGGATACGCGTGCAAAAATCGCCGGCCCGATCCCGCTGCCGACCCGGCGTCGCATCTACACAGTGCTGCGATCTCCGCACATCGACAAGCGGTCGATGGAACACTTCGAGCGTCGAATCCACACCCGGCTGCTGGACATCAAGGAGCCGACCTCGGAGACGATCAACGCGCTCATGGACATCGAACTCCCCACGGGGATCGATATCGAGATCAAGCTCTAGGCCGACGAAACAACGGAGGGTAGCGGACGATGGCACAAGGAATCCTCGGGCGAAAGATTGGGATGACCCAGCTGTTTTTCGAAGACCGGGCGGTCGGAGCGACTGTCGTCGAAACGCAGCCGTGCAGGGTCGTCCAGATTAAGACGGTGGAGTCCGATGGATACAACGCCCTTCAGCTGGGATATGGTGAGTTGAAGGAGTCAAAGGCGACCAAGCCGCTGCTAGGCCACTATCGGAAAGCGGATGTCGTACCTCACCGTCGCCTGTTCGAAGTCAGAGTGGACAATCCCGAGGAGTACAGCGTCGGCGACG
>Ga0272444_10001163_pt1 | contig 25838 bp, 19 predicted proteins | sample SSMForm13_FD_201033 | JGI IMG/M metagenome (GOLD analysis project Ga0272444, IMG submission 201033) | Marine sediment archaeal communities from Little Sippewissett salt marsh, Falmouth, MA, United States - SSM-Form-13 | ecosystem: Environmental > Aquatic > Marine > Wetlands > Sediment ...
ATCATATAAGCTTTTTGATGAATCAGTTAAAGATAAAATTCTAACAAATTTTGGTAAAATGGCAGGCAAGTTTATCAAATTTGGAATTGACAACCTTTTTTTGTTACCGGTGGGTCATACAGTAACTGCTGTTTATAGAAAAAAATGAAAATACTCCATCTTAATACATCGGATATTTCCGGTGGCGCTGCCCGTGCGGCATATCGTATCCATAAAGGACTTCAAGGGATCGGCATAGATTCAAGAATGCTGGTTCAAGATAAAACGAGTGGCGACAAAACTGTTTTTGCGCCTGATACTAAGATTAAAAAAGGGCTTGCTTTACTCCGCCCCACGCTTGATTCTTGTGCTACAAAAATCTTTGCAGGGGGCTCTAAAGCTATTTTTTCCCCTGCATGGCTTCCTTTTTTAGACATTTCTTCTAAAATTAAAGATATTGCTCCTGATATCGTTCATCTACACTGGGTTTGTGGTGGTATGTTACGGATTAAAGACCTAGAAAGGATTAATACACCAATAATCTGGACTCTTCACGATATGTGGCCGTTGACAGGTGGATGTCATTATAGTGATGATTGTGAAAGGTTTCAGCAAGAGTGTGGTAATTGCCCTCAATTGATTAGAAGCAGCAAAAACGATCTTAGCCGATCAGTATTCAGGCGGAAAAAACGGGCATGGAGCAGTCTTAACATTACCATTGTAACACCAAGTAAATGGTTGGCTGAATGTGTGAAATCAAGCAATTTGTTTAAAGATCATCGTACCCAAGTAATTCATAACGGACTGAATCTTAATCTATTCAAGCCGATTGATAAATTGTTTGCTCGCAAAATATGGGGGTTGCCAATCGACAAAAAATTGATTCTCTTTGGTGCAATAAACGCAACCAGCGATCACAGGAAAGGATTCGACTTGCTTTTTGAAAGCTTGAAAAAATTGGCCGCGGACTGGTCAGGCAAGATCGACTTGGTTGTTTTTGGTGACAGTGAACCAAAAGACCCGCCTCATTTTGGCTTGCCCATACATTATCTTGGGCATTTGCATGATGATGTCAGCCTTGCGCTCCTTTATGCTGCAACAGATGTAATGATCACACCTTCAAGGCAAGATAATTTGCCAAATATAGTTGTGGAGTCCCTGGCCTGTGGAACACCTGTTGCCGCATTTGACATTGGTGGTATACCTGACATTATTGACCACAAACGAAACGGCTATCTTGCACAACCTTTTAACCCTCGCGATCTTGCCATTGGTATTGACTGGATCTTATCCGATAAAACCCGCCATAATGATCTATGCATAAAGGCGAGAGAAAAGACAGTGGAGTATTTTGATATCGAGAAAGTGGCGAGGCAGTATGCTGATTTGTATAGAGACATTGTTACGTGAAAGGTAGAAAATATTTTATTGCGAGAAGACAATTGAAAACGCCCTTGATCAGCATTATCACAATTTCACTCAATGCCGAAAAACACATCGAACAGGCAATCCAAAGTGTATTGGGTCAAACGTATAAAAACATCGAATATATTGTGGTGGATGGTGGATCTACTGATGGCACCATAGAAATACTGAATAAATACACAAACCGAATTACCCATTTTATCTCCGAGAATGATGAGGGAATCGCAGATGCAATGAACAAAGGCGTTGCGATTGCAAAAGGAGCTTATGTCCTCTTTCTTCACGCAGACGATTATTTCATAGACGACACTATTCTGGAAAAAACTGTAGGGTTATCCGATACAACCGCTGACATCATAGCCTGTAGGATTCAATTCGGGCGACACTTTAAAATCTATAAACCCAGGGGATTTAACTTTTGGATTAATTTTAAACAAGGAATCTATCATCAGGGTGCATTGTGCCGCAGATCACTGATTAAAGAATTGAACGGTTTCGATAAACAATTTCGGATCGCAATGGATTATGATTTTTTCCTTCGTGCATATCACAGCAGGGCAAAGCTTTTTAAGGTTCCTGTTATTTTAACGGTGATGCGCGATACCGGCATCAGCTCTCGACAGGATTGGAAAGATTTGAAAATCAGATTTGACGAGGAAAAACAAGTACATCAAAAGAATTGTGATTCATTCTCCATGAGCATAGTATACAAGTTCTACTGGCTCTTATATCTGCCTTACAGACGCCTGCATTACGCAGCAAGAAGAAAAGGCTCTAAAAAATGAATGTTGATATTGTAATCCCGGCTTATAATGCCCGGAGTGTAATACAAAAATCAGTCAGATCGACTGTGATGCAACATCTGCCTCCCCGTTGGCATAGAAAAATCATCATAGTTGATGATGGATCTTCCGATGGTACTGCTGTGCATTGCACAGATTTTTTTAAAAACCGTGTAGAGGTTATTTCTCATAAACAAAATCTTGGGCGATCTGCCAGTCGTAATACCGGTTGGATGTCTGGCGTTGGCCGTTATATTGTGTTTTTGGATGCAGACTGTGAATGGTGCACAAAAGACTCTTTAATTTCACACCTTGAGAAACTCGAGTCTGGAATGGATGTCAGTTCAGGCGCAATATTTGCTCGCGGCAAAAGCTTCTGGGACAAATATCAGAATATAATTCAGTCTTCTCGCGAAAAGTTTTTTTCTTTAGGTAACCATGCTACGTTTACTAGCGCAAATTTAGCAATCAGACGTTCTTTTTTGGAAAAAGCCGGAGGGTTTGATGAAGGTTATCGTCACTATGGTTTCGAAGACCGAGATTTACTACTTCGATTAATATCGCTCGAGGCTAAGATAACATCCTCCCCGGAAGCATCAGTTTTTCATACGCCTGATTCCTCACTTATAGATATATGTCGAAAAATGAAGGAGGCGGGCCGACATTCATCGCTCCGTTTTCAGACCACCCATCCTGAATATTACGCCCGGTCATCCTATGGTAAGATCGACTGTAGGCTTCATGGTTTGACTGTAAATGTACTTACACTACTTTCAGAGCCTATAATGCCTTTACTTACAACGCTTGGCGACAAAATTATCAATATTCAGGGTATACCCTTTCGCGTTAAATGGGCATGGTTAAAAACAGTGTCCGCTTTGGCATATATGGCAGGCACCTCTCATGGAAACAAATATTGAGGTTAATTGTAATTGATAGAAGGAACAGCTTTTCTCACAGAATTTCATGTTTTGGGATATTTTGATATTTTCGAAGAGGTGATGGATAAAGCCTGCTGAATCATATTTTCGATTAGCGCTGTATATTTTCCGGCTATAATATCCCAGTCGTATCGTTCCAGCACGAATGCCCTGCCTTCTCTTCCCAGTGCTTCCCGAATCCGCGGATTTTCAAGGAGATGAATGATTTTCTGAGAGAGAGCTTTATAGTTTTTCTGAGGTACGATCAATCCCGTTTTTCCATCGGTGATTATGTCCCGTATCGCCGGGAGGTCGCTCGATATCACCCCGCACTCGCATCCCAATGCCTCGACCTGCACAAGACCGAAACCCTCTTGATCTCCATCCGAAGCGATTATCGAAGGGAAAACAACAACCTCAGATGCCTGATACAGGGCAGGTAATATATTATGTTCGACAGCGCCAAGAAAGATGACATTATTCTGAAGCCGCAAATCATCCACAAGATTTCTTAACTGTGTCTCGTCGGTACCCCCTCCCGCTACCAGGAGTTTTACATCCGGATGGATTTGTACCACCCGCGATAGTGCCTCGATCAGGTACTGCACCCCCTTTTTTTCTACAAGTCTTCCCACAAAGAGGAGCTGTTTTTTGTTTCGCCTCTTCCGAGGGGGTACAAACATTTTTTCGAGATAGACACCCATTGGGATTACCTGTATTTTTGAAGGAGCTATTCCCATGTCAGCAATTGTTTTCTTCATAGCGTGACTTACTACGGCAATCCCATCAACCTTCGAGAGAACATATCGTTTCAATTTTTCGAACATCCTTCCTTTGAGAGCGTAGAGGTCACCACCGTGACATGTCACCAGAATAGGAACGGATGATCGATTGCCTACAAATCGTGCCACAACTGCCACGAGTCCCTGTGGGACAAGCCAGTGTGCGTGGATTACATCATATTTGCCCGTTCGTAACTGCCGAACGACCGCAAAGAGTTCGGCAAGCATGAACAGGGGAACCAAACCGATACGCCAGGGATTTTCCTTGATATTATTAAGAATACCACCTCCGTAGGCGAGCGATTGCCATTTCGAAAAAAAGTAAGAAAATCGTCTGACCTGAATACCTTCAACACTTTCCGCATACTTCGCGCCCTGTTCGTGAGGAGCAACAACACAGATTTTGAAGCTTTTCAGATTCCGGCATAACTGAAAAACAAAAGAAGGGACGGTATCATCCTGCCAACGCGGAAAGGTCGACGTTAATACAAGTATGTTTGATTTTTCTTTCATTTGTAAGAACCCTTTGCTGCTTTGCTATAATCGGCAACGATATAAAATTTCACAATTCGGTTTATCAATGTTTCTCTCATATGGGGAAAATTTACAATAACATTATATCGTTTGATTTCTTTTTACAACACCAACAGAATCTGTTACCGTGCTTCTGCATCATGCACTGGGGGAAAGATGATAACCAAAGATAACGGATTTGATCTGAATATAAGCTGGCGACTGCCCAATTGGCAGAAATATGCATTCACATTTATTGTGCTTTTCATAGCCATTCTGACTATCTACGGAAACACTTTCCATGCTTCATGGCATTTCGATGATCACAGCAATATTGTCACGAATCGGAACATTAAAATCGAATCCCTGTCCTTTGATGAAATTCAACGATCATTCTACGGCATGGATTATACCTACAACAGAATAAACCGTCCGCTGTCGTATCTATCGTTTGCCCTGAATTACCATATCGGCGGTACAGATGTCTTCGGATACCATGTTGTCAATCTCTTCATTCATTACCTCGCGGCGGTATTTCTGTTTCTTCTTACCTACAATACCCTGCGGCTGCCTCTCTTGAATGAACGATACGGGACCATTGCCTATGCCGTCGCTCTCTTGTCGGCATTTTTGTGGGCGACTCATCCCATACAGGTTACGGGGGTAACCTACATCGTCCAGAGAATGGCAAGCATGGCCGCGCTGTTTTACATGCTGGCGATGTATCTCTATCTCAAGGCACGAACGACAAAGAAAACTAAACGTCGAATCTTCTTTTTCGTACTGTGCTTTGTGTCGGCGATTCTTTCTTTTGCCAGCAAAGAAAATGCCGCCATGCTTCCCTTCAGCATATTTCTCTACGATCTCTTCCTGATACAGGGCATAACACGTAAGAACATAACAAAAAACCTGAAGATTGTCTTTATCCCTTTTATCGTGATCCTGCTGGTTGCCGTTTTTTATAACAATCTCTCGTCGATTTTCAATGGATACGACAATCGCCCGTTTACACTGACGGAACGGCTCCTCACCCAACCACGAGTGATCCTTTTTTATATATCGCTTTTCCTCTATCCCGTTACATCCCGGTTTGCCCTTCTGCACGATTTCAGCGTGTCCACTTCTCTGCTCACCCCCTGGACCACCGTGCCAGCCATATTCGCCATAATAACAATAATCGGAATTGCACTGTGGCGTTCACAAAAAAATCCGCTGATCAGTTTTTGTGTCTTGTTCTTCTTTCTCAACCACCTGATAGAAGGTTCATTTATCCCCCTTGAGATTATCTACGATCACAGAAACTATCTGCCGTCGATGCTCCTGTCGGTTCCCTTTGCTATAGTTCTGATTTATATCATCCATTACTTCTCGTATAGAAAGAGCATTCAGTTCCTGATGGTATCGGGCATCGTGATTCTTATGATATTCCAGGGTCATACCACCTATTCCTATAACAATCTTTTTAGGTCCGAGTATGTCAATTTGCTCGACAATATATCAAAGGCCCCCGCTCTGAGCCGCCTGTACAACAACCTTGGAACATTGTACTGGGAAAAAGACCGCGATGCTGAAGCACTCAAACAATATGAAGAGGCACTCCGCCTGAACAACTATTCAAACCTCAAGCTACCCGCTACTACCCATGAAAATATCGGCATGTATTATCTGAGAACAGGCAATTATAAAAAGGCCATGTCGTATTTTCAGGAAAGTTTAAGACTTTCTTCGGGAAACACTCATCCCCGCACCTATTTCGGCCTGGCGATGACAAACTACAGGTTGGGCAAACGTGAAAAGGCCAGGGAATACGTGGAAGATGCCATCTCCATTCTCCCGGAAAGTGAAGAATACCGTGCGATACTCAGCATGATTCTTTTAAAATCAGGTGACATTGAGGGCGCTGTCCGGGCCGCCGGAAAGGCCCTTGAGCGTGTGCCGGGCTATGATATAGCGTTAATGATGTTAGGGGAATCATTCAGGACAACGGGAGACTATGAAAAGGCCGCATATTACTGGGAGGAATTCCTGAAAAAGAATCCTAAATATATCAAAGGCCATCTTGCTCTTGCCGAAATTCTTTATGCAATGGGGGATCAGGAAAAACTCAGTAAGATCATAGGACGACTGATGTATCTGAAGGGAGAAAAAGACTATGTTGAAATGATAAACGAGCAAACGGGCAAGACCGATATCACGCCCTACACCCCGGAGCAGTCGATACTGCTGCCTATTATCAGAAAAAATCTTGCCTATCAGTTAAAAAACGTGCCCGTGGAATGAAGAGACCTGACAGAAAATCGAGACCCCGGGAATCGTTAATGGTAAATATGGCAAAGCGGAAGTAAAATACACAGCGCAATGCGGGGAGTTATCCATATTCCACGTAAACGGTGTATGTTATCAGGTTATTTCTTTGAAGAGTTATTCCGGCTTGAGCCACATTGCCGACGCCGATCCTGAACGACCGGTTGAGGCCTTCCACTTTGCGGTGACTTCCACATCGTCACCATTCACGTCAAAGATGTATTCAAAATCATCACTCCCCGGACTGTGTATTGAGGCAACTACATCAGCGGAGGAAACCGGTCGTTGATACGAAAGGCACAAGCGCGCAAACTCGAGCGAACAGGTCGAAAGCCCGGCTGTAAGGGCTTCTTCCACCGCTTTATCATTGGCATCCTGAGTAACATTTATGAAGTTGGGAACCGCCACGGCGGCAAGAATACCGAGTATAATTAAAACAGCGATGATCTCAATGAGGGTGAAGCCCCCGTCTCCACTCTTTACCGATGATCTTAAAAAAGAGTATCTTTTGACAGCTTTCTGATTGTGTGTAAAGGAGCTTGATAGATTCACTGTATGATCTCCTTGATACCAACAGAAAAACAGGGAGAGAATTTTATAGATAAAACGACTGCTGACAGAGTGCCCCGCGTCAAAACGCGGGGCACTCTGCTTAATGCGATTGTTTGGGTTTCCTGTCAATTAGTCAGGCATTTCCCAAGTGGCTGACGCGGTTGCTGTTGATCCCGATTTCCATGATGCTACTACATCAATACTGCCGCTACCGGCTGTAAACGCGTAGTTAAAATCGTCACTTCCCGGAGGATTACTTAAACATGCATCCCTCACGTCATTTTCACTGGGTGCGACACCATTCGAAAGCGCCAGTCTCGCAAACTGCATTGAACAGGTCGACAATCCGGCCGCAAGGGCACCTTCAATAGCCTCCTTCTCGGCATTTTCTGTCAGATCCAGGAACTTCGGCACCGCTACGGCCGCCAGAATACCCAATATGATCAGGACCGCGATGATCTCGATCAGTGTAAAACCCTTCTGATTTCTCAATCTTTTTTTCATTCTTTCCCCCTCCTTTGTATAAAATATTTTATTTTCAATCCCGTTTTGTTACATGTTGTAAAAAAACGGATCACACCCTGATGTGAATCGGTGATTGCAAGACCACCTTCTACCTACATTATTTGAAGCATTATTCATGCCGTATGTTCCAATTTGCGATCATTTTTTTCTTTCTTATTGTTACACCCACAATCTACTATGTTTGAATTTCTCTGTTTCCTTTTAACCTATCAGATTATTTATTTATTTGCAAACATCGTCGATGAAAAATACTGACCCGGAAAAATCAGTTTTTATTATATCCGGTAAACAGGTTTTTAATTCCTGGCATACCATCGTTATTCTCGCATAAAATACTCCAAATAATGTAGTTTTATCTACAGAATGTGTTGTTTTTTGAGCGAATGTACATCTATTTGGTGTTTCCTGATGCGGTGCCAGAGACTCCGATCTTTTATGCCAAGGAGCTGCGCCGCTTTTACCTGTCTGCCGTTCGCCTTGACAAGGGCATCGATAATCATCTTCTTTTCCAAGGCATTTAACCGGTCGTCAAGAGACAGTTCATCGTCGGTCGTGTCGTAATTACCTGTTTCGGCATTTTCCTCTCGTTGTATGGATTCCGGAAGGTGTGAGGGTTCGATGACACCCGATTCCGTCATCAGGGCGGCACGCTCGATCACATTTTTCAGCTCGCGTACGTTCCCCGGCCATGAATATGTTTTTAACTGCTCAATAGCCTCCTGAGAGATTGTCACCGGCCGCGCCGCGTCTTCCAGAAAAGACTCAACCAGCGACACAATGTCGTGCCTCTCTCTGAGCGGGGGTAATACAAGGGGGAAGACATTGAGACGGTAAAAGAGATCCTCCCGGAAGGCGCCCTCTTTCACCATCTTGAAGAGATCTTTATTGGTGGCCGTAATAAGACGTACATCCACTTTTATGGGACGATTGCCGCCGAGACGGTCGAATTCCTTTTCCTGTAATACGCGCAGCAGTTTTGCCTGGACAGGCGCGGATATATCTCCCACCTCATCGAGGAATACGGTCCCTCCGTCGGCCAGTTCGAATTTACCCTTTTTGAGGGAGGTTGCCCCGGTAAAGGCGCCCTTTTCATACCCGAAGAGCTCGCTCTCGAGAAGAGTCTCCGGCATTGCAACACAATTAATCTTTACAAACGGTTTGTTCCGGCGATTGCTGTGCTTAAATATACCGGTGGCAACCAGCTCCTTTCCGGTGCCGCTTTCACCCATGATAAGAACTGTTGTGTCGGACGGAGCGACTTTCAGGATCTGTTTGAATACCCCGCGCATAAGCCTGCTCTGGCCGATTATTTCCGGGAAAAGTTCTTTTGCTTCGACCTTTCCCAGTATATCGGTAACCTCTCGCAGGATCTGTCCGTAATATCCGATTTCATCATCGGGTGTTTGCCGTTTCTCTTTAATAATCTCTTTAAACACCGGCAATTTTTCCGTCTCTTTAACGAACCGCTTGACTGGTTTCAGAACGAGCCAGACCACCAGAAGTCCGCACAGGAAGGTCAGTATGAATATCACACTCCCCCATATGACATGCTTCGCCATTAATTGGGATGAATCACCCGCATGAAAGGCAATAATAAAAGACAGCATGGATATGCCGGAAAAGATGGCGGGAATGATGATATAAAGGCTGACGCGGTATCGATACCCGGTCGAGACGGATTTCGAGGCAGTTGTCTTTTTTTCCTGTTGGGGCATGCTTTCAGATTAAACCATCTTTGTGATATCCCACATGGGAAGAAATATGGCCAGCGCGAAGAAGCCGACGACCGCCGCGAGGGCGATGATCAGGACCGGGCCTATGGCATCGGACAACCCCTTAACAGCATATTCGACCTCATCATCATAGTGCACGGAAACGGCCTGGAGCATATCTTCAAGCTGCCCGGATTCTTCTCCAACAGCCACCATATCCACTATCATCGGGGTAAAATATTTCGCTGAGCGCAGGGGCGCCGATATACCTCTCCCCTCTTCCACCTTATCCCTCAGCTTTGAGAATTCCCTGCTTATCGCCGCGTTCCCGATAACTCCGGAGAGGATTTCAAACGCGCTCAGAACGCTCACTCCGCTTGCCTGCAAGATGGAAAAGATACTCGCGAAGCGCGACATGGCCGCTTTGACAAAAAGATTTCCTATCAGGGGAAACCCCAGAAGAAACCTGTCGCGGTTATATTTTCCGGATTCGGTCTTGAACCAGTAACTCAATCCCACAATGAGAATAATTAATCCGCCGAGAATCAGATACCAGTAATCATGGAGACAATTGTACAACCACAGGGAAATACGTGTCGGCCATGGAAGCTCAAGTCCCACCTTGTTGAATATGCCGACGAACTTGGGAATAACAAAGGTAAGAAGAACCAGAAAGGCCCCGCTAAGGGCTATTACTACAATGATAGGGTATTGAAGCGCCGATTTAATATTCGCCTTTACCCTGTGTTCATGGTCGAGGATATAAATCAGCCGTTCGAGGACATCCGTAAGCGTACCGCTGGACTCGCCCGCTTTTATCATGTTTATATACAGGGGAGGAAATATGTTGGGATGCCTTCCGAAGACTTCATGGAGAGCGAATCCCTCCTTTATCTCAACTGACATGGAGGCGATGACACTTTTCAGCTTCGGGTTTTGTGTCTGATTCTCGAGCACCTCCAGCACTTTAAGGATGGATAATCCGGCAACAAGCATTGTCCTGATCTGCTTGGTAAACAGTATCAGCTCATCCATTCTTACGGTTGTGAGTTTCGTACGTAACGTCTGCATGAAACCGCCGGCTACAGCCGATTTTTCCGCTGTTACGTCGGATGGAATAAACCCCTGTTCGTTCAGAAGGGTTTGTACCGCTTCCGCCGATTCGGCTTCGATAACCCCGGTAACAGAGGCGCCTTTTTGATTGATGGCTCTGTAAGAAAAGCTTGGCATCCAGATATATCCTTCCTAGACCAGCATAACGGTTGAAATCGCTTCTTCGAGCGTTGTTATACCATTAACTACTTTATCAGCGGCATCGTCTTTGAGGGTTCGGAGTTTCCCCGCCTTTGTCGCCTCTCGGGTGATATCCTGCGCTGTTTCCCCCTTCAGAATCATCTGCTGGATTGTATCATCGATCTGCAACACCTCGAAAATACCTGTCCGCCCTTTATATCCGGTATTCATGCACTGTACACACCCTCTGCCGCGCTGAAAATCCGCGCCCTCAACCTTGTCCAGTCCCCACGCCTTTAAAGCATCCGTCGGGGGAGTATACGGCTCCTTGCAATACGGGCACACTCGACGCATGAGGCGCTGCGCAAATGAAACCAGGAGAACCGAAGATATGAGAAACGGTTCTATCCTCATCTCCGCCAGTCGTGTGATTGCGCCGGCCGCGTCGTTGGTATGAAGTGTACTCAAGACCCGGTGACCGGTAAGGGCGGCCTGTATCGCGAGTCCGGCCGTCTCGCTGTCCCTGATTTCACCCACCAGCATGACATCGGGGTCCTGGCGGAGAATCGATCTGAGACCGCTGGCAAACGTCATGCCCGCTTTGCGGTTAAGCTGAACCTGGCGTATATGTTCCACCCTGTATTCCACAGGATCTTCAAGGGTTATGATATTTATATCGGGTTTATTGATTTCCTTCAGAATCGAGTAAAGACTTGTACTCTTACCGCTGCCCGTCGGGCCGGTGCTGAGTATCATACCGTACGGCTTGACTATGGCCGACTCGATCTTCTTCCTGTCCTCTTCAGACATTCCCAGCTGCGTGAGGGAGTAAACCCCCGTACTCATATCGAGAAGACGCAACACGATATTTTCTCCATGTATGGTGGGAAGCGCCGATGCCCGGATGTTGATCTCTTTTTTCTCCATTCGTACGGTAAAGCGCCCATCCTGGGGGATACGTGATACGGCTATATCCATGTTCGACAGGATTTTTATACGGGACACGATAGGAAGCATGAGCGACTTGGGAGGCGAGGGAACTTCCCGGAGTTTACCATCGACACGAAATCTGAGCTGAGCCTGGTCCGCTTCAGGACTGATATGAATATCGCTCGCGCCGTCACGGACTGCCTGCGCGATAATGGAGTTTACGATACGGACAACGGGAGCTTCTTCAGCCATATCCTGGAGAGAGCTCACACGGATATCCGTCTCCCTCACTGTGGGCTTCTGATCCTCAATATCAACTTCTACCCCTCCCATCCCTTCGAGCACCTGCTGCAGGTCTCCTGACTGGGCACCATATGTAAGACTGAGCAACTGATTTATCTCTTTATCCGAACAAATAACAGGCGTTACTTCCATGTTGCTGACCAGCTCGGCATAATCAATAGAATCGATATCCATGGGATCAGCCATTGCGACGGTAAGAAGCTTTCTCTTTTTCTGCAGGGGAACCAACTGGTGTTTCTGAGCTATATCGAACGGAATCACATCTGCCAGATCCTGATCTACCGGGTATTTTTGGGTATTATACTTTTCGATATTTAACTGCTTGCTGATCTGGTCGATGATCTGATCCTCTCTGACCCATCCTTCCTGTATCAGATACTGTCCGATCTTCAGCCCTGATTTCTTTTGGCCGGCTAAAGCCTGTTTTAACTGATCTTCGGTCAACAGTCCGGCGTCTGCCAGCATTTCTCCTAATTTCTTTTTTACTCTCAACGTCCGATCCTTTCTTTTGTAAACGGGCGACTATTTATATGATGCGACACTTGTAAAGAAGACAGTGTCTTCGTCCCACCGGGTAATAACGCGCGCACCTGAAGAAATAATCCGCGGTAATTCACCGATAGCCACCTGTGCTGATTCTTCGTCGGCAAAACTCTTTTTTAATATGACCTCAAATTTCAATCCTTCCCGATCGTTCCAGTAGGGAAATATCTGAACTGGCGATGCCTGTTCCGGATAGTTTTTGTATAACCTGTAAATATCTCCGAGACTGTCTCTCTGCGCCACCGATACCCAACATATCCATTCCGTGGCGGGACAGAAATCGGAAGGAAGCGCTGGAAAGTTAACGGTTTCCCCCGGGACGACCCAGTTAAGATTCTTTATATGGGGGTTAGCTTTCCCTATCAACGCAATTGTATCCGGGGTACAGTCCCTGCCGTACACAGTCTGGGCTATTTTACAAATGGTTCCGTTTCTTTCTATCTGTAATTTTCCCAGTATCTCCGGATACTGCTCGATCGGCCCAATCTCTTCTTCGGGAAGAGAAGCCCTGGCCGAATAATCCTCTATAGACAAAGATTCCTTTACGGCAAAAGGCGTTTCCATGGAAACCCGCTCCGGTACCGTGAACGTCCCGAGCGGTTTGATTCCGCCGTTACCCTGCGCTTCTTTCAGAACTTCCGACTCGCCGGGACTGAGCGTCGATTGTGCCTCGTTCGATGACGGATGTTTTAATGTTCCCACGTAACGTTCGTATCCAAACTCAAAACCGAAGAAGATCACGATTACCATAACGGCAACACCGGTGACCCATGCTATTCTGCCCGGCCGCTCGTCTGCCTTACGCCTGCGAATACATGAACGAACCAGCGGCCATCGTGCCTTTGAACGGTTCTGAACAATCAGCGCGATCATGATCTGATGGCAGAGCCCAATTATTTTTCTCGGGTACCCTCCAGTGGCCCTGTATATCGCACACAGCGCCGGAAATGTGAAATGAACGGATTTTGCGCTATCACCATATTCACTGGCGATATCCAGACGATACCGGATCATCGCCCGCGTGTCGGCAAAATTCATAGGTTGGAGATCATAAGAAAAATTAACCCGGTCCGCCAAACCGGGATGTTCTTTCAGTATTCGATAAAATTCTTTCTGTGCAAAGATGATTATTTGTAGCAGTTTGTAATCGTTTGTTTCATAGTTGAGAAACTCCCGTAACATTTCAATACAGAAATCCGGGAGTTTTTGTCCCTCGTCTATGATCAGCACCAACAGCTTGTTATCGGTAACTCCTTTTTTAAAGAGATAATTTTTTATTTCTTCTCTCAGCTGCCACTCGGCACGATCCGGCGTATTCGAATCGATTCCCAACGCCTCACTGACAGCCCGCAAAAACTCGATCGGTTCGCTGAAATAAGGATCAAGGAGGAGACATGTTTCAACCCCTTTATCCTTGACAAATTTCCGGATTATCTGTCGGCAGATCGTCGTCTTTCCGGTTCCGACATCCCCGATAACGACATTAAGTCCCCGGCGCAGGCGAACTTCCAGCTCCAGGTTCTGTAAACACTTTATATGCTGGTCAGATTCATAAAAACAGTCCGGGTCCGGAGAATTGGAAAAAGGTTCACTGGTAAAATTCAAGATCCCGTAATAGTCCACACATATCACCCCTTAAATGATCTTAAGGTACTGGATCAACCAGCGCTTTTTCTGACAATGCATTCAAGATCGCGAATATCTCTTTCCAGTAAAGCTGAAACTGCCGTGGCGTCGCTATATGTAGTGTATCCTTTCAAAAGAACAACAAACCACTCCTGACTTGAAGAACCTGTTGTTTCGGTAAGGATCGGAGTATATCCCATACCTGACAGCTTTGTAAGCATCTTATCCGCATTGGCCTTCTCTTTAAAAGACGCGACCTGGATGACAAAATCTCCAGCAGCCTCTTTTGATTCCTTCGGTATCACCGTCTTTGCTTCCGGCAGATCCGTTTTATTTGATTCATCCGCCGAGGGTTCCTTCTCAGCTCCGTTCGGCTCTTCCTTCTCACCGACCACATCCGGGTCCAAAACATGTGGCGTGATAAAGATCAGAACCTTTTCCAGTTTTTTAGCTTTACTCTCACCTTTGAACAGATAACCCAGCCCGGGTATATCTTTTAACAGCGGAACACCGCTGTCTCCTCCCGTATCCCTCTGCTTGCTGAGCCCTGATATAACGATTGTCTCGCCATTATTGACTATCAATGTCGTATCCGTCTGTTTTTTTATGATATATGGGTTTCCCTGGACATCTCGCGACTCATCGACCTCATCCTTCTTGACGAGTATCTTCATTTTCAATCTTTTATCGTCGATCACATGCGGCGTAATTTCAAGTCGCAGGACCGCGTCTTCCCATTTGACTTCCTGTTCGCCGTCCTCGTACGAGACATAGGGCACTCTTTCGCCGTTTTCGGTAAATGCCATCTGATTGTCGAGGGTGGTTATCGAGGGACTGGACAGAATATTTATCTTCCCTTCGGACTCCAGGGCGCTCAACTGCATCTGGAGAATATTTCCCCCGACCGTTCCGAATGTCAAACCGAGTGCCGATAAACCGCCGGCAGAATAGGCGGATGTTGCCGCATTCGGAACCGGGAAATCGACCACGAAATCACCGGTATCGGTACCGGCGCCGGAACTGCCCCCGCCAGCGGTATACGGATAGGCTCCCGCCATTCCGCCGTACGAGCCACCCCACTGGATCCCCAGTTCCCGGGCGGTTTCCTTGGTCGTCTCGACAATGTTTGCCTCGATACGTATCTGGGGAGTCGGTTTGTCGATCTTTCCGACCATGGGAATTATTCTTTCAAGATCGCTTCTGGTCGCCTGTATAACCAGCGAATTAGTATGTTTGTTTATCATGACCGAGCCGTAGGGTTCACCCTTGTCGTTTTTGGTCAGGAACCCTCCCAGCAGCTCTTTCAGCTTCTCCGGGTCCGCGTAATCCACGGGAACAACCATCGTCAGCAAGGGAGACAGCCTGTCGCGAAGAATCTGCTGCTCGCGTTTTTCGCGTTGGACCTTTTCCAGTTCAAGATCGTTTTTGAGGTCCTCGACCGTTGTTATCCTTATGATATCGCCGTCCCATACATATGTAAGCATCCTGGAGTGCATGATGCTGAGGAATGCCTCATCCCAGGGGACCCGCTTGAAATCCACGCTTACCTTGCCCGTTACTTCGGAGTTTATTATTATATTCTGATAGGCTGCTCTGGCCAACGTACGAAGGACGACATTAATATCCGCGTCACGCATTAAAAGCGTTACCTTTACGGTTGGAAGCGCCTTTTCTTCCGCTTTCATCTCACCTGCGATACCGGGCTCATCGGGAATTTCCAGTGAGCGAACCCTGGCAACCGGTGATGTACCCACGGATTTCTTTGCCGCCAGATTCCATTTATCAAAAAACGAATCTTCCTTAATGTCCTTCGTGCCGGCACAGCCCATAACAAACATTCCGGTTATAACCAGCAAAACCAGCCGCGCCATCTTTCTCTTTCCGATTAACCTCACTGCCTTATCCTCCATGAAAGGTTACTCCTCTAATAACGGGATGGTAACTCTCATCCCTTTTATTTCCCCTTCAATGACAACTGCAGAGGGGCTTATATGTTTGACGATATATTCGGCGATTTCCAGTTTATCACCGATTTCGTAACCGACATTGTTGATAATTGCCATCTTCTTCCTGCCGATTTCCAGATAACCGCTGTATTTCAACCCCAGATCCCCGACAGTCAAGGAAGCGGTTTTCTCGTGATAAAAGGGATCACTGTCCCAGGGGTGTTCGGCGCTGCCTGCAACAGCGGCATAAACCGGGTAAGAACCGCTGATTTTCAGAACTTCCGAAGCATCCGTTATCAGTTTGTCTATTTCGGTCACACTTTTAAGGGATACAGACTTGACCGGCTTCGATGATGGAGCAATAAATAGACTGTAGACTCCGTAGAGGACAGCAATCAGCATAATACATACAATCACTATTTCTCTTGTCGATACTTTTACCCTTTTCATAATTCCCTTATCATTCTACCTGGCAGCCATATATGACACGGCTCGATTTTTCTAAGCAATTGCAAGCCGCACTGTAAGAAAAAATTGTTTGTATACGGATTCCTGCTTTATCTCTACTAATTCTACACGTTCCAGAAAGGGTGTTTTCCCCAATTCCACCAGAAATGTTCTGAAGTCGGGAAATTTGCCCTTTAAGCGGATATTAACCATGATATCACTGGATTTTTCAGTAAAACCCAGCGCATCCGGGCTCACGGATACAACCTGCATGCTGCATTCATTAGCCATTTTCTCAAAAAACGGGGTGATTGTATCTATATCATTCCTTGACAGTCCCTTCGTATCGGGTACCGGCAAACTTACTTGAACCTTGTTCAGGCTTACTTTCACCAGATCATTGTAAAGAGGCAACAGAGTCTTCTGCTTTTTCAAATGTTCCGAAACTTGTGCCGTTTTCAGGTCCATCTCTTTTATCGACCTCTGACATGGATGAATGGCAACAAGGTAAAAGATAATTGCAATAACAAGACAAATCAGAAGGTACATCACGCTGCGGCCTGGAATCTTGTTAACCTGTATCTTGTTATTCTTCATTTCAATTCCTCAGCAAAACCAACAAAAAGAGTAAAGTGAAGCGCTTCGTTCGCATGAAAAGGCCCCACCGTGCTTTTATCGATAGAGACTTCCTTAAATATGGGAGACTTGCTCAGTGCCAATACATACTTTGCGAGAACGGGTTCGAGGGAGCCGGGCACACCTTCAACAACTCCTTCCACTGTCATTCCCCGGGTAACTTTTTTGTCTTTTCCCTTAACGGCCGCCCTCTCCACACCGGCCTTGGCAGATAAGAGGCTTACCTTTTCCGGGGTCAGCTTTGAAAGCTCCTGTATAATCGCCAAACCAAAGTACCTGTCTATGAACCTCTCCAGAGTAAACCGGTTTTCAGTAACTTCAGAGATCAGTGTACGAGAGGGGTTTTCAATCGTCCGGATACCATTGTTCATCTGGTTCTCAAGGGCTGCCAGTTTATTCGCCTTGTGATCAGCGACACCATCCAGCCAGAAAAAGATCCCGAAAAGAACCACCATAACCACCATGAACGTCAAGAGGATCGCCCTGTTGAATCTTCTTATACTCTTAAATGTTTCCTTGTCACCAAACGGAAAAATGAGATTGAGGGTATAGGCCGGATCAGATAATGCCAGACCAAGAGTAGAAACAAAAGAGATTCTATCTACAACGGGTGTGTCGGAGGTGGCCTCTCCGGAGTATGAATTTTCCGGTGACAGCGGGTCCAGCATTTCACTGCCCATTCTCAACTCGTCGCCGATATACCTGGTAAGAGACTCACAAATATCCATGTCACAGAAAACATATACAAAACTGACACGATCATTGCCGAGAATGGCAGCATAATGTTCAAAAGTTCTATCAATCTGCCCTACAAGCCTTTCCAGGGCAGGTTTGATCATTTCAAGTATTTTTTCTCCGGTAAGGCCGAAACGGGCATCTTCTTCATCGGAATCTGAAGCAAAGGTTGAAATCAGGGTTTTCGCGTTCTCCTGCGTCATGATATCCGGCGCCGGCCCGGACGCGGTATCCTCCCCCGGGGAAATACCGGACGCGCTGTCAACATTCTTTTCGAAAGCGGCGTACTCTTCCACGAGGGAATCCGCCATACTATCGACGCCTGCTTTTATTACACGCGACATCGTCAGGTCCCCACCTGAAAAAATGTCTATGCGCGACGAATCGTCTCCGATGTACAGCGTAGCAACTATCTGTTCGGCAGAAGATATCCATCCGGCCCTGAACAGGTTCTGTATCGCGAAGGGCATAGCCGTAATGCCGGTTAACGGAAAACCGATTCTATGAAAAAGTTCCCGCATCTCCTCGACTTCAGGTTTCGGGGCCGTGCATACCAGAACCGACAATTTTCTTACGCCGCTTTCAATTACGTCGCCCTGAATTTCAAAATCAAGAATAGTGGTCTCTTCGTTGAGGGGCGTGTTCTTCTTGACCGTCCAGGAAACGGCGTTTTCAAGTTGTTTCCGGCCTACCTTTGGGATTCGAATATTTTGGACATCCACTCTGTCTGAGTGGATTAAGCCCCATATGTGAAAGGCCTTTCCTGAACCACAGAAGCGGGTAAGTTCCGATTTCAAAAATCCGGCAAAAGCGGAGGTGCCGATTGAAATACCGGCTTTCAGGGGAATTTTGGTATAATCGAGCAACTCCCACTGACCGCCGGAGAGACGGTTTACCTTAACCAGCTTTAGCTCATCCAGGCCGATCTCGACACCGACCGATACGGATTTCTTGCTGAAAACCTCTGAGATATTCTGATTTGCTGGTTTTGGGGATGATAAAGTGACGGGCGTTTCAGATATTTCACCCGGCTGGGAATCGTTGCGAATTACATCAAGCAGTTTTTCTGTTGAAGAAATTTCTTTCGAAGAAGACAAAGTCAAGCACCTCCATCTACACTAAGAGCCGGAAAATCTAAAAACACCATTTTAACTTTCAAACCCGCACCCCGGGACATAACAATTAATCTTGTATTTTTCCTTAAGATCCCTTTTTACGCGGATACTGCGCTAAAAGTCTTTTCGCGTTCTCAATATAATCCTGAGGGAAGTGATTCAACCGGCGTAAGCCATACATAACTTCAGGAGGCTTGGGTATAATACCCTTTTCTATATAGTTCCTGACAGTTTTCGAGGAAACCCCCAAAGCTTTGGCAGCATCCACGATTGTGCAATACTTTTGACCTTTTATTATCAGCATATTCCCCATCACAAAGATTAAACATTATCTGACGGAAATCTTTAACGGCATTTGAGGTTCGAGACTACCTTATCTTCCTAACCTTTGTCAAGAATTTTTTCGTTCATGGCACAGCGCTATAGCCCTGCCGGGGCTCATGGACTCCTTTACATACACGCTGAAATATTTCCTTCCCTCCTCCCATGAAGCGGAATATCGCCTTCAGTAATTTACGCTTTTACTACCAACTCCAGTTGCTGTCAAGGGGATTTTTCAAAATAATATTTTTGTGAATAACTACAAAATATATGCCTCGCTTCCGCAAATACGAACAGCTGCATAGCGGGTTGGTAATATGCCAATACGGAATATGTACGTTGCAGGCCAGACGCATTAGGGTTAGAAGGACTAACAGCCTTTTGCCTCCTCTGGCTTCAGCCGAAACATCTTCATAGCGATTATGGGAATCGTTACGATATTATATTGACAAGAAACCGTTAAAAATATATGAGAATCAGGGCCAGGTATTTGTAAAGCCTGCGCAATCATAACAACATATATACGACACCCCCATTTCTACACTGTATGCGACAAAACGAGGGAGGCAGATATGAATTTCGAACTTCCGGAAGAAATGAAAATGTTGCAGGATATGAGCTACAGGTTCGCCCAGGCAGAGATAGCGCCTGTATCCGAAGAGTGTGACCGGGAAGAAAAATACACCCCCGATCTGCGCAAAAAGGGAGCAGAAAATGGCCTTGTCTGTGCGTGGGTGCCGGAAGAATATGGCGGTTCGGGCGTAGGAATTCTTGGCAACGCCCTGGTAACGGAACAACTTTCAAGAGTTGATATGGGGATAGGCCTCAATATAGCGGCGGCAGGATTTGGATGCGAGGCAATTTATTATTTCGGTACGGAAGAGCAAAAACAACGATATCTTCCCCCCGTATGCAGCGGAGAGCAGGTGAGCGCGGGAGCATTTACTGAGCCCAATGCCGGAACAGATGTGGCCGGATACGGGACAAGAGCGGTAAAAGATGGAAATGATTATATAATCAACGGAAACAAGATGTTCATAACAAATGGCACCGTCTGTGACTGGATGGTGTGCCAATGCATAACAGATCCCGATGCCAAAACACATCATAAGTTCAGTCAGATTATCGTCCCTGCCGACGCACCCGGTGTTACAAGAACCAAAATCCATGGGAAGATGGGAATCCGGGCAAGCGATACTGCGGAGATCTCATTGGAAGATGTCAGGGTGCCGCAGGAAAATCTGATTGGTGAAGAGGGAAAAGGGTTCTATCAATTGATGCATTTCTTTGATATAACGCGTATTCTGGTGTCTGCTCAGGCACTGGGACTCTCCCAGGGTTGTCTGGATGAAGCCGTTAAATATTCGAAAGAAAGAACCGCTTTCGGCAAGCCCCTTAGTTCCTTCCAGATAACCATGGAAAAGTTGACAAAAATGGCTGTCAAGGTAGAAACCCTGAGAAACCTTGTCTACAAAGCTGCCTGGTCGGTCGATTCCGGAGACCCTGATTATCACATAGGGGCAATGGCCAAATATTGCGGGGGAGAAACCGCTGTCTTCTGTGCCAACGCAGCCGTGGAAATACACGGGGGCTACGGTTATATTGAAGAATACAAGGTCCAGAAATGGTACAGAGACGCCAAGATACTTGAACTTTACGAAGGAACGAAAGAGGCGGAGATACTGACTATCGGCAGGATATTACAAGCCTAGCATAACAGAAGAGTGCTGTCTTTTCCCGGTTTCTCAACCCGGGATGATTGCACCACTCCAAATACGACGATGAGAAAGGTATAAAGGGTATGACAATTACAAAAGCAAAACTGGTAAGAATCCTCAAGTCTAACACAGATCTTTCGAAACAAAAGTGTGAGATGGCGGTAGAAGACATGTTTGAACTGATGAAAGAAGAGCTGGAACAAGGGAACGACGTTCTTATATCCGGATTTGGAAAGTGGTCGGTCAACTCGAAAAATCCCAGGAAGGGACGAAACCCTCAAACAGGCGAGGCGCTGATGCTGGATTCCCGCAGGGTAGTTACTTTTAAGTGTTCAAGAAAACTGAAAGAATCTGTAAATTAAGTTTTTGACATGCTTGTAAAACCGAATTTACCCTACCCCGATACCGGGAGATTATTACGGATGGACATGGTTTCTCTCCCATCTGGCTAAAAGGGCGGAGAATCGACGGAGTCAGGCAGAATGATCACAAAAAATGATTCATTAGCTGATCCCATGTATACAACGGAATTCGCGGAGGAAGAATCTATTCCTCCACCATATCTATTCAAGCATTATGCCCTGGTTCAGCCTTCTCAATCAGCCGGCAAGAAAATAGCCCAAAAGAAACTTATAAACACCATAAATCACATCCATTTTACTGAAGGTCGGGTATGGGTACATCTGAGGGATCCGCACTATGAAGAGGATCTCTTTGTACGCGCGCACCCCGAACCATGCACGGGTAAAACAATAACTTGCCGATGGCCTGCGAACAACACGGCAAATTTTGAATGTCACAGCTTGCTGAATCTGATCATTGACGACGGCATGCTGGCAATATTAGTGCCAATAAAGCTTTCGGAGGTTGACGAGAATTATTTTACCATTGATGTGCCCAACACCAGCTATCTCCTTGAGAAACGCACTGCCAGACGATTCCCCTGTCACGGGGTTACCGCCGAACTCAACCAAAGCGGGTTTATGGCCAGCGGCCGTTTATTAGATTTTAGCCCTCTTGCCTTTCGGATTAAGGTTACACCCAGTTTTGGAGGATCTTTTCACTGGCTGAATCCTGATGAGACGCTTGTCGTCAGCCTATACCATGATCAACAAATTGTCTTCTCCGGATCATGCCGGTTTATCAATCAGACCGGCAACATGTCCGTAAAAGAAATCGTGGTGACCCCTCTGGTGGACCAATTCAAGCGTTTCAGGGGGAGAAAGATACGCAGCCCCCGGACACGACTGACTCCATCGTCCAGTATAAGTTTTGACCACCCTTTCTTCGGGGAAATGGTTCAGCGCGATTTATATGATATCTCCGTCACCGGGTTTTCGGTACACGAAAGGGATGGCGAGTGCGTCCTGGTCCCGGGTATGATTGTTCACAAACTTAATATCAACTACTCCGGAACAATGACAATACCATGCACCGCCCAGGTTATATATCGTCAGAAAGAAAAGAATGGTGTATTCCGTTGCGGGCTGGTAATTTTGGATATGGATATCGTAAATTATGGAAAATTGAGCAATATTCTTGGCAATGTTGTGGATTCGCACGTCCATGTTTCAGACGAGATAAACATGGATGCTTTGTGGAAATTCTTTTTTGAGACCGGGTTCATTTATCCTAAAAAATACAATCTTATCTATCCATACAAAGACAATTTAAAGGAAACATATCGCAAACTTTATCAAGGCAACACGGAAGTAGCCGCCCATATGACCTATCAGAGGAACGGACAGATATACGGTCATGTTTCCATGGTAAAGGCATATGAACGTTCCTGGATGGTACATCATCTTGCCGCGATGCCGGTATCGGGAACCAGAAAACATACCGGAGTCCCCTTGTTGAAACAAATAATACATTACTTTGAGGGATTTTACCGACTGCCGGCTTTTCAAATGGATTACTGGATATGTTACTACCGTCCAAGTACCAGATTTATGGATCTATTCTTTGGCGATTTTGTAAGGCATTTAAAAAATCCCCAAGCGTGCTCATTGGATATCTTCGCATACAAGGACCATCCAACAACCCCTCCCCGGGAGAATTTACCAGACGAATGGCTTTTGAGAGAGTACTCGGACACAGATGCACCTGAACTGGAGCAATTTTACAGAAACCATTCCGGAGGATTGTTGCTCAATGTTCTCTGTCCCGAATATCAAAATGATGAAACACTGGAAGAAACATACAAACGCCATGGTCTCGTTCGAAAAACCAAGATATATTCTTTGTTGCACATGCAGAAACTAAAGGCTGTTCTCGTCGTCAATCAATCAGACCTGGGGCTCAATCTGTCCGAACTCCTCAACGGCATTAAGATAATAATAACCGACCCTGTATCCATGCCCTGGAATGTGCTGTCTAGCGCAGTCTCCGGCCTGACGGATATATATGACATTAACAAAATTCCCCTTTTGATATATCCCCATTCATACCTGAAAGATAAAGACATATCCTACGAAAAAGAGTATATAATGTTTACGATGGATATGCAGCACGGAAAAGAATTCTTAGATTATCTAAAGGGAAAACTAAAGACAAAGATCAGGTTCTATATCAAATATCTTATCAAAAGGTTTCTGGCCAAATGAATAACACCCCGCTTTATAACACAAGGATTTTAAAAACCTATATAGAATACATAAAAGAATTTTATCCTAAAGTTGATATCGGGGATATCCTTGATTACGCCGGGATTACGATTCAACAGTCGGAGGATGAAGGGCATTGGCTCACACAGGATCAGGTAGACCGGTTTCATAAAATTGTGACTACAAAGACGAATAACCCTGATATTGCCCGATCAGCAGGACGTTATTCGATTCTTTCCAAGGCGGGGCAACCCGTACAGCAATATGCCCTTGGTTTTATCAGCCCCGCGACCGCGTACACGGTAATTGAAAATTTATACAACAAGGTAAGTCTCGCATGCAAACTCAGCACAAAACGCCTCGCCAGTAACAGTATTGAAATAACCGTAACTCCCAAGGAAGGTGTTGACGAAAAACCGTACCAGTGTGAGAACCGGATTGGAACATTCGAGGCAGTCGCCAAGATGTTCACGAACCAGTTTGCCAAAATCGACCATCCCGTATGTATTCATAAAGGCGGAGAGACGTGTTCATATACGGTCACATGGGAACAAACCTCTTCATCCAAATGGAAGCGTATCCGCAATTACGCCGTTGTTCTCAGTTTACTCTCATGCCTTGGCTCCTTTTTCATATTCCCAATCATGGACTGGATAATCCTTTCGATGGGATTTTCTGTACTCACAGCAGGCATTTTTGCCTATTCGGAATTCGTCGCGAAGAAAGAAATCCATTCAAAACTTAAAAGTGACGGGGAAGTGGCAAGCAGTCTTCTGGAACAGACCAATACCAGGTATAACAACGCTCTCCTGGTTCAGGAAATCGGCCAGGGAACTTCCAGCATTCTGAATACCAAGCAGCTTCTCGATTTTATTATGGTGACGCTGCAAAAACGTCTCGAGTTTGATCGGGGCACGATTATGCTCGTCAATGAGGAGAGGACCCGTCTTGTTTACGTGGCGGGCTACGGCTATAAAAAGGAACTGGAAGATTTTATCAAGCAGACAACGTTTCATCTCGACAAGCCGGACTCACTCGGACCCCTTGTAACAGCGTTTAAGGAACAAAAACCGTTTTTAATAGACGACACCCGGAAAATCCGTGGGGATATCACACGTAAAACCTTTGAATTCCTTAAGATGCTGGACATTAAGTCGTTCATTTGCGTCCCGATAATATATGAAGGAAAAACCGAAGGGGTCCTGGCGGTAGAAAGTTATAAAGAACACAGGACTTTCAGCCAGAGCGATATAAACCTCTTGATGGGAATCGCGCCCCAGATAGGAATCAGTATCAACAACGCCAAAACCTACCAGCAGATCAGGGACAGCGAAGAGAGGTTCAGGGCCCTCGGAGAAAATGCTCCGGATATTATCTATACACTGGATGCCGACGGAGCATTCACCTACATTAACCCTGCCTGGGAAAAAATACTCGGCCATACAAAAGAAGAAGTTATAGGACGGTATTTTGTAGATTTCGCAAAGAGTGAAGATGTTCGGAGATACATTCGTTTTTTTAAAGAGGTAAAACACAAAAAACCTAATAAAAGCACTACCGGAACACTTCTGACCAGGGAAGGGTTAGAACGTCTTTTCAATATAAGTTGTTCCCCGAATTTTGATTCAAAGCTGAATACAAAAGGCTGGATAGGCACCATAAAAGATATTACCGAACTTGAAAAGAACGTTGAAATGCTGGAAAACGCTCTGGAAAGCACGGTTACTGCCATGGCGGTCATCGTTGAATCAAAAGATCCGTATACTGCAGGCCATCAGAAAAGGGTAAAAGACATAGCGGTAGCCATCGCCGAAGAGATGAATCTCCCCGAAGATACAATCGGCGGTATCCGCATGGCCGCCATGATACATGATATCGGAAAGATAAATATTCCTGCGGAGATTCTCAGCAAGCCCGGAGAACTGACTGATATCGAGTTTAAGATGATAAAAACGCATCCTGAAGTAGGGTACAATATCTTGAAGAATATCGAATTCATGTACCCGGTTGCCCAGATCGTATACCAGCACCATGAAAAAATAAATGGTTCGGGCTATCCCAGAGGATTGTCCGGCGATGAGATATTGATGGAATCAAGAGTGATAGCAGTTGCCGATGTAATAGAGGCCATGGCGACCGACAGGCCGTACCGGCCATCTCTGGGTATCGCCGCGGCACTGGAAGA
>Ga0272444_10001164_pt1 | contig 25820 bp, 34 predicted proteins | sample SSMForm13_FD_201033 | JGI IMG/M metagenome (GOLD analysis project Ga0272444, IMG submission 201033) | Marine sediment archaeal communities from Little Sippewissett salt marsh, Falmouth, MA, United States - SSM-Form-13 | ecosystem: Environmental > Aquatic > Marine > Wetlands > Sediment ...
TCTTTTCATGGCGTTTTTCGCCAGGGGGGTTCGTGCTTACATCCCGATGCACCCTTTTGTTATTTTCCACACCCAATAATAAGAATACAAAGAACCGTTCAGCAAATAGTATATGAGAGGGGTGGCGGCGAAGCCGACGGGGTGTGTATTTCCGCGCCGTCAGAGACTCTCTTCCGAGGTCCGACCCGCGAAATCGCCCTCACCCGCGACGACTACCGCGAAGACAAACGCCACGGCTGGTTAGATACCAAATAATCCGTAGGGGCGTATCGCATACGCCCGAAAAACGGGGCAATGCAATTGCCCCCTACGAAAAATTTACCGACTCGAAGCGAATCCGCCGAAGGCGGTTGAGCACAATTGCCCGTCGCCGCCCGGCGACCCGAAGCGAATCCGCGTAGCGGTTGAGCACAATTGCCCGTCGCCGCCCGGCGACCCGAAGCGAGTCGCGAAGCGTCGAGCACGTCCCGCCGTCGCCCGTCGGCGACCATCTTCCGCGGTCCGACCCGCGAAATCGCCCTCACCCGCGACGACTACCGCGACGACAAACGCCACGGCTGGTTAGAGGTGGAATAACAAAAACCTTGACAAAACCTGATAACGATTATTTCTTTCATGCGATATCAAAAAGAATCTGTTAGACATGCGAAAATTAAGCGACTTAAAAAAAAGAGGTTAAAAATGGATTGGTCAAAAAGCCAGCAAGCCAGTAACCTATTCGAAGATTCCATCACGAAATTTCAATTGAAGGACTTCGAGGGCGCGATTGAAGACCTCGATAAAGCTATCGAACTCGTTCAAGACGTGCCCGAATACTTCTGGAATCGAGGCGCATTCAAAGCCACAATCGGAAAACACCGCGAAGCAGTCGAGGACTTCACAAAAGGAATCGAACTCAATCCGAAAGACTGCAAGGCTTATATAAACAGGGGAAAGGTTTACTGTTTCAATGACAAGGGTATCGATCACGGCCCCGGCGCAAGGATCAAAGAAGCTATCGACGATTTCTCAACCGCAATCCGAATCATGCCCGACGACCCCGAAGGATGGGCGTTGCGCGGTAAATGCAAGGCATGGTCGGGACAATACCCAATTCAATACGCAATCGACGACCTCGACGAGGCTATCGCCCTCAAACCCGACTTTGTCGATGCGCTCAGAGATAGGGCGATGTGCTATTACAAGCTTAACGAGTTCGCACAAGCCAGCGAAGACCTCGATAAAGTCATCGAAAAACAACCCGAAGAACCTAAAGGCCACTTTTATAAAGCCATCTGCATAATTAACTCCACAAAAGACTATCCGGCAGCCCTCGAAGAGGCCAACCGTGCGCTACAACTCGACCCGGAACTTGCCGGTGCCTACCACATACGCGGAATCGCGAATACCCAACTCGGCCATTTTCACAATGCCATAAAAGACTATGATGTCGCTATCGAAAAAAAGACCGAAAATACGTTCGACTGCTATTTCCAACGAGCCAAAGTGAAACATAATCTCCGCGATTACGAAGGCTCGGTTGCCGACCATACGGAAGCAATCAAGCTCAAACCCGAAATCCCTCAGGCCTATTTCAACAGGGGGATTGCTTATTTTTATCTCAGAAAATTCGACCTCGCGATGGCCGATTTCGACAAGGTTATCGAAAACGGTGATAAAGGAGCTTTGATTTACGATTGGCGATGCTATACGCTTATTCAGGTGCACGACTACGAGCGCGCAATCGAGGAGGGCAAGCGAGCGCTGGAAATCGACCCGAAATTCTGCGTCGCCTATTACCGTATCGGGAGGGCGAAATTCTTCCTCGGCGACATCGCCGCCGCCCGCGAAAGCCAACTCCGCGCCCTCGAAATCGACCCGAACTACCAACCGGCGAAAGACGCGATAGAATTCCTCGACAAACAGGAGGCCAAACTCAAAACCGAGGAATAACGAACCGTGTATTTGAAATAAGGAGAAATCATGACCGACAAACTCAAAATCGCATTCGCTATCCTGTTTCCTGTCATAATAGCCGTTTTCCTCGCGTGCGAAGGCCCCGCCGGACCTCCCGGCCCTCCCGGCGAGGACGGCGCGTGGGTGCTTATCGAAACTATCACCCTCACCGCCGACACGAACATAATCACATTCGACGACATCTCCGACGAATGGGAGATGTTAGAAATACGAGCGTCAGGAAACATAGTTGACCTTTTTCCCGATACTCTCGACGAAGGAAACGGTTATCTTTTTCTCCGATTCAACGAAGATAGCTTAGATAATTATAAACATGGAAATTACGCCCTTCTTGGCTCCTGGTGTATTGGATATTCTCAAATGATAGTCTCTATTTTCGTCGATTATAATGAAAATGCTTTCGTTTCATACCGTTCGCAATGCTATAATTTCATTGATAGCTCGCCTGAACACACTGCGAATCCAGGCGAATGGGGTTATTATCTATCACCTGATTCAAGTTCGATAAGTCGTATAGATATTTTCAAATATATAGAGGACGAATACATTATCGCCGCCGGGAGCGAATTCGTCCTCCTCGGCCTCGATACGGATTAACACGCCGCGTCCGTTCTTTTACAACGATAATTTCTCCGTAGGGGCACGGCGGTGACGTGCCCGTTATGGAATCTGCGATGGGTTTGCCGCCGTCAAACCCCTATGGTTTTTGAAAACATTCGTCCGTTCTTTGCAAAATTTTAACGCGAACAACCCGAACGAGGGGCGGGAAAAGGGCTTAGAGGGCGAAATTTGGCACTCCGACCGGCCGGGATGTCTATGCGAAACGGCGGGAAGGCCTTTTTACCAGACGGGGCGTTACGCCGAGGGAAGCGCGAGGCGTTGCGACCGGCGGTTATTTCGCCCCGACAGCGCGGGAACGCGCGGGGAACTCGCGGAGAGTGGCTACGACAACAGGAGACGTCCCTGCGAGGACACGGGAAAGGGTAAAGAGAACTTCCCAGCCCTTGCCGACGTCTTCGTAGCCCTTGACGGTGTCTTCCCAGCCCTTCCCGGCGACTTCGTAGCTTTTGACGGCGTCTTCGTAGCCCTTGCCGACGTCTTCGGAACGCTTCCCGGCCTCTTCGGAGCGCTTGCCGATGACTTCGTAGCTCTTGACGGCGTCTTCCCGGCCCTTCCCCGCGCGTTCGTAGCCCTCGACGGCGTCTTCGGAGGGTTTGACGACGTCTTCGCGGGGCTTGCCGGGCGGTGTTTTTCTCTCGGAGACGCCCTCCCGGCGGCATTTTGACACGGTTTGTCGCTATTTTGAACCGAATTTGAAAACAACGCCGCCTAAGGCGGGGAAAGAAAGGAAATAAAATGGCAAAACAAGTTACAATTCTGAAAGTTTTCATATCGTCACCAAACGATTTAGGTGATGAAAAAGCCGCTGTTATGAAAGTTATTTCTGAATTGAATAGAACATTACCAAATTCAACAGGCAAATATATTCAACCAATCGTATGGGAAAGCGATGTAACACCAGGATTCGGAGATAGCCCACAAGATGTTATTAATGAGCAAATTGGCGATGATTATGACGTCTTTGTTGGTATAATGTGGGCTCGTTTCGGAACAAAAACAGAAAATGCAGGATCAGGAAGCGAAGAAGAATTTAATAGGGCATTTAAGAGGTTTAGATCGGATAAGAATTCATTAAAGTTACTCTATTATTTTAAAACGGCTGGCCTACCTTCTATAAAGGACGTTGATACTGAACAATTAAAACTGGTTAATGCTTTCAAGGAGTCTCTTGGAGACAAAGGCGGATTATATCATGAGTTCGTTAAAACGGAGGAATTCGAGGGATATTTTAGAATCCATTTGACCAAAGTAGTTCAAGAATATGGGGTGAATTGGGGATTGCAGCAGAACGAAGTGAAAACAGATATTCCAGAAACGAAAGATATTCAAGAAATTGATAATGAAAACGACGATGATTACGGTTTTATTGATTATGTCGAAATAGGAATGGACGGCTTCAGAAATCTAACATCTTCATCTGAACGAATTACTGTTGCTACACAATCAGTAGGAAAACAGTTTAGTGATAGATCAATCGAACTTAAAAATGCTAAGCTGTCAGATGGTAGCCTTAATCTACATAAAGCGAAAAAAATTATTAATCTTATGTCAAATGACCAAGAGACATTTGCTAAAGTAATTGAAACAGAAACACCAATATTCTCAAAATCACTGAATGATGCAGTAAAAGCATTCGGGAAAGCTTCATCTTTGTATCCTGATTTCGATACTGAGGATATAAAACCTTTAGTTGACGGTAGATCCATGTTAAGTGGTTTAGAGGACACAACTATAACTACAATCGAACCTATGAGAGAAATGAGGGATGCAATAAATAAGTTTCCCCCTATGACATCGCAATCAAGAAAAGCGAAAAGGAGAACGCTTAATGCAATTGATGATCTTATTGGTGTTATGGAGTCCTCGTTAGGTCTTTTTACCGAAGTAATTGATGTCGTAGATTCAGTTATCGCTAAATACGAAACCAAAGAATCGGGCGGGGAGGAACCGTCCGAATAGGGAAAATAATCCGTAGGGGAGCACCTGCGTGTGCTCCCGACGAACGGGAAGGCACATAGGCCTTCCCCTACGAAAAACAATTAAAGAAAGGGGGGCGTTATGCCTTTCATCATCCCGGACAACAGTGTCAGCAGAGATTTGCCGCATATCAGACAGGCGCGGCTCGACCTTATCGTAGCAAATATCGACGCCCTCGCGCCGATCCTCTCGCTTCCGCCGGAGTTGCTCAACTGGGCGCATATCGCGGCGGGGAAATATCGCGCCGCGTTCAACAATATCGAAATCCAGTGGGGGCAAAAGGAGGAAGCTATCCAAACTGTCCAGCAGGCGGAGGACGCGCTTCGCGAGCGGTATGCCGTGCTGAAAGAGCTTCTCCATGCGCGTTACGGCGACGACAACACGAAGAACTCTTACGCCATCGAGGGCGATATTCCCGAGGCGCGCGGCATTCTCGAATCGAAGGCGGAAAAACTTATCGAGACACACGGCATCCAGAAAATGGCGGGCGACCCGATGGTTCTCCCCGATGTCATGATCAATAATCTTCAAACGCTTCGCGACACGATGCACGCCGCGCAAATCGTTTCGGATACCGAGTTCAAGGAGGCTAAAGACTCGACCAAGGAAGCTCTCACCATTTTCGAGGCCGATACGTATATGCTGCGCGTGTTCTACAACTGGTGCGTGGCGGTTTGGGGCAAGGACAGCACGAATATGCTGCTTGTAGGTTTCGTGCAGCGTTACCCCGGTGGCGGCGGCGGGGGCGGGGACGTGCCGGTGGCGCCGTTGGGGTTCGAGCTGAAGTGGGTGGAGCCCATGCTCAAGTTCGAGTGGGAGGCTGTCGAGGGCGCAACGAGCTATCAGCTCGCGTTCTCCGCCGATGACGGCGCGACATGGGAAGAGCTTTATTCCGGCGACGAGCGCGAGTTCGGCTACGAGCCGCCCGAGGGTCAGCGGCATTATCGTGTCCGCGCGCGCAACGCAAACGGCTACGGCGACTGGAGTGAAACGCTCACCCACGAGGTCGAGGGCGAAGCGCCCGTGGGAAGCTGGCCGAACGAGGTGCAGGGGCTTTATGCGATACATCACGATGTGCCGGTCGTGTTCAACGAGGTCGGCTGCGCTTTGCAGGCCGGCGCGGAGTCGTATCGACTCAAGCGCGTCAAGGTCTTAATAGCCGATCCCGACCCGACCGACGCGGATATGCCGGACGATAATTATATCGAGGAGCTCACCGGCGATCCCTACGGCGACGCGGATATCGCAGTCGGCGACAAGTGCGCCTACTGGATGTGCGGCGTGCAGGACGGTGTCGAGGGCGCGTGGGCAGGGCCGGTGATTTGCGTGTATGAAGAGTAGGCTGGCGCGACCGTTGCGCAACGGCTGGCGCGACCCGAAGGGTGCCGAAGGCATTCGCGCGTCCGAAGGACGTAGCGCGAAGCGTGACAGCCGGATGGCGATAAATCGAGAAAGGGCGGCGACTGAGAGGGTCGCCCTTTTTTTTATTTGACCGAAGCGAATCCGTGGAGCGGTTGAGCACCTTGTCCCGCGGCAGCGGTCGCCCTTTTTTTAAATTATGCGCGTGCTCTGCGGTTATTCATGCGATATGAATATCTTTGCTCCGTTGATTTCTATAAATCCGACATTAACGAAAGTAATAATGAATTGAATAAATAACGGACCGGTAGTGGCATTCAAATAGAGTTCGGAAGAGGGTTCTAATGTATAGCTATCGAATACTGCACTCGAATAATCGGTGTCGTCCGAAATTAGAGATAAGTATGTTGCCGTAAGCGGATTATGGCATAACCTTGTCTGGCTTATATATCCGTCCGATGGTTGCGCGAAGTAACCAATTACAATCGAATCAAGCCGGACCGGTTGGCCGTAGAGAAGACTCGGAATTGAAATCGGCAGGATAATTGTCTCATCGCCCGCGGATCCACGGTAAATTAGGCCGGCACCGCCGTAATTCGAGTATGTTAAGCTTGTAGCTTCGGTGGGGACGATATCCGCGCCGCAAGCGTAGAAAACACTCTGTTTCCCGGCGCTTAAATTTCCTTCAATATGCACGTTGTCGTTAAAATAGCCTGCGTAGTTGTAACCGTCGCCGTAGACGCCGATATAGGACCCGTCGTCGGCTCTATACCCTAACAGACCGTATGTTACGGATGAATATCTGCCCTCGACACCTGCAACGTCAAACCCGGAGCTCCATGTGTATCCTTTGATACCTCTATGTCCGCCCTCGCCATAGAGACCGTTTCCGTCGCCAGCATTGATAAGAGCCAGAGCAGGTTCGGATTGGTCTCTGTTAATAGTATCCGCGATGCTCAGTGCATAGGGGCTTGCGCCCATACGGTAGCGCGGTTCCAATGTGGTCGCGCCAACCTGCACCTCCAACCAATACTGGTTTGCAAAGTCGACAGCCGTTGGGAAGGGCGTATTCGATCCGAGCATTACGGCGTAAAGCCCGTTTACTATCGATAACGTCGGGTAGTTTTCAGTCCATAATGCCACGCCTCCGGTTTCGTCCGCGAACAATCTGAATGTAACGCTATATAGCCCGTCGGGAAGCGGGTCGCCGGTTCCATCATTAGTTATCCGTCCTTGATAAGAAATGACACGCGGAATTGCGGCATAAGAAATCGCTACTATTAGTAGTAGAACGAGTAGATTGATCTTCACTTTGCCTCCAGTCCAAATGTTACGTAAATATAAAACATGTAGTTGAAATGTCAACAGAAAAGGACGATAGACGTAGCCGAACCGTGGAGCGGTTGAGCACCTTGCCCTGCGGCAGCGGTCGCCCTTTTTATTTATTATAAAACACCCCGGCCTTCGGCCACCCCTCTTTGCAAGAGGGGAATGCTATAATAGGGCGACTTGGAGGTCGCCTGCTGGATTCCGGTTCGGGGGCCGGAATGACAAATAACGAGAAGCGGTTCGGTGGGGAGTCAATGTAGAATAGCGATTTGAAATGAAAATGTGGCGAGGGCGTTATTTAATGTCAGCCGTATATTTCGGAGATAACAGCACCCGCCGCCCTGCGCGAGGCCCCCGGCTGTCCGAGCTTTGCCCGGATTTCTCCAAGGTCCACGACTTTATCGCGTCTCGCGGCGGAATCGGTCAGGAACGGCTCGATAGCCGATGCGAGGTTTTCCGCAGTCGCGTCGCTCTGGAGAAGCTCCTGCGAGATTTCCCGCCCCGCGACTAAATTCGATAATCCGATATAAGGCGTTTTTATAAAACGGCGGTAAATAGCCGCAGAGATAGTATCTGTGAGGTAGGTTATCGCGTGGGGGAGTTCGGCGAGCGCACATTGCAAAGTCGCACTTCCCGAACAGCATATCGCGGCGGTCGAGGCGAACATCGCATCGATTGCATTGTCCTCGACAATTTTCAATCGCGGATTTTCAGGGAAATCGAAAAGGCCATCGGGAAGGCCGGGCGCTTTGATAATAAGGCCGTGAAGATTTTCAATCCGCCCCGATAGGATGTTAAAAGCGCCGAGCATAGGATCGAGTAAACGCGAGACCTCTTGTTTTCGGCTTCCCGGCAGGAGTAAAAGAAGCGGCTCATCGAGGCCGAGTTCTGCGCGAAATTCGGCCGGGCTTGCCTTTGGCGAAATGGTATCAAGGAAGTAATGTCCAACGAAAGTGACGGGCAGCGAGGTTTGCCGATAGATTTCCTCCTCGAAGGGGAGGATTGTCAGCATCCGCGAAACCGATTTCGCCAATCGATGCACGCGACCGGGTTTCCACGCCCAAACCTGCGGAGAAACGTAGTAAACGACCGGTATCCCGCGCTTTGCGAGTCTTTCCGCAAGGCGGATATTGAATCCCGGATAATCGATAAGCACCGCGCCATCGACCTTTCGGGTAACAGCCTCGGCGGATAAGTCCCGCAACCGGCGAAACATCTCCGGCAATCGACCGAGAACATCGACGAATCCCATAACAGCGAGTTCCTCGACCTCAGAGAGTATTTCGACGCCCGCCGCGCGCATTTTTTCACCGCCATAACCCCATAATTCGAGGTTCGGTTTTATTCGATGGATTTCTTCGGCGAGAGGCCCACCGAGAGCATCTCCCGAAGGTTCACCGGCTATTATAAGAAGATTGTCCGGCATCAGGAAAGGCTTGCTACAATCCTATCCGCGAGCTCGAGAGCCTCCAGGCCGCGACGGCCGGAAATCAGCGGTTCAGCGCCCGTCCGAATGCACTCGATAAAATGCTCGAGTTCCATTTGAAGTGCGTTAGCTTTCTGGACGGGAACACTCCAGCGATAAATGATCTCGTTTTTTGGGAGTTCGAATTTATCGGCGTTTTCGGGTGGCTCGAAACCCAGACCAGCCAAAGTGGCTATTTCGACCTTGCCATCGAAATCGACGCCCACATAAGCGCCGGGCACGAAAAACCGCATCTTACGCATATTCGTGAGCGAAATGCGGCTTGCGGTAAGGTTCGCTACGCAACCGCTCTCGAATTTTAGTCGAACATTCGCGATGTCCGGGCTATCCGTGAGGATCACGCTCGCGGATGCATCCACCGAAACGACGGGGCTTCCGATAACCGCAAGGACAAGCTCCAAATCGTGAATCAGAAGGTCGTGGACGACGGAAACATCCGCGCCGCGACCGCGATATATGGTTAACCTGTGAGACTCGATGAATCGGGGATTCGAAAGATACGGACGGGCGGCTCCAAAAGCGGGATTGAAATGCTCGACATGCCCGACCATCAGGATTTTCTGCGCGGTGATGGCGGTATCAACCAACTTGCGGCCCTCGGCAACATTGCTTGCGATTGGTTTCTCGACAAGAACATGACAATCGGCTACGATAGCGCGTTCCGCGATTTCTCTGTGCGTCGCTGTGGGGGAGGAGACAACGACGGCCTCGCATTCTCCGAGCAAAGCGTCGAGTTTATCGAAGGCTTTCGTGGCATACTCCGCAGCGATTTGGCGCATCCGGTTTCCATCGATATCGTGAATGCCGATCAAATCCGCCGATTCGAGGCCGGATAGAATTTTCGCATGGTAATTGCCGAGGTGGCCGGTTCCGATAACTCCTATCTTGATTTTTTTCATAAAATTACATCACTTCCTTTTTGGTGAGATTATAGAGGATTCGAGATTGTCGAGGAGCAGATCGAGTTCCTCGGAATCGATTTCGTTATCGATGAGGGCCATTTTCAATATTTCGGGGAATAGCGCCATCCTATTGCGGTCGATACGGTTATCTTTGGCCGCGCCCTCGAGTCGGTCGAACACATCGTGAAAGCGCGGGGTTTCGCCATCGATCAACCGGGAAAGAAGAAGCGAACGGATTTTAATAATTCCGTTCGCTAAATCGTCCGGTTCCGGTGTCTCGGGTTCGGGTTCCGGAACGTAAACCGTAATTGTATCTCTTTGTATCTGTCCTACGGGTTCACTATTTCTTTTATTTTTCGCCGATATCCAATATGTTGCGTATAGCGCCATGAATGCCATTGCGAAAATACCAAAAAGAAAGACCGCGAGAATTCCAAATTTCCCACGGCCAACGCTTTGCATTTAGTTTTCCTGGCTGGAGGGAGGCGGCGTTTTTGGCGTAGATGTTCCTCTGTTGACAGATGACTGCTTTGAAATGCTCTGCTCCGGAGGCTTACTCGAACGCCTCGAACCCTGAGCTTTAGAACCGTGCGAAAGATGCTCCTTGGTTTGTTCCACTCGCGGGTGAGTTTTGTCGTGCACATGTGGAACTTCATCATTACTTTCGGAATCCGAAGATTCCTCTTTGCTTTCCGCTCCGGCTTTTTGGACCTTCTTCTTCTCGGCTCTAATCTTGCGCTGCTTCTTTTTGTTTTCGACTTCCTCGGAGACTATTTCGATTTGAGCCATCTCGGCGCCGTCGCCCTGACGAGGTCCGAGTTTGATTATGCGAATATAACCGCCCGGTCTATCTTTAAGTTTCGGCGCGATGTTGTTAATCAGATGATGAGCCACTTTCCTATCGGAAAGCCTGCGGATAATTAGCCTTATATCCGAAAGCGATGCATCGATAGCTCTTGTAACGAGTTTCTCCGCGTATGGTCGGATTTCCTTGGCCTTCGGAAGAGTCGTGTGGATGCTACCGTAGCGAAAAAGACATGTAGCCAAATTCCGATACAGCGCCTTCCTGTGGCTCGCGTTGCGATTGAGTTTCCTGCCAACCTTATTATGTCTCATAATCAGCCTTCTTTCTTTTCCATATACTTGCTGACGTCCATCCCGAAAGAGAGACCGAGTTTTGCGAGAACTTCGTTTATCTCCGCCAGCGACTTGCGCCCGAAATTCCTGTATTGCAGCATTTCCGATTCAGATTTATGCACAAGGTCTTCGAGGGCACGAATTTGCGCTGCCCGAAGGCAGTTCGAAGAACGGACGGAAAGTTCCAATTCGTCCACTGGCATCTTGAGCAGTTCGCGAATCTTAAGAACCTCTTCGTCAACCTCTTCATCTTCCATGCGGTCAACATCCGTATCGGGGGAGAGGAATAAGTCGAAATGGTCCATCAACAGCTTTGCGCTCATCGCAAGGGCTTCTTCCGGTGATAAACTACCGTCTGTAGTAATTTCTAAAATTAACCGGTCATAGTCCGTTTTTTGGCCGACGCGGGCTTGTTCTACCAAATACTCGACCTTGAGAACCGGCGTAAATATGGTGTCTATCGGTATCGTTCCAACAGGATATTCCTCGTTGGCGTTCTCCTCGGCGGTATTAAATCCTTTTCCGACTCCCAGTTCTAAGTCGATCTTGAAATCTACGTCCTCGGTAAGTGTGGCAATATGGTGTTTTTTATTTAGAACCTCGACTGATGGGTCGCCCTTGATATCTTTCGCGGTGACTTCGCCACGCTTACTAACGTCTATTGCCATGCCCTTCGGGTAATCCGAAAGAACATTAAACCGCACGCCCTTCAAGTTGAGAATGATCTCGGTAACATCCTCGTAAACGCCGGGGATAATCGAAAACTCGTGTTGGACGCCCTCGATACGAATAGCGGTGATTCCAGAACCTTGCATCGATGAAAGCACAACCCGTCTAAGACTATTTCCGATTGTTACTCCATAGCCCTTTTCCAACGGCTCGATAATAAACTTGCCATAAGTATCCGTAGCGGACGCGGGATCCAGTACCACTTCCTTCGGCATTTGCATGGTTTTCCACTTCATCTGCGAGCCTCCTGATTTTGTTTAGCGCGAGTAATACTCGACGACATATTGTTCCTGCGCGTCTATCGGAATTTCTTCCCTGATCGGCGAATTAAGAACTTTACCCTGGAGCTTGGCTTTCTCGAGCTGGAGCCATGTCGGCACATTCTCGCCAATATTGCGAAGTGCGTTATGAATGATCTCCAGGTCTTTGCTTTTGTCGCGAACGGTAATAATATCGCCGGGAGAAACTGAAAAAGAAGGGATATCGGTTACTACGCCGTTAACCTCGAAATGGCGATGCTTAACCAACTGGCGACTCGCCCTTCGGGAGGGCGCGAAACCGAATCGATAGACGATATTATCGAGGCGAAGTTCGAGAAGTTGCAATAGGTTCTCTCCCGTCACGCCTTTCATGCGGTTGGCTTTGTCAAAATAGCGTCTGAACTGTCTTTCAAGGACTCCGTAAATTCTACGAATCTTCTGTTTTTCACGAAGACGGATTGCGTAATCAGACGGCCTTCGGACACGCCTTCCCTGCTTATAGCTTCCGGGGGGTTCCTCCCCACGTCGCGTGATTGCGCAGGAATCGCTATGACACCTTTCTCCCTTAAGGAAAAGCTTCTGAGCTTCTCTTCTACAAAGCCTGCAAACAGGTCCAATATATCTTGCCATTATCTAATCCTCCTACACTCTGCGACGCTTTTTAGGACGACATCCACCAAAAGCAACAGGGGTAATATCTTTAACACGATGAACCCTCATTCCGGAGGCGCTCAACGCTCTAAGCGCGGCTTCCTTGCCGCTTCCGGGACCTTTTGTCCATGCTTCCACGGTTTTCATTCCCATTTCCTGGGCTTTTTCCGATGCTTGTCGCGCCGCCAATTGAGCTGCGTATGGAGTCGATTTTTTACTTCCGGTAAAACCGATTCGACCGCCGGAACTCCAACTAAAGGCGTTGCCCTTCATATCGGTTATGGTTATCATCGTGTTGTTGAACGACGCCGTGATATGGGCGATACCCTCTTCCGGCGCTATTTTTTTTACACGGCGTGTCTGTTTTTTCTTAGCTTTCGCCACTTATATCCTCCTTGGAACGATTATCCTTTTTTGCCGGTAGCCTTGCGACCTAATCCGACTGTCCGTTTCGGGCCTTTTCGAGTGCGTGCGTTCGTCCTTGTCCTTTGTCCGCGAATCGGAAGACCAACCTTATGGCGCATCCCGCGATAAGAGCCTATCTCGATAAGGCGCTTGATATTCCCGGCTTTCATTGCACGAAGCGCTCCCTCGACCTGATAATGCTCGTCGATTTCCTGACGAATCATCGAAATATCGTTATCGTCGAGTTCATGGACACGTTTCGAGGATTCAACTCCAACTGCTGTCAGAATTTTGCGACTCGTTACGTGACCGATTCCGTAAATATATGTCAGCGCTATATCGACGCGCTTATTGTTCGGTAAATCTACACCGGCGATTCTTGCCATAACTATCTCCTATCCCTGGCGTTGTTTGTGCCTCGGGTTAGTGCAAATGACCCGAACGACGCCCTTACGACGCACGATGCGGCATTTGTCACATATTTTTTTTACTGATGCTCGAACTTTCATTATGACCTCCAAAAACTTTCTCTAAACTTGTGTTACTTATAACGATAGACGATTCGCCCTTTTTCAAGATCGTAAGGCGAAAGCTCGACCGTTACTCTGTCACCGGGGAGAATGCGAATATAGAATTTCCGCATTTTCCCGGATACGTATGCGAGTATCTTATGTTTATTCTCCAACTCGACAAGAAACGTAGTGTTTGGCAACGCCTTAAGGACGATTCCCTCGATTTGAAGACTGTCTTGCTTTTCTTTTTCGTTCTCCATAAATCCAATCAAGTCAGGCTAAAACCTGCTTTTCCGTTCTCTCTCAATGTCAAAATTTCGGGGCCATCTTCGGTAATGGCAATCGTATGCTCGAAATGCGCAGATAGTTTACCGTCGGATGTCACAACAGTCCATTTATCCTTTAGCTCTTTAATCCGCCAGTCTCCAATCGTCAACATCGGTTCGATAGCTATTGTCATACCCGAAAAGAGCTTAGGCGAAAAACCACCAGCCACATAGTTTGGAACCTGAGGGTCTTCGTGAACCTCGCGCCCGATTCCATGGCCAACCATTTCCCGAACAACTCCATAACCCGCCGACTCTGCGGTCAACTGCGCCGCACGTCCGATATCGCGAATTCGATTGCCAACAGTAGCCTGCTCGATGCCGTTGTATAAGGTCGTTCGCGTGACGTCGATTAATCGCATGGCCTCTTTAGAAATATCGCCCACTGCGAAAGTCCCTGCGCCGTCGCCACAAAAATCCTCCAACCGGGTTCCTACATCGTAAGATACGATATCACCCGATTTCAAAATCCTTGCTCCGGGAATCCCGTGCACCACTTCCTCATTTACGGAAATGCACACAATTCCAGGATAGGGTGGGCGTAAATCGTCGATGCGATAGTTAAGGAACGCGCTTTCCGCGCCGTATTCCGCGATTGTATTACCGGCGAGTTCGTTTAACTCGGCGGTGGTCACGCCGGGTTCCGTTGCTTTCGAAAGACGGTAAAGCGTCTCCGCAACGACAATACCCGCATTTCGCATAAGTTCCAACTCACGCCGCGATTTCACCTCGATCATCCGTCAGCCGTCCTCGCGAATGATCTTGAGCATGTCTTTTTCGGCAAGACCCACCGGTCCGCCAGTATATATTTCATAGAACGTGGAACGGTCGCGATAATGTTCGACTACCGGGGCCGTATCCATTTCGTAAACTTCAAACCTGCGTAGAACCGTTTTTCTATCGTCGTCCGGCCTGTGGCGCATGTGGTTGCCACAAACATCGCAAATAGTATCGTTTTTGGGTGGATTGTCCACCAAATTATAAACCGTGTTGCAATTTGCACATTGAAGCCGGTTCACTATCCGATCAACGATGTTTTTTTTCTCAGCCCAGACGTTAAAAATATAATCGAATTCCCACCCGATGGAACGCATCATATCGTCGAGAATTCTCGCTTGATTGATATTTCTCGGGAAACCGTCCAGAGTGAATCCTCTCTTAGCTTCATCGCTAAGTAGGGTTCCCTTTATTATCTGGACGATTATTTCGTCAGGAACTAATTCGCCTTTATCAATGAACTTCCTAATTTGGTCGGCGGTCTCGCCACCTTTTTTCACAGTTTCGCGGAGTATATCGCCGGTTGCGATATGTTTGAGACCGAATCCCTCCGCAAGCCGCATGGAATAAGTGCCTTTTCCGGTTCCGGGTGAACCGAGAAATAGCATTCTGTATGTTCTTTCAGCGGACATATTATCTTCTTCCGCGAATCCTTCCCTTCTTCATGAAACCATCGTAGTGGCGCATTAGAAGGTGGCTTTCGACCTGTTGCAAGGTGTCGATAATGACACCCACGAGGATAAGTAGCGTTGTTCCACCAACCGCATACTGCAATCCTCCCGAACCGCCCGTTGCGCCTTGAAGGAACCATACAGGCACGATTGCGATAAGCGCCAGCCCGATTGCGCCCGGAAGAGTAATTCTCGTAAGCACCTTGTCGATATACTCCGATGTCTGTTTGCCGGGCCTGCGTCCGGGGATAAAACCGCCATATTTTTTCATATTCTCGGCAACGTCCACTGGATTAAAAATAACCGCAGTGTAGAAATAAGCGAAGAATACGATAATTGTCCCGTAGAAAATGTTATAGAAAAAGGAACCTCCGGATAAGGCGCTCGTTAACACTTGTTTAATACCACCATCCGGAAGAAGGCTGATGAACAGGGTTGGGATAAACATAACCGCGCTTGCGAAAATTATTGGGATAACGCCCGCCGCGTTAATACGAAGTGGGAGGTGTGTGGCGCTGCCACCGTAAACCTTACGTCCGGCAACCTTGCGCGCATATTGAACGGGAATCTGCCGTGTCCCTTGAGAAAGTAAAATAGCGCAGGCTATGAAAAACAGGATGCCCAATACAACGATAAACTCTGTGAAGATCGAGCGTCCACCTTCCATCACAAGAACGGCTTCCTGGAAGAAAGTTGTCGGTAGGCGAGAGACAATACCCACGAGGATAAGGATACTCATTCCGTTGCCGATCCCCTTTTCGGTCATCAATTCGGCTAACCACATAATAATTGCGGAGCCGGTCGTTAAACTAATTATTGCCATGAGAGTGAATTTCCAGCCTGTTAAGGCCGTAATAATAACCGGTGCCTGACTGGATGCATTCAAATTCTGGAGATAGGCGACCATTCCGAGCGATTGGGCTGCGGCAATAAACAGAGCGCCGTAACGGGTGTATTGCGTGATCTTCCGCCGTCCCTCTTCGCCCTCGCGCTGGAGCCTTTGGAAAAACGGAATTACCGCGCCCAGAAGCTGGATAATAATCGACGCGGTGATATAAGGCATAATACCTGTAGCGAAAATGGTGGCTCTTCGGAAAGCGCCGCCTACGAACATATCGTATAATCCGAAAAGACCGCCCATTTCGCCCTGACCAAACGCCTGTTGAAGTGCGGCCATATTGATACCGGGAAGGGGGACATGCCCGCCAAGACGATACAACACGACCATTCCGATAGTGAAGATTACTTTCTTCCTTAAATCGGGAATCTTAAAGACATTTGTTATTGCTTCTAAAATCCTTCTCAATTAGGCACCCGCCTTATATGATCTCGACCTTGCCGCCCAGTTTCTCAACCTTTTGAATTGCTGTTTCGCTTGCGGCATTGACTTTAATTGTAACCGGAATCCGAAGTTCGCCATCGGCGAGGAGTTTGATGGGCATATTCCGTGAAATAAGTCCCTTATCACGGAGCATTATGGAGTTAACCTCTTGCCCCTCTTCGAAACGGTTAAGGTCGCGGACATGAATTATCTGATAAATTGTTCTATGCGGTGGATTGAAGCCCTTCTTTGGAAGCCGCCTTGCAATAGGCATTTGGCCGCCTTCCATCCAGGACCTTTTCGTTACGCCGCTACGTGACATCTGACCTTTGTGGCCTTTACCGGAGGTCTTCCCTACTCCGGAAGATTCGCCGCGGCCGACTCGTTTGCGCTTCTTTTTTGCCCCATCGGGAGGTTTAAGTTCGCCGAGTTTCATTTTTTCCCTCCGGATTTTTGTTCGATATGCTCGACCTTGACCAGATGTTTGACCTTGAACGCCATACCCATGATACTCGGAGTGGCGTCGTGTTCCACAGAATGGTTAAGCTTGCGAAGGCCGAGTCCCCGAACAGTAGCTTTCTGGTCTTTTTTATAGCCAATCGGGCTTTTCACTAGTGTTATTTTAACTCGTTCCATAATAATACTCCACTATCTTCTATCGTCTCAACCTGTCGGGAGATATTCCGCGACGGGTCGCGACCATTTTCAGATTTTCTTGCTCCAACAAACCTTGCATTGTAGCTCGTGCCACATTGATAGGATTTTTGGATCCCAAAGATTTAGTTAAAACATCCTGCACGCCGAGAACTTCGAGGATTTGGCGAACCGCGCCGCCGGCAATAACACCCGTTCCGGGAGCGGCCGGTTTGAGAAGCACTCTTGCGGCACCGAAAACACCGATTATCTCGTGAGGAATTGTCCGTCCGCCGATAAGCGGTATCTGCACCATATTACGACGAGCCACGTCATTGGCTTTGTGGATAGCGCTTGCAACCTCGTTTGCCTTACCGATGCCTATCCCTATGCTACCCAATTTATCGCCCACTGCAACGAGAGCGTTAAAACTGAGGTTTTTGCCGCCCTTAACCACTTTAGAGACACGGTTGATGGATATTACGCGATCTTCAAATGTATCCTCAACAACGTTCTCGTCTCTACCTCGGCGTCCTCTTCTTCTTTCTTCGGCCATATTTGCTCCTAAAACTGAAGGCCGCCCTTACGAGCGCCTTCGGCTAATGCCTTTATCCTACCGTGATAAATATATCCGTGGCGGTCGAAAACGACAGTTTCGACGCCCTTATCCTTAAGTCTTGCGGCGAGTTTCATTCCGACGAGTTCTGCGGCCTCGGTCTTCTTCTTCCCTTTGACTTCGTCGCGAAGTTTGGGGGTAAGTGAGGAAGCAGACGCTATCGTAACGCCCGAATTATCGTCGATTGCCTGTGCATAAATATGTCGCAGACTGCGAAATACGCAGATTCGTGGTTTTTCGGCGCTACCGGCAACTTTCTTGCGGACCCGAATAATCCTTCTTCTGCGTTTGATATCTTTAGTTATCCTGCCCATCATAAACCTCTTATCGTTTAGCCGGCTGCTTTACCGGCCTTGATACTGACACGCTCGTCGGAATAGCGAATGCCTTTACTTTTATAGACGTCCGGCTTCTTGAAACTACGAATCTTTGCCGCAACCTGACCGACAAGCTGCTTGTCAACTCCCTCGACCGTGATATATCCGGATAGAAGCTGGTTTGGAGTTCCTTCGGCCTGGAGTTTACGTTTCGGGCTATCGCTGGTGATCGTGATACCAGTTGGTGGAGAGAAATAAATTTGATGACTATAACCCAGTCCCAATATTATACCCTTGCCCGCTTGTTCAACCTTATATCCGACGCCTACAATCTCCAGTTTCTTAACAAAACCTTTACTTACACCAATAAGCATATTTTCGACCAGCGAACGGTAAAGACCGTGCATCTGCCGGGATTTCTTGAGGTCGTTTGCGCGCGTAATGGTAATCGTTCCGTCATCGTTTTTTTGAAATCCGACTTCTTTAGCTAACTCTTGCGCAAGCTTGCCCTTAGGTCCGGAAACGCTGACCAGATTCTTTTTAAATTCCACTGTAACCCCTTCGGGGACTACTAACGGATTAAATCCTATTCGGCTCATGATTTCTCCTTACCATACATAGCAAAGGACTTCTCCGCCAACACCAAGCATCTTCGCCTGACGATCGGTTAAAATGCCCTTGGAAGTTGAAAGGATTGCTACACCTAATCCACCGCGGACGCGGGGGAGTTTGTCCAGTTGTGCGTAAACTCTGCGGCCAGGTTTTGATACACGTTTGATACCTTTCAACACTGAGTCTTGCTCGTTGTAACGCAGATAGACTTTCAATGTTGGACTTGGCCCGCCAGATGGAATAATCTTGTATCCACGGATGAATTTCTCTTCAGTGAGTATCCTGGCCAGATTGTGGCGCATTTTCGAAGACGGCATATCGACCATTTTCAAATTTGCCGTGACTCCGTTTCGGATGCGTGTAAGCATATCGGCTATAGGATCTGTCATCATAATTTACATAACCTCCCGATTCTACCAGCTTGCCTTTCTAACTCCCGGAATATCGCCGTTAAGGGCGAGTTCCCTGAAGCAGATTCTGCATAAACCGAAATCTCGAAGATATCCTCTCGATCGACCACAACGCTGACAACGGTTGTAAGCCCTTACTGCAAACTTCGGTTTTCTTTTAGTCTTGGCGATTAAGCTTTTTCTCGCCATACATCACCTCTTACCTCTTTTAAGTTTTCTTAAATGGGAATCCGAACGCGGAAAGCAATTCGAAAGCTTCCTTGTCGGTTTTCGCGGTTGTCACGAAAGTAATATTCATACCCCGAATATGTTCGACTTTGTCATAATTGATTTCAGGGAATATGATCTGCTCTGTAATTCCCATCGTATAATTTCCGCGTCCATCGAATGAGTTCGCATTCAATCCGCGGAAATCGCGGATGCGCGGGATTGCGATGTTAACGAGCCTGTCCATGAAATCGAACATCATATCGCTATGAAGAGTTACGGCTGTGCCGATAGCCATTCCCTGGCGCAAATTAAAATTCGCCACACTCTTCCGGGCCTTGCATATCTTCCCTTTTTGGCCGGTTATGATAGCGATTTCCTCTGTGGCGCTTTCCAGCAACTTTGCGGTTCGCGCAGCTTCGCCGACACCCATATTGACGATAATCTTATTCAGACGCGGCACTTCGTTTATGTTCCCATACTCGAATCGTTCCATTAATTTCGGAACGACTTCCTTTTTGTAAATTTCTACATATCTCGATCTCATCATAAACTCCTCAGTCGTTACACATCGACCATCTCTCTGCACTTAATACACAGACGAATCTTGCTTCCGTCCTCGGCGAGGTGCATCCCAATTCTGGTTTCCGCGCCGCACTTTGGGCAGATAAGCATGACATTGGAAATATGGATAGGGGCTTCCCGCTCCTGTATCCCGCCCGGATCGGTCTGGCTACGCGCTTTCGTGTGTCTTTTTATAAAATTGATACCTTCCACGATTACTCTTTGGCTTCGGGGGAAGACTTTAAGCACTTTGCCCTTAGAACCCCGGCTGTTGCCGGCGATAACGCGGACAGTATCGTTCTTTTTTATTTTAACTGCTTGATGTTGGTTTTCTCTCATAATATCTCCTTACAAAACCTCCGGTGCGAGGGAAACTATCTTCATAAACTGGAGTTCCCTCAGCTCCCTTGCCACGGGACCGAAAACGCGGGTTCCACGCGGTTCGTGCTGAACATCGATAAGCACGGCGGCGTTGTCGTCGAAACGAATATAGCTGCCATCCGCACGACGAACAGGTTTCTTTGTGCGAACGATAACCGCACTTGCGATTTCGCCCTTCTTGATAGCCGCGCCGGGAATAGCTTCCTTGACCGATATCGTCACGATGTCGCCGATATGAGCAGTATTATGCTGGGTGCCCCGGGTCATTCCGATAACCTGAACTTTTTTCGCACCGGAATTATCTGCAACGTTGAGTATTGTTTCGCGCTGGATCATTTCAAACCTCCGAACCCTCGGAACTACTCAGTATTTTTAAGACCGCCCAGCGTTTCAATTTAGAGATGGGTCTCGATTCAACGACCTGGACTTTGTCGCCAAGACGGCACTCGTTTCGCTCGTCGTGGGCGTTCAATGAAGAACGCGTTTTTACGATCTTGCCGTAAAGCGGGTGAGGATGACGGCGCACCACCTCCACTTTTACCGTTTTATCCATCGCGTTGGAGATAACGACTCCTTCGCGAACTTTCTTTTTTTCCCTCATATCAAAGCCTCCGTATGCTGATATACCAACAAAAAACCCCCGTGCGTAACGGGGGCACACCGAATGGTGAGACCCCCAAGTCCTGCTAATCGGTATTCGGCTCGGGGAACGAATACCGGAACAGCTATAAATGCGGCGAAAAACCGCGATTATTCAGTTTTAATAACTATGCGATCAACAACCCGCCATCGACAGGTATCACCGAGCCTGTGATATAATCCGATGCGCTCGAAGCCAAAAAGAGCGCCGCGTTTGCAACGTCCTCGGGCTTGCCCGGTTCGCGGTTTAAGGCTACTTTATCCAGAAAACCGTCGATAGCCTGCTGTGGCAAGCTTGCTGTCATCTCGGTAGCTATAAATCCCGGCGCGATTGCGTTTACCCTTATTCCACGACCACCAAACTCTTTAGCGAAAGTCTTGGTCATGGCAATTAGACCGCCCTTCGAGGCGGAATAATTCGCCTGACCGGCGTTGCCGTTAATCCCCACGACACTGGTCATATTGACGATTTTGCCATATCGGCTTTTCATCATGACCCTCGCCGCAGCTTTGGACATCAGAAACGAACCGGTTAGATTGACTCGAAGCACCGCTTCGAAATCCTCCCGTTTCATCCGGATAGCCAGCGCATCACGTGTAATTCCGGCGTTGTTGATCAATATTTCCAAAGAACCGTATTTATCGATAGCATCCGCAATTGCCGCTTCCGTCTGTTCTGCCTCGGAGATGTCGGCAGTAAAAGCCTTAGCTCCGAGTTCTTTTGCCGTTTGAGCGAGGATGTCCTCATCGACATCGACCAATAAAAGCCTGCATCCTTCGTCTGCGAATAGTTTCGCTATGGCTTTGCCGATGCCCCTCGCGGCTCCGGTTATTATTGCGGTCTTTCCGTCGAGTATCTTCATATTTATCAATGGTGGAGCCGATGGGAGTCGAACCCACGGCCTCCAGAGTGCGATTCTGGCGCTCTCCCAACTGAGCTACGGCCCCAGATTTTCTTATTTCGGACGAGTAAAGTGCTTTTCCGAAAGCGCTTCCAAGTCGAATTAGACCTAACTTGAAAGTCACAACTGGGTGAAAATATAGACTCGCTTCCCCGATGTCAAGCATTTTCTAAATTTATTTGAAAAATATTTGACTGTTTAAGCACATATGTTATATTGTTTCCCTTATAGAGTTAACGAAAGGAACATAATGCTCGACAACGAAAATATTTACGCCGAAATCGATCCGGATGGGATGCTCGAACTTCTGCGCGCTTTCCCCGCGCAGCTTATCGAGGGAAGGCAGTTGGCCGGGGATGCCGATATATCGGCAATCGATCCCGATAAAATCGCGAATATCGTGGTCTGCGGGATGGGGGGAAGCGCAATAGGCGGCGATCTGGTCAAATCCTACACGATAGGGGAGTTGCGAGTTCCAATTTTCACGAATCGCGATTATAGCCTACCCGAATTCGTGAATGGAGGCACCCTTATTATAGGTTGTAGCTATTCCGGCAATACCGAGGAAACACTCGAAGCTTTCAGCGCCGCCGGAAAACGCGGCGCGCAACGCGCGGTAATCACTACAGGCGGCAGGTTAGCGGAAATCGCCGAATCCGAGGGCATACCGATTATTAAAATCCCGGGCGGATTGCCGCCGAGGGCGGCACTGGGATTGAGTATTTCCCCGCTTCTCGCTCTTCTCGAACGCCTCGGACTTATCCCTAACCAGTCCACGGCCGTTAACGACGCTTATATCCAACTTCTTTCCGGCGTGGAAAACTATGACACCGAAGTTTCGACTAACGATAACGCCGCGAAAATCCTCGCCTATGCCCTATATCAAAAATTGCCGCTCATTTATTCGGATAGTCTGCACTTCGATTCCGTGGCCGTGCGGTTTCGCGGCCAGATAAATGAAAACGCGAAACAACTCGCCTACAGCGCGACCTTACCGGAGAACAATCACAATGAACTCGTCGGCTGGAAGAATATCGGCCCTTTGGATGATATCCTAATCTCAATATGTCTTAAGGACCGTAAAATGAACGATCGCGTCGTTTTCAGGATGCGTTTCATGGCCGAAGTGCAGGAGAAACTCGGAGTGGAAGCGATTGTGCTCGAATCAATTGGGGATACCCTTTTGGCGCGGATGTTCTCGCTTATCCAACTCGGCGATTGGGCGAGTTATTACCTCGCAATCCTCAATAAGGAAAATCCCATGCCAGTCAAGATAATCGACAAGCTAAAATCCGAACTCAAGAAAGTTTAGGGAAAAATGAAAGCCATAATCCCAGTAGCCGGAACCGGAACGCGACTTAGACCGTTTACATCGACAGTGCCGAAACCGCTTTTACCCGTAGCGGGAAAACCAATCCTCGCGCACATCCTCGACAGCCTACTCGATGGCGGCGTGGACGAATTTATCATCGTCGTTGGATATATGGGCAATAGAATTCGCGAATTTGTCGAGTCCAAATACAGTATCCCGATAAAATTCGTAGAGCAGGAAAAACTCCTCGGACTCGGTTACGCGGTCCATCTCGGCCTGAAAGAGGTCGGCGACGAGCCGGTGTTAATCGCGCTCGGCGACACGATTATCGAACTCGGGATAGACAGAATTATCAACGGCGGACGCAATGTCATAGGAGTTCGTAAAGTCGATAACCCGCGACGTTTCGGTGTTGTGGAGATGAAAGGCGATAGGATTATCGGTCTTCAGGAAAAACCGGAACATCCGAAAAGCAATCTCGCGATTACCGGACCCTACTTTTTCACGGACTCGGAGGCTCTGAAACTCGCGCTGGAGTATATTGTCGAAGAGGGGATAAAAACCCGCGACGAGTTCCAACTAACGGACGCGCTCCAGTTGATCGTGGAGGGTGGAATGGACATCTATACCAACAAGATCGCCGGCTGGTTCGATTGCGGCACGGTGGAAACGCTTATCGAGACCAACCGCCACTTCCTCAAACGCTCTCCGGCTCCGCGCAAATTCGATAACGCCGTCATAATTCCGCCGGTTTTCATCGGCGAAAACTGTATCCTCGAGAGATGCGTAGTAGGGCCATTCGTTTCTATCGGCAATTCGGTCGTCATAAAGGATTCGGTCATCAGCGACTCGATTATCGGCGACGGTGCTTCCGTTGAGGGCGCGTTCCTCAAGCGCAGCATTCTCGGCAACAGTTCCGCCTATCAGGGGCATTCCAACAGGCTGATTCTCGGCGACCATTCGCAAGGCGGCTTTTTCGAGGACTGATCGGCGAGATGGGGGGGATTGCTTGGGCGGAAGGTTGTCGAAGTCATTCTTAGCTAGCTTTGGTGTTTGTTGAGTAGGTTTTAAGGTTGCGAGTGATGGTTTTGTTGTTATCTTGAAAAGGACCGATACGAAAGAAAGAGAATTACAAATTAATTATTAATGAAAAACTATGGAAGAAACTCTCGCATTATTTAAAACACCGGATATTTCGGAGAATTATTCTGCTGATAGGAACATAGTCTTACGTTTGGGCGACGTTTACGATTTTCTCGACGAAATACCGTCCAGTTCGATAATGCTAATAATAACGTCGCCGCCCTATAACATCGGCAAAGAATACGAAACTAAAGTAAGTATAGAGAAATACCTTAAAACGCAGGAGGGCGTTATCGAAAAATTAGTGCGGGTGTTGCATCCTGAAGGCAGTATCTGTTGGGAAGTAGGCAATTACGTAAATAACGGCGAAATCTTCCCACTCGATGTTTTCTATTACGATATTTTTAAAAAAAAGGGCTTAAAACTACGAAACAGAATTGTATGGCGTTTTGGCCATGGCTTACACGCCTCGAAGAGATTCTCAGGTAGATACGAAACTATCTTATGGTTTTCAAAAAACGATAAATATAAATTCAACCTCGATCCTGTTAGGATACCAGCTAAATACCCCGGAAAAACCCATTTCAAAGGCCCTAACAGAGGAAAACCTTCGGGCAATCCGTTGGGGAAAAATCCTTCGGATATATGGGAATTTGTAGCTCAGGAATGGGATAGAGAACTCTGGGATATACCGAATGTAAAATCTAATCATCCTGAAAAGACAATCCATCCATGCCAATTCCCAATAGAATTAATCGAGAGATGCGTTCTTGCTTTAACCGAAAAAGATGATTGGGTTTTCGATCCTTATTGTGGGGTTGGCTCTGCTCTCTTAGGAGCCTTGATTCACAATCGAAAGGCGATAGGATGCGATAAGGAAGAGGTATATATTAAAACAGCCCGGGAACGAATAGGAGCTTTCTATAAGGGTGAATTAAAGATCAGGCCCATGGGTAAACCGATTCATAAGCCGTCTGGTAATGAAAAAGTATCTCGGATACCTGCGGAATGGATTTCAAAAAAGAAAGGCGAAGGTAGTTTATTGTGATAATTGCTGGAAGATATTCAATTAAGGACGGGGGAAACATTCTAAGAGACAATTATGGCCCTTTATTATCAGAAATCGAGGAAATTATTGGTCTTGTTAACGCTGAAGCATATAAAACCAAGGTTAGCGAAGAAAAAACCACGAAGGGAAAAATTTTGTATAGCCCAACGGACCTAAATTTAGCATTTAAGGCCGAATTCAGTAAACGAGGGTGGATTAATCAGTCCGTTCATTGTGATTACCCGACAGAATTTTATGTTGACGGTTACGAACCGTCGCCTGTGGTAAAAGGTGCTTCCAGGGAGATGGATTTTCTGAAAGACAAGGTTGGGATCGAAATCCAGTTTGGTAAGTATGCTTTTATGGTTTATAATGTTAGTGCTAAGATGACAATATTCTGCAATTTGGGGCTTATCAATGTAGGTGTTGAGGTCGTCCCTATGAAGAAAATGCAGCTTCAAATGTCCACAGGTGTTTCTTATTTCGAACAGTTCGGTATTTGGGATTTGCAGCATAGAGGTGAGGCGGATATAGATATTCCTGTATTAATCTTAGGAATCGATGTTTAATCACAAATAACGTCTTAAAACTATGAAGGGCGCTATTTCCCCCTAATCATCCCGAACTATGCTGTTTTGCCGATACAAGTTTCCAGTTTTCATCGTCATATTTTCACC
>Ga0272444_10001168_pt1 | contig 25767 bp, 25 predicted proteins | sample SSMForm13_FD_201033 | JGI IMG/M metagenome (GOLD analysis project Ga0272444, IMG submission 201033) | Marine sediment archaeal communities from Little Sippewissett salt marsh, Falmouth, MA, United States - SSM-Form-13 | ecosystem: Environmental > Aquatic > Marine > Wetlands > Sediment ...
GTCCTGGGCGGCGGGCGGGTGGGCCATGCTGTGGCCAAAGCCCTCAAAAAACGCCAGGTGGATTTCAATGTGGTGGAGAAAAAACCGGGGATCGCCGCCAAGGACCATCATTTCATCCAGGGCAACGCGGGCGACCTGGAGACCCTGGTCAAAGCCGGGATCAAAGAAACCCCGTCGATCATCATCACCACCCACGATGACGACCTGAACATCTATCTCACCATCTATTGCCGCAGGCTGCGCCCGGACGTCCAGATCATCAGCCGGGCGACCCTGGATCGCAATGTCAACACCCTCCACCGCGCCGGCGCCAACCTGGTGATGTCCTTCAGCTCACTTTGCACCACCACCATCATGAACCTGCTCAAACCCGAAAAAATCCTGATGCTTTCGGAAGGCTTGAACGTCTTCCGCAACGTTCTGGGGGAGGGCCTGCAAAACAAGCCGCTGCTGGAGCTTAAAATCCGGGAGAAAACCGGCTGCAGCGTCATCGCGGTCAAAAGGGAGGACCGCGTGGTGATCAACCCGGATCCGCAAATGGTGCTGGAAAAAAACGACGAGCTGATCCTGATCGGCTCGGAGGACGCCGAAAAACGCTTCAACGAGAATTATGCGGTCACCTGAGGAAGCTTGAAGGTGTTTGAGGCTTGGAAATGCCCCTACTAGACTGGGGCTCAGGGGGGGCTCCATGCGGAGGGGGTGGGTGTTTTCAACCATGGAGGCCCCTCTTGCCGAAGTGGTCGATTTTTACCATTCGATACCCCGCCTGACCTCTCACACATCAACTTGCCGAAAAACCGCAAACGCTGCATCATAGGCCTGGCTGCGTCATAGATTGAATCCAGTAAATCATGAATACATCCGAGAATTGATAAGACCCATCTTTGCCCCTGACCAGGATTCCTTTCTTCACCAGGGATTCCAGAGACGCCTTTATGGAGGAAGACGGCCCGATCCCGTAAGTGAGTTGAAAATCCTTTGAAAAAGGTTTTGCATCCGGCTCTTTGCTCAGCGCCATAAGCAGGTTTTTCTGCTGGGGGGATGCCGAGTGCCAAAGCAGTTCGAAATGGGGGGAGTCCTGTCGCGCGATGGCGAAGGGAAGCTCCTCAACGAGGGCGGGGGTGACCTTTTTGCGCTCCCGGGTCTTCTCCCAGAGGGTGTGGCATAATCTTTGGACGTTGAGCGGCACTTGCTTACCCTTGTCCAGGATCTTTTCCAGATCGTCCCTTTTGACCTCGTAAGCACCTTTTCGAAACCATTTCTCAATGAAAAGGACATACGCCTCCCGCTGGATCGGACCGAGTTCCATGATCCTCCCAAGCCTGTAGAAAGCCCTCTTTCGATCACGGACCATCGAGAGCATGACCGATTCCTCCGAGCCGGAGAAGATGTAACCGATGGTCGCCTGTTGCTGGATTTCGGCGCGCAAGGCCTTTTCCACCGACGGGCCGTTGTACTTTTCCAGATCCGAGAACTCATCGATAACCACGGCCAGTTTTCTTTTTGCCTTCCGCGCCAGCGCTTCGGCATGGCGCATCCCCTCCTGCAGCGCGGGGAGCGCTTCTTTCTCACCAGCGACCACCTCGAGGCTCCCCGATACGGAGCCGTCGGCGCCCATCGAGACTTTGGGCCGCATCATTTGAAGCCCCGCAAAAATCTTGAGCAGCTTGTCTTTGTTGGACTCCAGGGATCGACAGGTCGTCTGGGCAAAGGCTGCGGCAAAGCTTCGGAGGTCGGGATAGGCGTTAAGATCGAGGTAAGCCGTTGCCATACCCTCTTTCTCAAGGCGGTCCAGAAGGTTTGCCAGCAAACAGGTTTTTCCATACCTGCGGGGAGAAACCAGAAAGACCCGGTTGAGGTTTTTCATTTCCCCGGCGAGCTCAGACAGCTCATTTTGTCGGTCTGCGAAGTAGGGTCCCCGCACTACCCCGCCATATTTGAAAGGATTTTCCATAATACGGTTTTACCGGTTCGTTAATACCGAATCGGCATCAGCGTACAAAGTTTAATTTTCCCGGTCAATAAAAAAGGCCGGCAAAGATGTATTCGCTAAATCTCCATGGCGAATTCCCGTCGGCAGTAAATTACGGGGGTTCTTTTAATTCTAAATGTATTCAGAGGCCGGCCCCAACCAAATCCGGCAAGGGCGCAACGCTTCAACGAGAATTAAGCGGTCACCTGAAACAACCTGAAGGCGCTTGGGGCTTGGCAAGAGCTCTTATCATACTGGGGCGCCGGGAGCTCCATGCGAAGGGGATGGGCCTTAACGGACGGGCGGTATCAACAGAAACGGCCACCGCTGCGGGTGGCCGTCGCCAAAGGCTTGATTTGGTCGGGGCGAGAGGATTTGAACCTCCGACTTCCTGCTCCCAAAGCAGGCGCGCTGCCAGACTGCGCCACGCCCCGCAATGCCGGCGATTCTGTAACACGCTTTGGGTGCCGCTGCAAGCTTGACAGTTTCGTAAAAAGGCCAATTTCTGCGTTGCGCCGCATCTCGAAGTCGCTGCGGCGTACCTTAAGTAGGCCCCACTCCTCGAGATTTGCGCGCCGTAAATTGAACTTTTTTCACCACCATCTTCTTGCCGGTTCATCAGACTTAAGGTTCTCCGGGAGCTGCATTTTCCAGAAAGTCCGCAACGCCCGCGGCGATGGCCTGGGCCAGAGCGCTGACGGCTTCGGGGTCGCCCAGCTGCCGGGCATCGAAGGGGTTGGTGAGGTAGCCGACTTCAACCAGCACCGCCGGCAGGTCGGCACCAGCCAAAACCGCCAGGGGCGCGCCGACCACCGACGCCTCGGCCATCTCGCTCAGCGGTTTCAGGAGCGCTTTGGCCAGGGCGCGGCTGGAGGCCAGGTGCCGCTTCTGAAGATGCTCCCAGTGGGGCCGCTCCTCCTGAGCCAATGGCGCCCTGGCCGACGGCTCTTCGCCGGCCCCGCCCCCCTTATAGAAATAGATGGTGGCCCCGCGGGGACCATGCAGAAAACTGCCACCGGCGTGCAGGCTGACGAAAGCTGCGGCCTCCATGCGGTTGGCAAGCCCTGGGCGCAGGTCCAGACTGACTTGCTGGTCGTCGCTGCGGGTCAACGCCACCCGATACTTCGGCGCCAGGGCTTTTTGCAACGCCAAGGCCAGGGTCAGCATGCAGTCCTTCTCCAAAAGACCCTGGCCGCCGTGAACACCGACATCGCTTCCGCCATGCCCGGGGTCGACCACCACGACCGGCGGACTCACCGCGGCCGGGCACTGGCCGGGGACGCCGAAAACCAGCAGCAGTGCGCCGCAGAGGACCAGCGCCGAAATGCGCCCCCAATTCGCCCCAACATATTGACACGACAAGGTCTTTCTCAATTTTCCTTGACACCCCAAATCTTTGATACTATTTTTGCTGAATGTACCAATGGCGTGATATTTGATTTTTTAAGGTTTTTTAACCAGTTGCAGCATATCAGAGACGAAGCCGCCTGACAACGCCGGACGCAGTCCCGGCGCTTGCGGAACTTTCTCGATAGCTTCAGCAAATAACCGGAGGGCCGCTGCTTCGTCTTGAAACCGCTGGGGGGCACGCCGGAACCCTTGCGGCGCCTGAATCTTGTGCGCCGACCGCAAGCCCCGCGGATGCGATCGCCGCATTCGGGTCCTGGGCGTCGTGACCCTCAACCCGCAGCATTTTGCGAGAGTGGCGGAATTGGTAGACGCACTGGACTTAGGATCCAGCTCTGGCGACAGAGTGGGAGTTCAAGTCTCCCCTCTCGCACCACCTGCGGCAGATATGAATTTTGACAGTTTCGTAAAAAAGCCAAGTTCAAGGCGCGCAAATCTCGAGGAGTGAGGCGTACTAATGTACGCCGCAGCGACTTCGAGATGCAGCGCAACGCGGAAATTGGGTTTTTTACGGAACTGTCTGATTTTTCACTTTTTACCGGTCCATAAATTTTGGGCACCTGGAGGCCGAACGGCCGCAGGCAACTGGTTGATAAGGAAGTTTCCGCCCTGGTAACGGCCGTTTCAAGCCGCTGCAACCCCACCCCGCGGCGGATGCCGGCTCACCGCCGAATTCCGGCGGCTGCGCTCCGCGCCGGTGCTGCCAGTTCGCGCCACCATGCTCCCGGGTATCTCATACCGGCCCCTAATTTCACCGGATGGACGTTTAGAAAGGATTGGCATGCAATTCACTGTTGAAGACTTGAGCTCGGTTAAAAAGGTCCTGCACATCGAAGTCCCCGAGGCGGAGATCACCTCCGAATTTGACAAAGCCTACAACGATCTCAAGAAGACGGCCAAGATCAAGGGTTTTCGGCCGGGCAAAGCCCCCCGGCGGGTTTTGCAGCGGATTTATCAGAAAGAGGTCCACGCCGACGTCGCCTCGCGCGTGATTCAGTCCTCGTTTGCCGAAGCGCTGAAGCAGTCCGAACTCAAGGTGATCGGCGAGCCCCGGATCGATCCGCCCAAAATCCAGGAGAACAGCCCGTACCAATACCAGGCGACCATCGAGATCACACCGGAGATCGCGGACATCGATTTCAAGGGCATCGCCCTGAAAAAGACGGTCTACCCGGTTACCAACGAGGAAATGGAAGCCCAGATCAAGATGATCCAGAAAAACATGGCCCGCATGGAGCCTGTCGGCGAAGCACGGCCCTGCCGGGACGGGGACCATGTGATCGTCGACTATGAAGGCTTCAAGGACGGTCAGCCGTGTGATGAGGTCCAGAAAACCGAGAATTTCACCCTCAAGCTCGGCGACGGCCATATCCTCAAAGCCTTCGATGACGGCATCATCGGCATGCAACCCGGCGAGACGCGGCGCTTTGAAGTGCCGTTTCCCGAAGGATACTTCAACCCGGCCCTGGCCGGTCAGACGGTGGAATTTGCGGTGACGCTCAAGGAGATCCGCCAGGAGGTGCTGCCCGAGATCGACGATGCGTTCGCAAAGCGCCTGGGTCCCTTTGAAAACATGGAGGCCGTCAAGGCGGAGATTCGGAAAAATCTCGAAAACGGCTACGCCAAAAGGAGCGAGCAGGAGCTCAATGAACAGATTTTCCAGGCCCTGATCGCCAAGGCGCCCTTCGAGGTGCCCGACACCCTGGTGGACTATGAACTGGAGGGGATCCTGGACGAGGCCGAAAAAGCCTTCACCTATCACAACATGTCGCTGGAAGAGATGGGCCAGACCCGGGCCAAACTGGCTGAAAAATACCGCGACACCGCCGAAAAACAGGTGAAACGCTACCTGCTGCTCAACAAAATCATCGGCCAAGAGAACCTCAGCCTTGCCGATGAAGAGCTGCAAGCCGGCCTGGCCGAGATGGCCCAGGCCTCCAACAAGCCCATCGAGGAAATCAGGAAATACTACCAGGAGAACCCCGAGCGCCTCAACTTCTTCAGACACGCGCTACTTGAAAAAAGCGCCATTAAGCTTATTATCGATAACAGCACCATCGAGGAAGTCACCCCGGAGCGGGAAAGCCCGGTGGCCGCCGCCCAGGGTGAGTGACGGGGCCATCGGTTGAAAGTTGAAACGCTACCGTACCATTACAAGGAGGCTATTTTGCCCTTAATCCCCATGGTCATCGAACAGAGCAGCCGCGGCGAGCGCGCCTACGACATCTACTCCCGCCTGCTGAAGGATCGCATCATCTTTCTGGGCTCGGCGATCAACGATGAAGTCGCCAATCTCCTGATCGCCCAGCTCCTTTTCCTGGAGTCCGAGGACCCCGAAAAGGATATCAACTTCTACATCAACTCCCCCGGAGGGATCGTCACGGCCGGTTTGGCCATTTACGACACCATGCAGTACATCAAGCCGGACATCGCCACGGTCTGCACCGGCCAGGCGGCCAGCATGGGCGCCGTCCTGCTGGCGGCCGGCAAGCATGGCAAGCGCTACTCGCTGCCCAACTCAAGGATCCTGATCCATCAGCCGATGGGAGGCTTTCAGGGGCAGGCATCGGATATCGAGATCCAGGCCAACGAGATCCTGCGGATGAAAGAGACCCTCAACCAGATCCTAGCCAACCACACCGGAAAAAACATCAAGCAGATCAAAAAAGACACCGACCGCGACTACTTCATGAACGGTGCCGAAGCCAAGGCCTACGGGCTCATTGACCATGTCATCGTCAACCGCGACGATCTTGATCAGTTAGAAAAGACGGAGGCATAAGATGGCCAAAAAGGGTGGCACGGACGACAATCTCTTCTGCTCTTTCTGCGGCAAAAGCCAGAAGGAGGTCCGGAAGCTGATCGCGGGTCCGGCCGTTTACATATGCGACGAATGCATCCAGCTCTGCAGCGAGATCATCGAGGAGGAATCCGAGAAGGAGGTGGGCTCCGGGCTGCAGAACCTGCTGACGCCCAAGGAGATCAAGACCAAGCTGGATGAATACGTGATCGAGCAGGACCGCGCCAAGAAGTACATGTCCGTGGCGGTGCACAACCACTACAAGCGGCTGGAATCCTCGGTCGCCACCGGCGATGTGGAGATTCAGAAGAGCAACATCCTCCTGATCGGCCCCACCGGCTCCGGCAAGACGCTGCTGGCGCAGACCCTGGCCCGTTTTCTCAACGTCCCCTTCACCATCGCCGACGCCACCAGCCTGACCGAGGCCGGTTATGTGGGCGAGGATGTGGAGAACATCATCCTGGCGCTGCTGCAAAATGCGGACTACGATGTCGAGAAGGCCAAGCGGGGGATCGTCTACATCGACGAGATCGACAAGATCGCGCGCAAGTCCGAAAACCCCTCGATCACCCGCGACGTTTCCGGCGAAGGGGTGCAGCAGGCCCTGCTGAAGATCATCGAAGGCACCACCGCCAGCGTCCCGCCCAAGGGCGGCCGCAAGCACCCCCAGCAGGATTTCGTCAAGGTGGACACCTCCAATATCCTGTTCATCTGCGGGGGTACCTTCAACGGGCTGGAGCAGATCGTCATGCGCCGCCTGGGTTCCAAGGTGATGGGCTTCGGCGCCAAGATCAAAAAGCCCGAGGAAAAGAGCACCGGCGAGATCCTCAAAATGGTGCAGCCAGAGGACCTGATCAAGTATGGCTTGATCCCTGAATTCCTCGGCCGCCTGCCGGTGATCGCAACGTTGAGCGAACTGAGCGAGGTCTCGCTGATCCGCATCCTGACCGAACCACGCAACGCCCTGATCAAACAGTTCCAGAAGCTGTTCGAGATCGAGGGGGTCAACCTGCGCTTCACCGACGCTGCCCTCAAGGCCATCGCCGGCGAGGCCGTTAAACGCAAATCCGGGGCACGCGGCCTGCGGGCGATCATCGAGAGCTGCATGCTGGACATCATGTACGACATCCCGTCGACTGAAAACGTCAAGGAATGTGTCGTCGGCGAAGAGGTGGTGCTCAACCACGAACCTCCCATCCTGCTCTACGAGCAAAACCAGAAAAAGGCCTGACCAGGGGCCGGCTGAGCCGGCCCCGTTGTTACGGTAAGCCGCGCCCCGCCCTGCCCTTCACATCCCGGACGTCAACACTTTAAGACCTGAAAAAGAGACCCATGATTAACCTGCCGAAATTCTTCAAAGCAGAGGACGGCGATCCGCCGGCCAGACTCCAGCTGCCGTTGATCCCCCTTCGGGACATGGTGGTTTTTCCCCATATGGTGGCCCCGCTTTTCGTGGGCCGCAACCGGTCGGTGAATGCCCTTTCCGACGCCATGAACAGCGAGAAAACCGTTTTTCTGGTCACCCAGAAAAACCCTGGCGTCGACAACCCGACGGAAAAGGACATGAGCCGGATCGGTACGATCGGCACCGTCCTACAGCTGCTGAAGCTCCCCGACGGCACCGTCAAGGCCCTGGTGGAGGGCAAGGCCCGGGCCCGGATTACGCGGTTTCTGCCCAACGAGGCGTTTTTCAAGGTGGAGACCGAACCGATCTTCGATAGGCAGATCAACGAGGCCGAGGCCTTGGCCCTGACCCGCGCCATCATCGAGAGCCTGGAGGAATACGCCCAGAAGAACAAGAGCTTCTCCAAGGACCTGGTGCGCAACGCCGCCACCATCTCCGACCCCGGCCAACTGGCCGACACGGTGGCAGCCCACTTCTCCTTCAAACTGGAGGACAAGCAGCTGCTGCTGGAGACCGAATCGCTGACCGAGCGCCTGGCGCTGCTTCTACGCCTGATCAAGATGGAGGTCGAGGTCTTCGTGATGGAGCAGCGGATCAAAGGCCGGGTCAAGGACCAGATGGAGAAGACCCAGCGCAACTACTATCTCAACGAGCAGATGCGGGCCATCAAGAAGGAAATGGGCTCCGAGGATGAGGCCGCCGACGAGCTTGAGGAGCTTGAAAAGCGCATTCGGCGCAAGCGCCTGTCCAAGGAGGCCGCCGGCAAGGTCAAACACGAATTCGAAAAGCTCAAGCTGATGACCCCCATGTCGGCCGAGGCCACCGTCGTGCGCAACTACATCGAGTGGATCATCAGCCTGCCGTGGTTCGACAAGAGCCGGGTGCGCAACGACATCGAAGAGGCCGAGAAGATTCTGGATGAAGACCACTACGGCCTGGAAAAACCCAAGGAGCGCATCCTGGAGTACCTGGCGGTGCAGTCCCTGGTGAAGAAAATCCGCGGCCCGATCCTCTGCCTGGTGGGCCCCCCGGGGGTCGGCAAAACCTCGCTGGCCAGATCCGTGGCGCGGGCCACCGGACGCAAGTTCGTGCGGCTCTCCCTGGGCGGCGTGCGCGACGAGGCCGAGATCCGCGGCCACCGGCGGACCTACATCGGGGCCATGCCCGGCAAAATCATCCAGTCGCTCAAGAAAATCGGCGCCAACAACCCCGTTTTCTGCCTGGATGAAGTCGACAAGATGAGCATGGATTTCCGCGGCGACCCCTCCGCGGCCCTGCTGGAGGTCCTGGACCCCGAGCAGAACTACAGTTTCAACGACCACTACCTGGACCTGGACTACGACCTCTCGGAGATCCTCTTCATCACCACGGCCAACACCCTGCCGGACATCCCCCTGCCCCTCCAGGACCGGATGGAGATCATTCAGCTGCCCGGCTATACCGAGCATGAGAAATACAATATCGCCCAGGATTTTCTGATCCCCAAGCAGATCCGGATGAACGGGCTGGAAGGCTATGACGTTCAGTTTTCCAAAAACACGATCTACGAGATCATTCAAAAGTTCACCCGCGAGGCCGGGGTCCGCAATCTGGAGCGTGAAATTGCCGCGATCTGCCGCAAAATCGCCCGGGAAGCGCTCAAAAACGGCCGGGGAAAAACCTACCGGGTGTCCCAGAGCGCCGTTCAGAAGTATCTTGGCCCGCCCCGCTTCCGCCACGGACAGATCGAGGCGCGCGACCAGATCGGGATCGTCACCGGTCTGGCCTGGACCCATGCGGGCGGCGACCTGCTGTGCGTGGAGACCCTGGTGATGCCCGGCAAAGGTGACCTGATCATCACGGGCAAGCTGGGCGAGGTGATGCAGGAGTCCGCCCAGGCTGCGGTCAGCTACGTCCGTTCGCGGGCCGAGCGGCTGGGCCTGGACCCCCGCTTCCACCGCAAAACCGACCTGCACATCCACGTCCCCGAAGGGGCGATCCCCAAGGACGGCCCCTCGGCGGGCATCTCCATGTGCACCTCGATCGTCTCAGCCCTCACCCGCCGGCCGGTGCACCGCGACATCGCCTTGACCGGGGAGATCACCCTGCGCGGGCGGGTGCTGCCCATCGGCGGTCTGAAGGAAAAAATCCTGGCGGCCCACCGGGCCGGCATCCGCAAGGTGCTCATCCCGGCGGACAACGAAAAGGACCTGAAGGACATCCCGGCCAGCATCGCCAAACAGCTGGAAATCGTGCCGGTGGAACACATGGACGAGGTCCTGACCCATGCCCTGGTGCTGGCGGACGGCGACACCCTCTTCCAGGGCAGCGACATCTATTTCGATGTCAGCGCGGACAAACAGCCGGATTCCCGAACTGCCATCAATTGATCGGGATTTTTTTACACGTGGCGCTCTTTTGGCCTTGACTTTATCCGGGCGAATCGATACTAATTCAGCCCTCTTTCGAGGAAACTAATCGCCAGGCAGCGCTGATTTGCGGGCGGGTAGCTCAGTTGGGAGAGCATCGGCCTTACAAGCCGAGGGTCACAGGTTCAAGCCCTGTTCCGCCTACCACTTTTTCGGACGGCTTGATCAGCATACGGGGGCGTAGTTCAGTTGGTTAGAACGCCGGCCTGTCACGCCGGAGGTCGCGAGTTCGAGTCTCGTCGCTCCCGCCACCGAAACATCAAGGGCTCACGCAGAAATGCGGAGCCCTTTTTTCATGTCAAAAATTTTCATTCCCCACACTATTCCCCACACTTAGGAACAAATAGTGCCTTTTTGCCTCGGTCCTTTCCAGCCAGCTCAAGAAGCCGAAATTAAAGGCCTCCCTTCATCGCGTTGATGTGTGGGGAGTGTTGTAGGGAATTTACCGGCCCCTGGCTGGCGTCCTCAAACCTGTCTGTATCATCCAATGGCGTTGCCCCCCGCCTTTCACAGGAGAGCTCATGCGCGCAATACGTTTAGAGGATTCAGTCGCCGCCAGGGAGGATCTGCCTATGCCCTCGTTGGGGCCGGGCGAGGCACTGGTGCGGTTGCTGCAGGCCGGCATTTGCACAACAGATCTGGAGCTGGTGCGGGGTTATTTGCCGTTTCGCGGCACACTGGGACACGAATTTGTCGGTGTGGTTGTCGAGGCAGCGGACGCACCGGCCATGGTGGGCAAACGCGTGGTGGGCGAGATCAACCTGGCATGTGGGGATTGCTTTCAGTGTCGCTGCGGGCGACCCAACCATTGTGATCGGCGCCAGGTGTTAGGGATTCGGGGTTGTGATGGGGCCTTCGCCGATTACCTGTCTCTCCCCTTGGTCAATCTGCATCCTGTTTCCGATTCGATACCCGACGAGGCTGCGGTATTCAATGAACCCCTGGCCGCAGCGCTGGAGATACTGCAGCAGGTTGCAATCCACCCTGATGACCGGGTGCTGGTCGTGGGTGCAGGTCGGCTCGGACAGCTCATCGCCCGGGTGCTGCGACTGACAGGCTGCGACCTGTCGGTGGTGGCGCGGCACCCGCGGCAACGTGAATTGCTGGCCATGGCCAATGTTGCAAGCATTGCCGAGGACGCAGTAGCCGAGCGCCGCAGCGACCTGGTGGTTGAAGCGACCGGCTCACCCAGTGGGCTCGCACTCGCCAGGCGCCCAGTGCGCCCGGGGCGGCGCCATCGTGCTTAAGAGCACCTACAAGGGCAGCATCGAAGTGGATATATCGGCCTTGGTCGTCGACGAGATCAGGCTGGTGGGTTCGCGCTACGGTCCCTTTCCCGCCGCGTTGCGACTGTTGGAGCAGGGACTGGTGGACCCGCTGCCGGTGATCGAGGCCCGCTTTCCGCTGCAACAGGGGGCTGAGGCACTGCGCCAGGCCGCCGAGCCAGGGAGGATGAAGGTGCTGCTTCATCCCTGAGGCGGATGATGATGCCGGTAAGCATTGGGCAAATGCACCGGGCCCTTCAAGTCCTGGCTCTCCCTGGTCGATCTTTCAGGTATGGCCGCAAGGCCATCTGCATTTTTTACCTCGGGCGGGGTGCTAGGCCCCCCGTCCACACTCTCGCCCTCGTAAAATGCCGAGTTCTTCCAGGTCCATCCCCCCACCGGCTTGAAGTTGCCAACTGAATGTCTCGGCCGCTTTAGTAGCCCTTTCAATGCCTTGGATTTGCCGGAAAAGACTTAAATTCCTGCCGGGCAGTTACTTCCTTGATACCCATAGTCCTAATTAAAAGTTTCCGAGGGCTTGGCTATAATAGCTTTTTCTGGACTTTATTTCTGGAAACCCGCTTGTTTTTTGTTGCATTGGCAATATGAGTTATATCTCGATATTTCGATAAACTGCATATGCAACATTGCAACCCAGATTTTTTCGTGGTGCTTTGCTATGATGGACTTCGCTCAGATGAATAGTTCCTTGATATCTATGAGGACAAAGCCATGTTTCATGGAAACTATGGTTTTACATTCCGGCTTGAATCCGAGGCCTACCTGCTCGAATTTAACAACTCGACGTTCAGAACCTTTGTCGTTCAGGTTTTCAGGCAAGTTGCCTGCAGTCTGAGACGATCGGCTTGCCTGCTGAAGCAAGAATGCATTTACACCCGGGCGTTTGAGTCCGAATCGGCTCTGGCAGCTGTTGACACCGGCCATCGCTCACTGCGATCCTTTCTCCACACCGTCCAACCGCTCTTTAATGGAAAAACCTTCTATCCGCGAGGAACTCCCTTTAAGTTCAAACCGCCGCTGTTCAAGGACCTGAGTCGAAGGGCGTGGCAATTGAAATGGGCCAGAACCCCCTTGCCTGGGAAGGATGGCGGCCGATGACTCTCCCTTTGGACACGGCCATGAAGCTGAGAGGTCTTATGAAGTTGGTTCGTTACCCGCCCAGGCTGAATAAACACCAGCCCACGATCGATTACTGCATGCAGGTGCATCCGAACAAGCTGGTTCTCTTCGGCCTGAACTGGTTCAGTGTGGAGACAATCCATTGAAAAACATCCTTTCGAAAAGCGGAAGTGAGGAAGAAAGGGGAAGCCAACATGCAACAAAGTGCAAGCTTAAGCAACGTTGTCCTGACAGCCGCGTCAGGCCTGCTTACTGCATTGCTGTTCCTGAGCGGCTGTGCCATGGTGGGGCCGGATTTTGTAAAACCCGAGGCGCCGGTACGGACGGAATGGATGGAGGCCCGCAGTCGGCAAATTAAAACCGAACCCTCCGATTACAAGCAGTGGTGGGCGGTATTCAATGACCCGATTCTCAACCGCCTGGTTGAAAAGGCTTACGAACAAAACCTGCCGCTCCAGATCACCGGTATCCGGATACTTCAGGCCCGAGCCCAGTTAGGGATTGTGGTGGGCAATCTCTATCCCCAGCTACAAAAGGGAAGAGGCAGCACCGATTATAATCGCATTAGCGAAAATTCCCCCAATACTTTAGGAATCGATGATTCTTACTGGCAATACAGTGTCGGCTTTGATGCCGCTTGGGAGCTGGACATCTGGGGCAAATTCCGACGGGCCGTAGAGTCCGGTGTGGCTAATCTGAAAACCTCCATTGCCAACTACGATGACGTTCTTGTCTCCCTGACCGCTGAGGTGGCCCGAGTTTACATCTTGCAGCGTACTTTTGAAGAACGCCTGGAGATTGCCCGCCAAAATGTTGCCATTCAGGAGCGATCACTGCAAATTGCCCAAGTTCGGTTCAACGAGGGAGCTGTCACCGACTTGGATGTGCAGCAGGCCAAATCATTATTAAGAAACACCGAGGCATCCGTACCAAGAATTGAAGCCGGTATCCGCCAGACAAAAAACGCGCTGGCGGTTCTGTTAGGCAGGCTTCCAGGTGAAATTGACCACATACTCGACGGTCCCAAACTGATACCCAAGGCACCGCCGGAGGTTGTGATCGACATCCCGGCGGAATTGTTGCGCCGCCGCCCCGATATTCAGCTGGCCGAACATCAAATTGCCACCCAGACCCCTTTGGTGGGAGTGTCCAAAGCCGAGTTATTTCCGGCCTTTCGACTGTTCGGTTCCATTGGCTTAGCCTCGAGCAGTGCAAGCAATACCAACGCCGGTGGCCCCGGCGGAAGCAGTTTCAGCGACCTCTTCACCTCCGACAGCCTTGAATTCTTCGCCGGCCCTTCTGTTGCCTGGAATCTTTTCAACTATGGTCGCATCAAAAACCGAGTGCGGGTGGAAGATGCGGTTTTGCAGCAGCTGATTGTCAACTATGAAGACACCGTGCTCAGGGCTCACCAGGAGGTGGAAGATTCCCTAATCGGTTTCTTGCGAAAACAGGAGGAAGCGGCCTTCCTGCTGGACAGTGTGAAGGCCTCTGAACGGTCGGTAGTCCTTTCAATGCTTCAATACAGGGAAGGCCAGGTTGACTACCAACGCGTGCTGGACACCCAACGGGTTTTAGCAAACGATCAAGATATATGGACGACAGCCCGTGGAGATGTCATTCTCAATCTGATTTCAATGTACAAAGCTCTTGGCGGCGGCTGGCAGATTGGTGAAAGAAAGGAGTTTGTTTCCAAAGAAAATGTTGAAGAAATGCAAAAACGTACCGATTGGGGAGACCTGTTGACGTCGCCAGAGACTCTAACACCGGCCGCCGCAAAAGAGGTCAAAAAGCGGTACGGGCCGCAATGGTAGACACCGGCTCAATCCCAGGCGGACTCTGGCGTATCACGAGCCTTTTGCCCGGACTCGGGTGGGAATGTTTCTCATGATAATGAATCAGCATCAAGACCCTTACAATTTTGCGGGAGGTTCAGTATGACAAAGCAGACGTTCAAGCGCATGGTCTGGCTGCTCTGCCTATTGGTTGCCCTGACGGCATGCAAAGAAAAAACTGAAATTGTTGAAGTGGTCCGGGCCATTAAGACCATAACTGTCAGTGAGCAGGCGGCCGAGAAGATATTCAAATTTTCCGGGGTTGTCGCCGCGGTCGATTCCTCGGGGCTCAGTTTCCAGGTCGGCGGGCAGGTGGCGTCTGTGGAAGTGGACATCGGTGATCGCGTAACAAAAGATCAGGTGCTCGCGGTTCTTGACCCGGAGCCCTACCAGTTGGATGTGGATGCGGCCCAGGCAGAGCTTATAAAGGCCAGGGACAATGTTGCCAAGTCAAAGGCGGAGTATGAGCGCCAGAAGCGGATCTTCGAACAGGGTGCGGGTGCGCAAAGGTTTCTGGAAGTCTCAGAATATAATTACAAGGCCGCCCGCAGCGCGGTAAATTATCAGATTGCAAGGCTGGACCAGGCCAACCGAAATCTGCGTAAAACGGAGCTGCTCGCCCCTTACAACGGCACCATCGCCTGGCGGTCAGTGCAACCCAACGAGGAGGTCGGCATCGGGCAGAAAATTCTCGAAATTAATGCCACGGGGAAAATGGAGGTCCAGCTGGCCGTACCGGAGACCACCATCGACCTGATACACATCGATGATCCTGCGACGCTCACCTTTCCCACGATGCCGGGCGAGACCACCCAAGGCCGAATTTCCGACATCGGTTCCGCCGCTGTTAAGGCCAACGCTTTTCCGGTCAAAGTGCTGCTGATTGATCTGAACGAAAAAGTCAAACCCGGCATGACCGCTGAAGCAAGTCTCATTGTAAAAGCTGAAAACCAGAAGCCCGGTTACATCGTTCCGCTCCAGGCCCTGCTGCCGGCCCCGGAGGCGAACCAGGGGTTTGCCTTTGTGTATGACCCCCAGACTTCGACGGTCAAAAAAACGTCGGTCAGCTCCCGCGGCACAGAGGACAAAGAAGCCATCGTGTACGAGGGTCTGGCGGCCGGTGACATTATTGCAGTGGCCGGCGTGAGTTTTTTAGCCGACGGGATGAAGGTCAAACTGATGAAAGAGTAGGAATGAAAAATGAAAGGTATCACCGCATTTGCACTGAATAATTCGCGCACCGTCATCATGACCATATTGCTGGTAGTTGTCGGGGGCATCTATGCGTTTTTGAATCTTCCGAAACTGGAAGACCCCCTCATTACGATTCGCGAAGCCGTGGTGGCGGCAAAATATCCCGGCATGCCGGTGGAGCAGGTCGAACGCCTGATTACCCGGCCCATCGAAGAGAAGATCCGGAGCATAGGTGAAGTCGATAAAATTAAGGACTCCACATCCAAAGTAGGCGAATGCCTGATCCATGTGACCATCAAAGATGAAGTGCCCTCAAAAGACCTCCCGGCTACATGGAAACTGCTGCGCAACAGAATGAGTGATGTCAAACCCGAGCTGCCGGAAGGCACCATCGGACCGATGGTCGACGACACGTTCGGCGATACGTCGGTGGCCACCATCGCGCTCTGGAGCGATGGATTGAGCATGGAGGAAATGCATGAAACCGCCCGTCAAATCAGAGAGCGCCTCAACATGCTGAAGGGGATCCAGAAGGTCGATCTGACCGGTGTGCAGGATGAGCGCATATATCTCGACGTGTCAAACGCCAAAATTGCGCAACTGGGAATCGATCCCGCAGATATCGGCAAAAGTCTGCGCAAGCAGAACATTCTTTTGCCCGGCGGCAGGATAAACGTCAACGATGTGGAAATCATCGTTGAGACTCAGGGCAGGTTTACGTCCGTAGAGGAAATCGGAGAAGTTCTCATTCCGATTTCCGGCACCGAGGCCTCGATCCCGCTGCGTGACATTGCAGCTATCCGAAAAGCTTACGTGGAGCCGATCCACAACCCGGCCTACTACAATGGCCATCAGTCCATTGTTTTAAGTGTCTTTATCCTCAGAGGGGTTGATGCGGTTGAGTTCGGCGAACGCTTGAAAAATGAAGTCACAGAGATAGAGCAGTCTCTTCCGTGGGGCTACACGCTCGAATTTGCCACCTACCAGCCCGAACTCATTAAAAAAGCCGTCAGCGGAATGGTGATCAATGTAATCGAAAGCGTGGCCATCGTTCTGGTGGTGGTCATGCTGCTGCTGGGGCTTAGAACAGGTCTGATTGTCGGATCATTCATCCCCCTGGTCATGCTTTTCGGTGTTTTGACCATGTACGCCCTGGGGATCGATCTGGAACGGATGTCCCTGGCCACCATGATTATTGCACTGGGTATGTTCGTGGATAACGCCATTGTGGTGTCCGATGACATTAAAGTGAATATGGAAACGGGAATGGATCGCAGGGAAGCCGTTTTAAAGACCGGCAACTCTTTAGCGGTCCCCCTGCTCACAAGTACGCTGACGACCGTTTTTGCCTTCGGGCCGATTCTGCTGCAAATTGGTTCGACGGGTGATTACACCTCCTCGCTGGGTTCGGTGATGATTATTTTGCTCATGGGGTCGTGGTTTTTTTCCATGTTTTCCTCCACCAGCATGTGCTACTGGTTTTTGAAGCCAAAACCGGCCGCGGGCGGTGATAAGCAGCAGCAGAGCGATCCCTACCAGGGCAAATTCTATCAGATCTATCGCCGGATCCTGAAGTACTCCCTGCGCTTTCGATTCATGGTGCTGGCCTTGGCGGGCGGCGCGTTCGCTGTTGCCATCTATGCGGCAACGTTTATCCCCCAGGCCTTTTTCCCGAGCGGGGACCGCAACCAGTATTTGATTTATCTCGACCTTCCCGCCGGAACGCGCATCGAGGAGACAGACCGGTCCGTGCAAAAACTCAGCGCCTGGCTTCAGGATAAGCAGAAAAACCCGGAAATCACTGGAACAATCGCCTATGTGGGAAACGGCGGGCCGCGGTTTTTCCTTTCCCTGTCGCCGGTGGATCCGGACCCGTTTCTCGCATTTTTGATCGTCAATACCGAGACAAATAAAGAGGTGCCTGAACTGGTCTCGCGTACGAGCCAGTACATACTGGACAATTTGCCCAATGCGCGCGGCAGGGTCAAGTCCATGTGGCTTGGCGGCAGTGAAACCGGCCTGTTTCAAATCCGGCTCAGCGGCCCCGGATCGGAAGTGTTGCAGGACCAGGCCGAGCAGTTGATGGCCGCGCTTCGGAAGATCCCCGGCACCATGGATATCAAGCAGGATTGGAACAACCGGGTGTTTACGGTCAAGGCGGATGTCGATCAGTCCCGCGCCCGCCGCGCCGGGGTGACATCCAAGGATGTGGCCGATACCTTGGACTTTTTTGTCGACGGCAGGACGGCCACCGATTACCACCAGGGCAATGTTGAAATCCCCATCGTCGGCCGCGGCGTCCTGGCTGAAAGGGATTCTCCTGAAAGCCTGCAGACACTCGGCATCCGTACGTCATCCGGCGGCAGCGTGCCGCTCAACCAGGTTGCCGATATGTACACAATCGGCGAGCTGAACCGCATCATGCGCTATAATCAGGAACGTACCATAACCGTCAGCGCCAAGAACCAGGTGCTGAAGGCTTCTGAGATCTTCGCTGGCATCAAGCCGACCCTCGACGGAATGAATTTTCCGAAAAACCACTACTGGGAGGTGGGAGGCGAACTGGAGGATGCAACCAGGGCCCAGAAGAACCTGGCAAAATGGATGCTGCCGTGTTTCGGCGGCATTATATTTCTACTGGTCTGGCAGTTTAACTCCATCCGGAGAGCCGCCATCATTATCCTGACCATGCCGCTGGTCATTGTCGGTTCCGTCGTCGGCCTGCTGGTCATGCAGGCCGATTTTGGCTTTATGGTCATCCTCGGGCTTTTGGCCCTGGCCGGATCCATTGTGAACAACGGTATCGTGATGATCGATAAAATTGAGGAGAACCAGCGCGACGGGCAGACACCCTATGATGCGGTGGTCAATTCGGCCGTCAGCCGGTTCAGACCGATCCTGCTTTCGGTGTCAACCACCATGCTGGGATTCACACCCCTGATCATCAATCATGATCCGCTCTTTTACGGCATGGCATGCGTCATGTTTTTCGGCCTGGGTATCGGCAGTTTATTTACGCTTAACTATGTGCCGGCACTTTACAGCATCTTTTTTCGGGTTAAAACCCCCGCAGATAATGTGTCTGACTAAACCCAAAAGGTCTCTAAGGCAGCGATACTCGCGCGGCCCTTCGCAGAATTTTCGGCTTTGTGGGAGTAGTCTGTCCAGATAAAAGTCAGCCATTGCTTTTATCAGCAAAGGAAACACAATGTCTTAAAAGGTAACCCGTGAGATTCCTGATAAATATAAAAAGAGCTGCGCCAAGTTGCTGACACCCATAGGAATAATTGGGAAATATGGGATCGTGAAAGGCGGCCACGCCCTAATATAGACGAGCCGGCAGGACTTCCGATTTGACTCTCAAATCTTTGTCCACAAATCTTCCTTAAGATCGGGGAACCGTGAGGTTACGATTACAAGAAACTATGGGAAGTTCTTGAGGACCCCAATCCGTTAAGATTATCGCCCACCGTGGTCTGACCCGACAGATCCCACTTATTGACGATTTGAACGACAAATCCTCAGGTAACCCTGAAACCTCAAGATTGGCCCATCCTATTTGGAAATCTCTGTTAAAAAAGCAGCAGAGGCGATGCTGATGCTACGGTCCTAATTTAAATCGTGACGATGAAACTTCCGGAAACGGTCGTCTTTCTCTTTGGTCTGACGAGCGGTGCTTTGACCTACTTTTCCGACATGTAACCTGCCTGTCCCTCAGGGACAAAGGTTTAAAAGCTGTTCACAGGGAGAACGCTTAATTCCTCCGCACGTTTTTTGATGAAGATGGTGGCTGCCTCCACGGCAGGTTTAATGATGGCCTTGTCCATGTTTTCGAGGAGCTCATTTATCGATTTGTAGGACCTTACCGGAAGTATCCATTCATATTTTTTCTGGAGGGCAACGAACATGCTAAAGTGTGGTTGGCCTTCTGCAAGAATGGGCACAAGGGGCACCATGTAGTTGGGGACCACCTCCTGCAACTCCATCGGAACCGAGCTTGGGTTGGTGATGTCGGCAATGATGAATCGGCTGAGACCGGCCAGGGTTAATATTGTCTCAGTAAAATCCCGCTCTGTAGGCTTCTCAAAGTCGAACAGGATCGGTACATAATTCCGCTCACGAAGCTTGTTTCTTATTGCGTCAAGTACCTGCTTCCGTTCATCAGTGAATCATCCAAGAATCAGGACGCCCTTCTGGCTGATGGTATTGAGAACATCCCGAATCTTTTTGTTGTGGAGTATTAGATAAACAAACTGGGCAACCTCTAAATTATCAACGGTTATATCAGGTTCATCGTGAGGCGTAATTCTCAAACTGAATTGTTTAGTTTCTTGACTTAGTTTTAAATTCCATGCGGATATTCCATAAATTTTGCTTCTGGAAATGTTTGTTCCTTCAATCCGTGTATCGATAAGAATGGCCGCTTCTAAATTTGCATCGCTAAGATTCGCCACGCTGAGATCCGTACCTCTAAGATACGCTCTGCTGAGATCCGCCCCACTGAGGTTAGCCATTCTAAGGTTAGCCTCTTGGAGGTTATTGTGGTTTAATGGAAACGGACACCGAGTTAAGCGTAATTTTCAACAGGGCCAATGGGATCGACAGGGACCCGAAATATGCTGATATTTTTTGGTGGCCTCCAGCAGAAAAGGTTATTTGCGAGAATGGGCCATAATAGCTCGTCGGAGCAAATGGGCTTTTCTGCGGGTCTACAGCACCACCCGGAGTTCCTTGTAGGATCGACCAATACCGGCCCCCTTACGAAAAACGAGGTGTTCAATGAATCAGAAGCGACAACGCAAAGACTTTACCGAAGAATTTAAAAAAGATGCCGTCAGCCTGGTCACCGAACAGGGGTACAGCTGCACCGAGGTTGCCCGACGATTGGGTATAAATCACACCAATGTTTCCCGATGGGTCCGGCACCACCGAGACCAGCTGGAATCACCGCCTCAAAAACCCGGCTCACTGCGAGAAATTGAGGATGAGGTCAAGCGACTCAGGAAAGAAAACAAACGCCTTTTAATGGAGCGTGAAATATTAAAAAAGGCGGCGGCCTTCTTTGCCAACGAATCGAACTGAGATTCGATTTCATCCGGCAGCAAATGAAGGCCTATCCCGTTACCGTCTTGTGTGCGGTTACGCGGGTGAGCCGGAGCGGTTTTTATGATTACCTGAAACGAGACATCTCCGAGAATAATAATGGCTCAACAGAAGCAGCGTTTATGAACCGAATCAAAGAAATATTTACTGAATATAGAGATAGTTGCGGATCCCGCAGAATGGTTAAACATCTGCGAGATGAAGGATATGAAATCGGTCGTTACAAGGTACGCCGAATCATGCGCCAACTGGGCTTGATAGCCAAAACACCCAAGCGCTTCAAGTTGACAACCGACAGCAAACATCCGTTTCCGGTGGCAGCCAATGTCCTGGATCGCAAGTTTGATGTCGAGAGCCCGAACAGAGTCTGGACGACAGATATCAGCTATGTGTGGACTTTTGAAGGTTGGTTATACCTGGCCGTGGTCATGGATCTTCATTCTCGTCAGATCGTCGGCTGGGCCATGAATGAGCGGATGAAAAAGCAGCTCGTAATGGATGCTTTAGCCATGGCTTATTGGAAGAGGAAACCGTCGAAAGGGCTGCTTCACCATTCAGATCGTGGCAGCCAGTATGCGTGTCATGATTACCAAAAACAGCTGGTGAATTATGGAATTATACCTAGCATGAGTCGGAAAGGAAACTGCTGGGACAATGCACCGACCGAACGCTTTTTCCGTTCCCTAAAATCTGAGCGGCTAACCGGCTTACGTTTTTTTACCCGCAATGAAGCAAAAAATGAAATACTGGATTACATTACTTTCTATAACAGCATACGACTCCATTCCACCTTGGGGTACTTATCACCGATGGCGTATGAAAAAGAGCACTGCCTAAAAAAGATTGCTTGATTTTCTGTCCGTTTTTTCTTGACCATTACAGAACGCCCAATATAAAGGCCAGCAATCGACTGGGTATCACGGCAACGTGAGGTCTGGCGTTTTTCACCGGTCAACCTGCAAAGACTTCAACTGCACGGCAATTTTCAGCAGCCGGGAGGAAGCCATAGCGGCTGGTTATCGCCCCTGTGGAGGGTGCAGGCCGTGATTTTCACCTCAAAAGAAAACGCATAAAATCATGCTCGTCCCATCTACCGCCGGCTCGTCGCTTGGACATCGTATGGGGGCGTTTGGGGGCTTTGGCTTTGCGATCACCGCCGATTTGCCTCGGCTTGGCCGTAATCAAAAGCGCGGTATCGAATACCGCCACGCCCTGTTTGTAGGCTGTTCGCGTAAAGGGCCGTGCACAAGAGCAAGGTCAAGTGGGTCGCCTTCTCGCTGTCAGGAGCCTACTTCTTCTCGCTTGGCCTCTTTCTTCCAGGGTCGAACCCCACATGATCATGCCGAATCGCCGTATACGGAACCCGAACGCACGGTGGTGTAAGGAAACGGGAAGGGCGACCTTCCCTCCCACCCGATAAAGCCTGGGGGCGCCAAATCTCGCGTGCCCGGCTTTTCCGGAAAGAATATTCTCGCTATTTTTTTTGCTGCCGGGTTCACATCGATGGCACAATATGCTGTTCTGTGACTACCAATTTTCCCCTAGTATTTCAAAATAGCCCTGCGGCTTAGCGCAAGCCGGACAGCGATCGGGTGCCTTTTGCCCGCTATGCAGGTAGCCGCAGTTGCGGCAGCGCCATACCGTCCCGCTCTCCCGAGCAAAGACCCTGCCGGCCATCAGATTGGCAGCCAAGTCCCGATAGCGTTTTTCGTGCTGCTTTTCTGATACGCTGATGGCTTCCCACGTCTCGGCCGCCCGCTCGAAGCCCTCCTCGCGGGCCGTCTTGGCGAATCCGGGATACATCTGACTGTGTTCGTAGCGTTCACCGTCGGCCGCCGCGACTAAGTTTTCATAAGTCCCCTTGATCACACCGGATGGAAAAGCCCAATCGACCTGCATTTCGCCGCCGTTGAAAAATTTGAAAAACCGCAGCGCATGTTCGCACTCCTGTTCAGCCGTTTCTTCGAAGATGTGTGCGATCTGCATAAACCCCTCTTCCGCCGCTCGCCTGGCAAAATAGGTATAGCGATTGCGTGCCTGCGACTCGCCTGCGAATGAAACCATCAAGTTGCGGGCGGTTTGACTTTCCCTGAATTTTGCCACCTTATCTCTCCCTTGTTACTCTTCGATTTCAATTGCCTGAGGTACGCACTCTTGGGCTGCCTGGCGCACGAGGTCATGATACTTTTCCGGGATCTCGTCGAACTTGACGATAGAAAGAAGCTGGTCTTCATCGTACTCAAACACTTCCGGGCAAAGTTTGTTGCAGTTGCGGTCACCCATGCACTGTTTGTTGATTCGCACTTTCATCGGAGTCTCCTTTGGTTTGAATTAATAACAGCTGGTTAGATTTTTTATGTAAACGCCTGGGAACCATCTGTCAAGCCTTGCGATACAGCGCCAGCAATTTCAACTGGACGATCCCCCCCACTTGTCTATGTTTCTCTGTTGAATTTCACGTAATATTTCCTTGCCTTTTTCAATGGGCGTCCCCGTAATTCCATCTGGCCCCTTTCAACCTATAGAAAACGCGTAATCTCGGCTGGCTAACGTTCCGCGTGGCCGGCTGTTTGGATGCGAGCCAGCGGTGTAAACCAGTCCGCCGTTCACGATGTTATTAGGTCTTCTTTACGCCCAGCCATTCGAATGCTTCATTTATATCAATAGACGTTATGGCTTGAATCCCTTCTCTTTCAGCTATTTCTAAACCTGGCTTGTATTTATTTACTTGGGGCGTTTTCCCAACATAGGCAAATTGCAAATCTTTGCCTTTTGATGCAAAATAATCTTTAACTTGACCTACAATTTGAAGTGAATAAATGATTTTTTGTATAGAATATATTTCACCATGTAATTTCCTAAAGTCAATTAAAACTTTTGATAAACCTGTAATTTTGCAAGCACTAAGGACAGATGAAAATTCATCAATTGCTTCTTGTATATCATAATCACCTGAAACAATAACTTCCAAACACTCTTTGTGCATAATTATATCTACTTCAAGTGGCATTCTATGATCCTAATTTCACATAACCTGCAGTACATAGGCCGCAACTTTACGAGGGGCACATTTCGAAAAAATAGGTCAAAGCACCGCTCGTCAAACCAAAGAGAAAGACAACCGTTTCAGCAAGTTCCATCGTCCTTATTTATAGTAGGACCTTAGCATCAGCATCGCCTCTGCTGTTTTTTTCAAGCCAATAGATCGAGGCGCCCTTCACCAATGACTCCGCCGGCAATCATTCGCCAGGTACCCCTTCCAGGTGCTTCTTCACCGTGAATTCCATATCCTCGTCCAGCTCGGTGGTCAGCAGCCACTCCAGATAATCCGGCGGCACATCGCCAAATAGCTCCCCCTTGTGCTTGCCAAAGGGCATCCGGGGTATCAGGATCGGACTATTGCTGATCCGGATCATCTCTTCCACCGGATCCTCCAGCTCGGAGATTCCCTGGAATTTGGTGTTAATGCGATTAAACACCCCCTCAAGAACCAGGATGTCGCCCAGGGCATTGTGGGGCGTGGCTTCGATTTTCAGATCCAGGAAATACCGGAGATACTGGAGGTTGTAATTGGGGATGACGCCGTTTTTGTCCAGGTAGCGGGCCAGCTTGAAGGTGCAGATCACCCGCGGGGGGAAAATTCCCTCCTTGTTCAGCATATCCACGTCGAAGCGGGCATTGTGGGCAACGATGACATTTTTCCCGCCGGCGACCAAATTTTGGAGCTTGGTGTGGGTCTCACTTCCCCGAAAAGACGGTTTGCCCTGGACCATCCTGTTGGTGATGTGATGGATGGACATGGCATCGATGGAGATCGGCATACCGGGATTGAACGTTTCACAGACAGCCGGCCCACCCTCTGGCTTGAAGGCGATCTGGCAGAGCCGGTCCTCTGGCCCGGTTCCAGTCGTTTCCGTGTCAAGGAAGATGAACATGCCTATCTGCCGTTAACTCTTTTCCGTAACTTCCCGGACCACTTGAACGTCACCACCCGTCGTTTCTCAAGCATCATGTCTTCACCGGTTGCCGGGTTTCGCCCTCTCCGCCCCTTCTTTTCTTTCACACAAAATTTGCCAAAGCCGGTAACCAAGACAGCTTCACCGGATTCCAGGGTCGCCTTGATCTGTTCGAGCAGACATTCCGTGACCTGAATGGATTGGCTTTTGGTAAAGCCCAGTTCAGCCTGAAGCCGCGCTACGATGTCGTGTTTCGTCAGAGCCATGAGGGTGGGTCCGTATTGGTAGAGATGGAAAGGGTAGGAAAGATGACTTTTGTTTGCAGAAACGTTAAGTTTTGTCAATAAGTTGTTATTTATTTTGGAAATTTTACAGGCATGTCATTGGTGGGTGCGGTATTGAGGTGTGGCGATCGATCAAATGGGAGGGGAAATCGCATGTCAACCAAAACGCAGATCCTAATTTACCTTATCATCCTGGGGATCTTTGATGTCATAATCCCGATTCAGATCACAGCACTGGTGCTTGTCCACGTCCTGTTCCAAAAACCCCGGTGGTTCAGGGAGTGGGTTGAGGAGATTTACCGGTCTTGAGAGGCTTTGATCGGTACAATGGGCAGGGAGGGCTTGCCTTGGCATTGGGGGCCAAATTGGTAAACGGGGTCATTGGAACGTCCCGCGTGAAAGCAGACCATTGTGTGGCCAGCATCAATGGACCTCATCGGCTTTCCTGAAATCCCACATCGAACCTTTCCAGTTGCTGATTTTTCCGTTGTCGTGGCAGACCGGGCACCACCAGACGATATTTTCAGTTTCAGGGTCTAAATTGACGTTGATCATGCCGGGGCAAGGTTTTCGACCAGGACGCCGGCGACAGCGAACCCGGTATTCCGGCGGTGGAACAGTTTCCGGTCTCGAGACCATGGCCACGATCGCCACGATATGTTCAGCCAACTTCCTGCCGGGCCCTTTGGGTGCTGCGATGGCCCCGCTTTCATCAAGCATGTGGGCCAAACTGGTTATCCATGTGTCGCCCATGTAGCAATCTCCTGCTTGGTCGAGTTCCTTGAACGGTCGGCTTGGAAAAGGTCCTCCCGCCTGCCGGGAAATGTTGATTCTGTCACCATTACCAACATTCTAGTGCTTTTCCAATATCCCACAAGTTCAAGCTCGTCCTTTCCCGGGTCGGTTAATTATGTATGGCAGCGAGGGTTTTTTTGCCATGGCATGCTCCTTTCTTTGGTCAGGGGGATAGGCCCCCGCCCACACCCCCTCCCATCAAT
>Ga0272444_10001169_pt1 | contig 25753 bp, 14 predicted proteins | sample SSMForm13_FD_201033 | JGI IMG/M metagenome (GOLD analysis project Ga0272444, IMG submission 201033) | Marine sediment archaeal communities from Little Sippewissett salt marsh, Falmouth, MA, United States - SSM-Form-13 | ecosystem: Environmental > Aquatic > Marine > Wetlands > Sediment ...
AGATAGATCACCGCGTCCATGACAAAGGCGAAATTGATGTCCGACATGCCCAGCGCACCCGTCACCTGCTCCATCTCGCTGGTCAGCACGGCCGTAACCGCTTTGTCCTCGAACAACTTCACGTAAGTATAGAGGTAGTCCCGGATCAGGTTCGAGTCCCGAACACTGGGAATAAAGTCGCTGACACTGTCGATGACAAGGCGCTTATACGTTCCGCCGTCGAGAAATCCTTCGATCTCGTTGTAAAGCCGGTCGAGACAGAGGTCAACCGGCGAGACGTAATGGATGTGCAGCAGATTGTCTCCCAACGCCTTTGAAACGTCCACTCCCATCCCGGTCAGTTGTTTCGCCAGGCGCCGGGGACTTTCATTTAAGGCGATCAAGAGTCCCGGCTCGCCAGCCTCGATCCCCGCCTTGACAAAATGGAGGGCGAACGTCGTTTTCCCCGCCCCGGCCGTCCCCGCCAACAGCGTGCTGGAAAAGGGAACCAATCCGCCGTGCAATAAATAATCCAGGCCGCGCACGCCCGTATTCACGCGCGTTTGGTCGGGAGCGACATTTTCCGTCACTTCTTGCACCGCCGGCTCGCGATGGGGAAAAACTACAATACCCTTGTCCGTAAACCGCATGGGGTGCTTGCCGGAACGGTGCTTGTGCCCCCGCGTCTTGCGCACTTCCAGCAGCCGCCGATTTCCCCCGATGCCCAAGGTCGGCAGGTTGTACAGCCGCAACGAAGCGTCCACCAGGTATTCTTCAAAAGCGATTGGCGCGTCATCCGCCTGTTCGATCTCCTTCGTTAAAAAGCTCGTGACGCCCAGGGTTGCCAGCTGCGTCAACATGCTCATCAGCAGTTCCCGCAGATGAACTTCGTCGGAAGTAATCCTTCGAAAGTGACTGACACTGTCGATCAACACCCGCTTGGGCCGAATCCGGGCGAACATCTCTTCGACTTCTTCCTGGGTGACCGAACCGATTCCCGCCATCGTTTCCTGCAATTTGGCCGGATTGGTCAGGATGACGTCGAACTGTCCCTGGTCCCGGAACGGCTTCAAATCCATGCCGAAATTTAACGCGTCCCGGTAAATATGCTCGGGAAATTGCTCAAAACTGATCAGCAGCCCGGGCTCATCATACAACTGAATCCCGTTATGGAGGATCTGAAGACCGAGATTGGTTTTACCGGCGCCTGGGGTGCCCTCCAGCAACACACTCGCCCCCGGTAAAAAGCCGCCTCCGAGCACTTCGTCCAATCCTGCGATCCCGGTTTTGACTCTCTGGCTATTCGTCATTGGCGTTCTCTCCCAAATTCGAAACTCCTTCAGAACGATACAAGAGCCTCGATCGAGCTAAAAACCGAGGATTCCTCCGCGGTCGCTGTCCGACACTCCGCCGGCGATCATTCGCTTCAGCGCCGCGGGATTCACGGCGTAGCGCAAGCCTTCCTCTTCCGTAATCTTCTCTTTTTTCACGAAATCCAGCAGGCACATGTCAAACGACTGCATCCCGTCCTGGCCGTTTTTCAGCACCTGGTACAGATCGCGCACCTTGTCCGACAGGAGCATCTTTTGCACAAGCGAATTGTTGACTAAAACCTCCTGCGCCGGCAGCCGCCCCTTGCCGTCCGTCCGCCGCACAAGCCGCTGGGCGATGACCGCCCGCAGGTTGAGCGCCACCTGCTGCCGGGCCAGGTTGCGCTCTTCAGCCGGATAGTAGCCGATCATTCGATCCAGCGTCTGTACCGCGTCGTTGGTGTGCAGGGTGCTAAAAACCAGGTGGCCGGTTTCCGTTGCCCGGATCGCCGTGCGAATGGTCTCCAAATCGCGCAACTCGCCGACGAGAATCACGTCCGGGTCCTGCCGGAGTACGCTGCGAAGCGCCGACGAGAAGCTCATCGCGTCGTCGCCCAGCTCCCGCTGGCTGATAACGCCTTTTTTGCTCTTGTGCACGTACTCGACCGGATCCTCTATCGTGATGATTCGTCTGCCGAACTTTGCGTTAATGTAATCGAGCATCGCCGCCAGCGTCGTGGACTTGCCGCTGCCGGTGACTCCCACGACGAGCACCAGTCCCCGCTCGTTTTCGGCGATGGTTCGGTTGACTTCCGGCAAATGGAGCTCTTCAAACGTGGGGATTTGCATGGGAATGAGCCGGAACACCAGCGCTACCTTGCCCATTTCACGAAAAGCATTCACCCGAAATCGGGCTTTGCCGGGCAATTCGTAGGAAAAGTCGGCGGCGCCTTCCGCCTCCATTTCCTTTCGGCCCTTCGGCGAGGTGATCGATTCAAAGATGCTGATGCTGTCCTCAGGCTTCAGCGCTTCCTTCCCCATGAGGCTCAAGTCACCGATAACTCTTACCGAAGGGGGATCGCCCGGCTGGAGATGGAGATCGGACCCACCTCGCTGGATCATTTCTTCAAGCAAAGGATTGACATCCATCGTCGTATCCACCTTCTGACTTCTTGAAATCCAGTAAGCCTGCTTTAACTCACTCCACAACTTGAATCATAAAGGCCCTCAGATTAAAAAGCAAGGGTTTTCAAGCGGGCGGGCAGCGCCCGATCCCTTCAAAAGGACGCCACGGCGCTGTCCTCGCTCTCAAAAACCTCGAGCAGGAATTTCGTTCGCGTATTCTGAAGAACCATCCGCGCCATCGGTTGCACCTTGAGCAGCTTCAATCGCCCTGCCCCCTGGCGCGCCTGCCCGTCGAAGAACAACAGGATGCCCAGGGCGTGGGAGCCCAGAAAGGAGACCTTCTCCAGGTTCAGGATCAGCCAATAGCGCTTCTCATTCAGCAACCGCGCCAACGTCTTGCGCAGCACCTGGCAACCCTCTTCATTGAGATCGCCGTCGAGATCGAGTATCGACGCGGAGCCTCTCCGCTGCTCGGTAATGCTCAACATTCTCCTCGTCCTTTTCTGTCCCCGGATTCCTTTGGAGATAACGTGCTTGGAGGCCAATGATAAACAAATCTGGATTGTCTCGCAAGGCAAAAGCCTCCTGAAACAACCCTGTTCTTCCCGTGCATCGCGGCTCGATGAACCGCTCCGCTTCATCGATGTTCCTTCGCCCAGAGCATCAGGCCGAGCAGCAGCTTGCGGCCCGAGGCGTCCGAGTTCGGCCGCTCCAGTCGAAGCGGCTCGTCCGGGGGAGGAAGATATTCCTTCATGACCTCCCTGTCGAACAGATCGAACAATCGCTCGCGATAGGGCTCCGCCAATCGCCGCACGGCGGACCAGCCCGCGTTGTGAAAGTCGAAAATGCGGTAATAATAGCGTCGCTCCGCCACTCCGCCCCACCGCCACCCGGCAAAAACGCCGAATAATCTCTCCAGGCGCTGGAGTGCGTACTGTTGAAGCTGACGGCGCAACCGGGGTTTCAACACTTCCACTGAAGGCCGGTTTCGATCCAGCGGCAAGTCGGCCAGGCGAGGAAACCGCTGCATTAGAAGATGTTTTTCCAGCTGCCGCCCGCCGATCGTCGCCACGGGCATACCGGCCGCCTCGTCGATCAGCCGCCGGTCCAACACGGGCAAGACCGGATAGCACCCAAACGACAGCGGCCAGGCCGCCTCGCCAACGTGCAGTCGAACCCGGTATTGCTGGCAAAAGCGCATCATCCGCTTCGTATCCGTTGGGCCCGAGTCCTGGTAGAGGGTCCGAGCGCGCGCCAGGCGTTCGTCAACCAACCCCCTTAACTCTTTAGTGCGAAGCAGGCGCTTGAGTAGGTCGAGGGGAATCGCCCAGTCGTTGATCGATTCAAAGAGCGACTCGAAGCGAAGCCGGCGCGTCTCGGGATCATAGGTGCGGCGACTGTAATCCGCCAGCACGCCGTCAAGGGCAAAACCCATGACCACATTCTGCGGAATCTGTCTCAGCGCGGGAAGATAGTTCCAATTGTGAATCATGTTGAAGCCGCTTGAAAGATGCTCCCAGCGCGCGTGCCGCTCGGCTCCTTCGGCATACATCTCGAAGTCGACTTCGCTTGTCACGTGGTGGAATCCCAACGCCCGGCCGACCGGGACCGCGCACTGCATTTCCACGTCCGACCGGTTTCCAAACGTTATCGCGGTCACGTCCCGCCCCGAGTCGGCGAGAAATCCTCCCAGCAGGCGGGAGTCAAACCCACCGGTCAGGGTAAGGCCGCAAGGCTTCTCGGGCGACGTGTGGCGCTTAATCACCCGTTCGAGCGTCTCCTCAATGATGTCAACGTGGTGGGAAAAGGGCACGTCGATGTATTGCATTGCCGCCGGGGGACGATACTGTTCAACCTCCCGAGGGACGCCGCCCGGCTTCCACCGAAGCAGGTGTCCCGGCGACAGCCGCCGCACTCCCTCCAGCAGGGCCTGGCCATCAAGCAAATACCCCATGACCAGAATGCCAACGAGCCCTTGGGCGCTGAGCTTCATCTTGAAACCGGGATGATACCGAAAGAGCTCCGGGCTGGAACCGACAAGCAGGATTTCCGGCGTGCCGAAGTAATAAACGGGAAAAAGACCAAGCAGGTCCGCGCCAACGGTCAGCCCGTGTTCCGGATGATAGACAGCCCCGGCATACAATCCATCGAACGGTTCAGGAATGGTGTCCTGTGGCTCGGCCCACAGATCCCGCAACCGCTCCGCGCAAACGCGTTCGGAGGAATCGGCTCGAATCGGCCTGCCCCAGAGAATGGCGCAGGACCCGCCGCTCGAAACCGAACTGACCGGATAGCGCTTTTCGGCCGCCCATTGACAGGCCAAGTCGCCCGCTGTGCAAGAGGAGGAAGCGAGTCCCTGAAGTAGCGGCAGCCGAGGCTTCACTGCGGCGGCAAAGCGCGAGCGCCGCTCGCCGTCCGAATCGATAAGTAGAACAAAATTCGCCATCTGAGGATTAGTCCTTTAGTGCTTGATCGCGCACTCGCCGCGCCTGGCCAAGAAACTCCGCTTCATGTTCGGGATTCAGCGACAGAATCGGACCCTTGAATTGGCGCTGTATCTCTTTCTCACGCAGACGGCCGGCGATAAACAAACCGCTGAAAAAATCAGGAGGCCGTCCCAACTCTTTCAAGAAACAATGATCGCCAATTCAACCGAATCGCATCAATAAGTTTACACGCTTCGGGCTCTGTTGGCAAATCGCAGTTCACCGGTAATGAGTCTCCGAGAAGAAGTCTTTAACCCGCTTGCAGGCGCGCCGAGTTGACCGCCCCGGGGGATCGTGATAGCGTCCCGAAATCCTGTTGCGAAGAAAGAATCGTTCAGCATGTCGATCGGCGTCTATGGGATTTTGTTTCTTGCCGGCCTCGCCGCCGGCGTTATCAATACGGTCGCCGGAGGCGGCAGCGTGCTGACGCTGCCAGCGCTGATCTTCGCGGGCGTGCCCGCCGTCGCAGCCAATGCCACGAATCGGATCGGTGTCATTGCCCAGAATTGCGTTGCCATCAGCCGCTTTCGCAAAGAGAAAGTATTCGAAAATCAGCTGACTTGGCGCGTGACGTTGATCGGCTTGGGCGGAGCGATCCTCGGGGCTTTTCTCGCCTCGCTGCTCTCCGACCGGCACTTTGAGCTGATCCTGGCCGTGCTGATGTTGGTTCTGCTGGTTCTGATTCTGAAAAAACCGAAGTCCCGCCTACTCCAAGAAGGAGTGCCGGAAGACGCCTGGTCCCCGCTCTCGGCAAACAGCAAGATCGGCGTGCTTGGAACCTTCTTCGCCCTCGGCGCGTACGCGGGATTCCTTCAGGCCGGCGTCGGGATCATGACGCTGGTGGCCTTGGGTTATCTGGTGCGTATGGATCTGGTTCGAGGCAACTACATCAAGCTGGTTTTCATCCTCGGCGTCACGACCGTGGCCATCTGTACGTTTCTGCTGCGCTCGGTCGAGATCTACTGGATCGCCGCATTGTCCGTGACCCTCGGGCAGATGACCGGCGCGTACATCGGCAGCTGGGTCGCCCTCAAAAAGGGAGAAAAGTGGATTCTGATTATTTTGACCGTGGCTATTCTCGCCAGCAGCGCCAAGCTGTTCTATAACTATTTCACATCGATATAGCGGTTATTCCCCACCGGAATCAGGGCAAGCCAAGCATCCCTCTCAGGTGCGGCTCCAGACCGTCCGCCATTCCCTGAAATCCGAGATCGTTCGGGTGGGCCCCATCCACAAGGCCATCGCCTTGGTGGGGACCCAGGAGCGAATAGCCTTCGACCAGCCGGATGTTCTCGTCACCCGCCGCAACCCGAGCATTCACGGCCCGGCGGATCACCTGGCGCATTTCCTCCAATCCACTCAGCTCCGGATAGATCCCCTGATTTCGGCTTCCGGGCAGCTCGGAACTGGCATAGATCGGCGTCGTGCAGAGCATGGGAGTCTCGGGATGACGTTCCCGCAGGATTTTGAGAAAGGGCAGATACACCGCCTCTAACTCTTCGGCGTTTCGATTGTTCTGCGCCATGTCCATCACATAACACGAAGCGGTGACTTCACGAATCAGTTCAGCGACTTCTTTTTCCCCCTTCCCCGCGCCCGAAAAGCCAAAATTCACGAAGTCGAGATTCAGCCTCCGGCCGAGAATCGCCTGGTAGCTCATCCCGGAGCGGCTGGCGCATCCGCCCTGCGTGATCGATGTTCCATAGAAAACCACCGGGCGCTCGACGGCGTAATCCTTGGGAGCTTGGATGACGGCTCCTTTCACCACTCCGACAGCCTCCACGGTGACGCCGAGATAAAGCGGAAGATAGAGTGTGATTTCGCGGTCGCGGGAGATCAAGTTTTCGAAGAAGAAAGATTCCACTTCGGTCGATTTTCGAGGCACAACCGAGCGGATGTACTGCCCGTCGAGGTAAGCGTCGATGCCCGCCTGCCCATAGGCGTGCATATTACGCATGCCGGGAAGCGTATCGTACTTCACTCGAATCGCCAGGGCCGTCGTGTCACTGTTGAAGCGGATGCGTCCTCCACTGGGAGACTTCGCGAGCCCCCACACGGCCTTCGGAACAACCCCCTCCGCCCGGACGGGAAAACGCCACAGCCTGCCCTCATTTTCGGCAAAAAAGGGCAGGCCATCGATTTGAAAGCGCGCATCCGTCACCGGGATCCATTCCAGATCGGGTGCAGCGGCTGCGACAGTCACGCCCAAGACACACCCTAAGATCAACAAAGCGAGACAGCGTTTCATTGAAATACTCCTTATCGAGGGAATCCAAAGATGGCTATTGTGGCCTTTGTAGAAGAAAAAATCAAGAACATCGGGCTTTGTTCGCCTTCGGCGCGAAAAGCCCGCCACACGCGAGCAAACCTTGCGAGTAAGTCTCTCTCCCCCTTGATAAGGGGGAGCCAGAGGGGGTTATTACAATAAGAGCAAATCTCAGCTCAGTTTTTCCAGGCGTTCCTTCAGTGTGGCCACTTCCCCGGCCAATTGCTTAACCCGCAGCCGCTCGCGCTCGACGACTTCCGCAGGGGCTTTGCTGGTAAATCCTTCGTTGGCAAGTTTTTTCGACACACCTTGCAGCGCCCCTTCCAGCTTCTCCAGGTTCTTCTTCAAGCGCGCCACTTCCCTGCCCTTCACGTCTTCGGTCCAAACGAGAATTACTTCCACGTCGCCGACCAGCGCGCTGGAGGAAGCCGTCGGACGCTCTAGATCGGCGGCGGCGGCGAGCTGCGGCCGAATGCGCGCCAGGAAGCAAACATCGTCAAAGTACTTTTTCACAAAGTCCGTAGCGCGATCGCCCTGCGTTCGAAAGCGAACGTCGCAAATCTCGCCCGGAGGAATCGCCAGCTCGCCGCGAAGGTTTCGGATCGCGCCCACGACTTCCTGAAACCGGGCCACTTCCTCTTCCAACGCGGCGTCGCGCTGCCCGGCGTCCGAAGACGGCAGGCTCGACTCCAAAATCGACAGGCCGGTTTCGGGATACAGCCGCTGCCACAGGTCCTCGGTAATAAACGGGATGATCGGATGCAGCATTTGCAGCGTGGCGGACAGCACCTCGATCAGCGTCGCCGCGGTATGCTCCCGCCGTCCCGGCTCCTCGGAGCGCTGCCGGGGCTTGGCCAGCTCCAAGTACCAATCGCACAGATCGTTCCAGAAGAATTGATACAGCGTCTGCGCCAGTTCGCTGAACCGGTATTCCTTGATCTGAAGATCGACGCGCGCCAGCGTCTCCGCCAACCGGGAGCGAATCCATCGCTCGGCCCACGTGTCGTCTACTTCAACCGTCCCGCCCGCGGCTTCCGCCTCACGATTATGAAGGAAGAAGCGGGTGGCGTTCCAAATCTTGTTGCAGAAATTGCGGCCGATCTCGAACCGGTCGGAAACGCACTGTCCCCGGCCGAGCTTTTTCGTCGTCTCGCCGTCGGCCCACTGCGTTGCAAACTCCTTCTTGCAATGCGCGCAGGCTACGACTTTGGCCAACATGTTTTTCCGCGTCTGTTCGGTCAATTGTTGACAGTGCGGGCAGAGATACTCGACCGGCATGCGGGCGTCCTGCGTCTCGGTGGTCATGTAACACATGCCGAAGCGCAGCGCGTCGGCGCCGTATACGCCGATGATATCGAGCGGATCGACACCGTTGCCCTTGCTCTTGCTCATTGTTTCGCCCCGACCGTCGAGAATCTTCGGGTGGATGAAAACGTGATGGAAGGGAATCTCCTTCATGTTGTAAAGGCCGGTCATTACCATCCGGGCAACCCAAAGCGTGATAATGTCGCGTGAGGTTACCAACACGCTCGTCGGATAGAAGCCCTCGAGTAACCCTTTCAAGTCCTCCGGCGGCTCGGGCCAGCCAAACGTGCTGTGCGGCCAAAGCGCGCTGGAAAACCAGGTGTCGAGCACGTCTTCATCTTGATCCAGCCGGTGACCCGGAATCCCCGCCTCAGAAAAATCTTCGTCCCGCGAGCAGATCAGCCAACGGCGGTCGTCTTCACTGCGGACCCACGCCACGTCTCCGCGACCGTCAAACGCGCGCTTCAAGTCCTCTTCGCTGCAGGTCTCACAGTACCAGATCGGAATCCGGTGCCCCCACCACAGCTGCCGGCCGATGCACCAGTCCCGTTTTTCGCCAAGCCAATCGAGGTAGGTCTTGGCGTAGCGCGCCGGATAGAATCGAACCCGACCATCACTCACGGCGTCCATGGCCGTCTGCGCCAGATCCTTCATTTTGACAAACCACTGCTCGGTCAAGTAAGGCTCGATCGGGCTCTTCGAGCGATCGCTGTGACCGATATCGGTTTCATAGTCCTCGATTGCCTCGATCAGCCCCTGTTCCTCGAGCGCTTTGACAACCGCCTTGCGTGCTTCAAACCGGTCCAGGCCTTCGAACCGACCTCCATTGGAGTTGATTTTACCGTCCGGGGCGAGAACGTTGATCATCGGCAGGCGCTGCCGAAGCCCGACCTCGTAGTCGTTCGGGTCGTGCGCCGGAGTAATCTTTACGCAACCGGAGCCGACGTCCGGCTTGGCCCAGTCATCGGCCACGATTGGAATCTCCCGCTGCAGGAGCGGCAGAACAATGGTCTTCCCGACTAGCGGGGCATAGCGGTCGTCCCCGGGATTGACCGCCACGGCGGTATCGCCCAGCATGGTTTCCGGGCGCGTCGTCGCCACAACCAGCCACTTCGGATCGTCCGGGCCGGGATCTTTCAACGGATAGCGCAAATGCCAAAAGAATCCCTTCACGCTCTCGTGGTAGACTTCATCATCGGCCACGGCGGTCTGGAGCTCCACGTCCCAATTAACCAGCCGGCGGCCGCGATAGATCAAGCCGTCACGGAACATTTTAAAGAACGTATGGCGAACCGCCCGGGCGCAGACTTCATCCAGCGTAAACCGCAGGCGCTCCCAATCACAGGAGCACCCCAGCGCCCTGAGCTGTTCGATAATGGCCCCACCGTATTCCTCGCGCCACTTCCAAATCCGTTCGACGAGTTTCTCCCGGCCGATGTCGTGGCGGGTTAAGCCCTCGTTTTCAAACAACTGCCGCTCGACGACGCTCTGCGTGGCGATCCCGGCGTGATCCGTACCCGGCATCCACACCACTTCAGCGCCCGTCAACCGCTGGTAGCGGCAGAGAATGTCCTGAAGGGTGTTGTTCAAGGCGTGCCCCATGTGAAGGCGACCGGTGACGTTCGGCGGCGGAATGACGATGCTGTATTTCGGCCGGTCGCTGGCAAGGTCCGTATGAAACAGACGCTTGTCGAGCCAGTAGGCGTACCACTTCGCTTCGCACGCCTTGGGATCGTAGACTTTCGGGATTTCTTGATTCACTTGTTTGCTCCTGGTTCCGCTTTCTTTATTCGATAAACGTGTTAACCGGCGAGCCTTTTTCGGCCCACCGGAGAATCGGTGTGCTCAAACTAACGGAAGGAATGGTCCAGTCTGCCAGGGGCTCGAAAGCCCCTTTACACGCCCTGGAAAATTCATCTTGACCTGCAAAACTCCTTGATATCTAACGGCTTGTCCGAAGTCTCTTGAGCGCATAACCTAGCAAGGGGCCCCTGAACTGTCAAGCGAGGGACACCAAGATCTCCCAAAGAAAAACCGCCCCATCGGAGGAGCGGTTTCGGTTACAATAAACTCAGAATGGTTCCTAACGAACAAAAGACGCCGTCCAGGGCGGCCGCTCGGGGGGCTGTTCCGCCAGCCGCGCGCGCCAAGCCTCGTCGGTCAGCCGATCGTTCATCGGCTGCTTGAACTCATAGTAAGATAAGACCGGGCCGAGCGCAATCTCAAGTGTTCCATCCGGCTGAGGAATAACCGCCGCCAGCAGGTCTACGTATCCAACGCTTTCCTCGAGCACTTGCGAGGTATTCGCTTCGGTATGAACGTCAGCAACAATCGTTGTCTTGAGTCCGAGATCTTCCACGCCGACGATCACATCCTTCAACACATCGGCAATGTTTTGAATGTACAAGTATTCTTCATTCGAGAGTGGAACGCACTCCAGCTCCTTGATCGACAAGTCCAGCAGCTTGTCCAAGACGGCTTCGAAATCGGTCAGGCGGCCTTCCGCCGTCGCGCTTAGGACCTCCAGCTGCGCTAGTCCCTCCCGAGTCATTGCAGTCAAGGCCAAAAGCCGGGCATAGAACTCGGGAACCGGTTCCACATAACCCCGAGCCACGGGAGGCACGCCGGTTTCGTACGGCGTGTAGCTCTGTTTGGCGTAAAGAATGGTGTCGTGCCGAAGCTGCGTCCAGGAAGCCAACGCAGTATTCAAGCTCTTGTCCGTCCAGGCTTCGCTCTGCATGAAAGTGGGGTATCCCGAGCCAAATTCGCACAGCAGCGGCTTCAACGCATACAACCAGCTCCAGTACAGGTTTCGATTCCAATCCTGAACCGTGAACGGGGCAAACTCTTCGATCAGCTCGCGACGCTGCTCCGGATATTGCAGATATTCCGTGTCGCCTTCGGCGACCAGGATCTGATAAGCCCGCGCCGAACCGAGAAGATCCATGGCATCGAGCCCGCGCGGGAATCCCCGCATTTCCCGGCCGGCGCCCGAGATCACCCAGGTAAAGGGTTGCCCCGCACCCAGGTAGTCCGCTGAAACCAAATTCTGAAACATGTAGGAGTCGGGAATGAACCGTTGCCCCATGAATCGCATGCCTTTGCTCTTTTCGAGACATTCGTCGATTTGCGAAGGATCGAAAGGAGGCAGGATCACGCAATTGCCGGTCCCGCCGTAAATCTCCGGATTACGCAGGTTGGCCAGATAGGCCCGAAGCGCTTCATAGGTTTCCGAATCGGCCAAGGCGCTGACCTCCGCCGCCGCGCCCGCCACCGACTGGATCGCCTCCCGGTATTCATCCGGCGTTAGATCGTCGGCCACCCCGACGTAGAAAGCCGTGACCGCATAGATGCGATCCCAGATCTCCAGCGCGCTTTTCCCCTCTTGGGTTACGCGATTCAGGGCGTCCGTAATCAGGCAGGCCGCCAGGGTTTGAATCTCAGCGTTGGGAGCGGCAAGAATCGTGCTGTTCTTCAGGAGAAATCCCATGCGGCCATACCACATCATCGCTCTGAAGTACTTCTGCAATGTTTCACTCCGGGTGTAATGGCCGCGCGGCACATACTGAGAATAGTCTTCTTCATAAAGGAAGAGGGGACTTAATACGAATCCCTCGTGCGCATCGATCAGCGCCAGCTCTTGAGCGACAGTGTCACTGGCCGAAATGGGAACCTCGGCGGCGGGATCGAGCAACTTCAGCGCCACGGAAAAATAAACGACGTTGCGGAAAGCCGCTTCATCGAGATCGCCCGCATACTGGCCCACCTGCTGCTCGGTATCCTCCAGCATCCCTTGCGTCAATTCCAACAGAGCATCAAAGAACTCCTCTTCTTCAACCGCTTTGAGCGTCTCGTCAAACTGAATGTGATAGAGATGCAGGAGGGAGTCTGCCGTGACAAAAATGGGGGCAAAACCTGATTGGAGCTGCTCGTAAAGAAAGATCACATCTTCTCCGGTGGCCGAAGCCAGGACGCCGAAGCCATTGGTCTCGATCAACGGCTGAATCGGACTCAGGTCATAGAAAGAATTCACTTCGCCCCAATTGGCTAGGGTTGACGTTTCCCGCGGCAGGCTATAAGGCGTCACCGAGGGCACGACATCGACGGCCGGCGGCTCGTAAGACTCACTGAAACGCGTTGGCGCGAAACTTTCCTCGGTCGTTTCCGAGATTTCCTCGTGCCAATACCTCTGAAGCAGAAAAAGATCCTGTTCGTCAATCCGCCCGCTGCCGTCAACGTCGGCTTTCTGCAAGATGTCCTGGGAAAAACAAAAGGAAGAAATGAAAAGCACGATCAGCAGACAGAAAGCAAAAGACTTGATGTTCATGGTCCCCTCCTCAAGAGTCACCGATGGAATAAGATCTTGTCATTCACGACTGGACTCTGCCGAATCCCGGCGGGAATCCCCTGTTGCATTTCATCACAACGCAGTTGGGCATAAACACGAGAGACAATAAGCGCAGAGGCCTTTCCGACGCACTTCAAACGCGCCGGCGAGGTGAAAAACCGGCCGGTTCCCTCATCTTAATCTTCGCATTATTACAGAACGCATAGAGTGTGCCAATCTCACGGCTGCCTTGACAAGGCGTTCGCATATCCCTAATCCTTTAAATATCAATAGATTATGATTCTCTGGGGGGATTCATCCGGTGTCCCGATCCGCCCATCAATTGGTCCGGTGGACCGAATCCGGACACCCCTGCTGCCCCGTTTGGGACAGAGTAGAGATTCTTCGGTAAAGTGCTTCGGGACACCATCAATGGAAGTCTGTTCGAGGAGAGGGCCTGAATCTGTCAAGATTTCTCGTCTTCACCTTCATGTTCGCGAGATGCCTGGCGGCGATCGATGCCTTTTTCCACGAGTTTCAAAATCTCGTTCAAATCGAAGGGCTTGGTGATGTAGTCATAGGCCCCGTACTTCATCGCCTGAATCGCGGTATCGAGGCTGCCATAGCCGGTGATCACCAGCACCTCCACGTTCTTGTCGATCTCCTTGATCTTTTGCAGGGCTTCAATGCCCGACATGCGCGGCATGTTGATATCCATCAAAACCAGATCGACCGGTTGCTCCATCAGCTGATTGACGGCCTGCTGGCCGTTTTCGGCGAAGAGCAGGTCGTACTTGTCTTTCAGGATCATTCTTAACGATTCTCTCGGTCCGAATTCATCATCGCAGATCAATAGATTGCACTTCTTCGACATCTTTTATATCTGCTCCATCGAGATTAGTTCTGCACCGTCGGGAGAACGATGGCAAAATCCGCTCCGGGCGCTCGCTCGTTGGCCACCTCAAGCCACCCCTGATGTTGCCGGATAATCTTCTGCGCCAATCCCAGCGCCAGGTGAGACTGATTCTCGCTGGTGCCGGTGTACGGCAGGAAAATATTCTGCAATTCCCGCAGCGCGCCCTGCTGCTCGGAGCCTCGCAGGTGGATCTTCAAATAATCCTGCCGCTTGCCATTGCCTTTCGCCTCATCCGCGTAAGTCAGCGATGTTCGAAGCAACAGATGGCCGGTCGAAGCGTCTTCAAGGGCCCCCCGAAAGAGGCTTTTAAGAGCAATGTGAATCTGCCGTTCGTCAATGGCTACCAGTTTATCCTTGACTTCATACTTCTTGTTTAACTTGATGCTTCGCTTTTTCAACTCGGCCCGCATTTCCTTTACCAAGTGGTCCAGGATCATGTGAATATCGGCCGGCCGACGCTCCAGCTGCTCCCGTTTGCCGAATTCAAGCACGTTTTCCACCACGCCGTCCAGGCGGCTGACCTCCGCCTCGACCACCGACTGAAAGCTGTCGCGAAATTCGCCGTCATCGTACTTCTGGGGAAGCAGCTGGGTAAAGGTCTTAATGGCCACCAGAGGATTCTTGATCTCGTGCGCCAGCCAGGCGGTCAGATTAATCAGCTCCTCGAAGGTGCGTTCCTGCTGCATCTGCGACGGCACGGACGGCACTTCGGAAAGATCGGCGAAAACCATGACCGCCCCAAGCTGCCGTCCCCGTTCATCGCTCATCACCGACGTGCTCGCACCGATCAGCTTCTGGTTGGCGGGATAGATAAACTCGTGGCGGGAGAAGCACTGATTCTCCTCCAACGTGCGAAGCAGGATGTCCGCCACGACCGAACCGGCCAATCCGATCTTGCGTCCCTCGACGTCGCCCGCCGACAGGGCCAGGATTTTCTCCCCGTTGTGATTCAGCGAAATAATCCTTCCTGCGGCGTCCATCGCCAGCACTCCGCTGCCGAGGTCGTTCAGGATGTTCTTGTTGTAGGTTTTCTCGGCCGAAATCCGGTGGTGGGAAAGCGCGTTCTGCAAAGCGACCGTGACGTACGAGGCAAGCACCCGCAGAAGATCGAGTTCCTCTTCCGTCAGGTCCCGCCCCGTGGCCCGCTTGCTGACGCCGACCAGCCCGAGCAGCCGTCCCTGATTCCACAAGGGCAGAACCCACTCCGCGTGCAGGATTTCCATCTCCTGGTGCAACGCGTAGCCGCCGCTGTCGATGGCGGCCCGCTCAAAGCACAGGTCCTTCGACAGGCACTGGTTGTTTCGCAGTAACCACTGAATCAGGGGAGAGTCCATCGTGAGGCGCAATTCCGACTGCATGGCCGCATCCAGCCCGTGCGAAGCGGCAACCGGATACTGCAGGGTGTCTTCGTCCAACACCAACAGCGAGCAAAACGACAGCCCGAACAGCTCGGTAAAGCCTTCAACGGCGCGATGCACCAACTTCTCCACGTCCAGAACATTGGACAACGCCTGGAGAAACAGATTCAGCCGGGGGAGAATAAGATACAGTCCCTGCGTGACCGAAAACGGCGTCAAAGGTTGCGGGAACAGTGTATTGACGGCGACCGCTTCGGAACTCCTTTGCTGGCGCAGCTGGGTCATGGTTGACATCCGCCGTCTTCCCGATTCCACCACCTCGCCCGGCCCTTGCAGCATCCGGTTCTGCGCCCGCAGCCGGGAAATCTCCAGCAAGTGCTCGCACTTTTCCACAAATTCCTTCGGCTCGAACGGCTTCCGCAGAAGGGTCACCTGCTCCCCGTCGACCAGCCGGTCCACCATTTCTTCATCCATGATGGTCAAGAGCATAATGGGCACGCCCGGCGCCAGACGCTCCAGCGACTGAAGGCCGAGCTGCGAGTGGCCCTGAAGCAAGGCACTGTCGACGATCAACAGGCTGGGGCGATGAGACAAAATTTTTTCCTGCGCTGCCGGCAGCGACCGCGCCTCCCTGATAAGCACCCGATCTTTCAGCAGTACGCGGATCGACTCACGGGTTGCCTGCTCACTTGAAACGACGATGATGATCCGGGTCTCTTTCACGATCTTGCCAAAGCCTCCTGAAATACGATTGGAAAATAAATGGAAAACACGGTCTTCCCCGGGTGGCTTGCCACCGAGATCGTCCCTCCATGATCGGTGATGATTTTATGGCTGATGGACAGGCCGAGTCCGGTTCCCTCTCCTTTCGTGGTGAAAAACGGATCGAATATCCGCGGAAGCGTTTCCTCACTGATGCCGATTCCCGAATCCTCGATTTCGACCAGCAGCTGTTCGCCGGCGAAAACCGGCGCGGTTTTCGTCCCGCTGACCGGGCTCGGCGCGCGGCGCGTGCGCACTCGAATGGCGCCGTCCGTGCCGATGGAATCCTTGGCATTCAGTAGAAAATTGAGAAAAACCTGCTTCATCTGTCGGTGATCGGCCGGAACCAGGGCCCCGTCGCACGCATAGTCGGTCTTGATTCGAATCCGCCGCTGCTTCAGCTCGACGTCAAGCAGGCTGATCGCCTCGTCCAACACGTCGGTCAGGCAAATCGATTCATAAACGATGTTGGCCGGCTTGGCCAGATTCAGCAAGTGCTCCACAAGCGTGTTGATCCGGTCGATTTCCTTGGACGCCAACCGGTAAAAGCTCGTGCGAAACTCCTCGTCCTGGTAGCGCTCCGGAAACAGCTGGGCGAACGTCTTGATCGACACAAGAGGATTCTTGATCTCGTGAGCGACGCCTGCCGCCAGCGTGCCGAGCGAGGCCAGCTGCTCGGTGCGCCGCACTTCCATTTGCAGCTGCTTCACCTCGCTCAAGTCCGTGAAAACGACTAATCCCCCGATTACTTCATCCTCGGCATTGCGCAACGGGCTCAGGTTCAATCTCAACGGCAGACGCCTCCCGCTGCGCAGCTCGATGTAGATCTCTTCCTGAAAAACCCGGGTCTTCTGATTCAGGCTCTTGATGAGCATGAGGTCGAAGGTTCCCGCGATTTCCGCCACCGGCCGGCCCAGCACCTGCTGCGCCGAGACGCCCAAAATTTCCTCAGCGGGTCGATTGACGGAGGTCACCCGCTTCGAAAAATCAACGGTAATCACCCCGCTGGACAGGTTATTCAAAATCGCTTCCTGATACAACTTGTCATTCGTCAGCTCGGAGTACAGCACCGAGTTCTCGATGCTGATCGCCAACTGGTTGGACAAGAGCAGGAAAAATTCAATGTCCTCGCGCGTGTAGATGTGCCCCGAGTATTTCCGCCCCAGAATAACAAATCCGGTCAGCTCCTTCGAAATACCGAGCGGGATCACCACCTCGGCCTCCAATTGCCCCAGTTCGCGTTGCACGGATCGGGAGGCAAGGCCAAAGTTGAACCGCTCCAGCTCCTCTCGAATGAGAACGTCTTCACCCGGGTGGAGGCGCTGCACGAACGCATCGTCCGCCGAACACTCCCGCGGCAGGTTCTCCCCCAGGGTTCCCTCCTGCGCCACCTGCACGAACTCGCGCGTCCCCTTAACACGGAGAAAAATCCGGGCGTCCGAGATTCCCATCTCTCTGCAAAGACCGCGAAGAATCTCCACCACCAGCTTGTCCAGATCCGCCACTTTTCGCAGGGTGCCCGAGAAGTTCTGTGCCAGGGCGCCCAGATCATAGGCCTCCGGAAGCACGTACTTCAGCAGCGTTTGTTGAACCCCCGAGCGCACCTTCAGCAACAGGGACGCTGAAACGAGACTGGCAACAATCAGGCAGAAAACCGCATTCTCAAAAGCCGCCTCCTTCTGAAAGGAAAAGGAATACCCAAAAGCAAAGAACACCAGAAGGTAGACTGACACGAGAAACAAAGAATTGATAAAGAACGCGATTAAACGACGGGCCAGGGCGGAAATGTCAAACAGGCGATAGCGCATGATCGCGTACCCGATCGGCAGCAACATCAATATGCTGGCCGCGGCGCCCAGCCCCTGCACCTCGGTATGCCCGACTAGTGGAAACAGAAATCCCACCGCGGTTCCCACGGCCCAAAATCCGAAAACACCGCCCACCAAATACGGAGCCTGAGCGTGCCTCAGCCCCTTGTCCCTCCGCCAGGCGCGGTAGAAATTGCTGACGCTCAACAGTGCATTCAACGTCACCAGCAGGGCGCTCAGGGACCAGTTCCCGGAGTACTCCACCTTCGGCGCCACGCCGCTCATGTCGATGCCTACGATCTGATCGGGTAATAGTAAAGCAACCGTGGTCGCCGTGATAAAAGTGATTAACACGTATTTCCAAAGCCACTGGCTCAACACGCCGTTATGGAGAAAAGTGTAGGAGAGAAACAGCAACGCGCAGGAAAACAGATAAATGCCCAAGTAGGAAGCCTGGATCCAGAACCAGGCCTGCGCTTCGGATGGCGCCGTCAGCGTTTGAAAGATCGAGATCTCATACGCGGCCAGCAAAAACGCCATGAAGGCGAAGATTTGGTGCAACACCGGCTTGTGCTTGCGTAAAACCGCCCCCAGCCCCAAAATCAAACTCCCGATCAGGGCCAGGAGAACGCACGCGCAGCGAAACACCAGGAAAAACATGGTTAAGCCGCCTTATATTTCCGCAGAACCACCGCGGATTGGGTGCCGCCAACGCCTTGGGAATTCGTCAGCGCGTACTCCAAATCATTCCTTCGCGCCTGCCCCGGAACGTAATCCAGATCGCACTCCGGGTCCGGCGTCTCCAGGTTGATCGTCGGGGGGATCCAACCAGTCTCAAGTGCTTTACACACCGTTACCACTTGATAAATGCCTCCGGCGGCATACGGTTGACCGATCATCGACTTGATGGAACTGACCGGCACGCGATAGGCTGCCTCCCCCATCAGGCGCTTGAGGGCGCGCGTTTCCGCCACGTCCTCATCCGGTATGGCGACGCCGTGCGAGCAGACATAGTCAATCTGTCCCGGATTCAAATCGGCCAGCTGCAGGGCGCGCTGCATGCTCAGGTAGATCGACTCCCCGTCCCGGTCCGGGGCAATCATCTCCCGGGCGAAGCTGGAGCCGCTGTAACTGACCAGTTCGGCATAGATTCTCGCGCCTCGCTGCAAGGCATGCGACAATTCCTCAACCACTACTGCGCCACCGCCTTCGCTGGCCACCGATCCATCCCGGTGAAGGTCGTACGGGCGGCTGGCTTTCTCCGGTTCATCGTTCCGGGCCGAAAGGATGCGCAGCACGTCCAGCGTCGCAAAATAAAAGGGGAAGAGCGTGGAATCCGAGGCGCAGGCCACCGCCATGTCTAACTCGCCGGAGCGAATGAGGTTCAGCACCCAGTCCAGCACCTCCAAACCGCTGGTGCATCCGGCCGAGACCGTATGGGTCGGCCCTTTGTGTCCCAATTCAATCGAGATATGCGCCGTGGCGGCGTGCGCCGTGTATTCAGACGAAATGGAATAATGCACGCCCCGGCGTCCCCGCCGGAGAAATCTCTCGAAATTGTGCGCATACAAGTCGTTCGGATCTCCGATCGACGCTCCGGAGGCCACGCCAAAACGCTCCTGCCGAAGCCGGGCGCCGTTCAATCCGCTGTCTTCCCACGCCAGTCGGGAACTGGCCACCGCAAACTGGGCAAAGAGCCCCATCTGCGATAGGCTCTTGCTGCTTATGAAATCCTTCGGCCGAAAGTCGCGCACTTCCCCGCCGATCTTCGAACGAAACTCGCTCGTATCGAAGCGGGTGATCGGCCGGATCGCCGAACGCCCGGCAAGCAAGCTTTCCCAGAAAGCCTCCACGCCGACTCCGTTCGGAGCCACCGCTCCCAGTCCCGTAATTACCGCCCGTCGTTTCGCCATGATTCAACACTTGGGTCGATCTAAAAGTCTTTTCCAGCCGGCAATGCCGACCGGCCGCTTTCCGCAATCCCGCTCGGAATCGGCAAATCGATAACAAACGTCGCGCCGCCACCCGGCGGACTCTGAACCTGAATGCCGCCCCCGTGATCCTTGATGATGCCCAGGCAGATACTTAGTCCCAGGCCCGTTCCCTTTCCCATTTCTTTCGTGGTGAAAAACGGATCGAAGACCTTGTGAATGTTCTTGGGGGGAACGCCCGGACCGGTATCTTGAAAACGAATTTCCAACCGATCCTGATTCCGGCGCGTTTGAATCGTAATCCGCCGGTCACCCCCATGCTCCACGACCGCCTGGACCGAATTATTGATCAGGTTGAGAAACACCTGTTGCAGCTGGTTCGCGTCGCCCCGTAACAGGGGCAATCCCTCGTCCGCTTCCCAGACCACTTCAACCTTCTTCTCTTTAAGGTCATACCGGCAAAGCTTCAGCGTACTGTCGATGATTTCATGAATAGCCACCGGATTTCGACTCGGCTCCTGCCGCCGGGAAAAGCTCAGCATGTTCTGGATGATCTTGGTGGCCCGCTCCGATTCGCTCAAGATGGACTCAATGCCTCGGGTCACTTTCTCCGGCACCTCAAGCGTTCGGTCTCGGGCGATCCGGCTGAGCAACAGCTGGGAATATCCCATGATGGTGCCGAGCGGATTATTCAACTCGTGCGTGATTCCCGAGATGAGTTGGCCCAGCGCCGCCAGCTTCGAGGACTGGATCAGATCCGACTCCAACCGTTTCCGCTCGGTTAAATCCAGCGACACGCCCACTACCGCGTTCGGCCGATTCCGTTCGTCCACAATTTGAAAGGTGTTCAACAAAACAGTCAGGGGATCGTCTTCCCGCCTCAGGCAATGGTATTCCCCGAATACCCCTTCCAACAGCCGCTGCCTCCACTGAATCTCCGGAAGATTTTCACTTTCCGAGGGAGCAAACAGCCGGGGCAGAGGAATCTGCTCCAGCTCCTCCACGGACCACTGCGTCTGTTGAGCGAAGGAGTCATTGGCGTAGATGACCCGCCCCTCCAGGGTCGCCACGACAACGCCTTCCTGCATGTTCTCGACGACTTTTGCAAGAATGTTGACCCGCTCCGCCAGGCGGTTCTTCTCCGTAACGTCAACGACAACTTCCAGCGCCCCGATAATCTCGCCGGCCTTGTCCCGCACCGGACTGCTTAGAATCTCGACGCAGCTGTCTCGCGATTGTTTGTCCCGGCCTCGCACCAAGGTGGTTCCCAGGCCTTGACCCGACAGAACTTGTTCCAGAATGCAATTTTCACAGGGCTCCGAACGACCGTAGAGCCCGAAGCACTGGTTGTCCGGCGGTTTGCCGAACCGCTTCTCGATAATCTCATTTTGGTAAAACACCTTGCGGTTCCGATCCACGATCACCAGGCCGACCCCAATACTGCGAAGAATCGTGTCCAGGCGCTCCCGCTGCTCAAGCAGTTCCTGTTGGGCTTGAGACAGAATCGATACGTCTCGGAGGCCGCCAAGGATTCCGAGCGTTTCTTCTCCATCGCCGGGCAGAGGCTTGAAATCCGCCAATACCGCGTAACGCGCATCGGACGTCGAACAAACCACGCCTCGATAGTTGATGGTCGCACGCCCCTGATCAAGCACTTCATTGCAAACTTGCTGAACGACGCCGCTCTCGCCTGAATCAAAAAGATCCCAAACTTGGATTTCGCTCAGCGAAGCGTCCTCGATGCCGAGCAAATTCCGCCCCGAGCGATTCAAATACGTCAGCCGGGCTTTGTCGTCGGCAACAAAGAAAACAGTCTCGGAGTGTTCGACAAGATGCTGATACAGCGAGTCCTCCCCGAATGCGAGAACGGGAGGGCAAGAATCGCTTCCAGCACGGTTTACTTCCGGTAATGCCATTATAAATCAGACTCCTCTTCACACATCCAGGACGTCGCCCAGTGTGTACCTTCGGCGGTTTTCCGCCCAAGACAAACCGCCTTCGATCTTAAGGGCTTCCCCCAGCTTCCTTGGCATTTCCGCCAAGGCTCCAAAAGAGGAAATCCCGTTCCCCGCCAGAGCGCCTTTCAGCGCCTCAGCAACCCGGGGGAACCGCTCCTCCAAAAACGGCACCATGCGCTGTTCCCCGACGGCCCAAAAACCCAACCCGCTGAGAGCCAAGTATAGCACGTCAAGCAACCGGTCAACGATCAAAAACGCCGCTCCCCGGCTTCCCCTCGTCGCCGCGACGGAAAAGCGGTCAAAACTCGACTGCAAGCCGGCCAGGGCAAACCGAATCTCCTCCGGGGACAGGCTCGCCGGCGACCCTCGAAACACCTCCCGCGACTCAGCTTGAAGAGATTTCAAGGCGCCGCCGCAATCGTACAAGATCTCCCCTTCGCTCAAGCCGGACACGCAAATCGCGGCCCGACGCTCGAGGCCGATGCGGGCGACTTTCGTGGGCAATACAATGCCGTCCATAAGCACACCGCCGATCTGGTAGAAAAACCGCTTCAAGTACAGCCCGCGCGTGAAGAACACCACGTCAAGATCCGATCCCGCTAAATCCTCAAGCCGGCCTTCCCGATGGGCGCCGGAACCCATGACCAGGGCGCCGGTGATCCCCGCGAGTGACTTGGCCACGTCTCCCAATTCCGTTTTAAGCCGCCCCAGCGTCCTCAAGTTTCGATCCTTCAGCGCGATCAACTTCGGCATCACGGGCTGTGGCGCAGGCAGCAGCCGGTCCCGTAACCTCCACAGCCAATGCGGCGATTCCGCCATGAGAAGGGCCGCGAAATCGAATCCCCGGCCGAAGCGAATCGGCTTGGACTCCCAATTCCAGAGCGATCCCGGATAGGCCTCCTGCTCGCGCTGCAGAGAATCGAACAGCGGATCAAGACACGCCTCGATGTCCTTCTCGTGGAGCAGGCGTTCCGCCAGAGTCGCAGTGTCGCTGTCCTCCCGGTTCAAACCCTCGGCGATTTGCAGTCGCGATGGCAACGGCAGATCCCTTCGAATAAACTGATATCTCGTCAGGTGCGAAAGGGTCATCCAGGTCAAAAGACGAGCGTTTGCCTTGCGGCCCTTCTGCGCGTTTTTCCGCGCGTCCTCGGCAATCCTCATAATCTTGCGATAGGCCAGATACTTGACATCGAGGGAGTACGGCCGCCGGCTTACGGGTTTCCCTTGGTCGAAATGCTGCAACCGGTCAAGAATCTTGCCGTTCGTCCGGTCGAAATGGACTCGCTGAAGTTCCAACGCCGACTGCTGCGCCTCCTCCGACGCCCGCCGGCAAACAACTCCCAACTCCGGTATCCAAAACAGCTCCAGCCAGCCTTGGTTCCGGTCGAATTCAATCGTTCTCCGGTAGTCCTTCCCCTCCCGCGTCAGCAGGAGGATTCGGCGAAAAGGCCCCACCTCAGCCAAAACGCCGCCGGCTGGTAAAGCGATCTCCACCGCCGCTCCGACGGCCGGGTCGGTCTTCTCCGCGTCCAGCAGGGCCTGCCATCCGGCCGCTTCAACCGGTTTCATTCCAGCCCCTCCCCCGCTAAAGAGCCGACCTGCGGCTGCGAATCTTTTGAACCTCTTCCCAGGCCAGTTCAAAAACGCCGATACTCTTCACGACGATTTCGATCTCGGCCGTCAAACCCGGTTTCAATCGAATCTCCTGCCCCTCGTGAATCACGCGCGTGTCTTCCAGCGTGATCTCGATCGGCGTCTTCGCCGAGGATGGCTCGGAATCTCCCGAGGCCCCTCCGGAGCGCTCGTCGGCCCGGTCGAAGGTCGCCCCGATTTTCGAAAGCGTTCCTTCGAACACCCGGTATTCCCGATACGGCAGCGCCGGTAGGTAGATTTTTGCCGGCATCCCCGGCGCCACTTTGGGAAGAAATTCCTCGTCCAATCGGGCGTCCACGACCAGTTCGTGCGCATCGCCGATTTCCAGCAGCGCGTCGCCGGGGTCGAAGTATCGCCCGACGAGCCGGTCCGGCCGGCGCGTAAGAATCTCTCCCGAGGCCGGAGCGCGCACTTCCAGGCGATCCTGTTGCTCCTTCAGATGCTTCATTTCATTGTCGGTGCGTTCGATTTCGAACTCGACCAGCGCCAGTTCCTTTCGCTTGATCTCGAGGTTGAGGCGATCGGCGCGGCTTTCCGTCAGTTCGGCCTGCGCCTTGCTGAGATTGGCCGAGGCCGAACTACGCACCGCTTTGAGCTCCAGCTCGGCCACCTTCCGGTCCGCCTCGGCCAGCTCGAGCTCCTTTTTGGCTTCATTCATTTTTTGTCCGCTGACGACGCCCTGATCGAACAGCGTTTTCGCTTTCAGATAATCCGCCTCGGTCTGGGTCACCCGAATCGCAGATTTCTGCAGCCACGCCTCCTGCACTTGAATCTTTCCCGGATTCTCCAGTTTCAGCGAGGCAACGTTCGCTTCGGCGGTAGCGATGCGGGACTCGATCTGCTCGTCCATCGAGCTGATTTCCGCTTCGAGCTGCATCTTTCGCCCGCGGGCCGATTCGTGGGCCAGCTGCGCCGTGCGCAACGCCGAGCGCAGCTGCGTGTCGTCCATGCGAATCAGCAACTGCCCCACCTCCACCCGGTCGGCCTCCGAGATCAAAACCTCGCTGATGATGCCCTCCAGTGGCGCTTCCACCTCAATTCGCCCCTTGGCCTCCAGCTGCCCGGCGGCCGGAACCGTGATATCAACCTCCACCAGCCAAGCGATCACGCCTACGGTCACGACCAGCGCCCCGAGCAGGGCCATCCCAAGCCGGAACAGCCGCCGCAATTGCCGCAGGTCATCCCGGTCCAGACCTTCATAATCTTCGATCTGAGCGTTCATAAGCGATCCGCCTGTTTCGGTGCAAACGCCTTCTTAACCAACCGGGCGTAATAGCCGTCCTTCGCCATGAGTTCCTCGTGCGCTCCCCACTCGACGATCCGCTTGTCCTTCAGCACCAGAATCTGGTCGGCGTTGCGGACCGTGGACAGCCGGTGTGCAATGATCAGCGTCGTGCGGTCTTTCATCAGTTGATTGAGAGCCTCTTGAAGCCGCGCCTCGCTTTCGACGTCAAGGTAGGACGTCGCCTCATCGAGAATGAGAATCGGCCGGTCCAGCAGCAGCGCCCGGGCCACGGTAATCCGCTGCTTCTCACCGCCCGACAGGCGATAGCCGCGCTCGCCGACCTGCGTGTCGTAGCCTTGACCGGCCTGCATGATGCGGTTGTGAATGTTGGCGTTCTTCGCCGCCTGGACCACTTCATCGAGCGAGGCGTCGGGCTTTCCAAAAGCGATATTGTCCCGAATCGTTCCGCTGAAGATGAAGGGATCCTGGGGCACCCAGGCAATCTGCGAACGCAATGCCTCGAGCGACAGCATGCGGATGTCTCTTCCGTCCAAGAGAATCTGCCCCGAGCCGAGCTCGTAATAGCGCGGGATCAAGTTCGCCAGCGTGGTTTTCCCCACGCCGCTTTCGCCGACGATGGCCACCTTCTGTCCCGGCCGAATGTCCAATGTGACGCCTTCGAGCACCAGCGGAGCGCCGTCATAGCCGAAATGCACGTCGCGCAACTCGATGCGGCCTTCCGACTGCTCGATCTCGATCGCTCCGTTTGTCGAGGCAATCTCAGGCTCCAGGCGAAGAATTTCCTCGTACCGCACGACGTCCACAATGGCAACCTGGATCCGGCTGAACAGGTCCATCAGCCGCCGAATCGGCATCATGAGAAAACTCAGGATCGCCAGCAGCGCCGAAAGCGTTCCCAGCGTCAGCTCCTCCCGCTGCACCATCCCGAGGGCGTACCAAAGACAGAGCACGACGAGAATCGAAAGGATGATTCGGTTGATGCCCAGTGCCAGGGAGCGCATGAGACCGGCGCGGATCTCCAGGAATTTCAACCGCCGCAGGCGGCCTTCCATGCCCTGCTGCGTTTTCTTCTCCGCCACCAGCGATTGAATCACCCGGATGCCCGACAGGGTTTCGAAAAGCGTTCCATTGACCCTCCCGGTCTGAATCGCGCGACCTCGCAGCGCGCGGTGCATGATGCGAATGATCGGCAACAGCAACAACCCGCTCAGCGTCGCCGCAACCAGAATCACCACCGAGATCGGCGGATTGATGTAAACGATCAGGCAGCCGTAGACAAACACCGCCAGCAGGTCCCCCACCGACGCGCCTAAACCGCACAGA
>Ga0272444_10001170_pt1 | contig 25742 bp, 24 predicted proteins | sample SSMForm13_FD_201033 | JGI IMG/M metagenome (GOLD analysis project Ga0272444, IMG submission 201033) | Marine sediment archaeal communities from Little Sippewissett salt marsh, Falmouth, MA, United States - SSM-Form-13 | ecosystem: Environmental > Aquatic > Marine > Wetlands > Sediment ...
GTATCAAAGTCATCGCCGCCGCCTTCCGGGACGCCGGCTTTGAAGTCATCTACACCGGCCTTCGCCAAACCCCGGCCATGATTGTCGACGCCGCGATTCAGGAAGATGTCGATGTGATCGGCATCTCCGTCCTTTCCGGCGCCCACATGACCCTGTTCCCGGCGGTGCTCGACGAGATGAAAAAGCGCGGGGCCGAGGATATGCTCCTGTTCGGCGGCGGGATCATTCCCGACGACGACAAGGCCGAACTGGAAAAGATGGGCGTGGCCAAGATTTTCACGCCCGGCGCGCCGACCGAGGAAGCGATAGAATTCCTTCGCAAGACCGTGCACGAAAAGAAGGACAACGAAGATATAATGTAACGCACTTAAGTTATCTCGTATAGAAAGTTCAGGAGGAGCCATGCCGTTTAACGTTGATCCGTCACAACAGGCGGTGCGCGACGAGGTCGCCGAATTCGCCAAGAAAGAAATCTATCCGGTTTCAGAACAGCTCGACCAGATGCCGGAGCCGCGCAAATTCCCGAAAGAGCTCTATCGCAAGCTGGGCGCGGCCGGGTTCATCGGCTACAACACCCCGAAAGAGTTCGGCGGTCAGGGCAAGAGCAATCTCGACTACATCACGCTGATCGAAGAGCTCTGCTATCACGACGCCGGCGTGGGGCTGCTCTGTGCGGTCGGCGAACTGGCCACGTTCCCGATCCTGTATTTCGCCAACGACGAGCAGAAGAAGAAGTATCTTCCGGACTGCGTTTCCGGCAAGCGCATCCCCGCTTTCGTGCTGACCGAGCCGAACGCCGGTTCCGACGCCGCCAACGTCCAGACGACCGCGGTGGAGAACGGCGGGAATTTCGTCATCAACGGTGAGAAGATTTTCATCATGCACGGCGATGTCGCCGATCTGGCGGTGTTGTTCGTCAAGGTCGAGGGCAAGCCGAAAATGTCGGCTATTCTTGTCGAGACCGACCAGCCCGGTTGGGAGCCCCGGACGCTCAAGAACAAGATGGGTATGCGCGCCGCGACCACCGGCGGGATCTATCTGAAAGACGTCAAGGCCCCGGTCAGCAATTTGATGGGCGAGTACGGCAAGGGTTTCCGTTATGCGATGATGACGCTCGACGGCGCCCGGATCGGCGTGGCCGCCCAGGGTGTCGGTATCGCCCAGCGCGCGCTTGATGAGTCGATCGCTTACGCCAAAAAGCGAATTGCGTTCGGCGCCCCCATCGCGAAACTTCAGGCGATTCAATGGATGATCGCCGATATGTCAACCCGGCTCGAGGCCGCCCGCTGCCTGACCTACAAGGCCGTCCAACTTCAGGACAAGGGGGAGAAGTTCTCGCTCGAAGCCGCCCATGCGAAATTGTTCGCGGCCGAGGCGGCCAATTTCTGCGTCGACAAAGCGATGCAGATTCACGGCGGTTACGGTTACATCGGTGAGTTCTCCATGATAGAGAAGCTCTATCGTGACCAGCGCGTTCTGGAAATCTACGAGGGAACTTCGGAAGTCCAGCGGCTGGTCATCGCCGGTAACGTTATTGGGCGCTGATGAAGCTGGGCCGGTTTGAAATCCTGCCTTTTGTCGAGCAGAAATTCAAGCTCGACGGCGGCCAGATGTTCGGGATTATCCCGAAAACCATGTGGAGCCGTCTGCTGCCGGCCGATGACAACAACCTGATTGATATGGTCACCAACCTGTTCGTCCTGAAGGCGCACGGGAAAGTGATGATTTTCGATATCGGACTGGGTGACACCCTGTCGGACCGGGAGAAAAAGATCTACGGGACCGACGGGGTGTCATTCCTCGAGTCCGGACTGACCTCGCTGGGGTTGAGACCGGAAGACATCGACGCCGTTATCCTGACCCATCTCCACACCGATCACGCCGCCGGAGGGGTCAAGGAGGTCGACGGAGACTATGTCCCCCGTTTCCCCAACGCGAGGTATTATGTTTCGAAGGCGGAATGGTCCGACGCCGTGAACCCGAACGAGCGCACCGCCGCCGTCTATGTGCCGGAGCGGCTGCTGCCGCTCAAAGAGGCCGGGCAGGTGGTGTTTTTCGAGGGGGAAACAGAGCTGTTTCCCGGAATCAAAGCGGTGCCGACCGGCGGGCATACCGACGGCCATTACGGACTGGAAATAGAGTCGGAAGGGGAGAAGCTGTTTTACTATGCGGATATCTTCCCCATGTCCGCCCATATGGCGGTGCCTTACGTGTCGGCGGCCGACCTGCATCCGCTCGAGACGATGGAGATCAAGCGGCGCCTTCTGCCGAGAATAGTCGATCAGAACGTGATCCTGGCGTTTGACCACGATACCAAAACTCCGCTGGCCCGGATCGTTTCCGACGGCAAACGATACAAAGCAATTGCGGCGGCAGAGACCGCCCAACAGACTTAACGAGACCGAGGGTAAATTGTCTTTAGAAGAGAAACTGCACCGGCTTGAGGCGATGCGCGCCGAGGCCGAAAAGGGCGGCGGCGACGCCCGCATCGAGGCTCAGCACAAAAAGGGGAAACTGACCGCGCGGGAGCGAATCGAACTGCTGGTCGATCCGAATTCGTTCGAGGAATTCGACCCGTTCGTGACGCATCGGTCGGTCGATTTCGGTCTGGCCGAACAGAAGATCCTCGGCGATGGTGTCGTGACGGGCTGCGCCAGGATCCACGGTCGCCCGGTTTACCTGTTCTCGCAGGATTTCACCGTGTTCGGCGGCTCGCTCTCGGAGGCTCACGCCGAGAAGGTCTGCAAGATCATGAAAATGGCGATGAAAGTCGGGGCGCCGGTGATCGGCCTCAACGACTCCGGCGGGGCGCGAATCCAGGAAGGGGTGGTGTCGCTCGGCGGTTACGCCGACATCTTCCTGCTCAACACCCTTGCCTCGGGTGTTATCCCGCAGATTTCGGCCATCCTCGGTCCCTGCGCCGGCGGCGCCGTCTACAGCCCGGCCATCACCGATTTCGTCCTGATGACCAAGGGGACCTCTTACATGTTCGTGACCGGTCCCAACGTCGTCAAGACGGTAACCCACGAGCAGGTGACTTCCGAGGAGTTAGGCGGCGCCATGGTCCACGCCAGCAAATCCGGCGTAGCCCATTTCGCATGCGAAAACGAGGCCGATGCCATCGCCAAGGTCAAGCGGCTGCTGGAGTATATCCCGCAGAACAACTGCGAGGACCCGCCGTTTGTGGAGACCGGCGATCCGGTCGATCGTGAGGAAGAAGCGTTGAACGCCATCATCCCCGAGAACCCCAACCAGCCTTACGACATCAAAGACGTTATCAATATGATCATGGACGAGGGCTCGTTTTTTGAGATACACGAGGAGTTCGCCCAGAATATCGTGGTCGGTTTTGCCCGGCTGGGCGGTCGCTCGATCGGTGTAATAGCCAACCAGCCGGCGGTGATGGCCGGAGTGCTGGATATCAACTCCTCGGCCAAAGGCGCCCGGTTCATCCGGTTCTGTGATTCGTTCAACATCCCGATCCTGACTTTCGAGGACGTCCCCGGCTTTATGCCCGGCGTCGATCAGGAGCACGGTGGTATAATAAAAAACGGCGCAAAATTGCTGTACGCTTACTGCGAGGCCACCGTGCCCAAGATCACGGTGATCACCCGCAAGGCTTACGGCGGCGCTTACGATGTAATGAACTCCAAGCATGTCCGCGGCGATATGAACTACGCCTGGCCCTCGGCCGAGATCGCCGTAATGGGCCCCAAGGGAGCGGTGGAGATCATTTTCAAAAGAGATATCGCCAAAACCAAAGACCCCGAGGCTGAGCTGCAGAACAAAACCGAGGAGTATCGCGAGAAGTTTGCCAACCCGTTCGTGGCGGCGGCGCGCGGTTATGTTGACGATATCATTGAACCCAAAACGACACGGCCGCGGCTGATACGGGCTTTTGAAATGCTCTCGACCAAGAAAGACTCCAACCCGCCGCGCAAACACGGCAATATACCGCTCTAGGTTGCAAGCTGACTTCTATGACCAGAAAAATAAACAAGATACTCATCGCGAACCGGGGCGAGATCGCGGTAAGAGTGATCCGTGCCTGCCAGGACCTGGGCCTTCGGTCGGTCGCTATATACTCCGACTGCGATCGGGCAGCCTTCCACGTCCGGCTGGCCGACGAGGCCTACCACGTGGGGCCCTCGCCGTCGTCGCAAAGCTATCTCGTTCACGACAACGTCATTGCGGCGGCCAGAGAGTCAGGCGCCGATGCTATCCATCCCGGTTACGGCTTCCTTGCGGAGAACGCCGAGTTCGCCCAGCGCTGTGCCGACGAAGGGATCATCTTCATCGGACCCAAGCCGGAGACGATCCGCCTTCTGGGCGACAAGCTCCTGGCCCGCGAAGCCGCCCTCAAGGCAAATCTCCCGGTAGTCCCCGGCGCCGACATAGCCTATGATGACGATAACATCGCTCTGGACACAGCCCGGACGATCGGTTTTCCGATCCTGGTGAAAGCGGCGGCCGGCGGCGGTGGCAAAGGGATGCGGGTGGTCGAGTCGGAAGAGCTCTTCTCCGAGGCCCTGACCTCCGCCTCTCACGAAGCCAAGTCGGCGTTTGGCGACGGTCGGGTATTCATCGAGAAATACCTGGCCAAACCGCGCCATGTCGAAATACAAATTCTCTGCGACGAGCACGGCAAGTGCATCCACCTGGGCGAACGCGAGTGCTCTATCCAGCGGCGGCACCAGAAAGTTATCGAAGAGTCCCCGTCGCCGATCATGACCGAGGAACTTCGCGAACGCATGGGCCACGCCGCTGTCGATATCGCGAAGGTGTCGGGCTATGTCGGGGCCGGGACGGTCGAATTCCTTGTCGATCAGGATCTTTCCTTCTATTTCCTGGAGGTTAACACGCGGCTTCAGGTGGAGCATCCGGTCACGGAACTAGTTACCGGCGTCGACCTGGTCAAGGAGCAGGTAGCGGTAGCCGAGGGGAAGCCGCTGGCCCTGAGCCAGGAAGATATCGTGATGAAGGGGCACGCTATCGAATGCCGCATCTACGCCGAGGACCCCGCCTCCGGCTTCATGCCTTCGACCGGAAAACTCAAGAACTATCGCATTCCGGCCGGACCGGGAGTGCGGGTCGACTCCGGCGTGGTGATCTTCTCGGAGATTCCGATCTATTACGATCCGATGATCGCCAAGCTGGCGGTGTGGGGGAAGGATCGAGAGGAAGCTCTCGCGCGTTGTTTGAGGGCCCTTCGCGAATATCGCATCTCCGGGGTCGAGAGCACGATCGGGTTTCACCGGGTGGTGTTACAAAACGAGCGGTTTATCGCCGGTGATCTGAGCACGCATTTTCTCGAGGAAGAATACCCCGACAACAATTACCGCCGCTATCGGCCGGAGCTGGTCGAAAACGCCGCCATCGCCGCGGCTGTCGACCGCCTGCTCACCGAGAGAAAGATCGTCTCTTCCCAGTCGGGAGCCATGAACCGGGCCGGCTCGGGCTGGCAGAGCTTCTACCGTCGCGAGAACCTTCGGAATTTCGGAGGCAGCCGCTGATGCCGAGATACACCGTTACAATTGAGGATAAGGAATTCGATATCGTCCTGGAGTACCACGCCGACCGGCTCGAGGCGGTGGTTAACGGCAAGCCCCGGAAGATAGCCGTCCATAAACTGGGGGACACCCGCTCCCTGTTGCTGGTGGACAATCATTCCCATGAGGTCGATGTCCGCGCTGCCGGTACCAACGGTTTGCGCACCGTGTTCATGCAGGGGATGGAAATTCCGGTTACGGTTGAGAATTACAGCCTCGCCCAGATGCGCAAAACAGCCGGGATCAGCGCGGGGCCTTCGATAGAGAAGATGTTCAGAGCGCCCATGCCCGGGCTGGTGATGCAGATCAAAGTCGAGCCGGGACAGCAGGTCAAGGCCGGTGATCCGGTGGTAGTGATCGAGGCTATGAAGATGGAGAACATCCTGAAGGCCAAAGGTCCGGCGAAGGTCAAGGCGATCCACGTCTCGCAGGGGCAATCGGTCGAGAAGGGCGATAAGCTGGTGGAGTTCGAATAAGTGTCCGACGACGAGAGAAGAACAACCTCAGGCATAGAAATCCCCCCCGTCCTTAACAGCGAAGTCTGCAAGGTGATGGAGGAAAAGCTCGGCAAGCCCGGCAAATATCCGTTCACGCGCGGGGTCTATCCGACCATGTATCGCCGCCGTCCGTGGACGATGCGGCAGTACGCCGGGTTCGGCACCGCCCAGGAGACCAACCGACGGTTCAAGTACCTTCTTGAACGCGGTCAGACCGGACTCTCCGTCGCTTTTGATCTGGCGACCCAGATCGGGTACGATTCGGACAGTCCGATGGCGCGGGGCGAGGTCGGCCGCACCGGCGTGGCCATCGACTCCCTGAAAGATATGGAGCAGGTGTTCGACGGCATCCCGCTGGACAAAGTGTCCACCTCGATGACCATCAACTCGACCGCCGTCATCCTGCTCGCCATGTATATCGCTGTTGGAAAGAAGCAGGGGGTGGCCGCGGAGAAGCTGTCCGGGACGGTCCAGAACGATATCCTCAAGGAGTTCATTGCCCGGGGCACCTACATCCTGCCGCCGCGGCCTTCAATGCGCATCATCACGGATATATTCTCTTTCTCCAGAGACCACCTGCCGCACTACAACACGATTTCGATTTCCGGTTATCACATCCGTGAGGCGGGAGCGACTGCCGCCCAGGAAGTAGCTTTTACGCTCTCGGACGCCGTGGCGTATGTCGAGGCCGCCCTGGAGGCCGGGCTGGCTATCGATGATTTTGCACCGCGCCTTTCGTTCTTCTTCGCCGCTCACAACGATCTTTTTGAGGAGGTAGCCAAGTTCCGCGCTGCCCGGCGGCTCTGGGCAAAGATCGTCAAAGAAAGATTCAAGGCCGGAGATGAGCGATCGCTTCTTCTGCGTTTCCATACGCAAACCGGAGGTTCTACCCTGACCGCGCAGCAGCCGGAGAACAACATCGTGCGAACGGCCGTCCAGGCGCTGGCCGCCACCCTCGGCGGGACGCAGTCGCTGCACACCAATTCGTTTGACGAAGCTCTCGGTTTGCCCACGGAAAAATCGGCTGAGATAGCTCTCCGTACCCAGCAGATTCTGGCGCTCGAGACCGGGGTGACCAATACAGTCGACCCCCTGGGCGGTTCGTACTACATCGAATACCTTACCGATCAGATCGAGGCCCGGGTCGATGAGTTGATGCGTCAGATCGATGACATGGGCGGGGCGGTGCAGTGTATCGAGTCCGGTTATTTCCAGGAGGAGATCGCCCGCTCGGCTTATGAACATCAGAAGCAAATCGAATCGAAAGAGCGACGGGTAGTCGGGGTCAACGAATATCAGTCCGACAAACCGGAAGTTCCTTCGGTGCTCAAGGTTGACCCGCAGCTCGAAGTAATGCAGTGCGAGCAGTTGAAGAAGCTGCGCGCCGAGCGCGATCAGGGCCGGGTCGACGATTGTCTCGAAAATCTCAGGAAGGCGGCGCAGTCAGACGTCAACGTGGTGCCGCCGGTGCTGGCCGCGGTGGAGGCTTATGCCACCGTGGGGGAAATATCCGACATCTTCCGCCAAGTATGGGGTGAATACCATGAACGCTGATAAACTTATCTTTGCTGTTTTTGCTTTGATGCTGCTGGCCCTGGTCGTGGGCTGTTCTTCGGAACAGACCGATCAGGCCGAGCCCGGCGACGCCAACCTGACCCAGCGGGAGGCCGACAGTATAGCTATCCAGAACACGCTGACGGAAGTTATTACTCGCTGGCGCCACGGTGACAAGTCTGCCCTGTACGACCAGGAGTTCGACTATTTCAAGTTCGAGTTCAGCTACGATGATTTCCTGGAACTGGACAACGTCAAGAAAATGAACGCCGATTCGGCCTACGGCTTTAACGTCCAGGGGATCAAGTTCTTCGATCGGGATTCGGCGGCGGTTGACGTTGAGGTGGTGTTCAAAGGTTTGACCGACAGCCTCACCTTCGATTACGATACTTACACGATGTACTACACCAACGGCCGCTGGGTACGCCCCTCGTTCAGCGCCCCGCAGTACCAGAAGGAATTCGAGGAGGCCCGCCGGATTGCCGATTCGGCCGCAGCCGCCGAAGAAGAACTGGAGTATTAGATCGTGGGCCTGCCGCCGGTATCACACGTTGGAATTGCGGTGAGGGATCTCGAGGCCGCCATCCGTCAATACACACTCCTTCTGGGGAATCCGCCGGTACAGGTCGAAGATGTCCCCGACCAGAAAGTCCGCGTGGCCATATTCGCCGGCTCTGCCGCGGGCGGACGGGTCGAACTCCTGTCCCCGACCTCGCCGGACAGTCCCATCAGCCGGTTTCTCGAGCGCAAGGGGGAGGGGCTCCATCACATCTGCGTTTATGTCGAAGATATCGAGAAGAGACTGGCCGAGTTGAAAACCAGCGGCGTGCGGCTTATCGATGAAACCCCGCGAATCGGCGCCGAAGGACACCGGATTGCATTCGTGCATCCTTCCGGAATGAACGGCGTTCTTGTCGAGCTGGAAGAGCGTTCGGAACAGCTTCCCGACTGATTTGGATCTGACCTTAACTGATGCTGCTGCTGACCCTCGGGCGGCCGCAGCGGCGGCAGTTTGAATATTGCTGATGGTTGGAACGCCCGCAGCTGCAATGCCAGAAGTGCGATTCCGCCGGCAACGGCATGGGGTCGCCCCTTTTCCGGCGCGAACGAAGATAATAAAACAGCGCGATAACCCCCAGAATCAACATGGCCAGCGGCCAGTAGGAACGCGGGGCCGGTCCGAAGACCATCGCCCGGCTTTCACCAAGGTATTCGAATCCGTCCTGAATGAAAACCAGCGATTCCTCCAACTGCGGGTAGTCATCGACGGTGCTTTTCCCCCATACCGTAAAGAGCATCTGGTGCTCGTCGGGGTGGCGGTAAATGATCCCTTTCAGGCGGTGCCTCAGCGGGCGTCCTCCGACCGAGTCCACCGATGTAAACTCCAGGATAAAGCCGGCCCGGTGGCCCTCGTAAAAGCCGGTGGACGTCAGCAGCTTTGCCTCCGGCAGGGACATGATGACGTCCTCGACGACTATATCCACGGCCGACTTCAGGGTGACCTCGTCGGTTATCATTTCATCGGAGGCTATTTCGGATCGGAAGATGAGAATCTCCGCCGGGAATTCGCTGTGAACCAGTTGCAGCGGCAGACCGACCGGCTCAGCGGACGGGCGCCAGGGGGTCGGCAGCGGAAGCTGGACTTCCCCTCCAACCCGAAGCAATTCCGAAGCGCAGACCGAACTGACAATTATCAGGACAAACACCAGCGATGTGATCAGGTGCCTCATATACCGTTTATCGACCGGTTCCCGATATACGATAGCCGTCGGGGGAAATGGAATCATACGTGGTCGGGGAAGTTGCGTTGAAGGCAGGCGGACACTCGTTTTACGCGCTCCCGTAGAAAAGTCTGCCGGTCACATGCCGGGCGGTAAACAAACGACCGACCGTCGCGTTCGCGCGAAAGAAGCCCTTTCTCCGCCAGTCGGGCCAGGACAGTCATGACGGTCGTATAGGAGCGCTCGCTGTCCTCACCGAGGAAATACAGGGCTTTCTTGACCGTCAGTTCCCCCTTTTGCCAGGCCAGTTCCATCAGCCGTGCCTCGGTGGGCCCGAGAAAAACCGCCGTTCCGACGGCGTTAATGTCGAAATAGAGAGAACTTCCGTCCATCTCAGCCCGGTTTCTGCCTGGCCTTAAAAATCAGGTGCAGGCCTACGGCGACAATGCAGGCCGGCCAGAAATAGTCCCAGAATGAGCCGTAGATTATGTCCATCTGTTCCAGCAGCATCAATATGCCCAGTAAGAGCAGAAACGCACCCACAAACATATGCCTTGCCTCCAACGAGAGATTCCACGGATAATACTAACATTTTAGACCGGCGAGAAACAGAAAATGTTGCCGATGGCGCGGCGTTGTTCAATCGGTGGCGATACGCTTGACTTGCGAAGCTTCGTGCGTTTGTTTTAAGGCTCAACCGGACCACTTATGAAAATCCTGGCACTGGAACCGTATTACGGCGGAAGTCATCGGGCGTTCATCGACGGCTGGAAAACCTCGAGCCGCCACGACTGGACGGTCATCGGTCTGCCCGCACACAAGTGGAAATGGCGGATGCGTCATGCGGCGGTGACGATGACCGACGAGGTCAACGCCCTGGCCGCACAGGGTGTGAAGTGGGATGTCCTGTTCTGTTCCGACATGCTTAACCTGACCGAGTTCAGAGGACTGGCGGACAGCCGCGCTGCCGAAATACCGGCCGTGGCCTATTTCCATGAAAACCAACTGACCTATCCGGTGAGGGAAGAGGCGGAGCGGGATCTTCACTTCGGTTTCACCAATTTCACTACCGCTCTGGCCGCGCGCCAGGTCTGGTTCAATTCAGCTTTTCACCGGGATTCGTTTCTGGAAGCTCTGGACGGTCTTCTAGGGAGGATGCCGGATCACCAGATGCTCGACAAGGTTAAGTCGATCAGGTCCAAATCGCAGGTCCGGCCGCAGGGTATCAACCCCATCCCCTTGAGAGGGGAGCGCCAGGCCGGCCCGCCCAAGCTCCTGTGGGTGGCGCGCTGGGAACACGACAAGAACCCGGAGTTGTTCTTCGCCGCGCTTCAGCAATTGGTAGATCGGAACATCGACTTCAGGGTGAATGTGCTGGGGCAGTCGTTCGGCGCATGCCCTGAGATATTCTCATCGGCCCGCTCCCGGCTGGGCAGCCGGATAGAGCACTGGGGATTTCTGGAATCTAGAGAGGCGTACGAACGCGTGCTCGGCGAGGCCGACCTGGTTGTCTCCACTGCCAACCACGAGTTTTTTGGTGTCGGTATTGTCGAAGCCGTCGCGGCCGGCGCTTACCCGCTGCTTCCCAACCGCCTGGCCTATCCTGAGATTTTTCTACCGGATAAAATAGAAGGGGCGGCCGGGTTCTTCTACGACGGCTCGCTTGACAGTCTGGTTGGCTGCCTCGTTTCGGCGATCGAGAAGGTCAACAAAGGCAGGCTCTGGGGGGGCGATCCTTATCGAGCCGCTCGGGCCATGGACGATTATACCTGGCCGAGACTGGCGCCGGTGCTTGACCGTGCCCTTGAAGACATAGCTGTTCGCTAGCGTACAGTACCGTCTGACTCTCCCCGAACTTTTTCCCCGGCCGTCCGTATCTCAACCTAGATGCACCTATAAGGAGAAGAATTGTGGACCTCAATATCCGGGAAGGAATAAGGATTGTATGAAAAGCTTTAGCCGAATATCCCTGGCGCTTACGGTGGCCCTATTGTTGCTCGCCGTAGCGGCCCAAGCCGGCCGCAGATATGAGGAAACGAAAACCTACGAGGCGAAAGAGCTGGTCGAGGTCAACACGGTCAGCGGCAACCTTATAGTCAAGGTGGGGGAGAGCGACGAGATCATCGTCGAGTTGGAACATTCCGTACGCCCGACCGACAATTACGAACCTCGCTTCCGCGAGCGCGGGAACGCGATCGAGCTGTCGGAGAGATTCCACGGTTCCAGCAACGGCAGTTCCTATTGGACCGTCACAGTACCCAGCGAAACGCGCATCCGCTTCTCGACAGCCTCTGGTAATCTCACGGTCGAAGGTCTCAACAGTGTCGTCGATGCCAACCTGGCTTCCGGCGACATCGAAATCTACAGCAGTAACGGCGATTTTGATCTCAGTACCGCCTCCGGAAACATCGAGTTTGACAGTTGCACCGGCATATTCGATCTCAGCACGGCCTCGGGGAACATCAGGGTGGTGCGCTGCTCGGGAGATTTCGATCTCTCGGTAGCTTCGGGAAGCATCCGCGCTTCGGACTGTCGCGGCGGGTTTGACCTCAGCACCGCTTCCGGCAGCGTGAGAGCTTCGGACATCATCATCAAGGATCGGAGTTCGTTTTCTTCCGCCTCGGGCAGTGCCTACGTTACGCTGGCCGAAAGCTCCGAGCACGACCTGGTAGTATCCTCCGCTTCGGGAAAGGCCATTCTCGACTACAGCGGTCACCCCATAAAGGGCTTCTTTGAGTTTGTTGCCCGGGATCGACACGGGCGGATCGACGCTCCTTTTGATTTCGATGATGAGGTAAAATTCCGTCGTCATGGCGACCGGTATGTCCGCAAGTCGTTTGCCCTGGACGGCGATACTCCGGAGATCAGGCTGGAGACAGCCTCGGGCACGGCGGCCCTGAGAAAATAAACGCACCGGGAAAAGGGCTATTCCCTGAACAGACGGCAGGATCACCGATGGTGGCTTATCGGTGACCCTGCCGCTCTGTTTTGATCTCATTCGGCGTCGACGACCAACTATTACTTGACTTGGACGGCAATCCGGTTCAGGTTCCTCAGGTTGTAGTCCGCGCGAATACGCCGGATCGTGGAGAAAACTGAACTTAGGTTTGTCCTTGAAATCACTCGGCCTGACTCCGGGAATCAAATACATCCTGGCCTCAACCTTCTTTTTTGCCCTGATGAATATCGGGGTAAAGTACCTGGCGGACATTCCGGCCCACGAGGTGGTGTTTTTCCGGGCTTTCGTCTCGCTGATCGTCTGTTATTTCCTGATCCGGAAGAAGGGGTTGAATCCCTGGGGAAACAATAAACCGGTGCTGCTTCTCCGGGGCCTGGCCGGCACCGCCGCCCTTACGATGTATTTCTACACCCTTCAGAACATGCCGCTGGCCAGCGCGGTGACAATTCAGTACCTCTCACCCATCTTCACGATTATTATTGCCGGATTTCTCGTCAAGGAGTCGACCCGGCCGATCCAGTGGCTGTTTTTTGTCGCGTCGTTTGCCGGGGTGGTCATGATCAAAGGCTTCGACCCTCGCGTCACGCCGTCGGATCTCATTATCGGCGTGGCGGCGGCGGTGTGCTCGGGTTTCGCCTACAATTTCATTCGCAAGCTCAAAGACCAGGATCATCCCCTGGTGGTGGTTTTTTACTTTCCGCTGGTAACGGTGCCCTTGATCGGCGTTTACACGGCCACCCACTGGGTGACGCCGAGTGCGCTGGAATGGCTGGTGCTGATCCTGATCGGCCTGGTGGTGACGGTGGCTCAGATCTTCATGACCAAAGGCTACCAGTTGGAGCGCGCCTCCAACGTGAGCAACTTCAACTATCTGGGGGTGGTGTTTGCCCTGGGGTTCGGTTTTCTGCTGTTCAACGAACTGATCGAACCGCTCGGCCTCGCCGGAATCTTCCTGATTATCGGCGGTGTGATTATGAGTTCGCGCTATCGCACCGCTTAGCGGCGGTCACTGGATGTGGTTGAGCCTCTTGACCACCACGGCCGCTACTTCTTCGAGCATCTTGCGATCCTCGGCGGTAAAATTGTTGGAGCGATCGGAATCGATATCGATCTGCCCCAGGCACCGCTCTCCGTCCATGAGCGGCACCACGATTTCGGAACGAGTGGTCAGGGAACAGGCGAGGAATCTCGCGTCGGCGGTGACATCGTCGACCACAATCGTCTGCTTCTTCTCGGCGGCGGCGCCGCAGATCCCCTGACCGAGGGCTATTCTGGTATGTTCGGTTTTCGGGCCGATATACGGGCCCACTTCGAGGACACCCTCGCGCAGCATATAAAAACCGGTCCAGTTGAAATTCTCGGAGAAACCGTCGAGCAGTTCCACCACCGACTCAAGAATCTCTTTTTCGGTCTTTTGTCCGGCGATGGCGATGCGGATATTGTCGACTAACTGTGCGCGCTCGTTGTCCATTACAATCGCTCCCGAATGACGTGCAGGTTTTCTCTCGGCGTCTCCGGCTCGACCACGCAGCCGGGGCCGATTATCAAACGGTTCTTTTCATGTCTGTCCTTAAGAACATCGGTCAAATACGCTACTTCTTCAGCGTCGCTGCGAAGCAGCCAGCCGGTTTGATCGACCCCGCCTACGAAGGCCTTGCCTTTGAGAACGTCGTTTGCCTTATCAAGGGGCAGGTTGGTCGGGTCACAGGCATCCCAGTTATAGAGGCTGGCGTTGTACTCCTTGATCTGCGACAGCTCCTTAAGATAGTTGTATCCGGCGCAGACGTGAAGCAGGTTCATCGCGTCGGACTCGGCGGCCCTGACTACCTCCAGATCGTAAGGCACCCCGAACCGCTGGTATTCCTCCCAGGTCAGCAGGTCGCTCGAGGCCCATTGAAGGGTGGCAAAAAAGAGACCGTCGGCCCCGGCGTTCCGCAGTTCCGAGGCGTACTTGACGAAAGTGTCAGTTATCGCCCGAAGACCCTTTTCGACCTTCTCCGGCGCTTCGCGCAAATGCTCCACGAGAATCTTGCGGTCTTTGACCATCCGGCCAGCGATAGCCAGCGGGGTGAAGACGGTCATCAGGATCGGAAGTTCCGGGTCAGACTTCTTTCGAATCATCGAGACGACTTTCAGATGTTCGGCCAGGGAGGGGGCGGTCGGTTCATTCGGAGTCAGTCTGGTCCAGTCATCGATCGTTTCTATGGGGAACTTCACCTTGGCGTGCTTTTTGAACTCGTCGTGGGACCACTTCTGCTCGAACCCCCAGTCCTCCTGGTGATAGTCGGCCCGGGTATTGAGTTTCATGAAATCCCAGTCGAATTCCTTCTGATAAGCCAGCATGGCCTCGACCGTACCCTCGGCGGTGTGTTCCATGTGGAAGAAATGCCGCCAGAACGAGGCGGCGTAGCGGTCCGGTGTTTCGCCGGCGATGATCATTTTGAGACGTTCGCGGTGTGAATATCTTTCCATATTGCCTTTCCCTGGGTTCGCGGGCAGGCCGCATCAGGACTCTTCCTGTTCCTTCCACTCATCGAAGAGCTTGTAATAATGATCCGGAAACACCGGCTGGTATTTGAGAAACGACGGGGTGGGATAACGGACCCCTCCCCGGTGCGTGCCTTCGAGCCCCTCGATGATCTGTTCTTCCTTCCCGGCCGGGAAGGCGAACGCCATCTCATGGTCCTGCGTCTGGCCGAATACCCGGTCGCCGTAACAGGGAAGTATGACCTGCGGCCGTCCGGTTTTCATCGTCTCGATGCAGACATCGGCACAGTCGAGGCGTCCGGAAAACCTGGAAGTTATATAACCACCTTCCTTCCAGAGGTAGGCGGTCAGCAGCCGCATCACCTGGGCCGAGTTGCCGTAAACCAGATAAAGGTGCGGGGCAAAGCCGGACCGGCTTATCGGAGCGGTCAGCAGGTACTTGTATTCGGCGAAGGAGAACCTGGGCACTTCAGCTTCGGTTCTGGCGCCGATCTCATCGGACTCGGTGAACATGCCGCCGCACATTTCACCGCAGGTGAAGGCCCCGGTCTCCGGCTTGAAACCAAAAGCGGTCAGGGCCAGGGGGCAGCCGATATCTTCGGCCCCCACGGCCAGTTGCCAGCCGTAGCGGCGGGCCATCGAAAAAGTCTGGCAGATCGCCAGCTCGGTACCCATCGACTCTTTCGGGCGGCGGGTTCGTTCGGGGAGTTCTTCTCCGGGGGGGACCATTCTTACCGCGAGAGGGAAAGTTCCCGGCCGGACGTGCCGGCTCAACGCGTTGTCCAGGCGATCCAGAAGATCCCTGTTGAGTTTGGTTGCTTTCATACCCCGTAAAACCGTGAGATTGATCGAAGGTTCGATCGGACCGGGGATTTTCAGCCCCGTCTTCAGGCCGGCGCCAATATAGGCCGTCGCGACCGGAGGGTCAATCCCCTGTTTAAAGAATGAGCATTGCCCGGCCGTCGCCTTAACTTCGTTCCCGAAATGCCGAAAAACGTCTGTATACAGGGGAAAATACGCCCTTGAAACACAGCTCTAACGACCGGTTTTGCGGAGTACCTATGTCTGCGAAGATACTTGTCATCGACGATGAAGATTCGATGTGCAGCTTTATGGAGATCATGTTGTCCAAGGAAGGATATGAAGTTTCCTCGACTACTTCCGGCTCCGAAGGCATCTCCAGACTTCGCAGCGAAAACTACGATCTGGTGATAGCCGATCTCAACATGCCGGAGATGACCGGGATCGAGGTGCTCAAGGAAGTCAAATCGTTCAAGAACGAGCAGGAGGTGATCGTCATGACGGCGTTCGCCTCGGTGGATACGGCGATCGAGGCGATGAAACAGGGGGCCGCCGATTATGTCACCAAACCGTTCAAGGTGGACGAGGTCAAACTGGTGATCGACAAGACGATCAATCGGCGGCGCCTGATCCACGAAAATACCTCGCTCAAGATGCAGCTCCAGTCGGAGAACTCGTTTGACAATTTCATAGGGAATTCCGACCCGGTGATCAGGCTGAAAAAGATGGCCCGGCGGGTCGCCGGATCCGAGTCGACCGTGCTCATCCGCGGTGAATCCGGAACCGGGAAGGATCTGATCGCCCGGGCGATACACAACGTCTCCTCGCGCTGCGGCGGTCCGTTCGTGACGATCAACTGCGCCGCTCTTCCGGAGAACCTTCTGGAAACAGAGTTGTTCGGCCATAAGAAGGGTTCGTTTACCGGCGCGATCAATAACAAGGAAGGTCTTTTCAAAGTCGCCAGCGGCGGCACGTTCTTCCTTGATGAAGTGGGTAATACATCCCTCTCTATTCAGGTCAAGCTGCTGCGCGTGCTCGAGGACAAGAAGATCATTCCGGTCGGCGAGACCAAGCCGATCGATGTTGATGTCCGCCTGATCGCGGCGACCAACGCCGATCTGGAGGAAGACGTCAAGGCGGGGAGATTTCGGGCCGACCTGTTCTATCGCCTCAACGTCATTCCCATACATATTCCGCCGCTCCGGGAGCGCCGCGAGGACATTCCCCTGCTGGTGGAGTTTTTCGTCGGCCGCTTCTGCGAGAAGAGCAACGTGTCCGTAAAGAGCGTCTCACAGGAAGCCTTGAACCTGCTTTTGAGCTACGGCTGGCCCGGTAATGTAAGGGAGCTGGAAAATATCGTCGAACGGGCGGTGTTGCTGAATCGCTCGGATCAGCTCGAATCTTCGGATTTCCCGGAGAAAGTCTCTCAGCCCGAACGGCTGGCGGTCGTTAACGAGAATCAGCCGGCCAATCCAACCCTGGAATCGATCGAAAAGGCGTATATACACTTCGTGATGAGCCAGACCGACGGGAAAAAGACGGAGGCGGCCAGAATTCTGGGAATCGATACTTCGACTTTATACCGAAAAATACAGCGTTACAATCTTAAGGATGAGCTTCCGTCCGGTCCGCGGCGCAAAAAATCAACAGCCGGTGAAAAGTGACCACAATTTTGTACAGCCCTTTGGAACGCAAATTGCCCATCTCAGGGACAGAAAACAACAATCTGCCTATGCAGGGAAGGTGCTTTATGGGTAAGAGGCTTAAAGCCAACCAAGGATTCACGCTGATAGAGCTGATGATTGTCGTTGTCATTATAGGCATTCTGGCGGCTCTGGCGATCCCCCGGTTTAGCGGCGCTTCCACTCGGACGAAACAGGGCGAAGCGGCCATGATCCTCAAGCAGATATGCACGTATCAGATGACCTACCGGGTCGATTCGCCCACCAACAGCTATTTCATCTCAGGAGCGACGGCCAGCAGTGCCAATCCGAACGTCTTCAGCGACCTGGGGCTGACCATACCACCCAGCGCCCGGTACTCCTATACCATTACGGCCAACGGCGGTGAATATATCGCCACGGCGACCTGTGATCTGGACCAGGACGGATATGACGACGTCTGGACGATCGATCCTACGGGAAGGATCACCTGTACCAATAACGACGTCACCAATACGCCGTGATATTGAAGGTCACCAAAGCTGAACGGCGCTCTTTTCGGAGCGCCGTTTTTGTTTTCGTTCAGACGGTTGAACCGGGCCTTTCGATCTTGCGATATGCAATGATTCTGGCAATATGCGTCGACGGCTCATTCGACATTTCGATTGAATCTATGGGGCGTCCGCCACAGTCGAAACAGCACGCTCGCATCGCCCATCATTCAACGGTTTACACCACCCCAAGATGTTCAAAAAAAGTAGATGGCTGAGGCATCGACTTTGCCGATATGATGGGCAAGTGAAAAAGGAAAACCGAAAATCATAACTGGTAGTAACTTTTAGGAGGCTCTATGTTCTCGAAATTCCACAACCGTCAGAAGGGTTTCACCCTCATCGAGCTCATGATCGTGGTCGTCATCATCGGCATCCTGGCCGCTCTGGCTATTCCGCGTTTCATGCAGGCCACCATCAAGGCCAAGCAGTCTGAAGCCAAGACCGTCCTGAAGCAGATCTACACGCTGGAGCGTGCTTATCGTCAGGAAACCGGTGCTTACCTGGCCGGCGCCAACGCTGCGGCTCTTGCCCCGATGGGCTTCGATGATCCAGGTGGTAACTACGACTACAGTGTTACCGTCGCCGCTAACACCTTCACCGCCCAGGCTGTCGGTAACGCCAACGACGCCGACCTGACCGGTGACACCTGGCAGATCGACCAGAACGGTGACATAAGCCAGCCGTAAATAACGGCACCTTACACCACCAAATGGCTTATGAAAAGCGCCCCCTTGAGGGGCGCTTTTTTTTCTCGCTTTTTGTCTCAAGCGGCCCCCCGGTCTGCTCCGATAGACTACCCTGCCGGCCACCCGGTCCTGTCTTTAGTTGTTGACTGACCGAGGCCTTCCTCTCTAATATGAGATAGATTATGAAAAGCCTTATCTTGATTCTCCTGATGCTCGGGGGGGCGGCCGGATCGTTGACGGCGCAGGAGGCAGACGCCACCTCGCCGGAGCAGTTCGGTCTTGAGCACCTGACCGAATACCTCGGCCTTACCCCGGCTGATATCTCCTACCGCTCCGACTATACCGAGCCGGACTCCCTGCGCCTCAAAATCGTCGCCGACCTGATGGATCATCCGCTGGGAATGATCGGATATGCGGCCGCCGTCAAGAACGCCCACGTCAAGGGGCAGCCGGAGATCCTGGCGTCGATTGTTTTTTCCGATCTAAAGGGCGAGCACCAGGGGGAGAGGCTGGGGGCCTACAAGCCGACGGTCGAAGAGATCCAGAACCGCTATAATCTCTATTACACCGACCTCACCCTGAATCAACTGCTGAGCAAAGCGGTCAATTTTATCGAAGTTGTCTTCCCGAGATCGGCCCAAATGAGCCTGGGTCGATTGACCCCGGACCAGCGCCGTTTTCTCACCGACGAACTGAAAGAGATCGTCACCATGGACGAGGAGGATGAATTCCTGTCGCTGGAGGCGCTCGATTCGCTGCAGGAGATCGAAGACGCCTGGACTGAGGAATTCGTCGCTTTCTCATCGCTCATAGACAAGGATCCGCTGGTGGCGGCCGGTATTGAGGCCCTCAGGACGATTCTCCTCGACGTCAACGCCCTGCGCTCCAATCTTCGTTCGGGGCAGGCCACCGCCGAGATGATCCTCAAAGGGACCGAGTACCTTCCGGACAACGTCGATACCCGCAGCTATCTCGGGAAGCAACCCGGCTGGAAAATCGGCGGTCCCGGCAACGATTATTACTCCGGCAATTACAAACTGATCTTCGATTTCGGCGGCGATGATGTCTACGACCTTGAATACAATCCCTCGGAACCTCACGGCGTTATCATAGTCGATCTGGGCGGGGATGACGTCTACCGGGCCAAATCCGATTTCGCCCTCGGTTCCGGATGCCTCTCGGTCGGGCTGCTTCTGGATTTCGGCGGCAACGACCGGTACGACGCTCAGTCGTTTGCGCTCGGCTCCGGCTATTTTGGTATGGGGCTGCTCTACGACGCCGGCGGTGATGACCGGTACGACGGCGACACTCACGTGCAGGGAGCCGGGTCGTTCGGGTTGGGCCTGTTGATTGACGAGGGGGGAAGAGACATTTATAACGCTGCCGTTTATTCGCAGGGGTTCGGTTTCGTACAAGGGGCGGGGATCATCTATGAAAGCGACGGCTCCGACACCTATTACGCCGGCGGCAAGTACAAAGACATTCTGCGTTACGAGGATCATTACCTCTCGCTGTCCCAGGGGTTCGGCTACGGCCTGCGGCCCTGGATGTCCGGCGGCCTCGGCGCTATCGTCGATCTCAAGGGAAACGACAATTACTACGCCGATATCTTCGCCCAGGCGTGCAGCTATTGGTGGTCGCTGGGGATCATTTACGATTCCTCCGGCAACGACAACTACCAGTGCTTCCAGTACGGCCAGGGGGCGGCCACGCATATGACGCTGGGAGCGCTGATCGATGATTACGGCAACGATGTTTATTTCGGGAAAGGCCTGATGCAGGGCTGCGGTCATGATTATTCCTGCGGCCTGATCCTAGACCGTCACGGCAACGACACCTACACCGCCTACGACCTGTCTCAGGCGGCCGGTTCGGCCAACGGCGCCGGAGTCCTGATCGACAACGAAGGGGATGACCGGTATTTCTCACGAAACGCCCTGAACACCCAGGGGTACGGCAACCCGAGGCGGGATTTCGGGTCGATCGGGCTGTTTATCGATCTGGGCGGCGATGACCAGTACGCCGGCAACGGCCGCAACGATTTTTACTGGGAGACCGATTCGAAATGGGGCGGCGGTATGGATATCGAACTGAACCCGCCCGACACGACCGGAGCCGAAGATGAATAAGCGCTCGAATGTGATTCTCAAGACCGTCGTGACAGCCGTATTATACCTGTGTCTGGCGGCAGGCATGGTGGGGGCCAAGACGGCGCTGGAGCGGAAGGTCGATTCGCTCTTTATCATAGCGTCTTCGAGCTCGATCAAATACCAGGACCTGGTGGACCCGGCCAAGGACTCGCTGGCGGCCCTGGGCGCCGATGCTGTCCCGTTTCTGATCGAGAAGTTCACGACCAAGTCGGCCCGCGAGCGCTGGGCTATAATTCATGTGCTGCAGCGAATTGGTTCACCGGCGGTGCCGGACCTTTTGACCGCGCTCAAGCGCGCGGATCCCCTGGTAGTCCAGCGGGTCTGCTGGGCACTCGGTGATATCAAAGACACGACAGCAACCGGGGGTCTTCTGGCCGTCTGCGGAGACAGCACCTGGCAGGTCAGAGATCAGGCCGTCGGGGCGTTGGGGAAGATCGGCGATGTCAGGGCGGTGGACGCCGTGATGGAGGCTTTAACGGACAGTATCGGACAGGTTCGCAAGTCGGCCGCCGTATCGGCCGGCAAGCTTGTAATCGCCGCTTCAATGGAGAAACTGGTGCATATGCTCGGCGATGAGTTTTACGGCGCCCGTCTGTCGGCGCTCAATTCCCTCCTGAAACTGGACACAGCGGCGGTGGTTCAGACCGTTGCCGATTCTCTTGCATCGGCCAATTCCTTGCTGGGTGATCTGGGCTGCCGACTGCTGGGTCAGCTTGGCACCGATAGGGCAGTCGATCTCCTGCGCACCCAGCTATCGTCGACTTCCCCGGATCGTCGGGCGCAGGCGGCGGTGGCGCTGGTCAAAGCCGATCCGTACGATAATTGTGGTTATCTTAAGACCTTCCTGGCGCAGGAGACGGACCGCCTGGTGCTGCTGAAAATCGAGTCCGCCCGGTCCGTTGTACCCGATGAGCAAAGATGATACCAGAGATCGCCTGGATCGGATAAAGCAGTTTATAGCCTCCGACCGAAAACCCGCGAAAAAGAAAACCCTGCCCTCACGCTATCTCAAAATGGCTGACGCTCTTGGCGGCGAACTGGTCGAGTCTCCTTCAGGAGTTTTTTGTCGCGTAACAAAGCAATACCCGCGCGGTCACGTTTTCGGCGAAACCGTCCTCGAGCCGGCCGAAATTACGTCCAGCGTCCCCCTGGCCTCGTTTACTGTGGAAGAGAATGAAGTACGGGCGCCTGTCAGGGACCTGGTCTTTTTTGACCTCGAAACCACCGGTCTGGGCGGAGCGGGCGCGGTGGCTTTCCTGGCCGGCTGCGGTTCGATAACCCCCGACGGATTCGAGGTCCGCCAGTATCTGCTGCCTGATTACGACGATGAAACGGCGGTGCTTGAAAAGCTGTTGGAAGAACTTACCGACCGGAAGACAATTGTCAGTTATAACGGCGCGGCGTTCGACCTTAACCTGATTCGGGATCGGATGATCATCAACCGCGTGGCGCGGGAAGTACCATCGGCCGGGCATATCGATCTTCTGCACTCCGCCCGGCGGCTCTTCCGTCGACGGTTGGGCGATTGCACCCTTACCAATATCGAGCGAGAGATTTTCGGCTTTTACCGCGATGACGACATCCCCGGCTATTTGATACCTTCGGTCTATTTCGACTGGCTGGCTTCTGAGGACCTGACGGCTATGGAGGCAGTGTTGGAGCACAACCGTCTCGACATACTGGCGCTCTATTTCCTGCTGCGCAAGGTGGCGGGGATATTTGAAACCGAGGGTTCCGAGTTGGACCACGTCCAGGACATGTATTCACTCTCTCGCGTCTACGGTCGCCGCCGCAAGCTCGACAAAGTGACGGATATCTACGAGCGGCTCGATGCCGAAACAATAGAGCCGCTTGAGGAAGACATTCGGTGGTTTCACTCCCTGGCTTTTAAGCGTTCCGGCGATTGGGACCGGGCGGTACAGTTGTGGCAGAATCTGTCAGGTTCGGATTCCCGGGAAAGCTATCTCTCCTGCGTGGAACTGGCCAAGTACTTTGAGCATCGCGTCAGGGATCTGGCGCAGGCGGAGACTCTGGCCCGCCGGGCTCTGAGCATCTGCCCTTACGGCAAACGTGAGAAATCTCTCCTGGACAAACGCCTTCGCCGCCTGGCCGCCAAGCTCGGCTGATACCCGACGCAAAAGCTCCCCTTCATTTCCCGCGTCTTTCGACCGATACAATAGATAGGAGAGATGCACAATGGATAAAGAATTCATCAAGAAAGTCCTCACCGACAGCACCCGGCTTTACTCTCTGCCCCAGACGCTGGTGGAAGTACTCCGGGTTACCAGGGACGAAAGTTCCTCGGCAATAGAACTGGCCAACGTCCTGGTCAAAGACCCGGCCCTCACCACCAAAATCCTGCGTATCGTCAATTCGCCTTTCTACGGCGCCGGACGGCAAATCGGTTCCATGAAGCAGGCGGTGGTAACCCTGGGACTTCGTCAGGTGACGGCGGTGGCGTTGTCAACATCGATCTACAACATGACCAATCGCTGGGAGTCCATCTTCGACCGCGTCCGTTTCTGGCGGCATTCGCTTGAGGTGGCTATAGCCGCCCGGACTATTGCCGAGAAGATCGACTATCGTCGGCTCGAGGAAATCTTCATCTCCGGTCTGCTTCACGATATCGGTCTGCTGATCCTCGAAAGCTCTTTCCCGACGGAGTTCGAGCGGATCTGGAAAGAATCGCGGACACGCGGCAATCTGACCGATCTGGAAGAAGATGCCTGGGGAACCAATCACGCCCGGGTCGGGCAGTTCCTGTTCGAGCAGTGGCAGCTCCCGGAAGAGATCTGTCAGGCGGTAGGCTGTCACCACAACGTTTTTCCGGCCGGGGACAAGAGCAACGATTTCATGGCCGGGCAGATTGTCAGTCTGGCCAATCATCTCTCGCAGTTCACGATCGGAGAGCAGGAGCCGATAATAGAGCCGTTCGACAAGGAGAACCGCGAGATTATCAGGGAGAATCTGGGGCTGACTTCGGACGATATGCTGGCGATCGAGAAACACCTGTTCGCCCAGACCATAAGCGAATCGAAATACCTCGAGATCGATATCGGCTCCACGGAGGACATCCTCAAGGAAGCCAACCGGATGTTGTTCGAACAATACGCCGCGGTGGAGTCGCTGCTCGAAGAGAACCGGCGGATCCAGCAACAGGTTGCCGGTGAACAGGTCAAACGGGGTTTCCTGGAATCGCTCAAGAATACCACCACTTCTTTCACCAACCTCATGGATACGGTTTACGCCTCTATCATGGGACAGGCCCAGCAGGTCAGAAACGGCATCCAGTCCGGCGTGGTGGTAGATCCCCGGGGCCTGGTCGACAGTTCGGTCACAGCCATCATGAACAGGCTGCAAACTCTGGCTTCGGTGTCCGAGGACATCCGCGGTCTGACCCGGGCCGAAACGGCTCTCTATTACGATCAGCAGTCGGTCGACGCTGTCGAGAGTCGCATAAGGCGGGAACTGGAAGCGATCAAGGAACCGGAGCCGGTGCCCTGAGAGTGAGATCGGGAACTGCAAACATCAACGCCGGACAGGGAAACCTTCCGGCGTTTTTCTTTCCGTGGGAGAGACTTGAGAGTGAATCAGTGGCTTCGAACCACGAGGTTGGAGCTGGTTCCGACGATCTTGAGGACATCTTTGCCGTTACCCAGAATCCATTCGGCGTCGGTCGTGTTGCCCCGGGTATCGACCTGGTAGGTGATGGGGCTGGTAATGCTGCCGTCGGTCAGGCTGGCCAGGATTTTCAGGTCGGGTTCATCGCTGACGATGAGGTTGACCGTCCCGTGCGAATTAGTGACCGATGACGCCCCTCGAAGCTGGCCGTCCAGCACCAGCGTAACGCTGCCGTTCTTGTTCTTCAGGACCACCGGCCCCTCGAGTTCCTGCACCGAAATCATGCCGTGCGAGTTGCTGGCCGTAACGCCGCCGATGATATCGGTAACGCTGATCTGCGAAAAGAGGTTGTCCAGCTCGACCAGGCCGCGGACAGAGCTGACCTCTATCGGTTGATAAGCGTTGGATGCAACGATATCGCCTCTTACGTCGAACAACTGCACCAGTCCGTAGGTGTTCTCAATGGTGAGTTTCCCCTGGTGGTCGTTGACAATGACCTGGCCGGAGTTCTTGATAGTGGTCGGGCCGCGGGTATCGGTTATGGTCACGGCGGCATAGGCGTTCTCTACCTCCAGGGAACCGTCGCAGCCGACAATACTGATCGGAGAGTACGACGTTCTGGCCGTGACGTCTCCCCTGATGTCGCTGAGGGCGATCTTGCCCATGGTATTGCTCACTTTAACCCGGCCCGTGATGTTCTCGAGCGTCACGGACGAATGACGCGACACAACATCCGCCCCATCGTTGAGATCGCTCATGAGAACATCGCCGAAAGAATTATCCGATTCCACGCTGAGCCGGTCGGGAATGTTGACCAGCAGCAGGCAGCGAATGATCTTCGTCTCGGGGTCGCTTAACTCGGGGAATCGAGCCTCGACCCGATAGGCATCCCCATCGGAGGTCAGGCGAAGCTGTGTTTTTTCCGTGAACTCCTTCTCCTTGGTGCGTGAATCCGAGGAAACCTCGATACCCAGCGTTGCGGCCACGAAATCCTCATCCCAGCCCGTTATCTGGACACCGCCCGCGGAATTGAAAACGCGAACGGGGCGATTGGAGGTCACACGAAGGCTGTCCTCGAACCGTTTCACCAGCCCGACCTCACCCCGGGGACCTTTTCTGGATTCTGACCATTTGGGGAAAAATACCAGCGGCGACGGCTCGGGCGACGGTGGCGAAGGAGGTATTACGACGAAAGGAACTCTTTCCTCCCGCTGGTGGTCGCGGCGCTCCTCCTCCTTCGCTTTAATGGCTTCGATATAGGCCCCGAGAGCCTGTTCCATGTACTTCTTGATTTCCTCCCGGTTCAGGACAACTTCAACCTGCTGGTCGTTATAATCCTCGACCAGGTCAACCATGATGACCATTTCGCGGCGAAGGTTCCGAATCACACGACAACAACGCGGGTTGTTGCTGTTCATCTCGGCTTTGTGCTCTCGCTCGATCTCCTTGATTCGGTTGATTGTCTCCGTGAGGTCGGCTATCAGTTTTTCGGGATCGTCGAT
>Ga0272444_10001172_pt1 | contig 25681 bp, 26 predicted proteins | sample SSMForm13_FD_201033 | JGI IMG/M metagenome (GOLD analysis project Ga0272444, IMG submission 201033) | Marine sediment archaeal communities from Little Sippewissett salt marsh, Falmouth, MA, United States - SSM-Form-13 | ecosystem: Environmental > Aquatic > Marine > Wetlands > Sediment ...
TTTTCGCGTCTGAATGACGCACCGGTGCAACGAATGCATCCTGCTTTTCGTGATATTTCGGCAGGGTACTCCCGGGTGTCATCGTGGCACACCCATGTCATTCTGACGCGTCCGCCCCTGCACCCCGAGGCAATACCGGCGCTGCTTTCTCATTGACAGGGGGGTCCGCCTCTCCTATACTTCGCCCTCAGAAGAGGGGAAGAGACGTCACGGAGGACACGAAATGCGGTCCCGTTTGAAGCCACCCCTGTACAGTATCTGCGCCCTGGTGCTCCTTGTATCTGCGGGATGTGCCGGTCTGCATGCCGGGCATTACGGCGAATTTGTCCCTGACGGGGACGTAACGGCGGCCTTCGAGAGCTACCAGCCCGACCCTGATCTTGGCTACTATATCAGCGGCTCGGAGGTATTTCCCAATGCTATCATGGGGCTGAACAGGGCATATACTCTGGATTCCACCCTGTGGAAAAAGCGTACGATGACACCCGGGATACTGCGTGAACTGGTCACCAACATGCAGATGAAGGACCCTATCCTCCACGGGTTCGCCCTGGTTGACAACACGGGGAACCGGATCGGGGTGTGGTATTCCCTCCTTTCGGCCACAACGGCGCTCTGGATGAAGGATGGTCATACGGTTGTGATCCTGACGCCGGCCCTCGATACGTACGAGAAGATCGAGAGGAGTCCTTTCCGCAGAATACGATAGCCCCGATTCGCGCCGGGACAGGGAGGTTGTAAAGTGGGTGTTCTTCAGATGTCGAGGGGTCACCGAAAATGGGTCCGGAGCCTGCACCGGAAAAAGGTCCGGGAAAAGGAGGGCCTGTTCATCGCCGAGGGGTTCAACGCCCTCGAGGCCGCTGTTCAGGCAACCCGCCACCCGATCATGGAGGTCATGACAGACAGAGATCACCATGAGACAGTTGTCGATCTCCTCCCCGACGATCTGCCGATCTATGAATGCTCCGGCAGTATCATGCAGGAAATCTCTACAGAGAGAATGCCGCAGGGGGTCGTGATGATCTGCCGCCGGGGAACGGCGGCCTTTCCCGATCTGGATGACATACTCCCCGATATCCTCCTGTACCTCGACCGGGTGTCCGATCCGGGGAACCTGGGGACCATCCTGCGCACGGCCGCCTGGTTCGGGATCGGGAAGCTGATCCTGAGTCCCTCCTGCGTTGATCCCTTCAATACGAAGGCGATACGAGCGTCCGCCGGGGCGATCTTCCAGACGGAGGTATATCAGGCCGTCGACCCTCCGCAGATACGCGGATTCGCGGAGAGAATGGGGTACCGGACGGTAGCGATGGTCCCGCGGGGGGGTGATCCGCCGGGCGGACTGAAGAGGAGGGACAGAACGGTCGTGATGCTGGGGCAGGAAGCGGACGGCCTGTCGGAAGAACTGACGGAAGGGGCGGATCAGCTCGTCTCGATCCCGGGACGGGGGGACATGGAATCCCTGAATCTGTCGGTTGCCGCCGCGATCATCCTCTATGAGATCACGCGCTGAACAGAGGGTCTCAGTCCAGTTCGCCGGTGCGACCCTTTCCAAAGAAATAGCCCGGAAACGAAATCTCGGAGATAACCATCCCCGTCAGGATGCAGGCCGCCCCGATGAGCCCCCTGCCGCCGAACCGCTCACCGATTGCCCAGTAGGCGTAGAACGCCGCGAATACCGGCTCCATGCAGAAGATCAGTGCCGTGTGCGTCGGGCTGGTGAAACGCTGCATGGAGGTCTGGACCAGGAAGGCGAAGATCGTGGCGAAGAGGACGCAGATCACCAGCGCCCAGAGTATCTCCGGATGCCATACCAGGATCTCGCTCCCCTCACCGTACGCTACCAGGGCGCTCAACAGCGCCACGATCCCGATCTGCACCGTCGTCAGCCAGTAGACATCGCTCGCCCGGGCGAATCTGCCGGTGAAGATGAGGTGCAGCGCGATACAGACCGCGCAGGTGATCCCGAGGATGTCGCCCCTGCTGAAGCCCCAGCTTCCGTTCGTGCAGAGGAGGAACAACCCCGCAGCGGCCAGGGCCACACCCAGCTTCATGTTGAGGGTCACGGCATGCCGCAGGAAGGCGGCCCCGATGACCGGAACGAGGACAACGTTGAGACCCGTCAGAAAGGCGGTGTTCGAGGCGGTCGAGTACAGGAGGGCCATGGTCTGAAACGCGAACGCGCCGAAGAGCAGGGCTCCAAGGACCACGCCCCTCGTGATGCATTCCCTTCTGAGCGGGCGTCTCGCGATCAGACAGATCCCCAAGAGGATCAGAAACGCCAGGCCGAAACGCTGTGACAGGAAGGGGAAAACTCCCACCTGCTGTACGGCCTGTTTGACCACGACAAAGGTAACACCCCAGAACAGGGTGGTTATGAGGAGCAGAAGGTCAGCGCCCAGTCTGCGCATTGTTTCCGGCGAATGCGCCATACATCCTGCCCTCCTTCAGGCAGAATCGCCTTATATCGCTTGCCTTTTCCAAAAGCAATCAAAAACAGCTTTCCCCTTTTTGTCTTGACAACGTCCCGTCTGAATAGTAACTACTGCCAACAATACCCAGCTTCTTACAAAAGGAGGATAATATGAAAAATCGCCGTATACTTATCGCTTTACTGGTAATCACCGGATTTGTTGCACTCTCGATCGGTGGGTGCCAGCGCGCGGCAGAGGAGATCACCTCCATCACATGCGCCACGGATGCCACCTGGCCCCCGATGGAGATGGTGGACGCGAACAAAAACATCGTTGGCTTCGACATTGATTTTTTCAATGCAGTGGCCGAGGAGGCTGGCTTCAAGGTTGAATTCAAAAATACCGCATGGGACGGGATCTTTGCCGGCATCGCCGCCGGCAAGTATGACGCCATTATCTCATCCGTCACCATCACCGAGGAGCGGAAGAAGACGATGGACTTCTCCGAACCGTATATCAATGCCGGTCAGGTTCTGATCGTTCCGAAAGAATCGAGTGCCGTCATGATCGCCGATCTGGTCGGAGAGCGTGTGGGCGCCCAGATAGGGACGACAGGCGGTCGTGAGGTTGAAAAGGTGGAAGGCGTCGAGCTGAAGAACTATGACGAGATCGGTCTGGCCTTCGAGGATATGGCGACGGGCCGCATCGCCGGTGTCGTCTGCGACACCCCGGTGGCCGCGCAGTACGCGCTCCAGCAGGAGGAGTACAAGGAGAAGTTCAAGATAGTGGGAGATGTCCTGACGACAGAATATTACGGCATCGTGGTACAGAAGGACAACCAGAAACTGCTTGATCTGATCAACAAGGGTATCAAGGCCGTACAGGAAAAAGGTATTGACAAGCAGTTGGAAGATAAGTGGTTGAGATAAGAGATAAAAAAGAGAAAGAAGAACCTCCGCGGCCGGTCATAGCGGTCGGCGATGGCGCCGCAATTCCCACCAAAGAAGATGTGGGTCTGTTTACGGCGTGGAGGGTTTCGTTCATAGGCGCTATCGCCATAGTTGCCTATCTGGTGATCTTCAGCCCGGATCCCTACTGGAAGATATTGAAATTTCTTCCAGACGGGATCCTGGTCACCTTCCAGGTCACGGTAGCGGCGATCGTCCTGGCCCTGATCATCGGGCTCTTTACCGGCCTCGGCAGGATATCGAAGAACAAGATCCTCAACGGGATCGCGTCCCTGTATGTGGAGATCATCCGGGGGATTCCTCTCCTCGTTCAGCTGTTCTACATCTATTTTGCCCTGGGACGCATCGTCAACGTGCCCGCCACGGCAAGCGCGATCATCGCGATGGCGGTCTGTTACGGGGCGTACATGGGAGAGATCTTCCGCGCCGGGATCGAGTCGATCTCCGGCGGGCAGATGGAGGCGGCACGCTCCCTGGGGATGACCTCATCGCAGGCCATGCGTCACGTGATACTGCCGCAGGCCGTCAAGACCATCCTCCCCCCCATCGGTAATGAATTTGTGGCGCTTTTGAAGGACTCGTCCCTGGTCTCCATCCTCGCCGTATCGGATCTGTTGCGGAGGGGAAGGGAATTTGCCGCGGAATCATTCAACTACTTTGAAACTTATACGATGGTCGCTCTCGTCTACCTGATCATCACGCTCTTTCTGTCAAAACTGGTCAGCATCATGGAGGACAAGGTCGGTGTCAACAGATAACAATCCCGTCATGGTCGAGATGCGAGAGGTGTACAAGTACTTCGGACAGCTGAAGGCTCTGGACAACGTCTCGCTGAATGTCCTTGACGGCGAAAAGCTGGTCCTGATCGGACCGAGCGGTTCCGGCAAGAGCACGCTCTTGCGCTCGATCAACCAGCTCGAGAAAATAGACCATGGCCGTATCGTCGTCGACGGGATCGATATCAGCGATCCCGAGACGGACATCAACAAGGTCCGCGAAGAGATCGGGATGGTCTTCCAGTCCTTCAATGTCTTCCCCCACAAGACCGTTCTGGACAATGTCAACCTTGCGCAGCTAGTTGTGCGCAAACGCTCCAAAAAGGAGGCGTCGGAGATATCCAGGGAACTCCTCAACAAGGTGGGGATCATCGACAAGGTGGACGAGTATCCCGACAAACTCTCCGGGGGGCAGCAGCAGCGCGTCGCCATCGCGCGGGCCCTGGCAATGAAACCCAAGATCATGCTCTTCGACGAGCCCACATCGGCGCTGGATCCCGAGATGATCGGGGAGGTCCTCGACGTCATGATCAAGCTGGCGAAGGAGGGGATCACCATGATCGTTGTCACGCACGAGATGGGTTTCGCCCGCGAGGTGGCGGACCGGGTCATATTCATGGATTACGGGGCGATCATAGAGGAGGGAACACCCGAGCATTTCTTCAAGAATCCCACCCAGGAACGTACCAAGCTGTTTCTCAATCAGATTCTGTAGTCTTTTCGAAGGTCAATTGCGCGACATCAGGTGGCTGACGGCACCGTCCAGTCCGTCGAGGGTCAGCTCGAACATAGGGAATACCCTCCGGATCTGGTCGATGGTCCAGGTACCCGACCATTCGTAGCGGGGAGCCGGATTCAGCCAGACCGAGTGACGAAAGGTCTGGAAAAGAAACTGGAGGTTTTCGATGCTGGCCTTCCGCGCCCGCTCCCCGAAATAGATCGATCCCCCCTCATTCATCAGCTCGTAGGGGGCCATGCTGGCATCCCCCACGATAACGATCCTCGTCTCAGGGTCTCGCTTGGTAAAATCCGTGATCAGCTCCGAGTTGCGGTACCGGGCGGCATCGGCCCATACCCGGTCGTAGATGGTGTTGTGAAAGAAGTAGGTCTTGAGGTCCTTGAACTGGTTCCTCGCGTAGTCGAAGAGTGTCTGCACCAGGGGGATATAGGGGTCCATGGACCAGCCGCCGTTGTCGATCATCAGGATGACTTTCAGCCGGTCCGCGAGGTGGCGGTCGAATATGATCTCGATCTCGCCGGCGTTCTTCATGGTCTGATAGATCGTCTTGTCCACGTTGACCACGTCCAAAGGCCCGGCGGGGACCATCCGGCGAAGTTTCTTCAGCGCCTCCCCCATTTGTGACTGGGTCAGGGGGCCCTCCTGGGAATAATCCCGGTAGCGCCGGTCGAGGGCCACCTTGGTCGCCGATTTGTTCTGCGAAACGCCCCCGACACGCATCCCCCCGGGATGAAACCCGGAGTGCCCCACGGGCGAGGTGCCGCCGGTGCCGATCCACTTGCTCCCCCCGTGGTGAGCCTCGGTCTGGTCCTTGAGCCGGTCGAGGAAATACTGCTCCAGCTCCTCGGGTGTCAGTTTCTGCAGTTCCTCCTCGTTGACGCCGAGGGCGGCGGCGACCCCCTCCGGGTTTTTCAGCCATTCATCCAGGAGGAGCTTTGCCATCTCGCTCAGCTCGATCTCGTCGGGATCGGGGAGTTCCACCCCTTCGAAGTGGTGGGCAAAGACCTGATCGTATATGTCAAAGTACCGCTCGCTCTTGACCAGAAGGGACCGGGCGACGACATAGAAGTTGTTCAGGGAGCGGATGGCCCCCAGCCGCAGGGCCCGCTGGAGTCTGAGAAAGGAGGTCGGGGTGACCGGGATCCCCCGGTCCCTGAGGTTATAGAAAAAACTGACAAACACGTTCCGTGCTCCTGTGTATCTCTCGTATACTCGGACCTATCTGTGATTCCGGCCGATGGCGTCGCTCGCCACCTTCAGATCCGGGCTCTTCTTGTACAGAACCCCCAGATAGGGAACATCCCCCTGTTCGAGGAGCGACAGCTTGAAATCGGGATCGGCCTTCAGGGCCCGTATCCAGTTGATCAGTTCCCTCGTGGCCGGTTTCTTCTCGACTCCCTCCAGTTTTCTCAGGCCATAGAAGGTCCTGATGCAGGCGTCCGTGATCTCCCGCTTCAGATCGGGGAAGTGAACCCCGATGATCCGGCGCATCGTATCCTCCCCCGGGAAGGCGATGTGATGAAAATTACAGCGCCCGAGGAAGGGATCGGAGAGATCCTTCTTCGCGTTGGAGGTGATGATGATCACGGGTCGGCTTTTCGCGGAGATGGTCTTGTCCACCTCGATGATATCGAATTCCATCTGATCCAGAACGTCCAGCATGTCATCCTGGAAATCCGTGTCGGCCTTGTCGATCTCGTCGATCAGGAGGACGACCCTCACATCCGAGACAAAGGCCTGTCCGATCTTTCCCATCTTGATGTACTCTTCGATATTGCTGACATCCCTGCTGGAGTCGCCGAAGCGGCTGTCGTTGAGCCGCGTCAGGGTGTCGTACTGGTAGAGCGCCTCCACCAGCTTCATGCTCGATTTGACATTCAAGACGATCAGGGGCATCCCGAGGCTCTCCGCGATGGCGTAGGCCAGCATCGTCTTCCCCGTCCCCGGCTCCCCCTTGAGGAGGAGCGGCATCTCCAGGGCCATCGAGACATTGACGATCTCGGCAAGTTCATCATCCAGGACATACTTGTCGGCGCCCCGGAATTTGTAAAAGTCATTGTGAACCATAATGTTTAACCCTTCTGTTGTTTGTGTAGTGTATCGTTTTATATATCCCGTGTCCAGAGCGACGCCATGGCGGGTCCGCCCCCGACACACAGCGACGCTCCGCCGATGGTCTTCCCCATCCGTTCCAGTTCGTAGTAGAGGGAGACGATGATGCGGAGCCCGGTGCACCCGACCGGGTGTCCCAAGGCGATCCCGGAGCCGTTGTGGTTGACATTTTCGAGGCTGAGCTCGATCCCGAAATCCTCCTTCAGCATCCTTCCCACGCCGAGGAACTGCGAGGCGAAGGCCTCGTTGATTTCCCAGTAATCGATATCCTCATACTGCATCCCGGCCTGCTTGAGACACTTGGGGATGGCAACCGCCGGCCCCAGCCCCATGACCCGGGGATCAACCCCCTCACTGCAGATGTTGATCAGTTTCATCAGGGGTGTGATTCCCAACTCCTCCGCCTTGGTCTTCGACATGATTACCGTAGCCGCGGCCGCATCGTTGATCCCCGATGCGTTTGCGGCGGTGACGACCCCCCCCTTCTTGAAGGCGGGGGAGAGTTTTCCCATGGCCTCGAGGTTGGCGTCGGGGATCATATGTTCGTCGGTATCGAATACCGTTACGCCCTTCCGTGTCTTGACCTCGACCGGGATGATTTCCCGCTTGAAGATGCCCTCCTGAACTGCCTTCGTCGCCCGCTGGTGACTGATCAGGGCGAGCTGGTCGCACTCGTCACGGGTGATTCCGTACCGCTGGGCCACGTTTTCCGCCGTAATCCCCATGTGTCCCGGGACTTTCTCATCGACCAGGCCGTCATGGAGCATGTGATCTTCAATCGTCCCCGGCCCCATCCGGTAGCCCCCTCTCGCCTTCGGGATCAGGTAGGGGGCACCCGTCATGCTCTCGACCCCGACAACGAGACCGATTTCGGTCTTTCCGAGCATGATGTTGTGAGAGGCAATCTCCATCGCCCGCATCCCCGAGGCGCAGTTCTGATTGACCGATACCGCCGCGCTCCGGTGGGGAAGCCCGACTTCCAGCCCCACCTGCCGGGCGGGGAGCGATCCCTGCATCGCGGGGAGACACTGCGCCATTACGATTTCATCGATTCCGTCAGCAGGGACACCCGCCCTCCTGATGGCCTCACCGGCGGCAGTGACGGCAAGGTGCCGTGACGGTACATCCTTCAGACTTCCCTGAAACTTTCCGATCGCGGTTCGACATGCGGATACAATGACAACTTCTTCCATAGTGTTCCCTCCTGTATTGTAAGGCCGTGGAACCGGCCTTTGCATCCAGCTGTGGCGCCCTGCGGATTATCCCCCCCCTGGAGATGGTTGAGCATCCGTACGATATCCTCCCGGGACATCCCTTCCGGTGGTGGTTCATACCAGAATCCGGCGGGAAATGGAATTAAAATGAGAAAGGCCGGGCAGAGAAACCCCTACAGGCCGCGCAGCTGCTCGTCTCGCAGCATGCCACGGTCCCGGGTTTCGAGGACACTATTGATAGTCGCAAGCATCCGCTTCTTGTCTCGCTGGAGGGTCCCGTTAATGGGGAGGTAATTGGAGGCGTGAACCCCCACAAATCTGAGGTTGTCGAGGGTGATGTGCTCGAAGAGGATCTTCATCTCTTCAAGGGTCTCAAAGGCGTCCATGACCTGGAAGGTCCCCGCCCTGACCTGATCGTAGAGAACCGTGCCGGGGACGGGGGTAACGGTGAGGGCCGCCAGATACCGGGGCCCCATTTCATTGGTGATCCGGGCGGTGGCAACGGCGTGTTCCACCGAGCGCTCTCCTCTGCCGGCGAGACCCAGGAGAACCATGGACGAGAGGTTGATCCCGGCATCGGCCAGGTTCCGGCCGGCCCGGAGCATCTGTTCGGCGCTCACCCCCTTTTTTATCTCACGCAGGAGCCGGTCGTCGCCGGTCTCCACGCCGAGGTAGGCCTTGGTAAGCCCGGCGGAGCGGAGGGAAACAAGCTCCGGCATACTTTTCTTCAAGGTGCTCTGCGGCCCCACATAGGTCCCCACATGGCGTAGCGAGGGGAAGGCGGTGTACAGTTCGCACAGTATCTCCAGGAGGAGATCGGTCTCGATGGCGATGGCGTCGCCGTCACAGAGGAACACCTTTTCAAGATCCCCGTAATGCTCCCCTGCCATCCGGATATCGGTCCGGATCTCATCGAGGCCGCGTACGCGGTACTGTTTGTCCTTGTACATCCCGCAGAAGGTGCACCGGTTGTGCGAGCAGCCGATGGTGCACTGCAGCAGATAGCTATCCGCCTCGCTGAAAGGCCTGAATATGTTTCCCTCGTACCGCATGGTTCTCCGTCCCCTGTCTGCCGTTTCATACGGCGAGCGTGGCTTATCAGAATACGGCGCACAAATCAATCCCCTGAGAGTAAAACACCGGCGGCCCGACCGGAGGGGAGCACTCCGTACGCCACGGATCGGACCGCTGTCTTTCTCTTGACACCCATCTCCCTTTTCCTTATATCATGGGGGACATTCCCTTTTCCCCTATGTAAAGGAGCTGAAACCTGTGATGATTCCCGCCTCTCCATGTGCCATGATGGCGCGAGGGTACTTCACCGTCCTCCCCAACGTTCATCGCTGTCTGGACGCATGGAAAAGACACGCGGAGGAGATCCCGGACCCGGAACTCCGCAGGCAGGCGCTGCTCAGCATACGGACAAAGGCCTTTCACTGTGAAGGCGGGGCCGCCTACGGGCTGCTGGCGGGAAGAGACTGTCCGGAGGCGATCCGCTTCATCGTCGCATACCAGACGATCAGCGACTATCTCGACAACCTCTGTGACCGCAGCACCTCCTCAGATCCAGCCGATTTCCGCGCCCTGCACGAATCGATGCTCCACGCCCTGACCCCCGGTGCCGTCCTCGGCGATTACTACCGGTTTCATGGCGAGCAGGATGACGGCGGATACCTGGCATCGCTCGTGGCGACCTGCCAGGAGGTGCTCGGGAACCTTCCCGCATACGATGTGATCGCCGCGGCGCTGAGGGAGCTGGCGGGCCTCTACGGTGACCTGCAGGTACACAAACACGTCAGAGAAGAAGAGCGGGTCCCCCGCCTGCAGGAATGGTTCGAGGCGCACCGGAAAGAGCTCCCCGAGATGTGCTGGTTTGAATTTGCGGCATGCTGCGGCTCGACCCTCGGCATCTTCTGCCTGGTTGCCTGCACCTTTGATGCCCGGTGTTCGGCAGACCTGGCTGCGCGCGTAAAGAACGCCTACTTTCCCTGGGTGCAGGGGTTCCATATCCTCCTGGACTACTTTATCGATCAGGAGGAGGACCGCATCGGCGGGGATCTGAATTTCTGCTTTTATTATAAGGACAACGAGGAGATGCTCCAGCGGTTGGAGTATTTCTTTCACCAGGCCGACGGAAGCACCGCCGGGCTGCCTCACGCGTCATTTCACCGGATGGTCAACCGGGGCCTGTTCGCTACCTACCTGTCGGACCCGAAGGTAAAACGGCAGAAGGCGGTGCATGAGATGGCCCGCACGATCCTACGCCGCAGCGGGTCGATGACACGATTCTTCTACGTGAACGGGTGGCTGTACCGGCGAATCAAAGGGATGCGGGCATAGCCGGAAACGAATTCGCACTGAGCAGATATCTGCCGCCCTGCCCGTCAACTCTCTTGACTGGAGGGGGAGCCTGTGTTACTTTTCTTCCCTCTGGACGGAGAAGGCAGTGATGAAATTTACACACCTAGACGAACATGACAGGCCCCGGATGGTCGATGTGACCGCCAAGGAATCCAGCCTGAGGGAGGCCGTTGCCGGCGGCAGGGTGTTGATGCGGTCCGATACCGTCAAGGCCATTGAATCGGGGGGGGTCGCAAAAGGCAACGTCTACGCCACCGCAAAAATCGCGGGGATTATGGCCGCCAAAAAGACAAGCGCCCTCATTCCGATGTGTCACCCCCTCGCCCTGACCGGGATCGATATCGATTTTTCGAGTGATCCCGAGAAAGGAGAGATCGCCGTTACCGCGCACGTCAAGACTCTGGACAGAACGGGGGTGGAGATGGAGGCAATGACGGCGGTGAGCGTGGCCGCGCTGACCGTCTACGATATGTGCAAATCCGCGGACAGGGAGATCACCCTGTCCGACATACGGCTGCTGAAGAAGAGCGGGGGCAAGAGCGGCACCTTTGTGAGGGAAGAGTAAGCTATGGAAACGATCACCTATACAACACGACGGGGGTTTCTCATCCCCTTTTCCCTGGCCTTACTGCTTCTCCTCGTCTTGTTGATCATCTCTGTCTTTGACAGGACTTTCCCTCCGGAGGTCGTGGTTCTCGCCATCATATGTCTTCCCACCCTGTACATCTTCCTTGAGTCCGTCTGGCGCAGGACGACCATCGGATCCGACGGCGTCAGGATACGGAAGCTCTTTAGAGAAAGGCACCTCCCCTGGGAGGATATCACCAATATAGACATCCTGACCGTGCGTAAAAAGGTGTACCTGCTGTTGACCACCACGAAAGGATTTCACGCACTGGCCAATTCTCACGGGAATTTCACCTCTCTTGTCCGGGATATTGTCGGTCATGTCGATCAGGAAAAGATCGAAGAGGGGGTCCAGGATGCTATCGAACATCCGGTAGTGAGAATATCAGACGTGGTATCCGCCTGGCTTGCCTCCGTTATTCTTCTGGGGGCGATTATTCTGAAGGTTGTCTGCTAGACCGTTATTATTTCTTACATGCACTATTCATACTCTACCCAAAAGGAGCGTTGTATGGAAAAGCGGGAACGGATCAGGGCAATGGCGGACGAGGAGATGCAGGAGTCGTCTTTCCCCCTCATAGAAGAGATCTTTGAGAAGAGACTCGATGAGGTCGTTACCATTCTCGGCTGCGAGAGAAACGGCAGAGAGGGGGTATATGATGAAGTCCTTTCGATGGTCGAAAAGGCCCTGATCAAGATCGCAATGCGACGCTCCAATAATGTGAAAACCGCCGCCGCCGATTTTCTCGGCATCAACCGCAATACCCTGCACGGCAAGATAAAAAAGCTGAAGATCTGATGCCGTTCCCGTCCTCCTTCGGGGGTCCTCCCGGGGAAGCGTATCCGTTGGGCCTGTCACGACCCTGTGTCACCCATCCGGGATTTAAACCCTTTCCATGCATCCGATGTACCGTACGGTCAGCCGCAAGAGGGGCGGTCAGACCAATCTTCCGTCGGCCGGATCGATCCCTGCCAGTATGCGGATCATAGCTTCATGTATGGTCCCGTTTGATGCGAGTATGTTTGGAGAGTCGAGGTGGTAGCCACCGCCTGCGATATCGGTAACAAGCCCCCCCGCCTCGCCGACGAGGAGCCATCCGGCCGCCGTATCCCACGGATGCAGTTTCAGTTCCCAGAAACCGTCGAAACGCCCGGCCGCCGTATAGGCAAGATCAAGCGCCGCGGATCCTGCGCGGCGGATGGCCTGGGCCTTCAGGACCATCTCAGAAAAATAGTTGATATTGTTGTTCGGGTCCCTTCGTATGTCATACGGGAAACCGGTTGCCAGGAGGCTCTCTGAAACTTGAGTGGCCCCGGAGACCGAAATACGGGAGCCGTCAAGGAATGTCCCCTCCCCCCGTCCGGCCACGAACAGTTCGTCCGACATGGGGTTGTAGATGACACCTGTTACGATCTGACCCTCCTTTTCCAGGGCAATCGAGACGCAGAACAGGGGAACGCCGTGGGCGTAGTTGGTTGTCCCGTCGAGTGGGTCGATAACCCACCGGTACCGTCCCCCCCTCTCTATCGCGGCTGTCTCCTCGGACAGGATACTGTGGTCGGGAAATCTCTTGCCGATCTCCGTGATCAGCACCTCCTCGGACATCCTGTCCGCCTCCGTGACGATATCGATCTCCCCCTTGTAGTCGATCCTGTGGTGTTCCCTGAAGCGGTCCTTCAGAACCGATCCCGCCATCCTGGCTATCGATATGGCAAAATCCCCCTCTTCCGGCATCTCTTCCTCCCTGACAAACGTTGTACCGAGAGTCTGTACCACGATTCCGTGAAAAAGTTGAGAGAATTTCTGTTGCTTCCCCTGTGGATTAGTGGTAGAGATTTCAATGTTTAGCAATCTTCGGAGGGAATTGCGTACGCCGCTATGGATGAGAAGGAGCACGACAGCACAACGGAAGATGTAAACGTAAGTTCCGAAAAACCGGAAGAGGCCACCATTGACCTGAGGGCGATCAGACAGTCTCGAGGGCTCACCCTGAAGGACGTGTCCTCCTCCACAAGGATAAGTCCTCAAAATCTCAAGGCCATTGAAGAGCAACGGTTTGAACTTCTTCCAGAGCCGATCTATGCCAGGGCCTTTATCGACATGTATGCCCGGGTCCTCGATGTCGATGGCAGCAAGATACTTTCCCTCTATGACACATACCTCAAAAACCTGGAGCCCGATGAAGACAAGTATGAGGTTCTGAAACGACTCGCGGCAAAGAGACGCCACTTGGAAATCTGGTTATGGTTGATCATCGTATCGGGTCTCATGGTCCTGATCGGAGCCTTCTACCTGTACCAGTGGAGCACAGGTGACCGTCAGGCATCAGAGGTGTCCCCTGCCGGGGAGGTTGAGATCGCCGGGGAGCCCCAGCAAACCCTCGAAGGGGGCGTCGCGGGTGAGACGGCCGTTGATGCAGGTGACGATGTCGCCGTCGAAGGGAACGGCGAGTCTCCGGAGACTGGCAAGGCACCAGCGGACACTCCCGTAGCGGACAGCATGGAAGAGACGAACCAGAAGGCCGAAGACACCCCTCCACCGGTTGAAGCCGAACAGCCAGTGACCGCAGAAGAACAGCCCGCGGTCGAAGAGGCAACGCCGGAAGCGGCTCCCGGCCCCGACGCGGCCGTTCCCGCCACAGAACAGCCGTATATCCTGGCGATTGAGGCATCGGAACTGACCTGGATAGAGATAATCAGAGACGGGGGGACGCCATCCGAGGTCATGCTCTGGCCGGGAGAGAGGATCACGGAAAAGGCGTCGGAGGGATTCGTCCTGCTCATCGGTAATGCCGGGGGGGTGGATATCCGGTTTCAGGGGAAGCCACTTGGTCTCCTGGGAAAGCATGGACAGGTCATTCGCCTGACACTGCCCGCAACCGAGTAAAACAGGAGCTGCTATAAACAGGGAACAGTTTTAACGAGAGATTCTGAGAGGTGCATTGAACATGTTCGGAATAGGTATGCCCGAGTTGGTGATCATACTGGTCATTATCCTGATCATCTTTGGCGCCGGGAAGCTCCCCGAGATAGGGGGGGCCATCGGTAAGGGTATCAGAAACTTCAAAAAGTCTTTTCAGGAGACCGATGAGGTGGATGGTACCGAAGATCCCAAGAAGATCAATGACGACAAAAAATAAACGCCCCGCAGCCCGGCTGCGGAGCGTCGCGTCAATGCGTTATGCGTTATGTAATGAAGCACACCCCCTAAAAGGGAACATCGTCTTCAGGCATGCCCGAGTTGGCAGAAGGCGGCATCCCGCCTCCGGCCCCTTCTGACTGATAGCCCCCCTGTTCTTTCCGCTCCAGCATCTGCATGTTGGAGGCGACGATTTCCGTGGTGTAGCGCTTGTTCCCGTCCCTGTCGTCCCACTGCCTCGTCTGCAGGCGGCCCTCTATATACACCAGCCTCCCCTTGGCCAGATAGTTGCCGCAGATCTCGGCAAGTTTTCTGAACGTAACGATCCGGTGCCACTCCGTCTTCTGGACCCGCTCTCCGCTCTTGTCCTTCCACTGCTCATCGGTGGCCAGGTTGAAATTGGTTACCATGGTCCCATCCTGGGTATACCGCACTTCAGGATCCCCCCCCAATCTTCCGATCAGTATCACCTTGTTAACCATATCCCCTCTCCTCATAACGATCTGGATGCACCGTAGTACAGAATGTACGGCACTGTCAAACGAATTATCGTGCCGGGATAAGAGCCCCATATTTCCCATTGACTTCGCCGGTATTATTCAGTACAAAAATTGCGCACATCCGTCGTCTGCAGAGATGATTTGTCCGGCCAAGACGATTGGCCGCATCGCGTTCGGGAAAGGGAAGGGAATACAACCGTTGAATCTTTGGGAAGGGATCCTGCTCGGCATAGTACAGGGACTGACGGAATTTCTCCCCGTGAGCAGCTCCGGCCATCTGGTGATCGTACAGGGGTTCATCAAGGGGTTCCGGCAGCCGGGGGTATTCTTCGACGTCATGCTCCATCTCGGGACGCTCCTGGCGGTCCTCTTTTTTCTCAGGAGGGAGATCCTGGAGATCCTCCTCTCCCTGGTCCCGTACGGATGGTTCCGAGGAGACCGCGACGACATGAAGGTAAGCACCGGCAGGAGGATGGCCCTCTATATCGTCATCGCAACGGCATGCACCGGGGTGATCGGGCTCCTGTTCGAAGAGAGGATACATCACCTCTTCACCTCCCCCCGGACGGTTTCCCTCATGCTCCTCGTCACCGGCGCTCTCCTGTTTCTGTCCGACCGGTTCCGGGGGACCCGGACGGAGAGGGAGATGAATATGGCCGACAGCCTGGTCATCGGGATCGTTCAGGGAATGGCTCTGATTCCGGGGATATCCCGGTCCGGCACCACGATCGCTTTCGGTCTCTTCAGAGGGCTGGACGGGTCCGCGGCCGCCCGGTTTTCATTCCTGCTGTCCATCCCCGCCGTCCTGGGCGCCCTGATCCTTGAATCGAGATATATAGAGGCGGTCCCTGTGTCCGATATGGCGATCTATCTCGGCGGTATGGTCGCCGCCGCCGTGACGGGGTTCCTGACGCTGGGGCTTCTTCTCTTCGTAATCAGGAAACGGAGACTCAGTCTCTTTGCCTATTACTGCTGGATTCTGGGAATTTCCACGTTGATTATTCGAATGATTTAATCTAGTCTTATCGAACAGCGGAGGGTTGGCGTTGGCTAAAAAAGGTACCGTCAGAGAAGGGTCAAGGATGAAGGAGATCGCGGGGGTCGTGTCCATCGCCCTTGCCGTCTTTGTCTTCCTGTGCCTCTTTTCCTACAATCCCCATGACCCCTCGCTGACGCACTACGCGGCGGGAAAGGTGCGGATAGCCAATTACGGCGGCCTCATCGGCTCCTATCTCTCCGACGGTCTGCTGAGGGTCTTCGGGGTAACCTCGTACCTCTTTCCTCTGGTGCTTGCCCTGTTTTCTTTCAGGCTCTTCCTCGGCGGAGGGTTCGGGATGGCCCTCTCCTCCGTTCTCGGTTTCATGGGTCTTGTCTTTGCCACATCGGCGCTCATGGCTGCACGGCACGGCGCCATCTCTTTTGCCGGGACGAATCTCAATCCGGGAGGGCTCCTCGGAAAGGTCTCCCTGGGGATCCTCTATTCCGGCCTGAATCGGATAGGGACCGACATCGTTCTGGTGGTCACACTGGTAATCTCCGTGATGGTAACGCTCGATATCTCGCTCGTGGCACTGTTCAGGAGACTCGCCATCGTGCTGTCGGGCATGCTCCTGAGGCTGAAGACCTTTGCGGTTGTCGGGATCGGGCGGGTGAGGAGGAGAAAAAAGACCGTCACGAAAAAAAAGCCCCGGATTGCGAAACAGGTGCCGATCATCTCCGATGAGAACCGTCGGGGAGAAGAGCCCAAGAAGGACGAGCAGATCTCCTTCGGATTCCTGCAACCCGAAGGCACCTTCCAGCTCCCCGCTGTCGATATCCTCGACAAGGTGGCGGTCAGAGACACACGGATGAAGCGAGAGAGCCTCATCATGAATTCCCGTATCCTCGAGAAAAAGCTGTCTGATTTCGGGGTGGAGGGCACGGTCACGGAGGTAAAACCGGGCCCGGTGGTGACGATGTACGAGCTCGAACCGGCGGCCGGGGTCAAGATAAACAAGATAACCAATCTGTCCGATGATCTGGCCCTCGCGCTGAAGGCCCAGAGTATCAGGATCGTGGCGCCCCTCCCCGGAAAAGCGGCCATCGGCATCGAGATTCCCAACCAAGAGAGGGAATCCGTATATCTCAAGGATGTGCTGGACAGCGAGGAGTTTCTGGAATCGAAATACCGGCTGCCGATAGCGCTGGGAAAAAATATTACGGGGAAGACGGTGATCGCCGATCTTGCCGCGATGCCCCATCTCCTGATTGCGGGAACCACCGGTTCGGGGAAGAGCGTCTCCCTCAACGCCATGATATGCAGCATCCTGTTCAAGACGACGCCGGACGAGGTCAAGTTTATCATGATCGATCCCAAAAGGCTCGAGCTGTCAGGATACGAGGGGATACCACACCTCCTTCACCCGGTGGTGGTCGATCCCAAGGAGGCCTCTCAGGCACTCAAGTGGACCGTCGATGAGATGGAGAGGCGATATGCCGTCATCGCCGGAGCGGGCGTCAAGAGCATCGAGCGGTACAACCGGCTGATAGAAAAACAGCAAGATACGCTCCGAAAGCAGCTGCTGGGATTCCCTGTTCCCCCCTCCGGAGAAGAGGGCGAAGCGGCCCCGGAGAGACTCCCCTACATTATCGTCATCATCGATGAGCTGGCCGACCTGATGATGGTGGCGCAGAGAAACGTGGAGGCCTCCCTTGCCCGCCTGGCTCAGATGGCGCGGGCCGCGGGGATACACCTCATCCTTGCAACCCAGCGGCCCTCCGTGGATGTTATCACCGGCATCATCAAGGCCAACTTTCCCACACGAATCTCGTTTCAGGTGTCGTCGCGGGTGGATTCGAGGACGATACTGGACGAACTGGGCGCGGAAAAGCTCCTCGGGGCGGGGGACATGCTGTTCGTCCCGCCGGGGACGTCAAAACTGGTCCGTATCCATGGCGCCTTCGTCTCCGACGGGGAAATCTCAAAGATCGTGAGCTTTGTGAAGGGTCAGCGGGCGCCCCTCTACGACGAATCGATATCCGCCTACAACCCGGAGTCAAAGGAGGGGGGAGGAGCGGACGACGAGTTCGATGAAAAGTACGACGAAGCGGTCGAACTGGTCACCGACCTGGGACAGGCCTCCATATCCCTGGTTCAGCGGTACCTGAAGATCGGATATAACCGGGCCGCCCGCATCGTGGAAAAGATGGAGGCGGAGGGTGTCGTGGGCCCGTCCGACGGTGCTAAGCCGCGGAAGATACTGGCCGGAAAGCTCCCCCGGTAACGCGTGAAGAATACCATCCATATCACCAGCCTGGGATGCCCCAAAAACCTGATCGATTCGGAGGTGATGGCCGCCGGACTCGTTGAAGACGGACTTGAACTCGTCTCCTCTCCTGAAGAGGCAGAGATCATCATTATCAATACCTGCGCCTTTATCCTCCCGGCGCGGGAGGAATCGATCGACGAGATCTTCCGCATGGCCCAGATGAAACGGGAGGGGGTCTGCCGGCACCTGGTGGTGACCGGCTGTCTTCCCCAGCGCTACGGAACCCTCCTCGAGGAAAAGATCCCCGAGGCCGATCTCTTCTTGGGGACGGGTGAGGTCCCCCGCATAGCCGCACACATCGCATCCCTTCAGGACGGAATACGACCGGAGCGGCGATCCTTCATCGGAAAACCCGATTTTCTGATGGACTCGTCCCACCGACGCATCCTCTCAACACCCCCGCACACCGCCTATCTCAAGATCGCCGAGGGCTGTTCCAATCGCTGCTCCTACTGCGTGATACCCGCCGTCCGGGGGAAATTCAGGAGCAGAGAGATAGACGACATCCTTCGGGAGGCCACGGCGCTCGCCCGAGGAGGGGTGAAGGAGATCATCCTGACGGCCCAAGAGACCACACGGTACGGGAGAGACCTCGGCGCGGCGCCCCGTCTGCATGATCTGCTGCGGGAGATAGCACCGATCGAGGGGATCGAGTGGATCAGGCTCCTCTACACCTACCCGTCGAATCTTGATGACGACCTCTTTCGGACGATCCGCGATCTTGAGGAGGTATGTCCCTATATCGATATCCCCGTACAGCACGTCGACGACGGGATACTCGGGTTGATGAACAGAAAAGGCGACAGCGATCTCATCCGGGAAACGATAGCGCATGCCCGGAAGATTATCCCCGGCGTGGCCCTGAGGACATCGCTGATCGTGGGATTTCCCGGCGAGACTGAGGAGGCGTTCGACCGTCTCCTTGCCTTCGTGAGGGAAGCGCGGTTCGACCACCTGGGGGTCTTCGAGTACTCGAGGGAAGAGGGGACGGGGGCTGCGGCCCTCCCCGGCCATCTCCCGGAGAAGGTCAAGCGGCTCCGGCGGGGAATCATCATGGAGGAGCAGGCATCGATTTCCCGCGAGATCAACCAGTTGCTGATCAGCTCCGCCACGAAGCTCATCATCGAGGAACCGTCGGATATCGAGGGATTCGACTACATCGGAAGGGCGGAGCGGCAGGCCCCCGAGATAGACGGAATCACCTACGTGAAGACGGGGAAGGGAACTATCGGGGATATCGTGACGGGCACCATCACCGGGGCGGATGAGTATGACCTGTTCGCCGAGACGGAGATAGAACCAAGGGACGAACACTCAGGGAATACCAGGGGTGTGAGGTGAAACCATGATCGTCATGAAATTCGGGGGGACATCAATAGAGGATATCGATTCGGTCAGGAGAGTGATAGAGATTATCTATTCCCGGCTCAGTCTGCATCCGGTGGTGCTCAACTCCGCCATGGGGAAGACGACGCGCAAATTGCTGGAGGCCGCGCGGCTGGCGGCGGAGGGGCTGGGCGCGGAGGCCGCCCGTCAGCTGGATGCAATCCGGGAATACCACACCGCCATGGCCCGGGGTCTCACCCCTGCCTTTGTCGAGAGCGACATTCGGGCAACCCTCGAACGATATTTCGCGGAGCTTCAGGGGCTCCTGGAGGGTCTGTCCGTCCTGCAGGAGCTGACACCTCACAGTCAGGACCGGATCCTCTCGTACGGTGAGTTGGTGGCGACGGCGATCATCGCCTCCGCCCTCCGCCAGCGGGGGATCGACGCGCGGTGGCTGGATGCCCGGGATTTGATCATTACCGACGATCGCTTTACCGGAGCCCGGCCGGTGGACGACCTGACCCGCCACGCTCTTCGGGAGCAGGTGCTTCCCCTGGTGACATCCGGCTGCGTTCCCGTTATCCAGGGTTTTATCGGGTCCACTCGGAGCGGGGCGACCACGACCCTGGGCTTTGAGGGGTCCGACCTCACCGCCTCACTGGTGGGCGCGGCGCTCGATGTCTCGGATATACAGATATGGAAAGACGTCGACGGTATCATGACGGCCGATCCCTCCATCTTCGCGGAGGCGCGTACCATCAGGCAGATCTCCTTTGAAGAGGCGTCGGAGATGACCTTCTTCGGTGCGAAGGTCCTGCACCCGGACACCCTTGATCCGGCGCGCCGCAAGGATATCCCGGTACATATCTACAATTCCCGGCGACCGGAGGGCGGGGGGACCATGATAACGGCGTCTGCACAGAGCGGCGGCGTTATCACATCCATCGCCTACAAGAGTCCGGTCTCCCTCATCGGCATTGTTCCCGACACCGACACCAATCCGGCCGGCTTCTTCAGGGCGGTCTTTGATATCCTTGACAGGGAAGGAGTTGCCCCCTCTGCCATGACAACCTCCAAAGCGGGGGTGATCATGGCCGTCAATGCACCCGGCAGCGAGGAGCACCTCACAGGGGAGCTGTCGCGGCTGGGCACGGTGAACATCTCAAGGGGAAAGGGCACCGTCTCTCTGGTTGGTGAAAATATCCGGACCACCCGCGATTTTCCCCCGCTCGTCTTTCGAAATCTGGACGGGCTCGAGATCGACATGGTTGCCCACGGCGCGTCACCGATCAGCTGCACCTTCGTAGTGAACGAGACCGATATTCCCTCCGTCATTGCCATGCTCCACAAGGCATTCTTCAGTGATCCCGACCCGGCCCTGTCTGATTGAGACATTCTCCCCTTTTAAGGAGGAAGTGACCGGACGGTCTGTCGTCCCCCCGCGGAGCTGCCGGTGCCATTTCTCTGCCGAAGAATTTGCTATTTTCTGTTTTATGCTTATGTTAACGAAAAAACTGGAATGAGAAGATTTGTGTTGACTTTTTACCGGAGAGGCATCATAGAGCACCATACATTGCCAAGGCTCGGGGAGAAGACAAAATGTTACTGATAGAAGACCTGCAGGTAAAGCTGGGCAACAAAAAGATCCTCAAGCACGTGGATCTGGAAATCCTTCCCGGAGAAACCCACATCCTGTTCGGCCCGAACGGGTCGGGGAAGACCTCCCTTCTGATGACAATCATGGGGTATCCGCAGTACAGGGTAACCGGGGGGAAGATCACCTTCAAGGGTGAAGATATCACGCACATGACGATCGATGACCGGGCACGGCTCGGGATCGGCATGTCTTACCAGCGCCCTCCCAGTATTCAGGGCCTGACAACGCGCAGGATGATTGAATCCTGTTCGCGCGATCACGTCGATGTCGACGCCCTTGCCGAGCGGGTGAACTTCACAGACTTTCTGGACCGCGATATCAATGTGGGGTTCTCGGGGGGCGAGATCAAGCGCTCCGAGCTGTTGCAGCTGATGTCCCAGGACGCCGATCTGGCGCTCTTCGACGAACCGGAATCGGGTGTTGATCTCGAAAACATCTCCCTGATAGGGAACACGATCAACGGCCTCCTGCAGCGGGACCCCGGGGAGCAACCCTGCAGGGCCGCACGGCAGTGTGAGGCGGCAAGCCCCTGTACAAGCGTCAAATCGTGTGAACCGGCAAAGTCGTCCCACAGTCAAACGCCCTTTAAGACGGTAAAAGAGCTGGTCGAAAGCCGATCGAAGATGGGACTGATCATCACGCACACGGGGTTTATCCTCGATTATGTGACGGCAGATAAAGGGCTGGTCCTCTATAAGGGTGTGGTAGCGGGAAAGGGCCACCCGGCAGAGATATTCAAGCAGATTCGGAAGGTGGGATACAAAGAGTGTGCACGATGCGCAGCTTAGATGACAGAGCCCGCGGGGCAAAGGACAAGAAGGCGGTGATCGGTCCGGATATCGATCTGGGCACCTATTCTCTCGAATCCCCCGCGCATGCCGACATAAAGGATCTGAAGGTGATGCCTGAGGCGGACAGGGAAACAATGGTCCTTGCCGGTCTGGATATAAACGGAAAGGAGCGTGCCGGCACGTACATTCAGAAGGACGGCACCTCGATCCACTCCAAGTCACACCAGGACGGCCTGGAGATCATCCCGATTAAAAAAGCCCTCGAAGAGATGGACTGGCTACAGGAGTACTACTGGAAGCTGGCGTCCGTTGACACGGACAAGTATACGGCACGCGCTCGCCTTGATCTCCAGAACGGCTACGTGATCCGAGCCCTCCCGGGCAAAAAGATCACCCTCCCGGCGCAGGCATGCCTCTACCTTGAAAAAGAGGGGTTCAGCCAGAATGTGCACAACATCATCATAGCCGAGGAAGACTCGGAGCTGCACATCATCTCCGGCTGCGCCAGTGCCTCGCATGTGACACGTGGTCTCCACGTGGGGATATCGGAATTTTACGTAAAGAAGAATGCCAAGCTGAGTTTTTCCATGATCCATCACTGGGCGGAGGATGTGGTGGTGCGGCCCCGGTCCGTGGGAATCGTCGAAAAAGGCGGCCTCTTCCTCAGCAATTATATCTCCATGAAACCGGTCAAATCCGTCCAGGCGTACCCGACGATCTATCTCGTGGGGAAAGGGGCGGTGGCCCGTTCCTACAGTCTCCTTGTCGGGAGTCCCGGTTCGGAGTTGGACGTGGGTGGACGAATCTATCTCAAGGCGAAGGACACGCGTGCGGAGATCGTCTCGCGAGCCATCACCAACGGGGGAAATATCATCTCCCGCGGGGATATCATCGGTGAGGTCCCGGGGGTACGGGGGCACCTTGAGTGTCACGGTCTGATCCTCAACGGGGGGATCATGCACGCAATCCCGGAACTGAACGGCATGGCCGACGGCGTTGAGTTGTCGCACGAGGCGGCGGTCGGAAAGATCGCGCAGGAAGAGATTCTCTATCTGATGTCGCGCGGCCTGACGGAGGAGGAGGCAACTGCAACGATCGTGAGGGGGTTCCTGAGCGTCGACATCTCCGGTCTCCCCGCGCCGCTCAAGGCGGAGATAGACCGTGCGGTGGATCTGAGCCAGAAGGAGGTGATGTAGGTTCCGAAAGGGGCAGTGAGTCCTCTCACGCCGGCTCCGGTACGCATCGGCAGAAACATGGTCGTTTTTAGAACGAAATGTTCGGAAATCGCACTTAAATGTGTGCGTTATGCCCTTGGTTTTATAATGATCCCCCTTTTTAGTGCCAGTATCGAACGCTTTTCGCCCATTCTACCCTCAAACCCTCCTTTCACCCCTGTCTCTTTCCCCCTTGGGGAGAATCCAGGATTATTATCCCATGTAACTGTCCTGAATCACTGAGTAGATTTCGGGAGACATCCTGTCGGCCTCGCCGTGGCACCTTTGTTGCTAGTAGAGTGGGGTTGAGTTTTCGGGCCGGTTCGCCCTTGAAAAGACCCAACGCACGGTTTCAGAACCGCAGACGCTGGCTTGCAGGTTTCCGTATCCGGAATAGGGCCGGGTCCCCCATATCGGCCACAGGAAAAAATACAATGAGCACATTCAGTTACAACAGGGAGGCCTTGAAAAATCTTCACATTGAGGATACCGCCCCCCTGGACCGCTTGGTCGATTTTGAATCGGCACGCGCGGCCCATCTCAGGAAACCGAGGAGCAAGGCGGACAAGAGAATATCCCTCAAAGAGGCGGTGGCCGAGTACGTGAACGATGGCGATATATTGTACGATGCCGGCTTCGCCTACGTCCGGACATGTCACCAGGCCTACTTCGAGATCATGAGGCAGGGAAAGAAGGGGCTGCAGGCAATAGGCGCCCCCACCTCGAATCAGAGTTACATGATCAACGACGGCACGGTCAGGTTCTCCCACAATGCCTACATAGGGGCGGAGATGCGCGGGACGGATCGCAACTATTCCCGCCAGCTGAAAGAGGGGAAGGTAACGATCCTCTCAGAATGGAGCCACGGCGGTATCGCTCAGGGCCTCAAGGCGGCGCAGCTCGGCGCTCCCGGTCTCTTCAGCAAGCAGATGCTCGGCTCGGACATCATGAAACACAACCCCTACATCAAGACGATGCAGAATCCCATGAGGGATGATCCGGATCCGGTGGCCTTTATACCCGCCCTCTACCCGGATGTAGTCTTCATCCACGTTCAGGTTGCCGACAAATATGGGAATGCGTGCATCTACGGACCGGTGGTCAATGATACCGCCGTCGCGGCCGCGGCACGGAAGGTGATCATCACGGCGGAGGAGATCGTCCCCGAAATCAGCCTCCGATATCACAAGAGAGGCGTCGTCATCCCCTTTATCTACGCGGATGCCGTGGTCGATCTTCCCTTTGGGGCCGTCCCGGGGAACATGCCGGGGTACTACTACTGGGCGCGGCAATGGTGGGAAAAACTCCTACGCTACGGCAGTGTTGACGAAGAACGGTCCAGGGAATTCAATGACGAGTGGATGATAAACACCAAGGACCAGTTTGAATTCGTCGAGAAGCTCGGGGGGGCCAAGTGGATCGCCGAGGCGCGCCGCCAGACGAAGGCGGCGGAAAGTGAAAACGAGGACATGGATTTCAGTTACCAGGAGTACACGCCCGATAAGGACACGGGCCGGTACTACTGACAGAAACCCCGATGAGAGAGAACGGTTATGACAAGTGAAACGCCGGCAAATCCCCTTGAGATGTTGGCATATTTTATATCACTGCAGATACAGGACTCCACCGTTGTGTATGTGGGGACGGGGCTGCCCATGGTGGCGGCCATCCTGGCGCGCAAGACACACGCCCCTCATATCACGATGGTATACGAATCCGGCGGCCAGGATCCGATCGCGGGCGACATGCCTTGGTCGGTAGGCGACCCCTTTACCTGGCGGAAGTCCGCAGTCATCCAGGAGATGGCCTACTCCTTCGGCCAGGCCGCGGGTGGGTACGTGGATATCGCGTTTCTCGGGTTTGCCCAGATTGACATGTACGGGAACGTGAACACACACCACATCGGGAAAGACCTGACCGACCCGAAGACGCGCCTGACCGGGTCGGGAGGAAACAACGACCTGTCCTCCCTCACGGAGAATATGATCCTCGTGGGCCTTCAGACACCGGAACGGTTCCCTGAACGGGTCGATTTTATTACGTCCGTCGGATATCTTGAGGGAGGCGAGACGCGCAGAGAGGCGGGTCTCATAGGGAATGGCCCCCTGGCGGTGGTCAGTCAGTGGGGAATTTATGATTTTGAACCCGTGACAAAGCGTATGCGTGTCAAGTCACTTACGCCCGGCATCCCCCTTGAGATAGCCCAGCAGTCGACGGGTTTTGAGCTGTTGAAACCGGAGGGGGTGATCCCCGAAACCCCCATGATCCCTTCCGATGCACTCGATGTCCTGCGTACGGAAGTGGATCCAGGCGGGGTCTTTACCACGATGCCATCGTAAGGAAACAGCGCCCCGGCACACGGGCCGGAGTGTGTGAATAAGAAGTACGAGGCAATTTGAAAGGAGAGAAAGGTAATGGTAAGAAGATTCAGATTCAGTTTGTTTGTTATTGCAGCGCTTGCACTGACGCTCTGTTTCCCGGCTGCCGGGATGAGCGCCGCTCCGTCGGGAGAACCGATCGTGATCGGGTACGCGG